>WNFI01660803.1_pt1 | contig 10536 bp, 10 predicted proteins | sample 5400471 | NCBI WGS metagenome assembly WNFI01 (sample SAMN13153348, study PRJNA577476) | soil metagenome | isolation source: 100 cm saprolite on Douglas fir-dominated hillslope | place: USA:California | collected 2013-09-17 | reverse complement strand
GGCGCCGAACGGCGCCGACGCCACGCCGAGCGGAACGCCGCGGTGGTGTTGTATCCGGAGGATGAGGGGACTGCGACGCTGGCCGGGTACGCGTTACCAGGCGTGCAGACCGCCGCGGCGATGGCCCGGATCACCGCACTCGCCAAGGCGATGCAGGCCGGCGGGAACCGCGGCCGGATCGACCTGGTCCGCGCCCAGGTCTTCCTCGGCCTGCTCCTCGGCACCCTCCCGGACATCCCGCCCCCGCCCGGCGGCCCGCCCGACGACCCGCCGCCCGACGACCCGCCACCGGATGACCTGCCGCCGGATGACCTGCCGCCGGTTGAAGTGCCGCTCGATGACCTGCCGTACGGCGCGCCGCCGGGTGAATCAGCCGGGCCGCCTGATGCTCCGCCGCACGAAGGGCCGCGGCCAGGTCAACCGCCGAATGCAGGAGAGCCGCCACATGGATGTGCCGGGCGGCGGGATGACTGGCGTCAAGAGCCCGATGACTGGCCTCAGGAGCCCGATGACTCCCCCCAAGAGCCGGACTGTGGCAACGATTTCGGCGCTGAGGAACCGGCGCCTGAAACTGGCCCGGATGATGATGGCATGCCCGGCGCCGGTTCGCTCACCGGGCTGTCCTGGCCGTGGCCGGGGGTGCTGCCCTACCTGCCGGCAGGGCCTGGGACGCTGGCGGGCGTAAGGCCGCTGAGCGGGGCAGGCGGCCTGCTGAACCTGACTGTCCCGCTGGGCACCCTAACCGGGGCCTCAGCAGCGCCGGGTCAGCTGTCAAGGCTCGGCGTCCTCACGCCCGTCCAGGCCCGCCAGCTCGCCAGCCTGGCCGCCCGGCATTCGGCCACCCGGTGGCGGATTGTGATAGTCACACCCGACGGCGAGGCGATCGCCGTCACGCATCTGCCGCGCTCGCGCAGCCCCGGAGCGGGCGGTGCCGAGGACGGAGCGATCGGCCTGATCGCCCGGGTCACGCTGGTCATCCGGACTGACCAGCTAGCGCCCGCGGCCGGGCACGGCCCGCCCGGCGAGCAGCCATACGGCCCAGCGCCGCCATCGCCGCCTGCAACAGCCCAGCTCGCGAGAATCCTCGGGCGCGCATGGGCAGCGGCCGGGCGGGCGGCCGCGGCCGCCGGGGAGCGGCGGCCGCAGGATGAAGGGTCCGGCGGGTGCGACCACGGCCTGGCCTCCTCGGCGTACCGGCCGCCGCCCCGGATCGCCGAACTGGTCATCGCCCGGGACTGCACCTGCCGGTTCGGGCCGTGCCGTCGGCCGGCCGAGCAATGTGACCTCGATCATGTGGTCCCATTCGATCAGGGCGGCCTGACCTGCTCGTGCAACATCGGCGGCAAATGCCGCTCCCATCATCAACTGAAACAGCATCCAGGCTGGTCAGTGACCCAGCCAGTCCCCGGCATATTCCGGTGGACCACCCCGGCTGGCCGGACCTATACAACCCGCCCGGACACCTATCTGACCTAAGTTCGCGGCTCTCACCCGACCTCGCAGCCGATTGTCCGCCTGGCTCACTGCGCGGATAGTGTCCAGTTCCGGCGTCCTGGTCAGTGGCGGGCCGAGAGTACGCGGTGCTTGCGCGGCAGCGCGCGGGCATGGTCGGTGGCTTGGGTGATCCACTGTTCCAGCGCCGGCCCGCGCAGCCCGGCTGGCTGGACGAAGATCATGTTCTTCATGGGTCTGCCGGTGAAGTCCATCTCCCGCACGTGGTCGCGTTGGAGGGCCCGATGCACGGCGTCGTGCCCGAGCCGGACCATGAGTTCGCTGCCCACGATGCCGGCGAACATGTGCCCGTTCAGCAGGAATGCCAGCCCGCCGAACATCTTGCGCTCGTTCAGGTCGGTGCCGCCGGGTATGGCGTCGCGGACACGGTCAGCGAGATGCTCGTCGTAAGGCATCAGGACTCCAGGTGGCCGGGCAGCCCGAAGAAACGGAACAGGGCCGGGTCGGCGAAGCCGGTGATTTCACCGATCATCGTCCCGTCCACGGTGAGGACCATGATGCCGTAGGCGGCGGCCCCGCCGCCGGCTGGGTCTCGGACGTAGGCGGCCACGGCGGGCTGCCGGTTGGCCCGGGTCGGGATGAGGGTGATCTGGTCCAGGTGCCCGCCGGCGGGCACGGCGGCGAAGAACTGCGCGATCGCCTCGCGGCCCCGGTAAGCCATCGGGAACGGCGGCATCGTCAGCAGAGCGTCCTCGCGGAGCAGGGCGACCAGGGCAGGGATGTCGCACGCATGCCAGGCCGCTAGGTAGCGAGCGAGAATCGAGCGCTCGTCCGCCGAACTGGCGGCTGGCCGTTCTGGCCGCAGGCGGCCAGACGCCCGGTGTTCGTCGAGGAGTGCCCGGCCTCGCTGCAAGGCGCTGTTCACCGCGGCCACCGTGGTGTCCAGCAGGCTGGCGGTCTCGGCCGCGGAAAACGCCAGCACATCGCGGAGCAGCAGCACCGCCCGCTGGCGGGGGGGCAGCAGCTGGATCGCGGACAGGAAGGCTAGGTCTACGCTCTCCCGCAGGTCATAGCGGCCTTGCGGGTCGTGCTCAGGCAGGCGGTCGAGGCGGGAATCGGGGTAGGGCTGCAAGGCCACGACTTCCACGTCGGGTGCGTTCGGCCGCGGGAGAACGACCCCGCTGCCAAAGGCCGGTGCGGTGGCCGCCCTGGCCTGAAAGGTCAGGCAGCGGTTGGTGGCGATCCGGTACAGCCAGTTCCGCACCGACGAGCGGTGCTGGAACCTGTCCAAGTGCCGCCACGAGCGCACCAGAACCTCCTGCATGACGTCCTCGGCATCCTGGACAGATCCGAGCATCCGGTAACAGTGCACCTGCAGTTCGCGCTGGTAGGGGGCGACGAGGGCGGCGAACGCCTGCTGATCGCCGGACCGGGCCAGCGCCAGCAGCCGCGCAGCCTTCGCTGGCGCCGGGCCGCCCTCATTGCGGCACGTCCCGGCAAGTGACGGTCAGCCATCGGCCATGGCCGCGCGGAGTTCCTGCGCGTCATAAATCAGCTCCCCACCGACGATCTGCCCATCCTCGACCTCCAGAATCTCCGCCGACGTCATCGGCGACACCGGCAGATCCATCTCCCAGTCAATGATCGAGCAGACCTGGTTGCCGTCTACGAACTGCTGCCGCACGACGAACCTGGTCACCAGCGAGCCAGCCTGGGCTGCCATCGCGCGGTAACCCTCCGCGTCGTCGAAATCAGCCACCGGCCCCCGGAACCTGAAGCCAGGAGCCAGCGGGACTCCGCTGAGATCGCCCTTCTTGTTCGCCCACCCGTCGTAGTACAGGCCCACAACGTCAAGAATCGCCATGATTCCTCCACAGATCACCGGCGGCCTACCCGCCACGGCCTGTAAAGACCCCCCAACGACTCCAAACTCATCGCCGTGGCTGCGGACTTCCGGTATCCGTGCGGCACGGTCGCCGCCCCCGCGTCTACCAGCTGACCCCGCAGGCCGGCGTGCCCTGCCACCAAGAGCGGCACCTGGCGGCAGCCCTCACCTACCAGCACTCACCCGGGCCAATCTGCTGCCGGACGCACCACTCCCCCGTGCAATTGGGTAAGGAGGGATGACCGCGACAAGGCCTGAGTGGAGCGCCGGCCCGCCGCTGACAGCGATTAGTTCAGCTATCGGGCTGGCGACCGGGAGCGGATGGCCGACCGGCTTCGCCACCGCAGCGTCCTGGGACCCCGAGGTGCGCCTCACCGCAGGTCACGACTCGGCTCCCCTGTGGTTCATGAAGATCACCGCCATCATCAACCTCGGCTCCTCGATCGCCCGGATCGGCATCCCGGTCAGCCTGCTGTACAGCTCCACCAAGGGCATAATGACGCTGACGCGGGCCTGGCAGCCGAATTCGGCCCCGCAGGAGTGCGCGTCAACGCCATCTCACCAGGAGTGATCCGCCCGCCCTCCGCCCGTAGGCCCGACCATGAGGCCGAGCCGATGATGCGCGGCACGGCCGGCGACAGCGGCACGCCCGAGGCCATCGCGCACGCCGCCGTCTACCTGCGGCCAGCGAGGAGTCCGCATTCGTGCACGGCACCGTGATCGACGTCGATGGCGGTCGGGCGAACATCGTCGTGGTCGCCACATGAGCGACAACTCCCACCGGCCGTCCGCGCACGGCCGGATCTTCACTAACGTGAAGGATCTTGAGTTGCTCACGATGTACGGCGACTGAGCGCTCCCGACGGAGGCTTGCCACATCGCCGCGTGACCGACAGGTGGCAGGCGCTGAAGCCGGTGACTGCCCTGGCAAGGAGCGTGCCAATGGGATTCGCGCGAAACGGACGGACCGGGGGACTGCTGACGCGATTACAAGGACGTCAGCGCAGGTGGGGGAGCTGGGGAGGCGATGCGCCGGGCTGATAGTCCGCCGGCCGTGGGTTCGATCCCCACCCGCCCCACGTTCCGCTAGTTTTGCGACGCGTGTCGCTGGTGTCGCAGGTCTGGAGTCGGCGCTCATGCGGAGCGCTATGTCTCTCGCTACGTGCAGTTACCCCTCACCGATGCTCGCGCGGTCCCATGGCGTACAGACCGATTCGGGACGGGATCCGAAGATTTGTGGCGAGCACCAATTCGGCACTCAGAACGTCCGGTTATGCCGTTCGGTCAGGCCACCGTTCGAGTGCGTGATCGAAGTGTGGCAGCGCCCAGCGACGATCTGCACGTGCGGCGCGCGGGGAGCCCTAGAGCGGGTCGGAAACTCCCACCGGTGGACCGACGAACTCGACCCAGTTGGCGTGCCCGACGGCGGCGAGCTTTTCCGGACCCACCGGGCCGGGCAGCAGCTCTGCGAACTGCTCGAAGAACCGCTCCAGCCCCGAAGGCGTGGTGATCACCAGCAACCGCCCTGGGCCGTCGCCGATGTTCTGGAAGCAGTGCGGCGTGCCACGCGGCCCGAAGGCCATGCCGCCCGTTGACGCCCGGAGCATGGCGTCACCCGCCTTGAAGCGGAAGTCACCTTCGATGACGTACCACAGCTCGTCCTCACGGAGGTGGGTGTGCAGCGCCGGTCCCTGCTTCGGTCCTATCAGAAGCTCGAGCACTGTCAGCGAGCCGTTGGTCTTCCTGGTGTCCGCCTTGACGGTGACCGAGTCACCGGTGGGAGTCTTCACTGTCAGGCCTTCGCCGGACTGCACTGCAAAGGCCGGGATGAACGTGGGCAAGGGGCTCCTTTTGATGACCACGCCTGGCCCAATGCGCGGTGGCATCGCATCGGGGAAAGTGCGCGTCTTGCGGAGCCAGCGGGTGGGTGGATCGATCTATATGATGCCGCATCCGTACGTTCGTGCGCTGGCGAGCCCGGCCCAGCCCGCGGAACCCGTTCGCCCCGCCTTAGGCCCCGCGATCATCATCGAGATGACACGCCACAAGCCCGGCCGGACATGGTCATGGCTCAAGCCGGCGTTGTCGGCCACCTGATCGCGATTAGACATGGGCCTGGCATCGCAACCAGATGCGCCCGCTTCGCGAACGACACTTATCGTCGTTGCCATCTCAGCCACCCTGATGGCCAGGGGCTAGCTACGCCAGAGTCGTGCAAGGGCCCGCGCGACGTGGGAGCGATATCGTCGCGTGTCAGCCGCAGCACTCTGGTCGTCTGCCGCACCAGGGCGCGCAGGTCGTCACTCTTGTCGTAAGGTTCGCGCCGTTCGTCCAGGATGGTCTTGCAGATCGTCTCGATGAACTCCTTGCCGTGCCAATGGCGAGATCAGGGCCGGTGTCCGCCGCGCCCTCCATCCGCGTGACCTGCTGTGAGACGTACTCAGCGTCGATGCGGGCTGCTGCCTGCCGCAGCAGCAGCGTCAGGCTGAACGACCGGGTGGACCATCTGGGCGAGGAAGCCCAGAAGTACCTCGTCCGGTCCCGTGGCGAGCCTGAACCGCGGGCCGGTGAATACCCCAGTCGTCTTCCCAGTCGCAGTTAGCGATGCGTTGCTGGATGATGTCGCCGCCAGCGGCAGGGTGCCGCCGGTCGGTCGATGGAAGGGCATCGAGATCGTAAAGGCGGCCCAGGAAGTCGACCTCGCCAATGCGTCCCCACCATGGCTGGCCGAGGGCTTCCAGGTAGTCGAAGATGTCCCGGCGAGTTACCTGGCTGATCCTTCGCGCAGGGTCCGGTTGCTCATCGAACGGGTCACTGCAGGGCTGAGCCACCAAAAGAGCCGAACGGGGACGTCCGTCGCTCCGACGGTCCAGGCGAGAACGCGGCGACTACATATTCGGACTCAGCCGACGTGCCAGATCCAGCCGAGTGCGTCTGCGGGTGACCGTTAGCCCCTCGTCACGGAGAGCGGTCGACGCCTCCTGGCCTAACCACTCGTCTCGCCGACTAGGAGCGGTGACCCAAAGCCCTTGAGCGATGCTGGTCCGAGCAGATTGACCGGCTCTGGGCGCGTGGGTGGCCGGACAGGAGCCCGGGCCCTGTACGTCGGCTGTAGCGCCAATCGAGCCGACGGCGCCAGAGCGTGAGAACCTTCTAGTGGCGAAGGCGTCAGGTTCAGCCTGCGGTGGACCAGGTCTCTAACCAGCCTGCGTTCCGGACCGCCGCCGTCCGCACCGGACGACCCAGACCAAGCCACCGTCGGCTTGGTACGAGTCTGGTTCGGAAACATTCCCCCGTTGCCGGACATCGCAGTTCATGAGTGGGGTGACTGGCCGTTCCTGATAGTCAGCGATAAGCATCTCAGCGTCGGGTGGCAGAAGCGGCCCGAGAAGAAGGGTGGCCGTGGCTTCCTCGTCGGCCGGGAGTCGGCTATGGGCTCAACGAAAGTCGCTGAGCGCTTCCCCTATACCCCGGAAGGATGGGCGGATGCCTGGCAGTTCCTTCTTTCCCATGACCGGACGCTAGAAGAGAGAATCCGTGCTTCTCTCGCGGCGCGCGCCGAGCGCGCCGCTCGCCGCACTGAGTTTGCCCAGCTAAATGCCCGTACGGAGGTATGCCTGAGCGGCGTGACGCTTGTCGGTGGCTATGTCGCCGAGGCGGACATGCCCGTCGGCAAGCCCGACGACTTGCGGTTCATGGACGACCGCCTACTGGTGATGGCCGCCCGAGGCGTGACTGCCCTCCTTGAGTTCCCGTACGGCCAGGTTGAGGAAGTCGAGGTCGGCGGCCCTGGGCTCGTCAGCAGGCGCACACGTGGCCAGCAGGCAGGCCTCACTGTGGCGTTCGGGCTGATCGGAGCGGCCATTGCCTACAGCGATACGAAGATCCAGACCGTCGTCCGGATTCGGACAGCAGGCGGCGAGCTCTTCTTTCTGAACACCGAGGCCCTGCCCGATGCCCTACGCATCGAGCTGGCCCGCCCACTCGGGGCCATCCGCGATGCACGCGCCGCCAAAGCTGCGGAAAGCCAGGGCCAGACATCGAAAGCCGCGTCAATGGTGGCCGAATTGAAAGAGCTCGCCTCGATGCTCAATGCTGCACAGCGCGCCGCAGCAACTGTGGATCACGGTGCCGGGCGCCGCTGATGCTAACTCCGTTCCATCAGTTCTGTGCGATGAAGGCGATCTTTCGCCAAGTGCCGAGGCGCCACAATCAGAGCCGACTGCGTGCTCCTCTGGTCTTTCGAGGAACTACGGAGAGTGTCTCCTCTCGACCGCTTACGAAGAGACGATATTAGTACAAACCGGCAGTTTGGAGGGCGCGGCTTGCTGGCGGGCTCGCAGTTGCTGGCAAGGTAGAGACGACGGTTGAGCCACCCCCGGGTTGGTTGGGGGCGACGATGCTTGAGCTCGACGGCGACCCTCACAGCGGCGTGTTCATCCGCTTCTCCTTGGCCCAGGCGGTGGTCCCCACAAGAGTCGGGCTCAAGCCAGCCGCTATCGAGTGCCACACGCAGGCTCACGTCGAAGGAACCGACCGCCTCGACCTTGGTCTTACGTGCCGCCACACCGGCCAGGGCCATCCATCTTCGTGGCTTGAGCGGGAGGATACCGGCGGCACCGGCGAGCCGTGGGCCTGATGAGGGTGACCGGAATCCGATATGTATGAAGTAGGCGTGGGAGAGGCCATGGATGCTGGAGTGAACTATCCCTGGTTCAGCTACGGCTGGGACTTTGGGCCTGCCCCTCCCGGGTGGCGGAGTGGCAATGACCCGGCCTGGGTCCCGCATGTCGGCCAGCACTTGCAGCACCTGGCCGCGATCGGGATCAGCGTGGTCCGCTGGTTCATCCTCGGGGACGGCCTGACCTACGGCACGGGCCCTGATGCGCCGAAGCTGGATCGCTTCGCGAAGTGCGACAAGGCCGGCTGGAGGTTTGGTCCCCCCGCTCTGGCCAGGGAGTTCCAGGAACACTTTGAGGCACTGCTCCAGAGCTTCGCGGCGCGGAGCACGGGGCCGCATCCTGTCCGCCTGCTGCCCGTGCTCGCTGACTATAGGTTCTGCGAGCCGGGGGTATGGCCGGTGGGCAGGCAGGACCACGCCCTCCGCCCGGGCGTCGCGGAGGAGGGGTGGGTGAAGGGCGGACGCGCGGAGGCCATTACCACCAACCGCCGGCGATTCATCGAACAGGTGCTGCGGCCGCTTCTTCGGCTGTCCTCCGGTTACCGGGATGCCATCTACGCCTGGGACGTCTTCAACGAGCCAGAGTGGGTAACCAGCGGCTGGCATCCGGACCGCAGGAACGACCACCCAGTGAATGAGAGCGAAATGCGGGCGTTTCTGGAGGCCGGCATGGCTGCCATCCGCGAGGCCGGTTTCAAGTCGACAATCGGCTTCAGCATGATCGAGACCATCCGCCAGACCGGTCTATATGCTGACATCAATCAGTTTCATCACTACACGGACGGCAGCCGTTCCCTCGAACGGAACCCCTTTGATCCGCGCTCTCCTGGCATCATCGGCGAGTTCGCTACATCGACGGCTGAGGACACCTGGCCCGAGTTGCGCCAGCGAAGCCAGCGCATTCTTGAACGACTGAAACTTGCTAAAAGCCAGGGCTATGCGCTCGCCCTGGCCTGGTCATTCCGGGCTGCAGACCGGCACACCTCGTGGACCCTTCAGGCCGAGAATGACATTGAATGCTTCACGCCCGAGCGCCCCGGGAGCGATGACCGGGGCCAGCAGCTTCCCGGTGACGGCCAGCGGCCGGACGGCAACGGCACGCGGTGCAGCGACCGCCGGGCGAGCACCTCGATGGCGCGGCTGTTGCCGGTCGTGCATAGAGGGGAAATCCCGGCTCGGTCAAAAACGAACTATTACATAACGATGCTCGGCGCGCCCCATGATGATGTTGGCCAGCATCAGCGCGGAGCGCAGATTAACCAATCGGGTGCGTGAGGTTACTCCGTGGGTGCTTCCGCCCTACCACGGCGGTTGGTTAGAGATCAGTGATTCTGATCTGGGCGGGGCGCTCCGGCCGGGCGGACTCAGGCGGAGCGGGCAGCGCCGTCATCGGGCTCGATGCCGTGCTGGCCCAGTAGGAGGCGCAGCCGCTCGACCTCGGCGTGCAGCCGGTCGTTCTCGTCGAGCACGGCGGTGAGCTCGCCGGTGAGCAAGCCGCGGCGCTGCTCACGGCGGGTGGGGTCCGCGCCGCTGAGCAGGGGCATGAGCGCCTCGACGATCGCCGCCCGGTCGGCGCCGAGCCGGCCAAGGATCTGGGCTGCGACCCCTGCACCCTCGCGGACCAGGCCAAGCAGAAGGTGTTCGGTGCCCACATAGTTGTGGCCCAGCCGCTTGGCTTCACCATTGGCCAGTTCCAGCACCTTCTTGGATCGGGGTGTGAACGGCGGCTGGCCGGCCGGCGGTGCGGTGCCGCAGCCGATGATCTGCTCGATTTCGGACCTGACTTCGGGCGCGCTCACGCCCAGGCGGGTCAGGACCTTGGCCGCGGCCCCGTCGTCGATGCCGAGCAGGCCGAGCAGCAGGTGCTCGGTGCCGACGTAGTTGTGGCGAAGTCCCGCCGCCTCGGCCTCGGCCAAGCTCACCGCCCGGTAGGCGCGGTCGGTGAAATGCGGGAACTTGCCTGCCCTGGCCGTGACCGAGAGTGGTTCGCATTTCCCGCGGCGGGTCAGCCGTTTCATGATCCCAGCCTCCTTACGTGGCCGTGGGTGGAGTCGGCCGGTGATCCAGGCAGTGACGGCCGGCTCGGTGAGCGTCCCGCTGGTGATGCCGGCGATCAGGTCAGGGGCCGCGGTGACGGGCTGCAGATCAAGGCCGAGACCTTGCGCTCCCAGGAATTGCAACATCGCCAGCAGCGCGACCTGCCGGTTGCCCCGCGCCAGCGGGCGGTGCCGGATCAGCCCGGTCAGCAGGGCAGCCGCCACCTGCCCGGCCGGCTCACCGTACATGGCGCGGGCCTCGCTCAGCGCCGCCTCGGCGGCAGGCACGTCGATCAGGTCAACCGCTTCGCCGGTGTCGATCTCCAGCACGCGGGCGGCGATGGTGATCAGATCGGCGACGTCGGGGATGCTCATGTTGCTCCGCCCGCCGCCGCATCGCCGGGGATGTCGGTTCCGTCGCGCAGCAGCCGCAGCGCCTCACTGTGGCGGGCGAGGTTCTCCTCCAGCAGGGCCTGGAAGCG
>WNFI01301252.1_pt1 | contig 10536 bp, 9 predicted proteins | sample 5400471 | NCBI WGS metagenome assembly WNFI01 (sample SAMN13153348, study PRJNA577476) | soil metagenome | isolation source: 100 cm saprolite on Douglas fir-dominated hillslope | place: USA:California | collected 2013-09-17 | reverse complement strand
CCACCGGCGCAGCCCGCTCCGTGCGGGCGCCTCGCGCGAAGAGGTCCGCAGCACGCTGGACCTGCCGCCGAAGCGCTACGCCGCGCTCGTCGCGCGCCTCGTCGCCGATGGCCGCATCGCGGAGCGCGGGAGCGCGCTCGCGCTTCCCCGGCACCGGCCGACCCTCACCCCCGATCAGGAGGCCCGCTGGTCGAACGCCCGCGCGGCCCTCGCGCGCGATCCGGCGCGGCCCCCGAGCGCCGCGACGCTGCAGCAGGAGCATGGCCTCGACATCGACATGCTTGTGGCGCTCGAGGAGCGCGGCGACGTGGTGCGCGTCGGGACCGAGAGCGTGTTCCTGCCCGACGCGGTGCGCGGATTCGGCGACGCCGTCATCGATGCGCTCGCCGGCGGCCCGATCACCGTCGCGCGGGCCCGCGACCTCACGGGATCGAGCCGGAAGCACGTCCTTCCGTTGCTACAATTCCTCGACGATCACGGCCTCACGCGACGCGTGGGCGACGATCGCATCCTCATCCACGATCCCGCGACCAGCCATACGCAGCTCGATCAGATCATTCGGCGTACGCGCACTCACGAGGGGGAGTAAGGAATGAAGTTCCGCGCTGTCCGGCCGTCCGAGGCCGGAGCCACCGACGTCACGATCGTGCCGTTCTTCGCCGACAAGCAGGTCGCGAAGAGCCTCCCGCGCGGGAAGCGCGCGATCGCTGAGCGCCTGGGAGCCGAGCACGGATCGGCACTCCTGTACAACGTGCTCACCCACGCCGGCGGTGACAAGGACGGACGCGTCGTGATCGTCGGTGCGGGCAAGCGCGCCGAGTACGACGCCGAACGCGCTCGCAACATCGCGAGCGCCGGCATCAAGTCGCTCTGGAAGAGCGATGCGAAGACCGTCGCCATCTACACCGAGGCGGCAACGATCGGCGAGGCTCGCGCCGCACAGGCCGCGGTCGAAGGCGTGATCTTCGCGATGTTCCGGCCGGAGGCCCACCGGAGCAAGGCCGAGGAGCGGCGGCTGCCGCCGCTGACCGCGATCAGCATCGTGGCCGAAGGCAACGTGAAGGACGCGCTCCGGCGCGGCGACGCCGTCGGCAACGCGGTCAATGTCGCGCGGCGGCTGGCCAACGAGCCCGCCAACAAGATGACCCCGACGATCGTCGCCGAGGAAGCCCGGGCGCTCGCGAAGGCCGCGGGCATCGACTTCCAGGTCCTCGATCGCAAGCAGTGCGAGAAGCTCGGGATGGGGAGCTTCCTTTCGGTCGCGCAGGGGAGCCACCAGCCACCGCAATTCATCGTGCTCCGGTACAAGGGCCGCGGCGGCAAGGGTTACGACCTCGGTCTCGTCGGGAAGGGCATCACATTCGACTCGGGCGGCATCTCCATCAAGCCGGCCGAGGGCATGTACACGATGAGACGTCTTCACCAGCATGAGCGGGAAGACGGTCGAGGTGATCAACACCGATGCCGAGGGCCGGCTCGTGCTGATCGACGGGATCACCTACGCCCAGCGCGAGGGTGCGACGCGCGTCGTGGACGTCGCGACGCTCACCGGCGCCATCGTCATCGCCCTCGGCGACTACTTCAGCGGCCTCTTCGGCAAGCCCGCGTCCTTCGTCGACGAGGTCCGCCGCGTCGGCGCCGAGGCGGGGGACCGGCTTTGGCCGATGCCCCTCACCGACGAATACCGCATCGCGATCAGGAGCGACATCGCCGACCTGACGAACAGCGCCGGCAAGAACGGGAGCGCGATCAAGGCCGCGGCGTTCCTCGATGCGGCCGTCGAGGACGGCACCGAGTGGGCCCACCTCGACATCGCGGGAACGTTCTGGAGCGAGAAGGACCGCACCCACGCGCCGAAGGGTCCGCAGGGTCCGTCGGTCCGGACGCTCGTCGCGCTCGCGGAGCACTACGCCCGCTCGTAGGATAGAACGGATGAGCGAATCCGTTCTCGTCGTCGGGGCGGGGCTCGCGGGATCCGAAGCCGCGTGGCAGCTCGCCCGGCGCGGCATCGGCGTGGAGCTCCTCGAGATGCGGCCGGAGAAGAGCACCCCGGCCCACCGCACCCCGCGGGCGGCGGAGCTCGTGTGCACGAACTCCTTCAAGTCGGACGTGCCCGAGGTCGCCGCGGGGCTGCTCAAGGAGGAGCTGCGGCGGCTCGGGTCGCTCGTGCTGCGGGCCGCCGACCGCGCGCGCGTGCCGTCGGGCCAGGACCTCAGCGTCGACCGTGATGCGTTTTCGTCCGCCGTCGAGGCGGGCCTCGCCGACGCCGGGGTGCGCCGGGTCGCGGGCGAGCTCACCGCGATCGATCCGGCGCGAACGACGATCGTCGCGACCGGACCGCTGACCTCTCCGGATCTCGCGGCCGCGATCGAGCGCCTCACCGGCCAGGAGCACCTCCACTTCTACGACGCGGCCGCGCCGATCGTGGTGGGGGAGTCGCTCGATCAGACCCTCCTCTTCCGGGCCTCGCGCTACGGACGATGTGGTTCGAGGCCTGCCTGCCGGTCGAGGAGCTCGCCCGGCGCGGGCCGGAGACGCTCCGGTTCGGGCCGCTCAAGCCGCTCGGCCTCACCGACCCGGTCACCGGCAAGCGGCCGTACGCGGTCGTCCAGCTGCGCCCGGACGACGCCGCGAGCGATCTCTACAACCTCGTCGGCTTCCAGACCAACCTGCGCTGGCCCGACCAGCGCCGGATCATCCGCTCGCTGCCGGGCCTCGCTCGAGCCGAGTTCGCCCGGCTCGGGGTGATGCACCGGAACACGTACGTGAACTCGCCGGCGCTGCTCGCACCGTCCCACCGCCTCCGGTCCGCGGAGCGGACGTACCTCGCGGGCCAGCTCGTCGGCGTCGAGGGCTACCTCGAGTCCGCGATGAGCGGCCTGGTCGCCGCCCTGAACGTCTCCGCGACGCTGGCCGGCGAGCCCGAGGTGGTCTTCCCCGAGGACACGGCGATCGGGGCGCTCGTGCGGTACGTCACGACGCCGCAGCGGGAGTTCGCGCCGATGAACGCGACCTGGGGACTCTTTCCGCCGCTCGCGGAGGAGCTCCGGCGCACCGACAAGCGCGAGCGCGCCCGGGCCCAGCTTGCCCGCGCCCGTGCCTCGTTCGCGGCCTTCGTCGGCTCGCGACCGGATTTGGTTGCAGAGCGGTACTCGCCGCCGCCGGCCGACCGGGAGGCCGAGCCGGCCGCGATCGCGCCGTGACCGAGCAGCTCAGCTTCCCGCTGGGCGAGGAGCGGCCGGACATCCTGCGCGCGCTCACCGCGGAGCAGCGCGAGGCGGTCGAGCACGGCGAGGGCCCGCTGCTCATCGTCGCCGGGGCCGGCACCGGCAAGACCCACGTGCTCACCGCGCGGATCGTCGAGCTCATCGCCTCCGGCCGGGCCCGCCCGCACCAGATCCTCGCGCTGACGTTCACCGAGAAGGCCGCGGCGACGATGCAGGAGCGGGTCGACCTCTACACGCCGCTCGGCCAGAACGACGCCGCGATCCGCACCTTCCATTCGTTCGGCGACGAGGTCTTCCGCGAGTTCGCGCTCGAGCTCGGCCGGGCCGGGGAGCTGCGGGTCCTCTCACCCGCGGAGCAGGTCATCTTCGTCCGCGAGCATCTGTTCGAGCTGCCGCTGAAGCGCTACCGCCCGGCAGGCGACCCGGTCCGCCACGTCCGCGCGCTCCTCGATCTCTTTGGCCGGGCCCGCGACGACGACATCTCGCCCGAGGACTACGTCGCCTTCGCCGCGCGGCTGCGGGCGGAGGCCGCCGACGACGCGACGCGGGATGAGGCCGAGGCCCAGGCGGAGCTTGCCGCGACGTACCTCGCCTATACGTCGCTGAAGGAGCAGCACGGGGTGCTGGACTTCGGCGACCAGATCGCGCTCTCGCTCCGCGTGCTGCGCGATCACCCCGGTGCGGCCCAGCGGCTCGCCGACCGCTACCGGTACGTGCTCGTCGACGAGTTCCAGGACACGAACGACGCCCAGTTCAAGCTCATCGAGCGCCTCGTCGCGCCCCATCGGAACCTCACCGTCGTCGGGGACGACGACCAGTCGATCTTCGCCTGGCGCGGCGCGACGCTCTCGAACTTCGACGCCTTCCGCGACGCCTATCCCGATGCGAAGGTCGTGACCCTCGTCGAGAACCGCCGCTCGAGCCAGGGGATCCTCGACGCGGCCTACGCCCTCATCCGGAACAACCCGGATCGCCTCGAGGACCGCCTCGGCATCGACAAGAAGCTCCGCGGGCGGCCGGCCCCGGACAGCGATGAGGTCGAGGTCGACCACCTCCGGTTCGCGAGCGCCGCGGAGGAGGCCGAGGACGTCGCCGACCGGATCGCCGCCGCGGCGGTGAAGCGCGAGCGGAAGCTCGGCGACTTCGCGATCCTCGTGCGCAACAACTCCGATGCGACCCGCGTGCTCAACGCCCTGGCCCGCCGCGGGCTCCCGGCGCACTTCTCGGGAGGCGGCCAGCTCTACGACCGCGACGAGATCCGGCTGCTGGTCTCGTTCCTCACCGCGGTGGCCGCGCCCTCGGACTCGCCGCATGTCTACTTCCTCGCGACGTCCTCGCTGTACGCCTTCCCGGCGGGAGAGCTGGCCAAGCTCGCCGAGGCCCAGACGCGCCGGCAGCGCCCGCTCCGCGAGCTCTTCGAGGAGGTCGCCCGGGAGGAGGCGACCGGCTTCAGCGAGGAGGCCGTCGCCGCTGCGAAGGGGCTCGTCACCGACCTCGAGCTCTACGCCGCCCGCTCGGCCGAGCTCACCACCGCCGAGCTGCTGTTCGAGTTCCTGGAACGCTCGAGGCTGCTCGACCGCTACCGCGATCCCGACTCCGCGCTCGCCGAGGAGCAGGGTCGCAACGTCGCCAAGTTCCTCCGGCTCGTCCAGAGCGCCGGCAAGGCGCTGCCCGCGGACCGCGCCTCGTACGTCGTCCCGCACCTGCAGCTCCTCCGCGAGGCGGGGGACGATCCGGCGGCCGCGGACTTCGAGCAGTCCGAGACCGCGGTGAACGTGCTCTCGATCCACAAGGCCAAGGGCCTCGAGTTCGGGGTGGTCTATCTCGTCGTCGCGACCGAGGAGCGGCTTCCCGGCAGCCTCCGGCTGCCCGACCTGCGGATGCCCGTCGGCCTCGCCCGCACACCGCAGAGCGACCGCGACCGGCACGTCGCCGAGGAGCGCCGGCTCGCCTACGTGGCGATGACCCGGGCGAAGGAGGCGTTCTTCTTCACCAGCGCGACCGACTACGGGGGGACCCGCGGCCATCGCCCGAGCCGGTTCATCGGTGAGGCCCTCGGCCGCCGGCCCCACGCGAAGAGCGTCCGGCTCGCGTCGTACGACGAGCTCCAGCGATTCGCCGCCGCGCCGGCCGAGGTCGACAGCCCGCTCCCGCGCCTCGGGCCGGACAACGTGCTGACGCTCTCGTACACCGAGATCGATGACTACCGGCGCTGCCCGCTGCGCTACCGGTTCGCGCATGTCCTGCGCATCCCGGTCCTGCCCACGCCGCCGATGGTCTACGGCAACGCGCTGCACCGGGCGGTCGCGGATTTCCTCCGCCGCAAGCGCGCGGGCGAGGAGCCGACCCTCCCCCAGCTCGAAGCCACGTTCCGGTCGTCATGGGTCGGCGGGGGGTTCATTTCACCCGACCACGAGAGCGAGCGGTTCGAGGCCGGGCTCACCGCGCTTCGCCGCTTCTTCGACGACGAGCGGGGCACGCCCGCGCCAGATCTCGTCGAGCAGCGGTTCTCGTTCATGCTCGGCAACGATCGCGTCGTGGGGCAGTGGGATCGGGTCGACAAGACCGCGGGTGGCGTGACGGTGTCCGACTACAAGTCGAGCATCCTCGACGGCGACGAGGACACCCCCCAGCGGCGGGCCGCGAAGAACATGCAGCTGCCCGTCTATGCCCTCGCGTATCAGAAGACCTACGGCGAGCTTCCCGCGACGACCGCGCTCATCTTCCTCGAGAGCGGACAGCGCGGCGAGACGAAGCCGAGCCCCGACGCGATGGGCGCGATCACCGCCGTGATCTCCTCGACCGCCGCGAAGATCCGCGCCCGGCAGTTCCCGGCGTCTCCCGAGCGACCGGAGGCGCGGACGTGTAGCCAGTGTCCGTACAACGCGATCTGCACCGAGTCATGGTCCGCGCGCCAGGTCCGGGGGCAGCTGGTCTGACGCTGGCAGGCTGACCTAGAGTGTCCTTGCGCACGGACACCCAAAATAGGTAGCAGCGCCGGCCCGGATCGGAACGATGTCAGATGATCGCCGGATCATCGAAGGGGATCGCTGTCGCGCGGCCGAGCGGGACCTTCACCCACCGGACGAGGATGACCAGCGCGACGAGGATCGCAGCGGCGAGCAGCACGAAGACCCCGCGGTAGCTGAATCGGGGAAGGAAAACCTCCGCCGCGATGACCACCGACGCGGGGATCGCGATCGACTCCGCGGCGGCCTTGAGCCCGGCGAACACCCCGGTCTGCTCCGGCGGGACGAGCGACGCAAGGAGCGGCCAGCCGGCGGCGGTCGCGGCCCCATTGCCGACGCCGGCGAGGACCACGACGGCGATCGTCTCGGGCAAGCCCCGGATGACGATGCCGCCGAGCGCGGCGACCGCGAGGAGCGTCCAGCCGATGACCAGGACGGGCTTGGTGCCGATCCGGTCCGCGAGCTTCCCGAACGCCACCGCCGCGATCGCCGTCACGAGCAGCGTGCCCGCGGCGAGGCCGAGGGCGACCTGCTCGGTCTGGCCGATGTCGACGGTGATGAACAGCGTCAGGTAGGGGAGCACGGCGCTGAAGCCGACCATGAACGCGAAGATCGCCCCGAGGTAGCGCAGCGCCTGGCGGTGCTCGATGAGCGCCGCGACGTATCCGCGGAGCCCGAGGCGCTCCTCGGTCCGGTCGACGATCGGGGGCTCGCCGACCCCCGCGACGGTGATCGCGAACGTGCCGACGAGGAGCGCCGCGACCAGGACGTACGACCACGTGGGGACGCCCCCACTGCCCGCGGCGACGGAGATGAGCACCAGGAACGCGACCTGGCTCGCGAGCTGGATCCCGGTCGAGACGCCCTGGAGGATGCCGCGCTCGCCGACGCCGGTGATGTCGGCGAGGAGCGCGACGTACGGGTCGGCCGCGACGTTGAAGAAGATCGAGAACAGGACGATCGCGATGGTCAGCCCGAGGACGTCGCGCTGGGTGGCGGCGAAGACGAAGAACGCCGCCGACAGCGGGATCCCGAGCGCGATGAATGGCCGGCGCCGGCCGAAGCGCGAGCGGGTACGGTCGGAGAGCGCGCCGATGGTCGGCTGGATGATCGCGCCCTCGATGCTGCGGGTGCTCGAGAGCAGACCGGTGAGGAGGTCGCCGGCGCCGGCGGCGCGGAGCAGCTGGGGGAGCACGAAGTTGTTGAATGCGTAGAACGCGCCCGCGCCGACGGAGCCGGCCGAGTAGCGAAGGGTCTTCGACCTGGTCAGCGGCTCGCGCATCGCGGGCAACGTACTGATACCAATATCGGGTGCTGCCTCATTTTGGGGGAGCGTAACCGTTGACGCGACCGTTTCGCGGGCGCACGCTGATGGCATGGCGAAGCGCGAGGACATCAACGAGACAGCGTTCCGTGTCGTCCAGCAGGCCATTGGCGAGGTACCCCGGAAAGCCCCTCAGTCCAAGCGAGCGCAGGCGGGACGCGTCGGTGGCTTGCACGGTGGCAAGGCCCGCGCAAAGGCGCTTACGAAGCGTCAGCGTTCCGAAATAGCGAAACGGGCTGCTCAGGCTCGCTGGGGCCAGAAGACGACTTAGTAGCCTCCGCGATCCGCCATGTCGTTCCGACCTTCTCGATTCCGTTGCCGTCCCTCATCGCACGGTCCAGGATCGAGCGCACGGTATTCGTGGTCGCCTGCGTCTTGCCGCCCGCCACGAGGGCACGCGTGATCTCAGGAGCCTTCGCCGGACCATTCGTCGTGAGGTAGCTCCTGGCGGCCGTCAGGATGGTCATGCGCCGGTACGGCTTCGTCTGCTCGTACGCAACGGCCGCAGCCGCACCAGCGGCGACCGCCTGCGCGGCCACGCTGAGAATCTTGCGGGCCGTGGATGGCTTACCGGCGCGGGCAGCAATCCGCTCCTGGATAACCTCAATCGCGTTCTGGGTCCGCACGATCAGACTGTTCTGGGCAGCCAGCTGTTTTTGGATTGCGTCGGCGGCGGTGCGCTCCTTCTGTAGTTGATCGTCCAGCTCTGCCAGGAACGCGGCGTCGTACTCGTCTTGATTCACCTTCGGTCGCCTCCTTTCCGCTGTGCTCGATGTAGACTCAGGGACGCGAGATTGTTGCCAGCCCGCGGTCGATCGCACCGACCGGGGGTGCTAGGCGCGGCGTCTCCATTCATCGTTTCGCGGCGTTCGGTTCCCTGCCAAGGGAAGAACCGGTAGCCGCGTTGCCGCTAACCATAACATCTTTTCATCCGGGAGGTGATGGCAACCAACACAAACGTTCTATTGGCCCACTCTTGACATCTGTTTCACGCTCAAGCATATTCATCACTATGAATCGACTGAGCACCGAGGACCGGGCACGAATCATCCAGGCGCTGACCGAGGGCAACTCCCTGCGGTCTACGTCCCGCCTAACCGGAACGGCGCTCAACACCGTGACGCGTGTGCTGGTTGCGGCTGGTCACGCAGCCGCCGACTACCAGGACGTGGTGATGCGCGATCTGCCCTGCAAGCGTCTACAGCTAGATGAGATTTGGGCGTTCGTCTATGCGAAGGCCAAGAACGTCAAGCACGCCAAGAGCGCCCCGCCCCAGGCAGGCGACGTATGGACCTGGACAGCCATCTGCCAGGACACAAAGCTCATTCCCGCGTGGTGGGTTGGAGCGCGTGAACTGCCCGATGCGGTCGCGTTCACCGACGATCTAGCGGGACGGCTAGCGAACCGTGTCCAGGTCACCACGGACGGTCTACGGGCATATGTCACAGCGGTCCCATCCGCCTTCGATGGTCAGGTTGACTATTCGCAGCTGGTGAAGGTCTACGGCCCGCCTCCTGGTGAGCAGAACGAGCGCCGCTACTCGCCGGCAATCTGCCTGGGCACAAAGGCCACCACGATCAGCGGCAGCCCAGATCTCGCATCGGCATCAACGAGTCACGCCGAGCGGTCGAATCTGACGATGCGGATGGGGATGCGCCGTTTCACCCGACTGACAAATGCCTTCTCAAAGAAGCTCGCCAACCACGAAGCCTCAGTGGCGCTTCACTTTCTTCACTACAACTTCGCGCGTCCGCATTCCACGCTCAAAGGCGCGACACCCGCGCAGGTAGCAGGGGTCAGCCGCTATCGCTGGAGCTACGAGGACATGGCTGCTCTTCTGAACGATCCGCAGTATGCAGACGTGTTCAAGGCCGCGAAGGTGGGATCGAAGATCGCCTAGGGAGCGGGTCGCCTGAGCAACCAACGTATCGCCCGATGCACACGATTTTGTATTGGCAACTGTCGGAAGTCGGGAACGCCATTCTTGAACGAAAGCACAAATAGACCGTCCTGTTGGCCGCCCCAATTGATTCCCTCAACCCAATGAGCGCGAACCAGGAACCGACAATTTTCTCCCTCCGCGATCACAACACCGTTGTTTGGGATGCCCTGAGCGATCGGGGTTGCACGCCAGATGCGCGGCGGGTACGGATACCCCGCGATGTCGTGTTGAGTCTCCGGGTCGAGATTCATAGCGACCAACGGGATCTCCGAACCTGCGGTCGTGAGCACGTTGGGTTTCTCCCGCCCCTCAAACATCCACGGGCGGTGTCTGCCGCTCCCGGTGGAGAACACAGTGACTTGCGGATTCATCGGTAGGAATCCAGGACGGGCCCGAGCGCGAACGTGATACCACCGGAGCCATGGCTGATCGGGCCGGGTCCGGTCGTCCGCGTACTCGATGAATACCTTGACGCCGTGGAACTTTCGCCACAGCCAGGAGAAGAAGGCGACTCCGACGCCAATAGCTGCAATGGCTGAAAACCAGAAGGCTCCCAGGGCGGCGCAGTCCTGAAAGAACGGCGAGCCAAACTGCGCTCGCACGAGCAGATCAAGACACCCGGCTATACCCACGCAACCCCACCACCAGACAGGCAGGCCCAGCCACCGTCCACGCACCGAGGCTAATCCGCCGACTTATTCAAAATGAGGCAGCACCCAATATCGGTATCAATCGAACACTCGTTCTAGCATGGTGCGGGCCGCTACTCAGCGGAACGGAGGAGGGCGACGATGGAGATCCTCGCGGCCGCCATCGCCGGCGCGGCCATCGCGGCGGCCATCGCCGCCGCCGCGTTCGCTCGCCGCCGGCCATCTGACGCGCCGTTCTCGCTCCTGCAGCAGGGGATGCAGGCCGACTCGGCGCTCCTGCAGCAGACCCTCGCGGAGCTGCGTGGCGCGAACGCCCAGGCGCTCGGCGAGCTGCGCGCGGAGATGCAGCGGTCGCTCGGGCAGACCGAGCAGCAGCTCCTCACGCAGTCGGGCTCGACCCAGCGAACGCTCAGCGATCTCGGCG
>WNFI01068722.1_pt1 | contig 10536 bp, 7 predicted proteins | sample 5400471 | NCBI WGS metagenome assembly WNFI01 (sample SAMN13153348, study PRJNA577476) | soil metagenome | isolation source: 100 cm saprolite on Douglas fir-dominated hillslope | place: USA:California | collected 2013-09-17 | reverse complement strand
CCTCCGCCCGCTCGCGCAGCATGCGGTTGAGGTCCTGGATCATCTCGCGCATGCGCCGGAGGTCCTCGGGCGTCATGTTGCCCAGCGCGTTCTTCATGCCCTGCATGAACGGCTGCATCGCCTGGGCGCGCAGCGAGGCGAGCAGGTCCTGGAACTTCTGCTCGGCCGTCGCGTCGGCGAAGTCGTAGCTCTGCAGCTCCCGCAGCCGCCCCGCGGCGTCGGGCGGAATCTTGGCGAGGGCCTGCTGGCGCTTCTCGCGCTCGCGGCCTTTCAGATCCCGCTCGATGCCCTCGCGTTCCGTCTTCACGACGTCGTCGAGCTTCTTGGCGATGTCCTCGAGACTCGATCCGAGGTCGTAGCGCGAGAGCCGCTGCTGGCGCTGCTGCCGCAGCTTGTCGAGCAGATCTTTCAGCCCGGGCATACGCGGGCCGTCGGGCGGCCGCATCCCCTGCTGCAACAGGCGCTGCAGCGCGGACTTCAGATCACCATAGCCGAGGACGTCGTCCGCGATCTCGTCGAGGACGTCGTCGGCGGCGAGGTCGGGAACGGACTGCGTGCCGTCCCAGCGCGAGTAGCGGTGGAGCACGTCAGCTCCGGTACCGGGTCTGGCCGGGCTGCGAGTCCTTGTTCAGCTTCTTGCTGAGGTGCAGCCCCTCGAGCACGAACTCCACGGCCGCGGCGAGGCCGGAGGCGCCGTCGCCGCCGAGCTTGTGGGTGGCGGCGCGCAAGGCCGGCGTCTTCTCGGCCTGGCGCACGTACTCCGCCGACGGCATGGTGTCCGACACCTGGACGCTGAGGCCGCCCTGGAAGGCGGTGACCACCGGGTCCACCTCGGCCGGCGTCAGCGACCGGTTGAAGACGTTGAGCACGGCGCGCTGCACGAGCTTCGTAGTTGCAGATGCTCACGCGCACGGAGACGCCGGAGCGCTGGCTGATCTCGGTCGCCTTGCGCGCCAGGTGCGTCAGCTCGGCGACGATCTGCTTCATGTACTCGGGCGTCGTCGTACACACGCCGTCGGCGGCGAAGGCCGTGCGCTCGGCTTCCATGATCGCGATCTCGTCGGCCACGCGGCGCGGGTAGTGCGTGCGGATCTGCGAGCCGAAGCGGTCCTTGAGCGGCGTGATGATGCGGCCGCGGTTCGTGTAGTCCTCCGGATTGGCGCTCGCGACGACGTAGACGTCGATGGGCAGCCGCACCTTGTAGCCGCGGATCTGGACGTCGCGCTCCTCCATGATGTTGAGCAGCCCGACCTGGATGCGCTCGGCGAGGTCCGGCAGCTCGTTGAGCGCGAAGATCCCGCGATGCGTGCGCGGCAGCAGCCCGTAGTGGATGGTCAGCTCGTCGGCGAGGTAGCGGCCCTCGGCCACCTTGATCGGATCGACCTCGCCGATGAGGTCGGCGATGGTGATGTCGGGGGTGGCCAGCTTCTCGCCGTAGCGCCGGTCGCGCGGCAGCCAGGCCACCTCGACGGCGTCGCCGCGCTCGGCCACGCGCTGCCGGCACGCCGAGCAGATCGGCGCCAGCGGATCGTCGTTGATCTCGCAGCCCGCGAGCACGGGCACCGTCTCGTCGAGCAGGCCGGTGAGCAGCCGCGCGATCCGCGTCTTGGCCTGGCCGCGCTCGCCGAGCAGCACGACGTCCTGGCCGCTCAGCACGGCGTTCTCGATCTGGGGGATCACCGTCTCGTCGTAGCCGACGATGCCGGGCAAGAACGACTCGCCCCGGCGCAGCCGGGCGACGAGGTTGTCGCGCATCTCCTGCTTGACCGACTTCGACGCGTAGCCACCGGCGCGAAGCTCTCCGACCGTCCGTGGTTGGGTCATGAGGGAATCGTGGTCACTATGCGGCGCGGCCCGCAGACTGTCAACCTCGCGGGGGAGCGGCGCCGTCAGGCGGGCGAGACGACGTAGCCGTTCCGCTCGGAGCGCTCGAGTGTCCGGCGCACGGCCTCCATCAGGGCGAACATGGTGAACGGCTTCTGCACGATCGCGCCGTCGGACACGGGCGGCATCTCCGCGTAGCCCGTCATGTACAGCACCCGCGCTTCCGGCCGGACGGCCGTGAACGACCCCGCGAGCTGCAACCCGTTCATCCCGGGCATCATCACATCGGTCAGCAGGAGGTGGATCCGCGCGCCGTGCCGCTCGGCGACCTGCAGCGCTTCGTCGCCGTCGGCCGCCGTCAGGACCGTGTAGCCGTGCTCGCGCAGCATGTCGCTCGCGAGCGCGCGGACGGCCGGGTCGTCTTCCGCGATGAGGATCGTCTCCCAGCCCGTGCGCGGCCGGCTCGGCATCACCTGCGCCTCCGGCGCCGGCTCCTCGACGCGCGGCAGATAGACCCTGAAGGTCGTGCCCTTGCCCGGCGCGCTCTCGACGACGACGTGGCCATCGTGCTGCTCGACGATGCCGTACACGGTCGAGAGTCCGAGCCCGGTGCCCTCGCCGACCGGCTTGGTCGTGAAGAACGGCTCGAAGATGCGCGCCTGGGTGGCCGGATCCATGCCGACGCCGGTATCGCTCACGATCAGCTGCACGAAGCGGCCGGCCGGCAGCGGCGCCGGCAGCGTCGCCCGCCCCGTTCCCTCGCCGGACCCGTCGCCGTCGACGGTGGCGGTGGCGAGCGTGAGCTGGCCGCCGCTGGGCATGGCGTCGCGCGCGTTCACGGCCAGATTGAGGATCACCTGTTCGAGCTGGGCGCGGTCGACGTTGACCCAGCCCGCGCTGCGGCTGGGCGCCGTGATCACGCTGATGTTCGCGCCGATCAGCCGATGGAGCATCTTCGCCATGTCGGCGATCGCGATGTTGAGGTCCATGGTGCGCCGCTCGAGGCGCTGCTTGCGGCTGAAGGCGAGCAGCTGCCGCGTGAGCGCGGAGGCGCGCTCGGCCGCTTCTCCGATGGCGTCGGCGTCCTCGCGCGCCCGCGCGCTGTTGGGGAGCCGGGCCAGGAGAATCTGGGCGCGCCCGAAGATGACCGTGAGCATGTTGTTGAAGTCGTGCGCGATGCCGCCCGCCAGCAGTCCCAGGGCCTGCATCTTCTGCGCCTGCATGAACTGCTGCGTGCGCTGCTCGACCTGCTGCTCGAGTCGGGCCGCGTGCTGCCGCAGCATCTCCTCCTCGACCTGGCGCCGGTACACCTGCATCAGCAGCGGCAGCAACACGAGGTAGAGCATCGCGCCGCCCGCGAGCGAGATCGCCCAGATCATCATGCGGCTCCAGCGAATCGTGTTGAGCAGGCGATCCGGCGTCTTGTAGACCTCCACGACGCCGAGGACCCGGCCGTCGGCCGCGAAGATCGGCACGTAGACCTCGGCGAGCGCCCCGAAGCGGGGCCGCTCGTAGCGCTGCTCCGACTTGCCGAGCCGCTTGATCTCGACCTCGACGGCGCCCGCGAGCGCACGCTGCAGCTCGTCGTTGCGGGGAAAGCGCTGACCGATGAGGCTCGTCTGATCCGACCAGAGGATCTCGTGCTCGCGGTTCCACACCTTCACGCGTACGACTTCGGGCAGGCTCGTCATCGTCGCCGAGAGCACGCGTCCCCAGCGCTGGCGCGTCCCGGGGCCGCCCGGCTCGGTGAAGACGCCCTGCAGCCCCTCCCGCTCGACCTCGCGCCGGACCAGGGCCGCCGTGTTTTGCCACTCCCACTCCGAGACGGCCCGCGTCAACAGCGCCGAGAGCGCTGCGCCCATGCCGAGGGCGAGGGTCACGATCCCGATCAGACAGAAGAGCGAGAAGCGCGTGAAGATCGGGTGTTTGGGCCAGTGCATCCCGCCCCCATCGGTGCGACGAACGTGCCAGGGCGGGCGCGGGCTCGGACCCCAACTCGTGGTGTCGCCGCGCGTGCTCCTGTCCGCGAACAGCACGGCGCCGGCGGCGGCGACCAGCGACGCGGCGAGCGCCCAGAAGACGGCCGGGTACGAGCCGAGGCCGAGCAGCAGCAGCGAGGCCCCCACGGGGCCGACGGCACGCGCGCCGTTGGCGCCCAGCGCCACGGCGCCGGAGATCGCACCGTAATTGCGCGCGCCGAAGATCTCGGCCAGGGAGGTGGCGCGGGCCAGGGTGGCCATGCCGTTGGCCGCGCCCTGCAGGACGATGAACGGCACCAGCGTGCCGACGCGCGCGAGCAGCGGCAATTGCGCGATGCCGAGCGCCTGGGCAACGAACACGGCGGCCACCATCACCCGCGCGCCCAGCCGCGCGGAGATCGGCACGAACAGCACGCGCCCGGCCAGCTGCATCGCGCCCGTCCAGCCGATCACCGCCGCCGCCGTCGCCGGCGCGTAGCCGCGGTCGACGAGGAACGGGATCAGGTGCGTGGTGACGGCGGCCGTCGCGAAGTTGGACACGAGGAACGCGATCGAGAGCACCCAGAAGACCGCGGTTCGCGCGGCCTGGCCCAGCGACAGGCTCGCCGCCGTCGCGTCGGCGGCGGCGGCGGACGCGTGGGCCGTGCCCTGACGCAGGAGCAGCGCGTGGATCGGGATCGTGATCAGGCCGAGCACGACGGCGAGCACGGTCAGGGCGCTGCGCCAGCCCAGGCGCTCGAGCAGCGCGGCCTCGATCGGCATGAAGATCGTGCTGGCGAGGCCGGCCACGAGCGTCACCGTGAGCAGCGCGCGGTCGCGGCCGCGCGCGAACCAGGAGACCACGACGGCGAACGCGGGCTCGTAGAGCGTGGCGGCCATCGCCAAGCCCATCAGGAACCAGACGGCGTAGAGCGCGGGCAGGCTCTCCACGCGCGCCCACGCGAACGTGAGCGCGGTGGCCAACACCGAGCCCGCCGTCATCAGCGCGCGCGGGCCCCGCGCATCGAGCCAGCGGCCGACGGAGATGCTGGCCAGCGCCGACACGCCGAGGCCGATGGAGAAGGCCGCGGTCACCGCCACACGGGAGGCGCCGAGGTCCTGCTCCATCGGCCTCAAGAAGACGGGGAATCCGTAGTAGATGATTCCCCAGGTGACCGTCTCCGTCACCGACAGCGCGGCGACGATCACCCAGCCGTAATAGACGGTGCGCGAGCCGAGTCGGACGTCCGCGTCATTTCTCCGCGGTGCGCACGGCCGCCGGGCCGCCGTTGACCTTGATGCGGCCGACCTCCTTCAGCGAGCGGCCGTCGAACGAGAAGACCTGCACGTCTTTCTCGACCATGTTGCCCACGAGGATCGTCTTGCCGTCGGGCGAGAAGGCCGCGCCCTGCGACCAGTGGCCGATCGGCGCCTCGGCGACCTTCGTCAGCTTCATGCCCTTCGCGCGCAGCACCACGAGCCGGCCGCTGTCGCCGTAGAACGGCGACTCCTTCGCCTTGTTGCTGCCGTTCATCACCACGACCGCGACGTGCCTGCCGTCGGGCGAGACCTTGATGCCCTCCGGCGTCTGACCGACGCTGACCGTCTCGACCACGCGCGGCGGCTTCGCGCGGATGTCGATGAGGCTGACCGTGTCGGTGTCGCCCTGGCCGATGCCGATGTTGGCGACGGCCGCGAAGTCGCCCTTCGACGACACGTCGATGCCGTAGGGCCGGAGGCCGGCGTTGATGTCGCGCTTGGTGTATTCCACCTTGGTTCCGTCGACCGAGAGCACGGAGATCTTGTGATCGCCGTCGCGCGTGACCAGCGCCATCGTACCGTCCGGTGTGAAGACGGCGTGGCTGGTGCCGGACTTCTCGTCGGCGATCGTCACCTTGCCCACCGGCGTCACCGTCTTGCCGGAGATCGGGAACACCGACACGGTGCCCTCGCTGCGGTTGGCGACGAGCGCGAGCGTGCCCCGGCGGTTGATCGAGATGCCGGCCGCGCTCTTGCCCGCCTCCAGCGTCGCGATCACCGCCGGCGGCGACGCTGTCAGATCGATGACGGAGACACGGGTGTCCGGCACCGTCTTCGTCGGATCGCCCGGGTCCACCTTGCTCGACGATCCCACGAGGGCCAGGCTCTCGTCCGGCGTGAGCGCGACACTGAGCGGTGGCCCCACCACGCTGCCCGGCACGGCGATCTCGGCGACCACGCGTGGCGGCGACGCCTTGAGGTCGAGGATCGTCACCGTGTCCGGCGCGGGGTTCTGGACGATCTTCATGGTGCCGTTGTCGAGCATGACCTTGTTGTCGTTGGACGTGACCGCGAGCTGCGCCTGCGCGGCGGGCGCCGCGGCGAGCACGACGATCGCTGCGAGGATGAACACGCGTCGCTGGGCCTTCATTGGCCACCTCCGTGGGTTCGAGCGGCCGATAGCAGAGCAGTTTCCCGCGCCGAACGCAAGCGCGCGCTGTTGACCGTCGCACGCTTCGCCGTGACAATGAGGCCGGAGGTCACGACCATGTGGGGCTCGTCCAAGATCACGATGCCGACGAAGGAGACCGCGCTGCCCGGACGCGCGGAGCGCATGCCCGTGCCCGCGACGCATCACGTGAGCGGGCGGCCGCTGACGCCGCCGTTCCCCGCCGGCACCGAGACCGCGATGTTCGGGCTCGGCTGCTTCTGGGGCGCCGAGAAGGCGTTCTGGCTCACGCCCGGCGTCGTCACGACCGCCGTCGGCTACGCCGCCGGCCTCACGCCGAATCCGACGTACGAGGAGGTGTGCACGGGCCGCACGGGCCACAACGAGGTCGTGCTGGTCGTCTTCGATCCGACGGCCGTGTCGTACGAGACCCTGCTGAAGGTGTTCTGGGAGGGCCACGATCCCACGCAGGGCATGCGCCAGGGCAACGACGTCGGCACGCAGTACCGCTCCGGCATCTACGTGTACTCGCCCGAGCAGCGCAAGGCCGCCGACGCCTCGCGCGACGCTTACCAGCGCGCGCTGAGCGCGGCCGGCCATGGGCACATCACCACGGAGATCCTCGACGCGCCGGAGTTCTACTACGCGGAGGGCTATCACCAGCAGTACCTCAGCAAGAATCCCTGGGGTTACTGCGGCCACGGCGGCACCGGCGTCGCCTGCGCGACGGGGATCGCCGCCTCCCGCGCGTGAGCGCGGCGCGGAGGGCGCCCATGAGTCTCCCGCCGCCGGGCGACTGGCCCACGGCGAGGCCCGCCGACGCGGGGCTCGATCCGCAGCGGCTCGACGACGCGATCGCGTATCACCTCGCCCACGAGACGACGTGGCGCCGCGACTTCCGCCTGGCCGACGGCCGCTACATCGGCGTGGCCGACGAGCCGGACAGCGCCGTGCTGGGGCCGGTGCGGCCGCGCGGCGGGCCGAGTGGCCTCGTCGTGCGCGGAGGCCGTCTCGTCGCGGAGTGGGGCGACGCCGAGCGCGTGGAGATGTCCTTCAGCATCGCCAAGAGCTACCTGGCGGCGCTGGCCGGCGTTGCCGTCGGGCGCGGTCTCATCAAGAGCCTCGCCGCTCGCGTGAGCGACGCAGCGCGTGACGTCGACTTCGACTCCGAGCAGAACCGCGCGATCACGTGGCGCCACCTCCTGCAGCAGACCAGCGAATGGTCGGGCACGCTGTTCGGCAAGCCCGATTCGATCGACCACAACCGTGACCTCGGCAAGGCCGACTTCGGCCAGACCGACAAGGGCGTGCCGCGCCCGATGCGGCCGCCGGGCACGCTCTGGGAGTACAACGACGTCCGCGTGAACCGGCTCAGCCTGTCGCTGCTGCAGCTGTTTCGTCGCCCCCTTCCCGACGTCCTCCGGGAGGCGATCATGGCGCCGATCGGCGCCGCCTCGACGTGGGAGTGGCGACCGTACGACAACGCGTGGGTGGACGTCGACGGGCGGCCGATGCCGTCGGTGCCCGGAGGCTCGCACTGGGGCGGGGGCCTGTGGATGTCCGCGCGCGATCACGCACGCTTCGGACTGCTGCACCTGCTGCGCGGCCGCTGGGGCGAGGTGCCGATCCTGCCGGCCTCGTGGGTGGACGAGTGCCGGCGGCCCTGCCCGATCAATCCGGAGTACGGCCTGCTCTGGTGGCTCGACGTCGGCCGCGCCGGCGCCTTCGCCGCGCGCGGCGCCGGCAGCAGCCTCATCTGGATCGATCCCGACGACGACCTCGTCGCCGTCGTGCGCTGGATCGACAAGCCGCACATCCCCGGCTTCCTGCGGCACCTCCTCGACGCCGTCGAGCGCTGACCTCGTTGCTTGCGACGCTCGAGCTCGAGACGGGGCGGACGCCGACGACGTCCGTGATCTGGCTGCACGGCCTCGGCGCCGACGGGCACGACTTCGAGCCGATCGTGCCGGAGCTCGACCTGCCCGACTCGCTGCCCGTGCGCTTCGTCTTCCCGCACGCGCCGATGCAGCCGGTCACCATCAACGGCGGCGCCGTGATGCGTGCGTGGTACGACGTCTACGGGCTGCAAGGCGTGCGGCGCGAGGACGCCGCCGGCGTGCGCGCCTCGCAGGCGGCCGTCGAGGAGCTGCTCGCGCGCGAAAAGAAGCGCGGGATCCCGGCCTCACGCCTCGTGCTCGCGGGGTTCTCGCAGGGCGGCGCCATCGCGCTGCAGACTGGACTGCGTCACCCCGAGCGCCTCGCCGGGATCATGGCGCTCTCCACGTACCTGCCGGTCGCCGACACGCTCGCCGCGGAGGCCAGCGCCGCCAACCGCGACGTGCCGATCTTCATGGCCCACGGCCTCCACGATTCGCTGATCCCGATCGAGCGCGCGCAGATGTCGCGCAAGCTGCTCGAGAGCGCGGGCTACCGCGTCGAGTGGCACGAGTACCCGATGGACCACTCGGTCTGCCCGGGGGAGATCGCCGACATCAGCTCATGGTTGCGCCGAGCGCTGGGCGCGTGATCGAGGAGCGCCACGGGTTCCGCGGGGCGCTCCGAACGCTGGGCGCATGATCGAGGAGCGCCGCGGGTTCCGCGGGGCGCTCCGAGCGCTGGGCGCATGATCGAGGAGCGCCACGGGTTTCCCGGGGCGCTCCGAACGCTGGGGGGTGTGGGGGGCCATGTCGGGGCCCCCCACGTCTCTAGTCGCGCCTCTCCACGACCAGGCTCTGCAGCGCCCGCCCGATGGGGCCGCGTGCGTCGTGCAGCCGCGTGTCGGCCAGGCCGACACCGTTGTCCTCGTAGAGCGACAGACAGTCCATGCCCACCCACTCGCCCTGCAGCGGCCGATGCACGCTCACGGAGAGATCGGCGTTGATCGCGGTGACGCGCGCGTGCTCGATGGCGGCGCTGACGCCGCTGCCGGAGTCGGCGGCGACCAGCACGCGCTCGAGCGGCGACGTCTCGGTGCCGGCGACGAGCGGCATGCGCTGACGCATCCAGGCGGCCGCGCGCCCGCTGCCCCAGGCGCCGCGCACGAGCCGCGTCTCCATCGCCGCGTGGTAGCTGACGGGATCGTTGAAGAACGGAAACTCGAACGGCCGGCCGGTCTCGGGCGGCGGCAGCGGCGCATCGTTCGATGGCGAGGCGATGGCGACGGCGGCCGGGCGCACGAGCGCGGCGACCGCGTGCGCAACCGCGCGCTCGCCGTGCATCAGGCGTGCGACGAGGCGCTGCACCTTCGCCCCCGCGCGCAAGATCTCGACGCGCACGGCAAGCCGGTCGATCGGCACCGGCAGCAGGAAATCGACGGTGATGCGCGCCACCACGGAGCCGGCGGCCTGCGCCTCGATGGCGCGCGCCAGGAGCGCCGACGGGGGCCCGCCGTGCTGATGCTTGGGACTCCACGGGCCACGCGTGTGCACCGTGGCAACGAAGTCGTCGCCGTCGGGGACGTAGAAGGCGTCGGTCATGCGCGCCATGCTACCGCATGGCGACGAACGGTCAGGCGGCCTCGGTGTCCTCGCCCGCCTCCGGCCGCGCGACGTGCTGCCGGCACCCAGGCCGGCGCGCCGTCGCTCTCTGTGAGCCCGGCGACCAGGTCGGCGAGTCCCTCGATCAATTGCCGAAGCCGGTCGGGCAGCGCCGCGTCGTAGCCGCAGAGCCGCGCGACGAACGCTTCGCGCTCGGACTCTGACCGTCGGGTCAGCGTCGGGTCGATCGACGTGGAGGAAATGGCCGGCGCCCTCGAGGGTGTCCACGCGACAGCCCGCGGCCGTGAGCCGCCGGACATCGGCGTCGGAGACGTGGTCGGATTTGCCACCGCGGACGACGTGGATGGAGTAGGCGCGGCGTCGCTCGACGGCGGGCCACAGGTCGTCGGCGCCGATCTCGGCGTAGAGCGCGGCCAGCGTCGCGCGGTCGATGCGCCAGCGATAGACGTCGCGATCATGGACGAGGTTCAACAGCAGCCAGTCGATCGCCGCCGGCGGCAGGCCGGCCTTCCGAAACCACGCGCGGAAGGCGTCGCGCCCGGGCGCGGCGTCCGGCGCGTCGGCCAGCGCCCTCACGATGGCGGCCACCTCGCCGCCGGGCGCGCGCGGCGACGGCGTGACGTCGAGCAGCGTGAGGTGACCGAGTGCCGTCGGCTCCAGCAGCGCGGCGCGCAGCGTCACGCGGCCGCCGAGCGAGTGGCCGATCAGCGTCCACGGTGTCGCCGCCTCCAGTGCGCGCACGGTCTCGAGGACGTCGCGGGCGATGACGGCCAGGTCGGGATGCGGGGGCAGCGGCGGCGACTCGCCATGGCCGGTGAGGTCGAGCGAG
>WNFI01598291.1_pt1 | contig 10538 bp, 10 predicted proteins | sample 5400471 | NCBI WGS metagenome assembly WNFI01 (sample SAMN13153348, study PRJNA577476) | soil metagenome | isolation source: 100 cm saprolite on Douglas fir-dominated hillslope | place: USA:California | collected 2013-09-17 | reverse complement strand
CATGCGCGCCAACGGCATCAAGAGAATAGCGTTTTCCTCGACCGGCTCGGTCTATGGCGAAGCGACGGTTTTTCCGACGCCGGAGAATGCGCCGTTCCCTGTGCAGACCTCGCTCTACGGCAATTCCAAGGTGGCAGCCGAAGGCATGATCTCGTCCTATTGCGAAGGCTTCGGCTTTCAAGGCTTCATCTTCCGCTTCGTCTCGATTCTCGGCGAGCGCTACACCCACGGCCACGTGTTTGATTTTTATCAAAAGCTGCTGGCTGATCCGTCGAAGCTCGAAGTGCTTGGCAATGGCAAGCAACGCAAATCCTATCTCTACATTCAGGACTGTATCGACGCGATTATGTTTGCGATCGAACGGGCTACCGATCGTGTCAATATCTTCAATCTCGGCCAGGATGAATATTGCGAAGTCAATCAGTCGATCGGTTGGATTTGCGAGCGCCTGCAGCTGAAACCCAGCCTGGAATATACCGGGGGCGAGCGCGGCTGGATCGGAGACAATCCGTTCATCTTCCTGGACTGCAGCCGAATGCGCGCGCTCGGCTGGGAGCCGAAACTGTCGATCCGCAATGGTGTGATCAACACCCTCGAATATCTGATCGCCAATCCCTGGGTTCTCGAGGCGCGGTCATGAAGGTCTGCGTCTACGGCCTGTGGCATCTCGGCTCGGTGACGGCGGCCTGCCTAGCTTAGCTAGCGTCGCGGGGATTGCGACGGTCGGTCTTGCGGAGACGCCGGAGGCCGCAGCCGAACTCAACGCCGTCAGGGCCCCACTGTTTGGGCTTGGCCTTGATGCGTTGCTCAAGCAGGGGTTACAGAGTGGAACGTTAGGCTTTACTCATGACGTCCGTGCTGAGCAACGTCGAGCGTCGGACATTCCGACCAGAGCGGCACGCGCGGTACGGTTGTGCTTGACCATGCGAATACAAATCTGCCACACTTACTTGAAAGTAGCATAACGAACACACGAGGTGCATGTGAGCCCGGCTTCTGGCACTGGACAGTCGAGGGACTCGGTCGCCGCGAATGCGCGGTATTTCCTTGAGCACCTCAATGAATACGATCGTTCGGTCGCCCAGATCGATACCTATGCAACGATCCATCGATTTATTTCCCGCAAAGTCGCGGGCGTCGAAAGGCTGCTGGACGTCGGCAATGGCGGGGTGTTCTGCTACGATACCGCGTCCGTCGGCTCAATCACGGCGATCGACCTGTTCCTAGAGGATCTGCCCGACGGGCTCGTAAAGGCCCATTTTCCGAAGAATGCCAAGGCGCGCCAAGGAAGCGCACTGGCACTGCCGGAGCCGGATGGCAGCTTCGATATGGTCCTGATGGTCATGTTGCTACATCACCTTGCTGGAACTGATTGGCGCACGAGCTGGGACAACGCGAGGAAAGCTTTGGCCGAAGCGTGGCGAGTGCTTCAACCGGGGGGAAAACTGCTGATTGTCGAGTCGTGCGTCCCGCCATGGTTTTTCGCTCTCGAAAAGCCTGCGTTCAGGGTGCTTGCGAGCATAGCGGGGAGCGTGCTTTCACACCCAATCACCTTTCAGTACCCGTTTCGCATGATCGAGGGCGAGCTCCGGAACAAAACATCGAATGTGCACATCGAGCAGATACCGAAGGGTCGGTACGTGCTCCAGTTCGGGTTCAAGACACCCTCATTTGCTACGCCTGTCCAAGTTTATGCGTTTGAAGCGCAGAAAGGCGAGAACTGACTGGTCAGGTTAGCGCGTCTGGCTGCCTTACGATTCTAACGGTGGCTATCTTTGCGAAGGCGGGACTAGGGCTTGCTGACCTTTTGTGCCGACGAGAGGCTACGGGGCGCCCTACCGATAGCATGTTCAATCACGGCCAAGTATATTCAGAACTCGGCTCCCCCCGCAGTGGTTGGCCGAGGGCCATCTTGTCGAGCAAAACCAATAGAGCATCTTGGGCACCGCGAAAAATAATCTTGGCAAACGCCAAGCGCATCAGGTTCCGCGGAGCCGCATGGAGGCAGGCGGGGACGCGCTTATGCGGCAGGTGGGCTTCTCCGATCTCGATACTCAGCTTGAGATGATCAGTGCCCATGCAGATGTCATGCCTGTCCACGGAGACGGGGGCGACCTCTGCGTCAGCGAATTGACGCCAATTGGTGGATTATAGGATTGCCATGTTCCAAGCGCCGCAGGCCCGCAGAAGCGTCACTTTCTATTTGCTCGTCCCTCTCATTGTCTTCCTGCTCAAGGCCGTCATATTAATGCGCGGCGGGGCAATTTACGGCCGCTTGGCGATGCCGCCGGTCTATGACGACGTCAGCTACTTCGTCGATGCGCTCGAACGCATGCGCATATTCTTGGATCAGGGCCTTTCCGGGCTGCTGCGAAATCTGATCAGTAGTCCGCCCCACGCTCCCTATTCCACAATCGCCGCCCTGCTCGCCTTCCTGTTCGGGGGGCCATATCTGGCCGGGCCCTATTACATGAACGCCGTATCGATGGCCGTCCTGACAGGCATGCTGTTTTGGCTGTTCCGGGTGGCATCCCTGAGCACGGTGTGCATTACCCTTCTCATTGTCTCGTTGCCATGGTTCGACAACTCCGTGACCATATTTCATCCTGACTTCGTCGCCGGATTTGCGGCCGCGATCATGGCCGCCGTGTTCATCTGGCAAGACGAGATCGTCAGAACTCGGACGGACTCCGTCATGATTGGGGTTGCCGCAGGCATCATCCTGCTCATTAAGCCGACAGCGTTCGTGATGGTTTTCGGGCTGTGGGGGCTGGCGGCCCTGATTGGCGGCCTCCTCACGTGGCGGCGGGAAGATGCTCGTCGGGCGGTCCTAGACCGCTTGTTGTTCGGGGCGCTCCCCATCCTCGTGATCGCTGGGCCATATTACCTCTTCGAGCTACCCGGCGTTCTCGCCTATATCCATCAAGGCTGGGTTCGCGAACGGGAAACGTGGATACCGGACCTGCTGCACCTGGACAAGATGTTTTACGTGAATACGGCCGCGGCCAACTTCCTGTACTGGTTTTGGATCGGGGCGGTGGGCTCTATTGGCATTGTCGCTGCAGGCGCGCTTTGCGGCGATCGCAAGACGGCGTTTCGCTTCCTCGGCTTGATCTTCGTCACTCTCGTCGCCTACATCGTTCCGACCTCGATTGAGTTTAAACATTTCCATTGGGGCGGCGTGTTCTATGGCTGCATTGCCATTTGCCTGGTGTTGATGTTGCATTTTTGGTTAGACCGCTTCGAACCAACCCAGCCTGTCTCTCGCCTATGGCAGTGGCCAATCGTGCAATTCGGCCACTGGCCGGTTCGACTTATATCTCTGGCCTTGCTTGCCGTCGTCGCAATGGCCAGTCTTGGCGACAGACAGGGGCGTTTCAACGCCACACATCAACAGGCGACGCAGATCGAATACGATGGCGTTTTCGAGATATTGCGGAAGGTCTATCGCCAACGTCTCACCGACAGGACCGCCCGTGCTCAGCGCGTGCTAGTTTATGTTCCTACTCCGGCTCCGGTGTCCCCGCACGCCTATCGCTTCCGAGGTCTGCTCGAAGGCATCGATATTGACATCGCCATGTCGCCGCACGACAACGATCTGCAAGTCCTCACGACAGTAGCGAGTCAGGCCACAGTCGTTATCATTCCGGACGAGCAGCAAGTGAAAGCGATTTATCCCTACCCCGTGAACAAGCTCTTCCCGGCTTTCCGCACGTGGCTCTGTCAGAGCCAAAAGTTCATGCACGTGAAAACTATACGCACAGATCTGGGCGGCGCCGACATCTTTGTCGACGGCTCTGTGACGTCCGTCCTCGGGCCGGCCCAAGAGGGAGAATTAGTTTCCGATCTCGGATCCCGCAGCGAAGCACGCCTTCCCATCCGCTCGTTCCCAAATTTACCGCCCTGTGTTCGGTGATAATAAGCTTCACCCGGGCCTCGCTGCTGGTACGGTGCGGCGCGAAAATTGACCTTTCTTTGGGAATTGCGGGAACGCGCCCGGTCGGTGGAGCACATTGTGCGATCAAGGAAGCAACTAAATGACGGTGCCGTCGCCTAAGCCTGATGCTGTCTCCACTGTCGCTCTGTCGATCGTGGTACCGGTTTACAGGGAAGCCGGTAACATCAGGCCGTTCCTCGAGCGGACCGAAGCCGTGATGGCGAAACTGGGCGTCAGCTACGAGATCATTTTCGCACTCGATCCTTCGCCGGATGACACCGAGGGGGTCATCTTGTGCGAGATCAAACGCAATCCTGCCGTGAAGCTAATACTGTTTTCCCGCCGCTTCGGTCAGCCCGCCGCGACCATGGCAGGCATCCTGAATTGCACTGGAGAAAGGTGCGTTGTCATCGATGTTGATCTCCAGGATCAGCCGGAGCTGATCGAGCAACTCTACCACAAGATGTCTGACGGGTACGAGGTCGTCTATGCGATGCGTATGTCCCGCGAGGGTGAGACCCTGGTCAAACGAGTGGTTTCCTATTTCGGGTATTCTGTCATAAACCGATTGAGCGACGTCCAGATCCCGCGCAATACTGGGGATTTTCGCATCATGTCGCGGCGGGTGATCGAGGAGTTGCGGCGGCTGTCCGAGACCCATGGCTTCCTGCGTGGCATGGTCGCCTTCGTTGGATTCAAGCAGGCGGCCGTTCTCTACAACAGGGACACACGGCTGACGGGAACGGGCAATTACAACCGCCTGGTCGGTTCGCTTCGGATCGGCATCAATGGGCTAGTCGGCTTCAGCAGTCGGCCTCTGCAGGTGATGTCGATGGCTGGCTTTCTGGTTGCGGCCCTTAGCTTCGCGCTCGGCACGTGGTACGTCGTACAGAAGCTGATAGGGGTGAATTTGACCCCGGGCCTGTCCACAACGGTGCTGGTCGTCTCGTTTTTCTCGGGCGTGCAACTGCTGGCGCTGGGCGTCGTGGGCGAGTATATCGGCCGTATTTATGATGAAACCAAACGCAGGCCGATGTATATCGTCGATCGGAAGGTCAATTTTTCTGCGGCGCCGGCGAGCCATCCCGCCGGGTCCGAGAGCGTCCGACAGGCTGCAGCATTTCGAGAGCGGATTGCGGGCAACGATGAATAAGTTTACGTTCCCTCCTGTTTCAGCCGGCCAGGAGTCGCCGATTTGGAACGGAAATAGATTTCTCTACTCCGGAATGTCTTCGCGTGTGCTCGCCTACGAAGTCGGTGAATCCGGCTGGTCGGACGAGTTGACTGCCCTCCATGAAACCGCGACCGAGTCCGGAACTCACTTCATTGACATGGCGTCTCGCCGTAACGCCATCAACGAACTCAGCCGAGTTTTCGGTTCAAAGCCGGTTTCAATCATGGAAGTCGGTTGCTCCGCAGGGCACCTGCTTGCCGATATGCTCCGCAGCCTGCCTAATGCGACGCTGACCGGTGGCGATTACACACTTGGAACACTCGTGAAGCTTGGGGAGAAGATGCCTGGCATTCCTCTGGTAAGGTTCAATCTCGCCGACAGCCCTCTGCCATCGAACGCCTATGATGGGATGGTCCTGTTGAATGTGCTCGAGCATATTGAAGACGACGAGGCTGCGACGAGACACACCGCGCGAATGCTAAAGCCGGGTGGGGTCGCGGTGATCGAAGTCCCGGCGGGGCCAGAGCTGTTCGATGATTACGACCGGCAATTGAGGCATTTCCGTCGCTACAATCTCCAGGGTATACGTGATATTGTTACAAAGGCGGGCCTCAAAATAGAACGACACAACTATCTGGGCGCCCTGATTTATCCGGCGTTCTACATCGCGAAGAAAATATCGCAGTCTCGGCCGAAGCCGGCCTCCGAACGCGAGCGCCACGTGACTAATGCGATCAGTGCAACGTCGTTGTTTAATCCCCTTGGTCGTGCGATCATGAAGCTTGAAGAAATGGCGGCTAGCGCAGTCACATTTCCGCGCGGAATTCGCTGCGTTGTGACCGCTCGCAAGTCGCTCTGATTCAGCTCATGGCGGCACTAAGCGTTTGAAACCATTGCAGGAAATCGCGGTTCGCGCTGGCCGCAGTGTCCTCATACCTGCTTCACGTTTTACTATTTTGCATTCTTTCGCCAACGTTGAGGAATATGCCGCGTTGATCGTCGACTATGTAAATTGCGGCAGTCCCTATATTTGTACCCTCGAAGTATTTTACTTTCACAAGCAAAGTGCATGACAACGTCGCTGTCGAAATCTTGAGATTTGTCTTGTTGCCGTGCCTCACGACATTTTCCAACTGGGCTTCATTTTGCTGCGCGAGAACGGTATTTTACTCGGATGTCCTCATCACACTCTTTATGGGCCTCGCAATATCCTCTTGAGCTTCACTGCCATGCGGAAATGGGTCTTTGAGAGAGGGTAAAATGAAGGCATTCGTCACCGGAGCCGCGGGCTTCATCGGCAGCAGCCTGGTCGATCGGCTTCTCGCTGCCGGCCATAACGTCGTCGGCTACGACAACTTCTCCACCGGCCAGCGCCGCTTCCTGAAGGCGAATCCCTGGGTTCTCGAGTCACGCGCATGATAGTTGGTGTCTACGGCCTCTGGCATCTCGGCTCGGTCACTGCGGCGTGCCTCGCTTCGCGCGGCATCGTCACGGTAGGACTTGCGGAAACCGCCGAAGCCGCGGCCGCGCTCGACGCCGGCAAAGCGCCACTGTTTGAGCCTGGCCTTGATGCGTTGCTCAAGCAGGGCCTGCAGACTGGAACGTTAGGCTTTAATCATGACGTGCGTGCTGCCGTCTCGTCACTCGATCTGCTCTGGGTCTGTTTTGACACCCCCGTCGATGATGACGACGTGGCCGATGTCGGCTATGTTCTTGATCGCATCCGCGGCACTTTTCCCTATCTGAAAGATGGGGCTGTTGTCCTGATTTCATCTCAGGTTCCGGTGGGAAGCACGGCGCTGCTGGAGCGTCATTTTGCTGTGGTTGCAAATGGGCGTCAGGTCTCGTTCGCCTATTCTCCGGAAAATCTGCGCCTGGGCGGTGCCATCCGGGCGTTCACGGAGCCCGAGCGCATCGTCATCGGCGTTCGCAGCGATCGTGCGCGCAAGGTGATCGAGCCGGTCCTGAAACCGTTCTGCCAGACGTTGCTGTGGACCCGCGTCGAATCCGCAGAAATGGTGAAGCATGCGCTCAACTCTTATCTCGCTACTTGCGTTACCTTTACCAATGAGATTGCGAGTATCTGCGAGAGCGTTTCCGCCGACATGAGCGAAGTCGAGGCGGCGCTGCGGCTGGATCCCCGGATCGGCAAGAAAGCCTATGTCCGGGCTGGCTCGGCCTTCGGCGGCGGCACGCTGGCGCGCGACGTGCAATTCCTAAAGTCCATCGCCAAAGACGGCGACGTCCCCGTTCCCGTGTTGGCGGCAGTGCTGGAAAGCAACGATCGTCACAAGGGATGGGTTGTTCGGCATTTGCGCCGACAACTCGGGGCGCTCGCCGGCAGGAAGGTCGGCGTTCTTGGCCTTGCCTACAAGGCCGGGACTGACGCCATCAGGCGCTCGGTCGCGATTGAAGTGATCGAGGAGCTGGTCGCCGAAGGCGCCGACGTAACCGTTTTTGATCCGAAAGTGGCGGCGCTGCCCGAGCCATTGAGATCGGCGGTTACGATCGCCAGCTTGGTCGACGCGGTTTTCAAAGGCAGCGAGGCGGTCGTGTTGGCCACCGAGTGGCCGCAGTTTCGCGAACTCGACTTCGCAGCGCTTGTCCCCAGCATGAAACGGGCAATGCTGATCGATCAGAACGCGTTTGCATCAAAGCAATTGGCCGATCTATCCGGGCTGGATTACATCGTCGCGGGCAAGTTGCGATGAAGCTCAAGGGCCGCTTTGCGCTGATCACCGGCGCCAGCCAGGGGCTCGGAGCCGCGATTGCCCGGCACTACGTAACAAATGGCGCCAGCGTGTTACTGTGCGCGCGCAGCGCCGACAAGCTCGGCGAGCAACAGCGGGCGCTCGCTCCGCGGCTTGCGCCAGATGCGCGCGTCGTGACTGTCGTCGGCGATGTCGGCGAGCCGAAGGACGTTGACCTGATATTCGAAAGGCTCCGTGCGGAATTTCCGCGTCTCGATATTCTCGTCAACAACGCCGGCATCTACGGCCCGATGGGCAATATCGAGGACATCGACTGGGACGAATGGGTCGATGCCATCAGGATCAATCTGCTCGGCCTTGTCTATGTCTCACGCGTAGCAATGCCGATAATGCGTGCGCAGCACTATGGCAAGATCATCAACATTTCCGGAGGCGGTGCGGCGAATCCGATGCCGGCGATCACCGCCTATGGGGCATCGAAGGCGGGGGTCGTGCGGTTCACTGAGTCGCTGGCGCTCGAATGCAAGAATGATCGCATCGACGTCAACGCGATCGCTCCTGGAGCGCTGGTCACGCATATGATGGACCAGCTTCTCGAAGCCGGACCTGAGAAGGTCGGGCAGCAATTTTTCGACCGGATGAAAAAAATTGCCGATGAAGGCGGTACGCCACTTGACGTCGGCGCCGCACTTTGCGTCTTTCTCGGGTCGTCCGAGAGCGACGGCATCACCGGCAAGCTGATCGCAGCGCAATGGGATCGCTGGGAAGACTGGCCCAAACATCTCGATGAGCTCAACGCCAGTGACGTCTACACGTTGCGGCGGATTACCGGTCGCGACCGGAACAAGGAATGGGGCGACCGGTGACTGACTGGAAGCTGGCGGTCAGCGATCCGGCGGTCTCCATCGTCATCATCTCGACATTGCACGATACGCTTGCGGAAATCGCCCGGGGCGCGGTGGCGGCCGGCAAGCACGTCCTGATTGAAAAGCCAGCGGCACGCCGGGCAGCCGAGCTTGCGGGGCTCGCCGAAGTCGCTGCCGCCAATGGTAGCCTCGTGCGGGTCGGGTTCAATCATCGCTATCACCGTGCGCTGCAGAAGGCCCATGATCTCGTGACCTCAGGCGCGCTCGGTCCGCTGATGTTTCTGCGCGCACGCTACGGCCACGGCGGGCGCGTCGGCTACGACCGTGAGTGGCGGTCCGACGCCACCAAGTCGGGTGGCGGCGAATTGATCGACCAGGGGCCTCATCTGATCGACCTGGCGCGCTGGTTCCTCGGTGAATTCGCGGAAGTCGACGGCTTTGCGACCACCTATTATTGGGATATGCCGGTTGACGATAACGGCTTCTTGTTGCTGAAAACGGCTTCAAGGCAGGTTGCCTTTTTGCACGCCAGCTGCACCGAATGGAAAAATACATTTTCATTCGAAATTTACGGGCGCAATGGCAAGCTCGACATCAACGGCCTCGGCGGCAGCTACGGTACGGAGCGGCTGACGTATTACAGGATGCTTCCGGAAATGGGGCCGCCCGAGACGACCGCTTGGGAATATCCGATGGCTGACAACTCCTGGGACGTGGAGTTCGCGGATTTCCTCGAGGATATCAGGCTGAAGCGCCAGCCCTCCGCCGGAATCCATGACGCCATCGAGGCGCTGACCATTATTGAGAGAATTTACAGGATTTCCGGATATGATCACCACGCGTAGTCCTCTGCGGATCAGTCTTGGCGGCGGCGGAACGGACCTGCCCTCCTACTATCGCGAGCACGGCGGCTTTCTGATTGCGGGGGCAATCAACAAATACGTCTACGTCAACGTAATGCGGCCATTCACGCAAGGCATCTATCTCAAGTACTCGCATCTTGAGCACGTCGACGCCGTGAATGAAGTCGAGCATCCTATCATCCGCGAAGCGATTAGGATGCTCGGCTTTAGGACACCTCAGGTGGAAATCACCACGCTTGCGGACATTCCGTCAGGCACCGGGCTCGGGTCGTCCGGAAGCTTCACCACGGCGCTGCTGAAGGCGCTCTACCTACATCGGATGCGCCAGATCGAGCCAAAGGAGCTAGCGGAGCTCGCGTGCGAGATCGAGATCGATCGTCTCGCTGAACCGGTCGGCAAGCAGGATCAGTATATCGCCGCGTGCGGCGGCCTGACCTGCTTCACCTTCCATCCGGATAACCGCGTCGATGTGGAACCGTTGAAGATATCGATGGATACCAAGTTTGATCTTGAAGACAATCTGCTGCTGTTCTTCACCGGCTTTTCGCGCAGCGCCGGATCGATCTTGAACGATCAGAACACCAAGACCAAGAACAGTGACAAGGACATGATCGCCAACCTGCATTTTGTTAAGGAGCTTGGACTGAGAAGCAAAACGCTTCTTGAATCGGGTAAGACGACAGAGTTTGGCTCGTTGATGCATGAGCATTGGGAGCACAAGAAGCGCAGGTCTGGCGGCATGAGCAATCCTCAGATTGATCAGTGGTATGATCTGGGCATGAAGAATGGAGCCGTTGGCGGCAAACTTGTCGGTGCGGGCGGCGGCGGATTTCTGCTGTTCTACGCTAACGACAGAAACAAGCTGCGGCACGCCATGACAGCGGCTGCGCTCGAGGAGGTCCGCTTTGCCTTCGACTTCGAGGGTACCAAGGTGCTGTTCTCATGAAGCTGCCGGTGGCCATCCTCGCGGGAGGCCTGGCCACGCGA
>WNFI01570529.1_pt1 | contig 10538 bp, 6 predicted proteins | sample 5400471 | NCBI WGS metagenome assembly WNFI01 (sample SAMN13153348, study PRJNA577476) | soil metagenome | isolation source: 100 cm saprolite on Douglas fir-dominated hillslope | place: USA:California | collected 2013-09-17 | reverse complement strand
CGCCGCCCACGCCGTCGGTGCCGACGAAGTCGGTATCGCAGAAGCGGCAGACGGCCGACGCGCGATCCTCCTCGCGCCCCGACCACAGATTGCAGCCTGTGAAGCGCAGGAAGACCGCGGGCCGCCCCGTATTCGTCCCTTCCCCTTGCAGCGTGTAGAAGATCTCCTTCACCGCGTACATGGACGCGGATTATGACCTCCTTCGCGGCAAAAGATCAGGGCCTTGCCGACTGCGAATGCGGCCCGCCGTGCTTGGATACGCCGGAAACCGCCTTCGCCGCGGTGCCGGTTTCCTTCAGCGCCAGGTCGCCCACCGAGAGAATGCCGACCAGACGCTTGTCGCGGTTCATCACCGGCAGCCGGCGCACGCGGATGCTGCCCATGTTCTTCGCCACGTGATCCAGCTCCTCGTCTTCGAAGCAGTACTTCACTTCCTTGCTCATCACTTCTCGCACCGGAGTGTCGGGTCCTTTCCCGGCCGCCACGGCGCGGATCGCGATGTCGCGATCGGTGATCATGCCGATCAGCCGGTCGTTCTCGCCGACCGGCAGCACGCCGGCGTCGATCTCGGCCATCATTTTCGCGCAATCGCGGATGCTGCTTCCCGGCGTGCAAAGGCGCACGTCGCGGGTCATCGCTTCTTTGACTCGCATAAAGACCTCCTTGCGTTGGTCCTCATGCGACATCGAAAAGCAGGTCCAGGTTCCTCGCGAATATTCTTGTCGCCTTGCAGCGACGCAACACGCCCTACAGAGTGGGGTTGTCGCCCTGCAGGCCGAGCGCGACGCGACCATAGGTTGTTCCGGCGATGTCCGTATTGAAGGAGAAATGCTGCCGGATCGCGTGCGCATCGCGGAATGCGCGCGCCGTATCGCTGGACTCGTACAGGCCGCTCGCGCCGAACAAGCCGAACATCACGTCCACCGCCCTCGTCGCCCAATCCACGGCGTAAGCGCCTTCCAGGCGGTAGCGCGCTTTCGTCTGCAGGTCCGGTATCCGGTCGCGGGCGGCCATGTCCTGCGCTTCGCGGCAATTGACCTCCTGCGCGAGGCGCGACGCGCGCGCGTACGCGGTGGCCTCGCCGACGCGAATCTGGGTGCTCTGGATCTCCGCCACGCGCGCCGCGTTCATCTTGCCGGTGCGCTGCCTGGCCCCGGCCGCGTAGCTGTCGATCAGGCCCTCGGCGATGCCGAGCGCGACGCCCGAGAGGTAATAGGGAAAAAGCGCGAACACGGGCATCCGGTAGATCGGCCCCGGGTTCACGACGCTGCCGGGCGTCGGCGCGCCCTTCGTGTCGGCCACCGCCAGCGTGCGATGATCCGGGATGAATTGCTCCTTGACCTCGACGTCGTTGCTGCCGGTGCCGCGCAGCCCGCCGGCGAACCACGAGTCGTGCACCTTGTATTGCGATTTGTGCACGAGGAATATGCGCTGTTCCGACGGCGCGTTGTCGTCGAGGCTCGCGAAGCCGGCCAGCATGTCCCAGTCGCTCGGATCGACGCCGCTCGAGAACGGCCAGCGCCCGGAGAGGACATAGCCGCCCTCGACCTTGCGCGCGCGGCCCGCCGGAAAAACGAACGACGAAGCGATCAGGGCGTCGCGCGAGACGTTCCAGACGTCGTCCTGCGCCTTCGGCGGGAACATGCCGAGCAGCAGGTGGTGCGTGCCGAGGTTGACGAAGTTCCAGGCGCTCGAGGCGCAGGCGCGCGCGAACAGCGCGCCGAAGTCGATGGCGGCGACGAAGTCGAGCTCCGAGCCGCCGACGCGCCGCGGCTGCTGGAAGCGGAACAAGCCGGTGTCGTGGAAGTCGCGCAGCGTCTCCTCCGGCAGGCGGCGCAGCTCCTCGCAGCGCGCCGCGCGATCGCGCAGCTTCGGCAGCAACTGCTCGGCCCTTCCCCACAGCTCCTGGTAGGAGAAAGACATTATTTCTGCTTCAGGAACCAGTCGAGGATTTCCGCGCCGGTCCACATCACGACGCCTTCGCGCGAACGGATGTACTCGTACAGCTTCTCCAGGTAGGCGATGCGGTGCGGCACGCCCGTGATGTACGGATGCACGCTGATCGCCATCACCCGCGGGATCGTCTCGCCCTCGCGCCACAGCCGGTCGAAGGTATCGGTGCCGCGGCGCAGCCATTCGCGCGACGGATGGTGCTGGATCTGCATCATCGCGATGTCGTTCATCTCCACGGTGTAAGGCACCGACACGATCGGCCCGCTCGCGGTCGCGATGCGCACCGGCTGGTCGTCCAGCACCCAGTCGGCGACGTACTCGATGCCCTCGTCGGCGAGGATATCGATGGTCTCGAAAGTCTCGGTGAGCCCCGGGCTCTCCCAGCCGCGCGGTGCTTCGCCGGTAAAGGCGCGAATTGCGCGGATGGTTTCATGAATTTCTTTTCTTTGATTTTTTACATGATGCATCGGCCGCTGGACAAGGCCGTGCCCCATGAATTCCCAGCCGGCGTCGAGCGCGGCTTTCGCGACCGGGGGATAGCTCTTGATCACGGAGCCGTTCAACGCCAGGGTGGCTTTCAGATCAAAGTTCTTCAAGACATCGAGAAACCTCCAGAAACCAACACGCATCCCGTACTCGTGCCAGGCCCAGTTCGGCAGGTCGGGAAGCAGAGGTTGGCCGTAGGGCGGGGGCAGAACGGTCCGCGGCATGGGCCGCTCGGTTGCCCACTCCTCGATGTTTACGATGGTCCAGACCGCGACGCGCGCGCCGCCCGGGAGTTTCAGGCGCGGTCGGTCGACGATCGCGGAGTAAGGCAGGCGATCGCGAAACTGTTTTGCCGAGGTCCTGGATGTTTTCTTGGTCTTCTTGCGCATTCAAGGCCGCATTCTAGTCAGGTCTTCTCCTTCTTCCCAAGAAACTGGCCGATGATGTCCACCGGCACGGGGAAGACGATGGTCGTGGACTTGTCGCCCGCCACCTGCGTGAGCGTCTGCAGGTAGCGCAGCTGCATCGCCTCGGCGCGCTTCGAGAGCATTTCGGCCGCCTGCAGCAGTTTCTCCGACGCCTGCAGCTCGCCCTCGGCGTGGATCACCTTGGCGCGCCGCTCGCGCTCGGCCTCGGCCTGGCGCGCGATCGCGCGCACCATGGTCTCGTTCAGGTCGACGTCCTTGATCTCGACCTTCGAGACCTTGATGCCCCAGGCGTCGGTCTGCTCGTCGAGCACCGCCTGGATGTCGAGGTTGAGCTTCTCGCGCTCCGCGAGCAGGTTGTCGAGCTCGTGCTTGCCGAGGACAGCGCGCAGCGTCGTCTGCGCGAGCTGGCTCGTAGCCTCGAGGAAGTTCACCACCTGGATGATCGCGGGCTGCGGGTCCACGACCCGGAAGTACACGACGGCGTTGACCTTCACCGACACGTTGTCGCGCGTGATCACGTCCTGCGGCGGCACGTTCAGCACCACCGTGCGCAGGTCCACGCGCACGATCTGCTGGATGATCGGGATGATGACGATGAGGCCGGGGCCCTTCACCGCCTGGAAACGCCCGAGGAAGAACACGACCGCGCGCTGGTATTCGCGCAGGATGTTGATCGACACCGCAAACAGCACGACGGCGACGATCGCGACGCCGATGACGAAACTGAACCCCATGATTACCCTCCGTTGTCCGGTACCTTCGAATTGGATTCGGCGGCCACCGTCAGGACCAGCCCGTCCATCGCGGTAACGCGCAGCCGTTGTCCGCGGCGCACTTGGGCGGCTGAGCGCACCCGCCAGCGCTCGCCGTGCACCCTCGCCCAGCCTTCGCCGGTAAAGTCCTCGAGCGCCTCGCCCGCAGCGCCGATCATATGCTCGCGGCCGCTGACGACCGGCGCGCGCCGGCGGCGCACGACCATGCCGACCATCAGGAGCAGGAGCGCGCCGCTCGCGGCCGCGACGCCCGCGATCAGCCCATAGGGGATTTCGAGACCCGGCAGCTCCGCGTCGAACAGCATGATGGAGCCGAGCACGAACGCGACCAGGCCGCCGACGCCGAGCGAGCCGTACGCCGGGAAGAACGCCTCCGCCACCATGAACGCGATCCCCAGCAGCATGAGCGCAAGCCCGGCGTAGTTGACCGGCAGGAGATGCAGTGCATAGAGCGCGATCAGTATGCAAAGCGCGCCGACCACGCCCGGCAGAACCATGCCCGGGCTCATGAACTCGAAGATCACGGCGTAGATGCCTATCAGGATCAGAAGATAGGCGATGCTCGGATTGGTGATGACGCCCAGCACCTGGGTGCGCCAGTCCACCTCGACCACAGTCACCGCCGCCCCGGCGGTCTGCAGCTTGCCTTTGCCGTCAAGCTTTTTCAGCAGGTCCGGGACATCGCCCGCGACCAAATCGATCACCTTGAGCTTCAGCGCTTCGCCGGCCGGCAGGCTCACCGCCTCGCGCACCGCCTTCTCCGCCCAGTCCGCATTGCGGCCGCGCAATTGCGCCAGCCCGCGGATGTATGCGGCGGCGTCGTGCATCTGCTTGCGCATCATGGTGTCGGCGCCGCCGGCCGATGAGTCCTTCTTGTCGTCTTTCTGCGGCGAAACGCCGATTGCCACCGGCGAGGCCGCGCCCAGGTTCGTTCCCGGGGCCATCGCCGCGTAGTGGCTCGCGTACAGGATGAACGTGCCGGCGCTCGCCGCCCGCGCGCCGCCCGGGGCGACGTAGGCCGCCACCGGCACCGGCGAGGCCAGTATGTCCTTGACGATCTCGCGCATCGAGGTGTCCAGCCCGCCCGGGGTGTCCAGGCGCAGCACGACGAGCTGCGCCTGGTCGCGGGCGGCGCGCTGCAGCCCGCGGCGCACGAAATCCGCGCTCGCCGGGCCGATCGCGCCCTCGAGGGGCACGACGAGCACCGGCGGCGGCGCGGCAAGCGCCGACCAAGCGCACAACGCAGCGGTGAGAAGATAGAATCTCATTCGGTGAAGCAAGAGCAGCTGCCCGGCGACGCCATTGTCATCCGCGGCGCGCGCCAGAACAACCTCAAAAACCTCAGCCTAGCGATCCCGACCGGGGAACTGGTCGTGGTGACCGGCGTTTCGGGCTCGGGCAAGTCCTCGCTCGTCTTCGACACGCTGTACGCCGAGGGCCAGCGGCGCTACGTCGAGACCTTCAGCCCGTACGCCCGCCAGTTCCTCGACAGGATGGACAAGCCCCAGGTCGACGCGGTCGACGGCATCCCGCCGGCGATCGCCATCGACCAGACCAACCCGGTGCGCACCTCGCGCTCCACGGTCGGCACCATGACCGAGCTGAACGACCACCTCAAGCTGCTGTTCGCCCGGGCTGCCATGCTGTATTGCAGGGGCTGCGGCAAGCCGGTAACCAGCGATTCCGCTTCCTCCATCTTTGAAAATCTTGTCGCAAGGGCAAAAGACAAAGACCCTCGGCTCGTTATTACCTTCCCCATCCCGATCCCGAAGAACTTCACGGAAAAGGAGATCGAGGAGCTCCTGCAGCGGCAAGGCTATACGCGCATCCACGCGCGCTCCAAGGGGCTGCTCGAAGTCGTCCAGGACCGCGTGCGGATCTCCTCCGTCGAGCGGGAGCGGGTCATCGAGGCGCTGGAATCCGCGCTTCGGGTGGGGCAAGGAAGAGTCAACATCTATGAAGAGAATGGAGCAGCGCATCGCTTCTCGTCGGACCTGCACTGCCCCGACTGCGACATCCACTACTCCGAGCCGACCCCAGCCGCCTTCTCGTTCAATTCGCCGCTCGGCGCCTGCGAGGCCTGCCGCGGCTTCGGGCGGACCATCGGGGTGGATTTCGGCCTCGTCGTTCCGAATGAAAATCTCACCCTGAGGGACGGCTGCATCCGTCCCTGGCAATCGCCGAGCTTCAAGGAGTGCCAGGACGATCTCGTGAAGTACGCGAAGAAACGCGGCATTCCCCTTGAAGTGCCCTTCAATAAACTGAATTCTTCTCAAAAGACATGGGTCCTCGAAGGCGAGCCCGAGTGGCAAAGCTGGAGGAAGTCCTGGCCCGGCACCTGGTACGGCGTGCGCCGTTTCTTCAAGTGGCTCGAGACCAAGGCCTACAAGATGCACATCCGGGTGCTGCTGTCGAAGTACCGCGCCTATACGGAGTGCGCGGCCTGCCGCGGCACGCGCCTCAAGCCCGACGCCATGCTGTGGAAGATCGGCGGCAGGTCGATTCACGATCTGGTGCTGCTGCCGATAAGCGAAACGAAAAAGTTCTTTGAGGAACTGAATTTCGAGGACGAAGCCACCGACCTCCTGCTCGCCGAGATCGGCACGCGCCTGCGCTTCCTGTGCGACGTGGGTCTGGGCTACCTCACGCTCGACCGGCAATCGCGCACCCTGTCGGGGGGCGAGGTGCAGCGGATCAACCTCACCACCGCGCTCGGCACGTCGCTGGTGAACACGCTGTTCGTCCTCGACGAGCCCTCGATCGGCCTGCACCCGCGCGACATGGGGCGGGTAATCGGCGTGATGAAGCGCCTGCGCGACGCCGGCAACACGCTGGTAGTGGTAGAGCACGATCCGCAGATCATGTTCGCCGCCGACCGCATCCTCGACATGGGCCCGGGCCCCGGCGAGCGCGGCGGCGAGATCGCGTTTTTCGGCTCTCCCGCCCAGCTGAAGGACACCGCCACTCTCACCGGTGACTACCTGTCGGGCCGCCGCAAGGCGGGCGAGCCGCAGAATCCCGCCGCGCCGGAGAATTTTCTCGAGGTCCTCGGTGCGGCGGAGCACAACCTCAAGAATCTCAATCTCAGGATCCCGCTGCGGCGCCTGGTATGCGTCACCGGCGTCTCGGGCTCCGGGAAATCCACGCTGGTCGAGAACGTGCTCTACCCCGCGCTGCTAAAAGCGCGCGGCAAGCCCACCGAAGCCCCCGGGACCCACCGCGGGCTGCGCGGCGCCGGGCAGATCGCCGAGACCGTGCTGGTAGACCAGAAGCCGATCGGCAAGACCACGCGCTCCAATCCCGCGAGCTATGTCGGCGCCTTCGACGAGATCAGGAGCCTGTTCGCGAGAAGCGAGACCGCGAAGGAACGCGGCTACACCGCCGGCACCTTCAGCTTCAACTCGGGTAACGGCCGCTGCCCGGCCTGCGGCGGCAACGGCTTCGAGCACGTCGAGATGCAGTTTCTCTCGGACGTCTACCTGCGCTGCCCGGATTGCGACGGGCGGCGCTATCGGCCCGAGGTCCTCGAGGCGACCCTGCGCGGCAAGTCCATCGCCGACGTGCTGGACATGACGGTCTTCGAGGCCGCCGGCTTCTTCTCGAAAAACGCCGAGATCCTGCAAAGACTGAAGCCGCTCGTCGATGTCGGCCTCGAATATCTGCGACTGGGACAGCCGGTGCCCACCCTTTCGGGGGGCGAAGCGCAGCGGCTCAAGCTCGCCGGCCACCTGGCCGACGTCAGCAAGAACGAATCGAACAAGCTGTTCCTGTTCGACGAGCCGACCACCGGCCTGCATTTCGACGACGTAGCGAAGCTGCTGCGCGCTTTCCGCCAGCTGCTCGGCGCCGGGCATTCGCTTCTCGTGATCGAGCACAACCTCGACGTCATCCGCTCTGCCGACTGGCTCCTCGACCTGGGGCCCGAGGGCGGCGACGCCGGGGGCGAGCTGGTCTGCGAAGGCACGCCGGCGGATGTGATGCAGCATTCCACATCGCATACCGGAAAGGCGCTGCGGGAATACGAAGCCGCTTTTCACGCCATTCAGGAGATTCAGGAACCGAAAGGCAGCTACCTCGGCAATTCCATTCGTATCCACAAAGCCAGAGAGCACAACCTCAAGAACATCGACGTCGAGATCCCGCGCGGCCGCTTCACGGTGGTGACCGGGGTCTCGGGCTCGGGCAAGTCGACGCTCGCCTTCGACATCCTGTTCGCCGAGGGCCAGCGGCGCTACCTGGAATCCCTCAACGCCTACGCGAGGCAGTTCGTCCAGGCCGCCTCGCGCCCCGACGTCGACGCCATCTTCGGCATCCCGCCGACGGTGGCGATCGAGCAGCGCACCAGCCGCGGCGGGCGCAAGTCCACCGTCGGCACCCTCACCGAGGTGCACCACTTCCTGCGCCTGCTGTTCGTGAAGCTCGGCACGCAGCACTGCCCGGATTGCGAAGTGCCGATCGAGCCGCAGAGCGAGGACGCGATCGCGGCCCGCCTGCTGCGCGAGTACCGCGGGCAGACGATCGTGATGCTGGCGCCGCTCGTCATGAATCGCAAAGGCGTCTACACCGATCTCGCGAAATGGGCAGCCGCAAAGGGCTATACGCAGTTGCGCGTCGACGGCAAGCTGCTGCCGGTCCACCCGTTCCCGCGCATCGACCGCTTCAAGGAGCACGTCATCGAGCTGCCCGTGGGCTACGTGAAAGTCAATCCAAAAGAGGAGAAGGCGCTGAGGGAACGGCTGTCGAAAGCCCTCGAGTTCGGCAAAGGCGTGGTCCACGTCCAGACCGGAAAGACAATGCAGGTGTTCTCCACCAAGCGCGCCTGCCGCTCCTGCGGCCGCAGCTTCGCGGAGCTCGACCCGCGCCTGTTCTCCTACAACTCGAAGCATGGCTGGTGCGCCGCCTGCTACGGCACCGGCCTCAACATCGAAGACGTGGAGTGGTCCGACGAGCGGGCGCGCACCGGCGCCGAAGACAACGTGCTCGATTCCTGGATCGAATGGCTGGAGGTCGACCAGACCTGCGAGGAATGCGAAGGCAGGCGGCTCAACCCCGAGGCCTTGGCGGTTCTATGGGAGGGGAAGTCGATCGCCGACTACTCGGCGACTCCGATTCACGATCTGAAAAAAATCATCGACGAACAAACCCTGAAAGGCAGAGACGCCGACATCGCGCGCGACCTGCTCCCCGAGCTGAAATCGCGCCTATCGGCCTGCATCACCGCGACAACCGCATCCTGCTCGATGTCCTCGAGAAGCTCGAGGCCAAGGGCAACTCGCTGGTGGTGGTCGAGCACGACGAGGACACCATCCGGCGCGCGCAGCACGTGATCGACCTCGGGCCGGGCGCCGGCAAGCTTGGCGGCCATGTCACGGCCGAAGGCAGCGCCGACGACCTGATGAAGAACGCGGATTCACTCACCGGCCGGTTCCTGAAGCAACCGCTCAAGCATCCTCTTCAACCTCGAAGAGGGATTTCAAAGAAGAATAACTTTCTTGAAATCAAAGGCGCCAAACTTCACAACCTCAAGAACATCAACCTGCAAATCCCGCTTGAGCGCCTGGTGCTCATCACCGGCGTCTCGGGCTCCGGCAAATCGACGCTCGCCCGGGATGTGGTTTTTGCTTCTTTAACAAACAAAAAAAATATCGGATGCAAGGCGATCAACGGCGGTAATCGGGTCGAGCGTGCGCTCGAAGTCGACCAGACGCCCATCGGCAAGACGCCGCGCTCCTGCCCCGCCACCTACGTCGGCTTCTGGGACAGCATCCGCAGGCTCTTCGCCGACACCACCGAGGCGCGCATGCGCGGCTGGAGCGCGAGCCGCTTCTCGTTCAACACCTCGGGCGGGCGCTGCGAGGAGTGCGCGGGCCAGGGTCTGAAGAAGATCGAGATGTCCTTCCTGCCCGACGTCAAGGTGACCTGCGAAGCCTGCGGCGGCGCGCGCTTCAACCCCGACACGCTGACGGTGCGCCTGCGCGGCAAGAGCGTCGGCGAAGTGCTGGCGATGAGCGTCGACGAGGCGGTCGAGTTCTTCGCCGCGCATCCGTCGACCCACCGTTGCCTGCGGCTGCTGCAGGACATGGGGCTGGGCTATCTGACGCTCGGGCAGCAGAGCCCGACGCTTTCGGGCGGCGAGGCCCAGCGCATCAAGCTCGTGTACGAGCTTTCAAAAACCGGCCTGCTCAAGACCCTCTACGTTCTCGACGAGCCCACCGTGGGATTGCACATGGCGGACGTGGAGAAGCTCATCCGCGTGCTGCATCGCCTGGTCGACGCCGGCAACACGGTGGTGGTGATCGAGCACAACCTCGACGTCATCGCCGAAGCCGACTGGATCATCGACCTCGGCCCCGAAGGCGGCGGCGCGGGCGGCAGGATCGTATTCCAGGGCACGCCCGAGAAAGCCGCGGGCGGAACGAGCCCTACCTGCGCGGCGCTCTCGGAATTTCTCGCGCGGAGGCAGTGACGCTCTTCAAGCGGCGCTTGAGACGCGCAGCGCCTGCCTGCGCCGCTTCCAGGCCGCGAGGCTGTTCCGCGGATCGAGCAGGCTCCTCACGTAGTACACCGCCTTGAAGGCCCTGAGGCTCCAACGCGCCGCCGTGTTGCGGAACACGTCTCCCGCCAGCACGGAAAGCACCGCTTCCTGCAGCCGGTATCGCTGGGTCGGATTCATGAACAGATGGCGCATGGAAGGCGACAGCACGCGGTAGATGAACCAGGAGAACGCGCCGACGCCACGCCGCACGCTGGCTTCGTAGGCTTTAAACGCGCGCCGCGTCTCGGCGGGACGGTCCAGACAGGCTTCGACGGTGTCGGCGCCGACGAAGCCGCTATGCATGGCGAGCAGCACGCCGGAGGAGAACATCGGGTCCACGAAAGCGTAGGCATCGCCCACCAG
>WNFI01063607.1_pt1 | contig 10538 bp, 7 predicted proteins | sample 5400471 | NCBI WGS metagenome assembly WNFI01 (sample SAMN13153348, study PRJNA577476) | soil metagenome | isolation source: 100 cm saprolite on Douglas fir-dominated hillslope | place: USA:California | collected 2013-09-17 | reverse complement strand
CATCCTGGTGGACTCGCCCCCCGTTCTTCCGCTTGCGGATTTTGAACTCATCTCTAGTGCGTGTGACGGTGTCCTGATCGTGGTACGGGCCCATTCCACTCGGAGAGATTTGCTCCAGAAGGTGGCCGGCCAACTGGATCCCAAGAAACTCGTCGGAGTTGTTTTCAATGGCGCCGACCATCAAAAAGGAAATGAACTTTACTACCAAGCCTATCCAGGCAACTCGAACACACTATGAATATTACTGACGCATTTTGTTGCATTGCACTCTTCGCCCCAACGCTCTCGGTCGCTTCTGCGACTGTTGCTGCTCGAGGAGATTCTCTTCCAGAAGGAGTGCCGGCATGTATCCGAATCTGAAGCTGGCCATCTTCAAGAAGGGGATTCACCAAAACCACTTGGCTCGAGTGGTGGGGATGAACGAAGTGATCCTCAGCAAGATTATCCATGGCTACCGGGAGCCTTCCGTGTCGCAGAAGTCTTTGCTAGCCCGATATCTCGATGCCGATGAGCGCTGGCTTTTCGAAAAGTTTGAAGCTGCGCTGCCCCCCGCCGTCCCAGCAAATGGAGATGGACAACAGGAACCGAAAGATGAAAAACCTTGACATGCAACACTCTGGAGCGGCTGTCGTGTTCCCTTGCAGTGGCCCTCAGGAGCTTCGCGTACGCGGCTTTTCGCTTGAAATGGCTCATGAATGGGACGAGTTTGTCCTGGCGCAGCCGCACGGAACTTTTTTCCAATTGACAGGTTGGAAGCGGGTATTGGAAAAGACGTTCGGATACGAGGCTTGCTATTTCTATACGGAACGGGCCGGAACAATCACGGCAATTGCTCCTTTGTTCTTGGTTTCCAACTGGCTGATGGGGCAGTGCCTTCTGTCCGTTCCCCTTGGGGTGTACGGAGGCATTTGCGCGGCCGACGAAGAATCCAAGCAAGCCTTGCTCGCGCACATCCAACGGCTTTCGCTCTCCCAGCAGGTTGATTTTCTTGAATTGCGTAACCGCAATGGCGGTGCTATCCCGGGTTTTCATCGCAACGAGCGCTACGCAACGTTTACAACTGCGCTTTCCCCAGACACGGAGTCCCTTTTCAAGGGCTTCCCGCGCGACACGCGCTACATGATCCGCAAAGCACAAAAGGCGGGTCTCCGGGTGCGCCGCGGCATGGACCAACTGGGAAGTTTCTATGAAATGTTCGCGGAAAGCATGCGCCGGCTGGGGACGCCCGTCTTTCCCTTGTCGCTGTTTGAGAATCTCCAGGAGGAATTTGGGGACCGCATGGACCTGTTATTGGTCTACTCCGGAGAGAAACCCGTCAGCGGCGTGATTTCCTTTTTTTTCCGCGACACCATTCTTCCCTACTATGCCGGGGCTGCCCCCGAAGCCCCGCGCCTGGCGGCCAACAACTTCATGTATTGGGAGTTGATGAAGGACGCTGCCCTTAGTGAATCCCAAGTTCGAATTGGCGGCTCGTGTTTGGCAGCGCCTCCCCCTGTGGCTGACCAAACAAATGGGCCCGCGCATCGTCAGGTGGTTTCCGTAGAAAGTCCTCACATGAACGTATTGGAACCCACTCACGATCTAGCGATGGGCGGCCGGAGCGTCAAGGCACGCACACTCGAGGGCCATGGGCCAATCCGCGTTCTCCACGTCATTGACCGCATGGACGTCGGTGGCACCGAGTTGGGCATTCTAAAAGTAATGCGCGGTTTGGGAAGCGGAGTCTTCGAACAGCGTATTTGCACCGCCAGGGGGTTCGACCCGGAAATGGCTCGCCAGCAGAATTTAGAAGACAAACTCCTGGTGGCGGGACGATCCGGTTCCGGTTTGCAGCTACTGTTGTTCCGTCTGATTCGCGTCATGAGGGCTTATCGTCCTCACATTGTTCATTCCCGGAATTGGGGCGCGATTGAGGCGATCCCCGCCGCACGCCTTGTGGGAGTCCCTGTAGCGATCCACAGCGAACACGGATATGAAGTGGAAACAATTGCCGGGATCCCCACCCGCAGGCGGATCTTTCGCCGCGCAGCGTACGCAATGGCAGACGCTGTGTTCACAGTTTCTGAAGAGTTACGCGCATATCACGCGAAGCAAGCCTGGTTCTCGCAGCAGCACATCCGCGTGATCCATAACGGCGTTGACACGTCCCGCTTTTCTCCCCGTCCTGAGATTCAGCAGGAGGTGCGGCGTCGGTTTGGGTTGGGCACCCATGCTTTTGTGGTGGGAGCCGTGGGGCGCATGGTTTCGATTAAGAATTACCACACCCTTTTGCGAGCTGCGGAGTTGTTAGCTGGCAAAGGCGTAGATCTCCAGGTTGTGTTTGTGGGGTCGGGACCTGAGCTGAGCGGCCTACAGCAAGCAGTGGAGGCCTCTGCGAATCTTTCTGGCCGTGTCACGTTTCTCGGGACTGTGCGGGATACTGCGGAGATTCTGAACGCTATGGACGCTTTTGTTCTGCCTTCTCTCTCTGAGGGCATGTCGAACACGGTGCTGGAGGCCATGGCTTCGGGCCTCGCTGTCGTCGCGACAAATGTTGGGGGGAATCCGGAATTGGTTGTGGACAGCAACTCAGGCTATCTGTTCCCAGCCGGAGATTTCCAGGCTCTGGGTTCTGTGTTGGAGGAATTGTCTCGCGATCCCGAACGCCGGCGTCATGCCGGCCAAGCTGCCCGACGCCGAGCCCTCGATGAGTTCAGCTTGGATGGGATGATTTCCAATTACCGCAACCTCTATTTGGAACTCGCCGCCCGGCACAGAGTGCCCGTGCCGAAGGGAGCATAAACGCTTTGTGTGGAATCTGCGGAATCTTCGAGTTTGATCGCCAGGAACCGATCGGGCCGGAGCTCGTTCATCGCATGAACGAGACGCTCGTTCATCGTGGTCCGGACGACGAAGGGATTTTCACGGGACCTGGGATAGGCCTGGGCTTTCGCAGACTCAGCATCATAGACCTCGCCGGTGGACATCAGCCCATCTCGAATGAAGACGGCAGCCTTTGGGTGATGTTGAATGGGGAGATTTACAACTACCCTGAGCTCCGCAGGGAATTGGAAAGCTGTGGCCATCGCTTCAGCTCGAAGTCCGACACGGAAACGATCGTCCATCTCTACGAAGAACATGGCGAGGACTGCTTTCGAATGCTTCGCGGAATGTTTGCGATCGCATTGTGGGACTCCAAGGAACGCAAGCTGCTCCTGGCCAGGGATCGCGTGGGCAAGAAACCCCTGTTTTACGCAGCCGACAAGACGCGCATTGTATTCGGGTCCGAATTGAAGGCTTTGCTCGCAGCTGGCGGGTTGCCTCGAACCATGGACCCACAGTCTTTGTCGGACTATTTTTCCTTCGGATATATTCCCGCGCCCAAGACGATTTACCGGGCAGCGCGCAAGGTCCTGCCCGGTCATTACCTCGTAGTCTCGGCGAGCGGTTTGCGTGACGTTGCCTATTGGGACCTCTCCTTTGCCGGCGTGGAGAAGCGCAGCGAAGAAGAATGGTGCGAATTGCTACGGCACGAGCTGTGCGAGGCCACGCGCGTGCGTCTGATGAGCGATGTGCCGCTCGGCGCTTTCTTGAGTGGCGGTGCGGATTCTTCCTCCATCGTCGCCATGATGAGCCACCTGATGAAGCGCGCCGTCACCACGTGTTCGATCGGTTTTGAGGACAAGGAATACGACGAAGCAGGAGTGGCGCGGCAAGTAGCGCAGCAGTTTCAAACGGAACATCACGAGCAAGTGGTCCAACCCGATGCGCTTGATGTCCTTGGAAAGCTTGTGTGGCACTATGATGAACCGTTCGCGGATTCTTCCGCTGTTCCCACGTATTACGTGTCCAAGTTGGCCCGCCGCCACGTGACCGTGGCACTGGGCGGCGACGGCGGCGACGAGAACTTCGCGGGCTACCGCCGGTATTATTTTGACCGCTCCGAGAACCGCCTTCGTGGATTCGTCCATCCCGCTTTACGTCACGCCTTCTTTGGGCCCCTCGGAAAGTTGTATCCACCGCTGGCATGGGCGCCACGCATATTCCGGGCCAAAGCCACGTTTCAGAGCTTGTCGCGTTCTCCGCTGGAGGGCTATTTCAATTCCATTTCCATCTTCCGGCCGGGTGAGAAATCTTCATTGTTTACGCCTGAATTCGAGGAGAGCCTGGGCGGTTACGATTCGCTGGATGTCTTCCAGCAATACTACGATCGCGCAGACACCACGGATCCCCTCTCTCGGATTCAGTACGTGGATGTAAAGACTTACCTGACCGACGATATCCTGGCCAAAGTGGACCGCGCCAGTATGGCTGTTTCGCTTGAGGTGCGCGCCCCCATGCTGGACCATCGCTTCATGGAGCGCGTCGCAACGATACCTTCTTCGTTGAAGCTCCAGGGGCGCACCGGGAAATATATCTTTAAGAAAGCTATGTCGAGCAATCTACCCCACGAGATCTTGCACCGCAAAAAGCAGGGATTCGCAGTCCCTCTCGCTCGATGGTTCCGGCACGAATTGAAAGACCTGGCCCATGAAGCAATGTTCGGTACGAATGACGGCATATTGAATCCGGCCTTCTTAAAGACCATCTGGAAGCAGCACCAACAAGGCACGTATGACAGGTCGGCGCATCTTTGGTCTGTGTTGATGTTTAGGAAGTGGCAGGAAGCGTTCCAGGGAGAGGTCTGACGTTGAGCGGGATCTGTGGAATCTGCCAACCCGGCGCGGTGATTGCGCAAGCTAGCCTTGCCGCGATGTGCTCCGCATTGGCTCTCCCTGGAGATAACCAGCCGGAAGAGACGCTGGGAACGTCCGTCGCTCTAGGTGCGGTGCGCAGGTGGCCGCAGCAACACGTTGCTACTATCCCCGGCGTACGGATTGCTCTCGACGCTGATCTTGTGAATCTCGAAGAGCTGACAAATTATGTTGCAGGCAAGGGTCTCCCGGTACAGCAAGGGATATCACTTGCGGCGCAACTGGCCTGGCTTTACAAAACGGAAGGGCGTGAATTTGTCAATCGTCTCCGAGGAGCTTTCTCGATAGCTCTTTGGGATGAGGAATCCCATCAATTGCATCTCGCCATTGACCGGCTTGGCGTGAAAAGTCTGTATTGGAGCTTTCGGGCTGGGCGCCTGTTGTTTGCCACAAGAGCCGGCGCAATCCAAGCCGCAGCGGACCGGCCTGCTTCGGTAAACCCCAGTGCGGTGATGCAGTATCTTCTGTTTAGCGTCGTGCCAGCTCCCCAGTCGATCTACGAGGGAGTGGAAAAGGTTCGCCCGGGACATTGGCTTACCAACTCGAATGGGCAGGTGCGTCAGCAGGCCTACTGGGACCTGCAGTATGAGGAGAGCCCTCATTCCGAGCAGTACTGGTCTAAACAGGTCCGGGAACAAATCCGCGCAGCCGTGCACGTGAACCTGGAAGGTTGCGACTCGAATGCCACTGGAGCTTTCCTGAGCGGTGGTACCGACAGCAGCAGCGTAGTCGCCTTCATGTCGGAACGGTTTTCTCCCACGCGCACGTTTTCGATCTCTTTCGGGGAGTCGCGTTACAACGAAATCGGCTATGCGCGCACCACCGCCGAGCGCTTCCGCAGCATTCATCATGAGAGGTGTTTGACCCCTTCGGACGCGATGACGGCTGTTTCGAAAATCGCTCAGTATTACGACGAGCCGTTTGCGAATTCTTCGGCGATCGGGTCCTACCATTGTGCGCAGCTTGCGCGGGAGAACGGCGTAGACACTCTTTTGGCGGGTGACGGCGGCGACGAGCTGTTTGCCGGGAATTCGCGGTACGCCACCGACAAATACTTCGCGCTTTACCAGTCGGTTCCGCAGTGGCTCCGTAAGGGGTTTATCGAACCTGCCGCCAGACTCTTGCCGGAAAACGACGGCTGGCTGAGCCTCCCAAGGAAGTACATCCGGAGGGCGCAAATCCCCAATCCGCGGCGCATCTTTTCCTACGGTTTGTTTTTCGGGCTGGATCCCGGGCGGGTGTTTGAAAGCGCCTTCCTGGAACAGGCGCCCCCTTCTGAGTGGATGAACATTGCTGATATGCATTTTGCCGACGCCAACGCCCAGAGCGAGTTGAACCGTTTGATGTATCTGGATTTGAAACTCATTCTTGCGGACAATGACCTGCGCAAAGTTTCCGGAACAGCCGAATTGTCCGGCGTGCGTGTACGTTATCCCTTTCTCGATTATCGGCTGGCTGAACTTTCAGGGCACATTCCCACCAAGCTGAAACTTAAGGGGTTTAAGAAACGCTATATTTTCAAACAAGCTATGGCTGGAATTCTTCCAAACGAAGTCCTTTCGAAGAAGAAGCATGGCTTCGGAGTTCCCCTTGGACTTTGGTTCTTGCAGGATCCCCAGCTCGAAGCCCTGGTGCAGGATACGCTCTGCGATACGCGGACTCGCCAACGAGGATATTTCCGCGCGGAGTTTTTTGACCAGCTCATGGACATGCATCGCAGCGGCCACACGGCCTTCTATGGAGAAGTGGTCTGGTACCTCGTTGCGCTGGAGCTCTGGCACCGCCAGCATTTGGATAGCAATGTGAGATCCGTCAGTGCGTAGCAATTCGGGTCACGATCGGCAGAGAGGGACGGAGAATGGCCTAGAGAAAATGAGTGTGTCTACATTCTTCTCCGGTGAGTCGAATGGCAGCAACGGGCACGCAGCGTGGAGAGAGCTCGTTGTAAACGGTCTCCACCGGACGGGCGCCTTGCGCATGCTCGAAGGAGTCACGCGCTCTTGGGAGTTGGCGATTGGCTCTCGTCGCAAGTTTCCACGGTGGCGTCATGTTTCGACGGCGCGATTTGCACTCCTTTGTTATCACCGCGTTGGAACGAAGGGAATCCCCTTCTATTGCTCCCTTGACCCAAAGGCTTTCGAAGAGCAGATGCGCTATCTCCGGAAACGCTATCGGATTGTCTCGTTCAGCGAATTGTGCCAGGAGATGAACAACCCCGGAGCCAGGGGGCTGGCTGTTGCCGTCACATTCGACGATGGCTATCGAGACCTTTACACGAATGCGTTCCCGATTCTTAAAAAGTACAAAATACCTGCAACCATCTACTTGACTGCCGGAGCCATTGAATCAGGCAACGTGTCCTGGTACGACCGCGTATTCCTGGCCTTGCGCGTTTTCCCGCGGGATACTTTAGAGTTGCACCTGGACGAAAGGCATCTTTTTCTTCTGCAGTCCCACCGCGCACGGGTCGACGCGGCCACAAGAATCGTGGCGATTCTTCGCCATCTTCCCGATGCGCAGCGACGTGACTGTTGCGCGGCTATCGAGAGGATGTGCACATTGCCGTCCGATGAATTGGCGGATCGCATGCTCACTTGGGATCAGGTTCGGGAGATGAGCCGTGAGGGTATCTCCTTCGGCTCCCACACAATGACCCACCCTGTTGTCAGCAGGCTGCTGCCAAGTGAGATGGCAGACGAATTGAGCCAATCAAAAGAAATACTTGAGAAGAAAATTGGATGCCCGGTGCGGGACTTTGCATTCCCGTTTGGTCAGCGGGCCGATTGTGGTGAGGCTGCTGAGAGTCTGCTGGCGCGTGCTGGGTATCGGATCGGGGAAGAATCTTCCCTGGCCCTGTTCGCATTTCGATTGAATCAACTGTTTCTGCGTCGCGAGGAAGCTGAGTCCGAGAACGGATGTATACCCAATTCGCTTGGAAAGGCAGATGTCGCTGCTGCACCAAGCCCCGGCGGCGAGGACTAGCGAATGCGCGATATCCTCTTGCTTACGATTATCCTGGGATCAACACCCATCTGTTTCTTCAATCCCTATTTTGGGGTGCTGATGTGGTCTTGGGTGGCGTACTTCAACCCACACCGTTACACTTGGGGAGTCGCCTATCATTTCCCCGTCGCTTGGACTGTTGCAATACCCACCGTGGCTGGCGCGCTATTCACGCGTCAGAAGAACCGCCCGTTCCTCCTCCGTGAGACATTCCTGATGGCTTGCCTGTGGGCTTGGTTTGCGGTCACTTTCCTCCACGCCCGTCAAGTCCCGATTTTTCATGGGCACATTCTCGACGCGGAGACCCAGCTCCTCCAGGTCAGCAAGATTCTGCTGATGACCTTTTTCACTATCCTGCTCGTTACCTCCCGCGAGCGTCTGAAGTACCTTTTGCTGGTCGCGTCTCTGAGCTTGGGCGTCCGTGGCATCGCGGGCGCCATTTTCGGCTTCCGAACGGAGGGGCAATCCCGGATCTATGGGCCTGCGGATTCATTCCTGAGCGACAACAATGATTTCGGTCTGGCACTCAATATGATGTTGCCATTGCTTTTTTTCCTGGCGCGTGAAGTCGAGCAGCGCTGGCTGCGCATCACATTGTGGATCGCATTTTTCTGCAGCATCATCTCCATACTATTGACGTATTCTCGCGGCGGACTTTTGGGGCTGGCCGTGGTTCTCTGCGCGATCGCGGTCAAATCCCGCCACAAATTTGTCGGAGCGACCTTGGTCGCCGCCACCGCCTTGGTGGTAGTTTCTTATGCGCCGGAGGCGTGGATGGCGCGAATGAACAATTTCTTCCAGGGAAGCCTGGACACGTCCGCGCAGGAGAGGCTCGTTTCCTGGGGTTTCGCGTGGAATCTTGCCAAAGCGTATCCCATCACCGGAGGCGCATTCCAGACTTTTCCAGACGAAGATGTCTTCCAGCGCTATACCAAGGAGGCTTTGCCTGGCGGCTACCTGTCCACAGGGCCTCACAGCATTTATTTCCAGGTACTCGGTGAGCATGGTTTTGTGGGCCTTACTCTGTATCTCGGCCTTTTGATCTTTTGTTTGCTCACCCTCCGCCGCTTACGGCGTTTGGCGCGAGGCAATCCATCCCTGGATTGGATAGTGAATTACAGCCATATGCTGGAGGCTGGCCTTTTCGGTTTCATGGTCAGCGGCGCGTTCTTGGGACGTGCTTATTTTGATCTCTATTTCCTTCTCGTGGCCGCTACCGTGATTCTGAAGATCCTTTATATTCGCGAGGCGGCTCTGCCTGCTCCTGAAAGAGAATCTCTTACGCACGCCCCTGTCAACGAGTCGATGATTCCCGTCGGGGTGGCATGATAATTGTAGGGAAGCATTTTTTGTCGGTGGTCAAGGAGACAGTAAAGATGATTGCCTTCAGCACGCGGCGGTGCACGATCAGGGCTTTTTGTTCGATGTTGCTACTCCTTACGGCCTCAGTCTGCCCGCTTGCGGGTGTCTCCAGTGGAGAAGGTACTTGGACTTGGACGACGGAAACTGTTGACCAGGCCGGGGAATTCACTTCTCTCGCTGCAGACAAGGACGGAAACCTTCACGTCAGCTACTCGACTGGCACGGGGGCCATCAAGTACGCCTTTCGGCAGGCAGAAACCGGGAAGTGGTTCACTAGGGTGGTTGACAGCGGGGAGGCTTACACAGACTTGGCTCTCGATTCGCAGGGCAACCCGCATATCTGCTACCCATTCCGCGTGATGAAATATGCCAACTGGGACGGCAAGACGTGGAAGGTGCAAACCATTGCAACGGACACTGCTCGGATTGCCTTTTCCTGTGCGGTCGAAGTCAGCCCCGACGGCGTTCCTCACTTGATTTGGTACCGCGACCAAAATGCGGACAACTCTCTATTCACGCACCTCAAGTATGCCGAACTCAAGGACGGCGTGTGGGCCGTCCGCACCGTTGACTGGGACACCCAGACCGGAAAGTTCGAATCCATGACGCTCGATTCCCATGGGAATCCTGTGCTCAGCTACGACGCGTGGGTGAAAGGAGAGCTCAAGTTCGCTCGTTGGGATGGGAACGCCTGGGACATCAGAACCGTCGATGATCGCGGCCGTGCTGGGAATTCCTACAACATTGGAATGGGCAACTCGATCGCTTTGGATTCACACGATCAGGCGCTCATCAGTTATGAAGAACGAAATGTGCTAAAACTTGCCCGCCAGCAGGGATCGCGGTGGGCGATTGAAAAAGTGGATACCATCAATACTCTCGGCGGGTGGGTTGGCTTCCGGACTTCCCTGGCCCTAGATCGTCAAGGGTTTCCCCACATTGCCTATGACGATGCCGGGACGCTCAAACATGCTTTTTGGGATGGCCAGAAGTGGCACATCGAAGTGATCGCCCGGCGCGGAGCCGACCCGACCCGCTACTGTTCCATAGCGATCGACGCAAATGATGTCTTGTATATCAGCTACCGAGACCCGGACGACGGATCACTTCGGCTGGCGATCGGCCGCAAGCCTGAGCAACAGCAACGGGCCGAGATGAAATCCAAGGACGCGAACTGACTTCTCCTTGTCCTCCTTGACGCATCTGGGTGCCAGCCCTCGGAATGCCGAATTCGTCTTCCTAGGGAATCTGGCCCAAGCTTCCCAACCCACTTTCTGTTGATCTATGCGAAAAGCCTTCTATAAATTCTATTCGGTCTGCCAACGCGTCCTGGCGCCAAGCCTGCGAAATTCTCAGTATGCGTACAAAGAGGCTCTGACTCAGTCGATCCCTAGAGATACCCCCTGGCTGGATTTAGGTTGCGGGCATATGTTGTTTCCC
>WNFI01465329.1_pt1 | contig 10539 bp, 14 predicted proteins | sample 5400471 | NCBI WGS metagenome assembly WNFI01 (sample SAMN13153348, study PRJNA577476) | soil metagenome | isolation source: 100 cm saprolite on Douglas fir-dominated hillslope | place: USA:California | collected 2013-09-17 | reverse complement strand
GTCCCCGCCGCCACACCGGCCGCGCGGGTGCGGGAGCTCGCGCCCGACGGCGTGTTCCTCTCGAACGGCCCCGGCGATCCGGCGGCCGTGCGCTACGCGATCCCGACGCTGCGCGACTTGGCCGACGGCCGCATGCCGATCTTCGGCATCTGCCTCGGCCACCAGCTCCTCGGCCTCGCCCTTGGGGGCGAAACCGTGAAGCTCCCGTACGGCCATCGCGGCGGCAACCATCCCGTGCGCGATCTTGCGACCGGACAAGTACTTATCACCTCGCAGAACCATGGATTCGCGGTACGGGGCGATACCGCGGGAGTTCCGGGCGCCACGGGGCTCGAGGTCACGCACCTCAACCTCAATGATGGCACCGTCGAAGGCGTGAAGCATCGGGAATACCCGGTTTTCGCCGTGCAGTACCACCCCGAGGCCTCACCCGGTCCGCACGACGCTCAGGGCCACTTCCAGCAGTTCCTCCAAGCTCTTGACACACAATAGGTAAGCCCGTATGTTGGCGCCTCGTCGGGCACTGCCCTTGGGCCCTTCAAGGGGGACGGATGACGAAGGCCGACCTAGTCGAAAAGGTCACCGCACAGATAGCGCGCACCGCCGGTCCCCTGATTTCCAAGAAGGACTGCGCCCGCGTCGTTGACTCCTTTCTCGATGCCGTCAAAGCGGCGCTTGCCGAGCAGCATAACATTGAGATACGCGGGTTTGGCACCTTCAAGATTCGCCAGCGCAAAACCCGCATGGCGCGCAATCCGCGCACCGGCGACCCGGTCGAAGTCGCGGCGCGACCCGTACCTGTCTTCAAGCCCAGCAAGGAGTTGCGGGCTATGGTCGCGGAGGCGAGCGAGCGCGTCACGCCCTGAGGGCCGCCCGGCTGGGCGCCTACGCCGGCAACGCGGCCCGGACTAACCGTCTGGGCCGCTTCGTTTTGCGCGGTGTAACAAGACGTCCCCACATCCTCCTGCGGAGTGAGCCCGTGCGTCAGTTGTTCTGGCTGTTCCTGGCCGTGCCGGTGTCGGCGCAGAGCGTCGCGCCCGTCGTGTACGAAGTGTCCGTTCCCGCCCCGGGGGCGCGCCTGTTTCACGTGCGCGCCGACTTTCCCGCGCGCGGCAAGGACACGCTCTTCGTCTCGCTGCCGGCGTGGAGTCCCGGGAACTACGAGATCCAGAACTACGCGCGCTATCTCCGCCACTTCGGCGCGAAGACGTCCGCCGGGCAGCCGCTGTTTTGGGATCGCGTCGACAAGGACACGTGGCGCGTGACGACGGGCAAGAGCGATCGCGTAGCGGTCGAGTTCGACTATCTCGCGGACACGATCGATCTCTCGATGGCGCGCCTCGTCCAAGGCTTCGGCCAGTTCCTCGGCACCAATCTGTTTCTGTACGAGCGCGGCCAGCTCGAGCGGCCGGCCGAGGTGCGCTTCGCGCTCCCGGCGGGCTGGCAGGTGACGATAGCGCTCCCGGGGTCGGGCGCCGGGCCCTATACCGCGGCCAACTACCACGAGCTCGCCGACGCCGAGGCGTTCGTGGCGGAGAACGCGCTGTTCGGCGGCCCGCCCTACGAGCGCTACACGGTGTTCTTCAATGTGATCCGCGAGCCGATCAGTTTTGCCGCCGGGCTCGAGCACAGCGCCTCGCAGTTCGACATCCTACCGCAGGGCATGTTCGCCGATGCCGCCGGGAGCTTCGGCGACTTCATGGTGCCGCTCATGGCGCACGAGTACTTCCATCTCTTCAACGTGAAGCGCATCCGGCCCGCCGAAATGTGGCCCTACGACTACCGCGCCGAGCAGTACACGCCGCTCCTGTGGTGGTCCGAAGGGGTGACCGACTACTACGCCGATTTGACCAACGTGCGCTCGGGGCTGTGGACGACGGACCAATTCCTCCGCAACGCGGAGAAGGACCTGCAGCAGGTCGAGTCGGTCCCCGAGCCGTGGAGTGAGGAGGACGGCAGCCTCGCGACCTGGATCAACGAAGTGTTCGTGAACAGCTCCCAGCTCTACTATCCCAAGGGCGCGGTGACGGGGATGCTGTTGGACGTCGCGCTGCGCGACGCCACGGATAACCGTCACGGCCTGGACGACGTGATGCGGGCGCTGTACACGCGCTTCTACCAGCGCCGCAAGGGGTTCACGACGACGGACCTGTCGGCGCTGCTCCAGGAGTTCGGCATGCCCGACGTCGAGGGTTTCCACGCGCGCTACATCCGTGGGCGCGACTCGTTGCCCTACGAGACCATCTTCCCCAAGGCGGGGATCGCCGTCGCGCGGCGCCGCCTCTCGTACCCCTTCCTCGGCGTGAATGCCCAGCCCGGGGACCAGGCGCAACTCGTGGTTCAGGGCGTCGTGCCGGCGAGCGCGGCCGCTGTGGCGGGGCTCGCGCCCGGGGACGTGTTGCTCAAGATCGGGGACATCGAGACCCGCGTCGGCGAGGACTGGCGTGGCCAGTTTCGCGACCGCTACCGCGGCCAGGCAGGGGCGCCGCTGGCGATCAGCGTGACGCGCGGCGGCCGGCCGCTCACCTTGAGCACCCAGGTGCGCGAGCAGACCGTCGTCTCGGTCACGCTCGCGCTCGAGCCGTCGCCCTCCGCCAAGCAAGCCCGGGTCTGGCGCGGCCTCACGACCGGTTCCACCGGGAACTGACCGCGGCTATCTTGCCACGGGTATGGTGGCCCCGGGGTCGGCAACGGTGCGGGTGCGCTTCTTCGCGCGCTACGCGGAGCTCGTGGGCCGCGCCGAGACCGACGTGTCGGTGCCGCTCCCGGCGACCGTAGAGGATGTGCTGGCGCGCGTCCGAGCCGCGCTCCCCGGCGCCCGTGCGTTGCCCGAGCGCCCGCTCACGGCGGTGAATCTGAAACACGTGAAACTCGACGCCCGGGTCCAGGATGGCGACGAAGTGGCGCTGCTCCCGCCGATCGCCGGCGGCGCGGGCGGAGGAGCGCGGACCGCGTGACCCATCTGACGCACACCGCCATCGCCCTCGAGCCGTTGCTCGCCGAGGTGTCGGGGCCCGAGTACGGGGGGACCTGCGTGTTCCTCGGCACAGTGCGCAACGAGGGGGGCGCGCCTCGCCGTGCGCCACCGCCTCGGCCGCATCCCGGCCGGGGAGGCGAGCATCGCCATTGTGGCCGCGGCGCCGCACCGCGCCGCCGCGTTTGAGGCGTGTCGCTTCGTGATCGAGGAAGTCAAGCGCCGCATCCCGGTCTGGAAAAAGGAGCTGCGCACGGACGGCAGCGCCATCTGGGTCGACCCCTCCGGCCACCCCACCGCCAAGGCTTCGCATGTCTGACGTCGTCCAGGACGCCCTGCGGCGCCCGCTCGCGAGCCTGCGCGTCTCCGTGACCGACCGCTGCAACATGCGGTGTCGGTATTGCATGCCCGAGGACGAGTACGTGTGGTTGCCGCGGGCGTCGATCCTTACGTTCGAGGAGATCGCCCGACTGGTGCCGGTGTTCGCGGGGCTCGGCGTCACGAAGGTCCGGCTCACGGGCGGCGAGCCGTTGCTGCGCCATGACCTTCCGACCCTGGTCGCGCTGATCGCGCGCGATGCGCGGATCACGGACCTCGCGATGACGACCAACGGGCTGCTGCTCGCGACCCAAGCAGCGGCCCTGCGCGCGGCCGGTCTGCAACGCGTGACGGTCAGCCTCGACACCTTGCGACCCGAGCGGATGCTCGCGTTCGCGAAGAGCGCGCGCCATGCCGACGTGGTCGCGGGGATCGTGGCGGCGCGCCAGGCGGGGTTCGGAAAGATCAAGCTGAATGCGGTCGTGATCCGGGGGTTCAACGACGACGAGCTCGGCGACCTGATCGAGTTCGCCCGGACGCACGACGCCGAAGTGCGCTTCATCGAATACATGGACGTCGGCGGGGCGACACGCTGGTCCCCCGACCAAGTCGTGTCCCAGCAGGAGATCCTCAGGACGCTCACCCGGCGCTACGGGCCGATCGAGCCCATCGCCGGGGATGGCCGCGCTCCCGCCGAGCGGTTCCGCCTCGCCGACGGCACGACGTTCGGCATCATCGCTTCGACCACGGCGCCCTTCTGCCGCGCCTGCGATCGCAGTCGCCTGACGGCGGACGGGACGTGGTTCTTGTGCCTCTACGCCGCGCGGGGAACCGATCTGCGTGAGCGGTTGCGCCGCGGGGCCACGGACGCCGAGCTGGCCGGGCTCGTCCGGGAGACCTGGCAGGCCCGCACCGATCGCGGTGCCGAGGAGCGGCTCGGCGTGGCGGAGCGGGGCGCGCTGTATCGCATCGACTCGCTCCGCGCCGACCCGCATCGCGAGATGCATACGCGCGGCGGCTGAGCACTCACGAGGGTCGCCACCTGATGCTCAACAAGATTACCGTCGTCGGCGCCGGCAACGTCGGAGCCACCACGGCGCAGCGCCTCACGGAGCGGGAGCTCGCCCGCAGCATCGTCCTCGTGGACGTGATCGAGGGCGTCCCGCAGGGGAAAGCGCTCGACCAGTGGGAGTCGGCGCCGATCGAGCGGTTCGACACGCGGGTGATCGGTGCCAACGACTACCGACCGGCCGCCGGGAGCGAGCTCGTGGTCGTGACGGCGGGGATCGCCCGCAAGCCCGGCATGAGCCGCGACGATCTGGTGCGCACCAACGCCGACATCGTCAAACAGGTCTCCCAGCAGATCCAGCAGCACTGCCCCGACGCCATCGTCGTGGTCGTGTCCAACCCGCTGGACGTGATGTGCTGGGTCACGAAGCAGGTGACCGGGTTTCCGCGCGAGCGGGTGATCGGAATGGCGGGCGTGCTCGACACGGCGCGCTACCGCGCGTTTCTCGCCGAGGCGCTGGACGTCTCGGTGGAGGATATCCAGGCGATGGTGCTCGGTGGCCATGGCGACACGATGGTACCGCTCGTCTCCTACACCACGGTCTCGGGGATCCCGATCGCCCAGCTGCTCGACCAAGCGACGCTCGACAAGATCGTCAAGCGCACCCGTGAGGGCGGCGCGGAGATCGTGAGCTATCTGAAGACCGGCTCCGCGTACTACGCGCCGTCGGCGGCGGTCACGCAGATGGTCGAGGCGATCGTGCGCGACAAGCGCCGCATCCTCCCGTGCGCCGCGTGGGTGCAAGGAGAATACGGCGTATCGGGCATCTTCCTCGGCGTGCCGTGCAAGCTGGGACGCAAAGGCCTCGAGAAGATCCTCGAGGTGAAACTCTCACCCGATGAGGCGGCGGCGCTGAAGCAGTCCGCCGCGGCGGTGCAGGAGACGATGGCGGCGGTGCGGCTCTAGGCCGCGCCGGTGAATTCCTTCGCCCGAGGCTGGGGACGGAGGATTGCCCGCACATAGTCCCGGTTCAAGCGGGCGATGAAGTCGATGCTGATCTCCTTGGGGCACGCGGCCATGCATTCCCCGTGGTTGGTGCAGGCGCCGAACCCTTCCGCGTCCATCTGGGCCACCATGCCTACCACGCGCGTCGCGCGCTCCGGCTGTCCCTGGGGCAGGAGTCCCAGGTGCGACACCTTGGCGGCCACGAACAGCATGGCCGAGGCGTTGGGGCAGGCGGCCACGCAGGCGCCGCACCCGATGCAGGCCGCGGCGTCCATGGCGAGATCGGCGGCCGACTTCGGCACGAGCAGGCTATTCGCCTCGGGGGCACTACCGGTGCGCACGCTGATGAACCCGCCTGCCTGGATGACGCGGTCGAACGCGGTGCGGTCGACCACGAGATCCTTGAGGACCGGGAACGCCGCGGCCCGCCACGGCTCGATCCACAGCTCCACGCCGTCGGGGAACGAGCGGAGGTGCAACTGACCGTAGCGCACGAACCGCCCCCGGGCCTCGGGGCCCGGCTGGCGCCACACGTGCAGCGTGACGCGCACTACTTGTAGCTCCGCTGCGCGGGATGCACCGCCGCGAACTCGAGCGGCTCCTTGTGCAACACCGCCGGTTCGCCAACGCCCGTGAACTCCCACGCCGCCACGTAGCCGAACCGCGCGTCGTCGCGCTTGGGCTCGCCGTCGGGTGTCTGGTACTCCTCGCGGAAATGGCTGCCACACGACTCTTCGCGATGCAGGGCGTCGTGGCACATCAGCTCGGCGAACTCGAAGAAGTCCGCCACGCGGCCGGCCCGCTCGAGCGCCTGGTTCAAGTCCTCGCCCCGGCCGCCCACGTACACGTCGGCCCAGAACTGGTCGCGCACGACCGCGATGCGCTCGATCCCCTCGCGCAGCCGGACGGCGCTGCGCGACATCCCGCACGTGTCCCACATGAGTCGGCCGAGCTCGCGGTGCAGGGTGTCGACGCTCTGGCGCCCCTCGACGGCCAGGAGCCGCTCGGTGCGCGCCCGCACGTCGGCCTCGGTCTGGCGCACGGCGGGGTGGCCGGCATCGAGCGGGGCGAGCTTCGTCTCCGCGAGGTAATCGCCAACCGTGTAGGGAAGGACGAAGTAGCCGTCCGCGAGCCCTTGCATCAGCGCGCTCGCGCCCAGGCGGTTGGCGCCGTGGTCGGAGAAGTTTGCTTCGCCGATCGCGTACAGCCCGGCCACGGTCGTCATCAGGTTATAGTCCACCCACAGCCCTCCCATGGTGTAGTGCGGGGCGGGGTAGATGCGCATCGGCCGCTCGAACGGGTTCTCGCCCGTGATCCGCTCGTACATCTCGAACAGGTTGCCGTAGCGCTCGGCGATCGTCCGGCGGCCGAGCCGCGCCAGGGCGTCGCGGAAATCGAGATACACTCCGTGGCCGCCGGGGCCGACGCCGCGCCCTTCGTCGCACACCTCCTTCGCGCGCCGCGACGCGACATCGCGCGGCACCAGGTTGCCGTAGCTCGGGTACTGCCGCTCGAGGAAGTAGTCGCGCTCCGCGTCGGGGATCGCGTCCGGGGTCCGGGTGTCGCCGGGCCGCAGCGGCACCCAGATGCGGCCGTCGTTGCGTGGCGTTGGTGGAGAGGTAGTAGACGTTCGCGTAGCCGCCGGTCGCGAGCACGACCGCGTCCCCCAGGTGCGTGCTCACCCGGCCGTCCACGAGGTCGCGCACGACGATCCCTCGCGCCTGACCCGCCACGACCACCAGGTCGAGCATCTCGGTGCGCGGATGCATCTGGACGGTGCCGGCGGCGATCTGGCGGGACAGGGCCTGGTAGGCGCCGAGCAGCAACTGTTGGCCGGTCTGGCCACGCGCGTAGAAGGTGCGCGATACCTGCACTCCGCCAAACGAGCGGGTCGCGAGCAGGCCGCCGTACTCGCGGGCGAACGGCACGCCCTGGGCGGTGCACTGGTCGATGATGCGCGTGCTGATTTCCGCGAGCCGATACACGTTCGCCTCGCGCGAGCGGAAGTCGCCCCCCTTGATCGTGTCGTAGAACAACCGGAACACGGAGTCGCCGTCGTTCTGATAGTTCTTCGCCGCGTTGATCCCGCCCTGGGCCGCGATCGAGTGGGCGCGCCGCGGCGAGTCCTGGAAACAGAAGCACGCCACCTGATAGCCGAGCTCGCCGAGCGAGGCCGCGGCGGAGGCGCCGGCGAGCCCCGCGCCGACGACCAGGATGCGGTGTTTGAGCTTGTTCGCGGGATTCACGAGCTTGATGGCGGAGCGATGGCGCTCCCACTGCTCGGGCAGCGGGCCCGACGGGATCTTCGCGCGCAGCTCCATGCTCACTGCACCACGCCGCCGAGGACGGCGAGAGGGATCGCGACGTAGCCGGCGGTGATGAGCCCCGCGATCGCGCCCGCGAGCCCGCGCCGCCAGCCGCGGGTGGGGGACCGGTTCAGGCCGAGCGTCTGGAGCGCGCTCCACAGGCCGTGATCGATGTGGAGCCCGACGGCCGCCACCGCCACGATGTAGGCTAGGGCCACGGGCCAGCGCCGCAAGCTGGCCACCACGTTGTGGTAGACGTCGCCCGCCACGAAGCTCGGGTGCACGCGGCCGAAGGTCAGGTCGAGCAGGTGGTAGATCACGTAGCAGAAGATGATGACGCCGCCCCAGCGCATCGTGCGCGCGGCGTAGGTCGTCTCGACGGGTGTCAACTGCCGGTAGCCGATCGGCCGCGCCCGCCAGCTCGCGCGCGTCACGGCGATCGCCGCCCAGAGGTGGGCCGACACCGCCAGGAGCAGGACGCCCCGCACGATCCAGAGCACCTGGCCGCGCGCGAAGAAGGGCGCACCAACCGCCCGCAGGCCTTCGGCGTAGGCGTTGAACCGCGCCGGCCCCTCGAACACCTTGAGGTTGCCGACCAGGTGCGCCACCACGAACAGCAGCAGCACCACACCCGTCGCCGCCATGACGACCTTTTTGCCGATGAGGGAGCGGGCGAGGCCCGGGGGGGCGGCCACGGCGGGGCTGGGGAGCGTGGGCATGCAACGGTGGGATGATACCTGCCCCCCGGCGGCGGCGGCAAGGCGACCGAGTCCGGGGCTATCTTATCAGGGGGTCGGTCGGTGCGAGCGGCCGGCGGACCTGCGCAGTGGGTGCGGCGGCCTTGCGCTCACTCTCAACCCTCGGCCCACGGGAGCTCCGCATGGCGATCCAGTCAGCGATGATCGTGTCCACCACCTACGACGTGCAGGGCCGGCGGGTGCGCGAGTACCGGGGCGTCGTGCGCGGCATCACGGTCCGCGCGCCCACCATCGCGCAGGGCATCCTCGGCGGCCTGAAGAGCATCATCGGGGGCCAGATCGGGGCCTATACCGAGATGTGCGAGCAAGCGCGCCAGACGGCCTACGACCTGATGGTCGAGCACGCGCGCCAAGTCGGCGCGAACGCGGTCCTGGGAGTCAGCTTCGACGCGTCCGAAGTCGCGGCCCGGGCCTCGGCCACGGAGGTACTGTGTTACGGGACCGCGGTGGTCCTCGAGTGAGCGGCGGCTCGGCCCCGACGACCACGGCCACCCGGCCCGACGCCGCGCGGGGCGGGGCGCCCGCGCTCCCCGCGCCGCCGCCCCCCGGCGCGCGCCCGACCGTGGTGATCGTCGGCGCCGGATTCGGCGGCTTGCGGGCCGCGCGCCGGCTGCGCCATGCCCCGGTCGATGTCCTGCTGGTCGATCGCCACAACTACCATCTGTTTCAGCCGCTCCTCTACCAGGTGGCGACCGCGGGGCTCGAGCCCGAGCAGATCGCCCGGCCGGTGCGCGCGATCCTGCGGCGCCAGCGCAATCTCGAGTTCCGCATGACGGAGGTGACGGGCCTCGAGCCGGCTGAGAAGCGGGTCCTGACGACCGACGGGGCGATCGCCTATGACTACCTGATCCTCGCTGTCGGGGGCGAGACGAACTTTTTCGGTCTGGAGGGCGTGCCGCGCCACGCCTACGGCCTGAAGGACATTCCCGAGGCGATCCGCATCCGTAACCACGTGCTGCGCGCGTTCGAGCGCGCGATGCTCGAGCGCGATCCGGAGCGCCGGCGCGCCGAGCTCACCTTTGTCGTGGTGGGCGGGGGCCCGACCGGTGTCGAGATGGCGGGCGCGCTCTCGGAGCTGATCCGGCTGGTTCTGGTGAAGGACTACCCGCGGCTGAACGTGAAGGACGTGCGCGTGCTCCTGCTCGAGGCGACCGACCGCCTGCTCGGGCCGATGCCGGCCCGGCTGCGCGAGGCCGCCGCCGAGACACTGTGGCGCAAGCACGTAGAGGTCCGCTTCGGCGCCACCGTGTCGGACTACGACGGGGCCAGGGTGTTGCTCAAGAGCGGCGAAGTGATCCCGGCCTGCTCGCTCATCTGGGCCGCCGGCGTGAAGGCCGTCTCGCTCACCGCCCGGTTGGGGTTGCCCACGGCGCGACAGGGTCGCGTGCCCGTGACGCCCACGCTCGATGTTGCAGGACACCCGGACATCTACGTCATCGGGGACGCCGCCTACCTCGAAGCCGGTGGGGACGCGCTCCCCATGATGGCCCCCGTCGCGCTCCAGATGGCCGAGACCGCGGCCACGAACATCGCGCACCGCCTCGCCGGCACGCCCCCGACGCCGTTCGCCTACCGGGACCCCGGCTCGCTCGCCACCATCGGCCGGAACGCTGCCGTGGCCTACATCCGTGGGATCGCCTTCACCGGCTTCCCGGCGTGGGTGGTCTGGCTGGTGGTGCACATCATCCAGCTCATCGGGTTTCGCAATAAGGTATTCGTCCTGCTGAACTGGGGGTGGGACTACTTCTTCTACGAGCGCGCGGCGCGGCTGATCACGACGATGGAAGAGTGATCACCGCAGCGTCGGGCGGGGCGCCGACCGTCGCACCCCCCGCCCGGCGCGCGCCCGGCGCACGCGCCGTACGACGCCGTTCCAGCCGCACTCGAGGCACCAGCGGCGCTCGAGCCGCGGCATGAGGTGATCGAAGAAGCGGTTCTTGATCGCGACCATATCGACGTGACAGTGCGGACACAGTGGACCCTGCGGCAAGAGCAGGTAGACGACGGCGGTCACGATCACGACGCGCAACAGCACGGTCGTGAGCAGCACCACGACCACGAGCATGCTCCATGATAGTACGCCGGGGCCGCTCGGGCCATCCATGCTTCGGAGGGGCATCCATCAAGAGGTCGGCATCGCCCACGGCTGTGCCGCTGGCGACGTTCGGG
>WNFI01084628.1_pt1 | contig 10539 bp, 17 predicted proteins | sample 5400471 | NCBI WGS metagenome assembly WNFI01 (sample SAMN13153348, study PRJNA577476) | soil metagenome | isolation source: 100 cm saprolite on Douglas fir-dominated hillslope | place: USA:California | collected 2013-09-17 | reverse complement strand
AGCCGCGCCGGGGCTCTAACCTGCTTGTCCTTGAGGACCGGGAACGAGATCCGTCGCATGACCGGGCCGCTAGTCCGCCACCCGGGGTAATGATTAGGGAAAGAACGGGTCAGAGAGTACCGCTCACTGCCCCGGCAGGGTACGATAGAGACCTACCCGCCCGCCGGTCTACCCGGCAGCATAAGAAAAGGAGTAAGGTCATGGCCAGACGAGCACAGGTCGCAGCGCCCGAGCCCGAGGAGATGGAAGAGGAGAAGGACTACACGGTCTACGCCGACAAGGAAATCACCGCTACCATGGTGGACTTCCACGAGTGGCTGGAAGACGTGACCGGGGCCAAGCTCGACCAGCGGTCGGTCGCGCTTGGCGGAACCCTCCGCATGGAGTTCCAGAAGTCCGACTTCAACCGCGAGCGCCGGGCCGAGCGCCAGGCCGAGCGCGCGGAAGGTAACGGGGCGGCCGAGGAGCCCGCCGAGAAGCCCGCTAAGCGGGCCGCTAAGGGCCGTACGGCGTCCGCTACCCCCGCCGCTACCCCGGCCCGGGGCCGTCCCGCGAAGCCCGCCGCTGCTGCCCCGCCGCTCCGGTATCCCGGAGTGCCCTGGATGCGCTCTGGTTCGGATGGGCGGGCCGGGTACTTGGCAGGAGTACCTGGGAGGGCACCCCATCAAAGCCCGTCGTCAGGGAGAAGCCTAAGCCCTGGTGGCACAGAATGTACCCGTACAAGGTGCAGAGAAACCTTGAGCGTCAGCGCTCCCGACAGGAAGGGAGAGGCCGGTGATTGAAGGCGTCGGCCCCGGTACCATCCTGGCTGTCCGGTCCGAGGGCGTATTCAGCGAAGCTATACGATTCGGCTCGGCACTGATCGACAAGCCGAATGTTGAGGCTCACATAGCTGTTGTGCACCACAAGGCAGCGGACGGAACAATATGGGGAATCGAGGGGAGACCAGGCGGCTGCGGATGGGTGGACTGCGGCAGGTACTTGAACGCCGTCTACACAATCTCCAACCGGAACCAGCCGCTGACCCCGCAGCAGCGCGAAGAGATCTGCCAGTTCATGGAGATCCTCGCATTCCGGAAGGCAGGTTACGACTGGCCCGCTATCTTTCAGGACGCAGAGCGAGACCTGCACCTTCCGGAACTATGGACAACGAAGTGGAATGGCGAAGTGCCTTGCCACATCGTCTGCTCATCTGGAGCTGCCTGGGTCTACGACAAGGTAGGAGCGCTGCGTCCGGAACAGACAGACGATCGGCACGTCCAGCCAGCCGACTGGACCGAGTTCATCCTCACGCACCACTTCGAGTAGAGAGGCAAGTCATGTCATATCAGATTCACGTGATCAGGGAAGACGATGGAAGTCTTCGTACGCAGATTTACGGAGATGTCCCGCCTGGCCGACACGAGATCTCCGGTCATTACGATCCCCAGAACTACGAGGGCAACCTGTCGGTCTCTCATCGCCTGCCGAACGGCCGCATCCGGGCCTCGGCCTCAGCTCAGCACGCCCACGTAGTCGAACCCCGGCCGGCACCCCTGACGCACGATCCAACCGAGCATCCGCCCGATCACGCCTGACGTGCGGGCGGCTCGGTGAAAGGACCCAGTACCCGGGCCGCCTGTACCATGGGCCGGTCGTCTAAGTAAGACACGCCTGTGAGACGGCAGAATGCGGGTGCGAGTCCCGACTGGCCCTCGGATGGAGCACTGACGGTAAGGAACGACCGACAGTCCCGGGCCTCCGCGCGAACCCCGTGCTTCCGGGTGGGATTGAATCCCAGGGGGTCCACTACTTCTAGGCGAAGGATTGCAATGCCGGGCAAATATGGATTCCATTGTACGCTACCTGCTGAACTCATAGAAGACCTCGGCCGAGAATGGGCCGAGGACTACACCAGGAAGCGATTTCAGGAACACCTGGACATACAAGAACTTCACCGGGTAGAGGGGGCAGCAGGAGAAATCCGTATTGTCTGGCCAGCGTTCCCGATGAGAAGTGACCCTCCTAAGCGAAATGTATGGCAATGGCTTTGTGACAACATACGCAGGAGACCGAAGCCTCAGCCATTCGTATACTGGCCTATTGCCGGATACACCAGGGTACAGGAGGATGACCCCAGTGCCATTGCCAGTCATAACGACGAGTGAGCGCCGGGCCTTCAAGAACTGCCCACAGTTCTGGTGTCGTCGGTGAGTAGAAATGAAGGTAGGATACGTGATTCTTCCGGTAGGTTTCTGCCTGAGAACAAGCCATATCCATATTTCAATCATTCAAAGATTACGACGGAAAGGATGTTTGGTCCGACTATATTCCATTGTGTCGTTCATGTCATAAGCGCTATGATAACTCCCTTGAGACTCGGATGAAAAGCAGCAGGGCTCTCCGGGGAAAGCCATGGACAAAATCAAGGATGGATGCCTACCGTTATATCCCAAAGACACAAGAGCAGAAGAATCAAATAGCGGCCTCAGTCAAAGCTAGCTGGGCGAAACGAAAGGGGGTGGTCAAGTGACACTACCTATTATAACAACAAGCGAGCGTAAAGCTTTTAAACATTGCCCGCAATTTTGGTGGTGGCGATTAGCTACCGAATGGGAATGGTCCCTAAGGGCGATGCTCCGGATGCACTATGGTTCGGAATTGGAGTTCACTACGCACTAGCAGAGTGGTACCTGCCCGGACTGAAACGCGGGCCGCATCCTGCGAAGACCTTTGCTGCCTGGGTTGGTGATGATATCCGGGAAATTAAGGCTTCCATGGCCGAGCGTGACAGAGAGTGGTATGATGAGCCACTCTATGAGGATGCCAGAACGCTAGGCATCGCCATGCTTGAAGAGTACACGCGGGTTTACGGTAAGGATCCAGAATGGGACGTCATCTACGTAGAGCATCCCTTCAGGGTTCAGATAACACGTAGCGGTAAGCCGCTTGCTATGTTCATGTCTACGTTTGATGGCGTCTACCGGGACAAGGATGACGGCGCCATATACCTGATGGAGCATAAGACCGCTGCCCAGATAAGTACGGCCTACCTAGAACTAGACGATCAGGCCGATGCTTACTGGGCTGTTGCCTCTGCAATCCTCCGGAGCGAGGGGGTGCTTAAGCCAAAGGAGGAAATAGCCGGCATCATGTATAATTATCTCCGGAAGAGCATGCCGGATGAGCGGCCTATTGACGATGCGGGATTCTCTCTTAACAAAGATGGGAGCAGATCTAAGCGAGAGCCAACGCCTAAGTTTGTCCGGGAGCTTGTCGAGCGTGACCCAAGTGAGCGTCGTAAGCAGATGGACCGGCTCGCGGACGAAGTAGGCGTCATGAATGCCATGCGCAATGGCCTCATCCCGGTCGTGAAGAATACTAGCTGGATGTGCCCACGATGTGACTTCTTCAACATATGCAAACTTCACGAACGCGGCAACAAGAACTGGGAGTCACTAGCCAAGGCAACCTATGACGTCATCGACCCTTACGAACGGTACACAAAGAGCGCATCGGAGTAGAACATGAATATATACCTAGCTGCTAGCTTTAAGCAGAAGCAGCAGATGCTCAAGGTTCGTCGTGATATCCAGACTCACTTCGGGCATTTCATAACGAGTCGCTGGATTCTCTCGGCGTCTGAAAATGGAATGATGGATGGTGATATCCGGAAAGACCAGAGCCGGGCACTACGTGGTGCGGTGACTGATTTCGAGGACATCGAGATGGCCGACCTTGTCGCTGTCTTCACGGATGTACCTAGCACTAGCGGAGGTTTCTACGTTGAGCTAGGATACGCTATAGCCCGGCGTAAGAGAATCGCGGTCATCGGCCCACGCCCCAACGTTTTCTTTACCTGGCCTAGCATTAAACACTACGAGTTTTACAGCGATTTCCTCAAGTCACTCGCGGAATAGGAGTTACAAGTGCCTACAGCTACCCCCGCCCGGCGCGGTTCCCGGCAGGCCCCTAGTCAGCGACGCGGAGCCCGTCCCCGGGCTCGTACCGCAAAGCAGGAACGCGAGGAGCCTACGTCTCTTGAGGCAGAGCCGGTAGAGATCATCGTTGAGCAGCTGTCCAGCTTCAACGAGTCCAAGAACATCATGATCTATGGACCTTCTGGTCAGGGCAAGACCGTGCTCGCGGGCGGTGCCCCGAACGCCATCTACCTCAGCACCGAGAAGGGCGTGGTCGCAGCAAAGCGGGCCGGCAGCAAGGCCGAGCTAATCCGGGCGCCAGACTGGGAGCATGCTCTGTCCGGAGTCGTATGGGCAGACAAGAATCTCGGCCCCGGCGACTGGCTCATCATCGATAGCGAGACCAAGATGCAGATACTCTATCTTCGATGGCTTCTCCGGACGCATCACGAGCTGAACTCCCGGCGTGATCTTGACATCCCGGCGATCCAGGATCACCAGAAGTGGCAGAACGCCTTTATGCGCTGGACCGATCATATCGTGGATGCCCCCTACAACTCCATTTTCATCTGTACCTCCATGGTCACAGAAGACCAGGAGGGAGAGACACTAGTGCTGCCGTCCATCCGTGGCAAGGGCTACGAAATCAGCAACTACATTAGCGCCCAGATGGACGTGATCCTCTACTACGCCGTCAGCGAGCGGGCGAGCACAGACGAGATGACCATACGCCGTGCTCTAGCACAGCCATACCCGCCGTATCTCGCGAAGGACCGCTACAGTGCTCTCGGCAAGCGCTGGGACGTCGAGGAAGGCGACTACACCGCCATGGCAGAGATGATCCGTGCAATCGAGAAGGTGGCCTGATGAGCGAGAGTCCTATTCGCGTTAGCATATCTGACAGCTTCCAGGTCGATGGTATCGCCATCTACATTGGGCTGAGCTATGGCCAGGGCGATATAAGGGCCATGCATATCTCCGATGACGGCGGCCTCTCCCCGGTAATGGAACGAGTAGATCCGGCAGTGATTTCCAATCCAACCATTAGACTGTCATCTGACTTCGCGCTAGCTCTCAGGGATGCCCTCAACCGCTACTACGGAGACACCTACGACGACCGTGCCCTGCGTGCCGATTACAAAGAGGAGCGAAGGAGAACTGATAAGCTAACCGACGCTATAATAGAACTAGCCCGGAACGCCTACCCACCACAGCTGTCCCGTATCCCTGACTGAAAGGAAAGAACGTGCCAAAACTACGCTCCGAGGACACAGCCGCTCTCGACATCAAGACACTGGAAGATGCCGAGTACAGCGAAGGCCAGCTCGATGACTACGCGGGTGAAGTCCCGCCCAAGAACACCCGGCTTCACGTCTTTGTCAAGAAGATGTGGTGGACGGAGACCAACCCAAAGGCCGGCCAGGAGTACGGCGACCCCATGCTCAAGGCGCTGATCGTCGCGGACGGGAATACCCTGGACGAGACGGCCGAGTACGAGGGCCTGACCATCTGGGAGAACATGGCCCTTACCGCGCCTGCCAAGTTCAAGTGGGCGCCGTTCCTGGAGAACTTTGGACTCACCATCAAGGACGTCAAGACCAAGACATTCGTCATCGGCGACGAAGATGAATCGAACGGAGCCCCGATCGAGAAGATCGGCACCTGGGTCGTTGGCTCTGATGACGCCTACGCGACCATCCTGACCGCTCGCGATAAGTACGAAGGCGAGTGGCGCGCTCACGTCGGTACCTGGCTCCCATGGGAGGGCGAGGAGGAGCTGGAGACTGCCGAGGACGAGGCCGAGGCAGAAGAGCCCGAGGACGAGCCAGAAGAAGAGGAGGAAGACGAGGAGCCAGAAGAGGAAGACGAGGAGCCAGAAGAGGAAGAGGAAGAGGAGGAGCAGGCAGCTTCCGCCCCCGGCCGTCGCGCCTCCCGCTCGCCCGCTCCCGCTCGCCCGGCCCGGACCCCGGCCCCGGCTAAGGCCCCGGCGCGCGGCGCGCGTACGGCCCGCTCGGCCCCGGCTAAGGCCGCCCCGGCTAAGGCCGCCCGGGGACGCGCCACGAAGGCTGCCAAGCCAGCCGCTGCCCCGGCCCGGGGCCGGAAGGCGCGTGGCTCTGCTGCTGACCCTCCGTTCTAATCCTTCCCTGAGCGGACCAGCCCGGGGATAGCTGCGATGTCCTGCGCAGGTAAGCACCGAACAACCGGGCTGGTCCCCTGAGAGAAGGAGGAGAGTTATGCCAGTAACTATATGTGAACAGCAGCTAGTTAGGCCGGATGGAACTGTCATTATCCGGCAGCAGTTCGTGGACGGTCTCGTAACAGAATGGGGCCTTGAGTACAAGATCGAAGGCGAAGTGCTCTGGCAGTCACGTATTCTACCGGAAAATGTATGGGTGACCCATGCGCGCTTCCCGAGGGGGTATCCGGGATGGGCGGAACTACCTTGAAAGTTATCGTTATTGGATGCGGCCCCGCCGGTCTTGCAGCCGCGCACGCCGCAGTAGGGCTCGGCGCTGATGTCCGCATCATTGCGCCGAAGCATAAGACTCCGCAGCGCGGACCACTGCTGATCCAGCGGCCGATTCCGGGAATCAACACGGATCACCCAGATGGGACGATTCACCAGAGGGTGATCGGAGGCTCAGTCCTTGACTATCGCTACAAGCTTTACGGTGATGTAAACATATCAATCAACGGGGACATACTACAGCCGCACTATCATGCCTGGGATCACCGGAAGACGTATGACGCGCTCTGGCAGAAGTACGAGGGCCTGATCGAAGACCAGCATATCAAACCGCACGAACTGTACCGGCTCCCCAGCGAATCTGACCTCGTCGTGAGCACCGCGAACGCCCAGAACATGTGCCGCGATGAGAGTCATACGTTCCTCAGCGCTCCTGTATTCATATCGCCAAGGGCCGAGTACCCTAACCAGCCCGACGATACAATCATATTTAACGGCGGCGATAATTACCGCTGGGTGCGTAGCTCGCGGATCTTCGGAGTTGAGGTAACTGAGTGGCCACACCGGGTGAACGATGCCCGACCCATACAGAAGCCGATCAGCACTGACTGTGACTGTTACCCACACGTGCTGCGTACCGGGCGCTTCGGCAAATGGAAGAATGAGACGTGGGTCGACACTGCTTACTGGGATACGTATTCTGCTATCGCAAGCATGAACCGTGCTGAAGAACTAGGGAGGATTATATGATCGTCGTCGATGGTGAGATGCAGTGCCAGCTCTGTGCCCTGGTCCATCAGAAGAAGTGGGTACATCTTGGCTCACATGCATTTGCGTTCGAGCCTGATAAACCAGTCGTTCCGGGTCACCTGATTGTTGCCCCGACGATGCATGTCCGGGATGCAATGGCTAACCCGACAACTACTGCTCAGGTCTTCCATTATGCGGCCATACTGGCTGCACAGCAGCACATGGAGGCAGCTAACTTCATTACATCAATCGGCCGGGCTGCCGATGCGGCATTCCCACACCTACATGTCCACATCATTCCTCGAACTGAAGGAGACGGCCTGTGTCTTCCCTGGACCCCAAAGCCGAAGCAGACAAGCACAGCACGGAAGTCCTCCGCTGGGCCGATGTGAGTATGTACCGGGCCGAGCACAATGCTCAGGCCGACGCCGGTGAGCCGGTAACCCCGAAGGCTCACCTGGTCTTTATGACCCCGAATCCGCTCCGGGTAATGGCGTCCGCAGCTGAGCTATACGCAGGCCGGATCGTGCTAGATCCGGCAGAAGTCACGTCGGGCCGGGCTATAGACTGGTTCAGAGACATGACCAGGACAGCTCTTCAGGCTCCTCTGGAGTGGATAGACCTACACTTCCTGTTCGAGGGCGTCACCCGGAGCTTCACCCATCAGCTAGTCCGGCAGCGTACCGCCGTGTACGTACAGGAGAGCCAGCGCTTTGCAGTCAAGGACAACGCAGCTCTAGAGGTAGCTTACCCGCCGAGCATCATGGGACTACCCGACGATCATCCCTGGAGGCGCATGTGGGATGACGCAGTTTACGCCATGCACCGATCGTACACGACCCTCGTGGACTCCGGCCTGCCAGCTGAGGACGCTCGCGGGCTACTCCCCACAAACATCACGACGCGGATTCACTACAAGACGAACCTCCGGAACCTCGGGGAACATGCCGGCTTCAAGCCGATATGTTATCAGACGGGCCGATGTGAATTCCGGGCCACGACCGACCGCTACTGCTCCATACGCGAACGGGTGGAAGAACATTATGCCAAAGGCGACAGACCAGATCTTTGGCTGGATATTGATCCTGCAGAACCGCTACTTGAGGGAGCTGCTCGGCTACGGCCAGGAGGAAAACGTGAAGGCTAGTGGTAGCTCTAACAGCGTGGGAGGCACCTGGACAGGTGGGGGAGGCGGGGGTGCCGGAAGTATGCCAGCGCTTACGCCCTTCGATGCTGCCGAAAGATTCATGAAGGAATGCGGACTTAGTCCTACGCATGATGCCATAGAGCAGCTAACGGATGCGTTCCTTCCGGCACTCCGGATCATGTGCGATCGCGGATATGATCCCAATGGAGCTACCTGGCGTGAGTCGGGATGGCGCGGCATCCTGACGGACATCCGAAAGAAGTTCGCCCGCCTGTGGTTCCGCAGCTGGAGGCAGGGGGCATATGACCCTGACTCTGCTATCGACCTGATCAACTTCTGTGGCTTTTACTTCCGGGAGAAGTGTCAAGGTGAACCCTGGGGCGAATGGGGAGAGCCAGAGCGGGGAAATTTCTGATGGTGTATCTGCATGGAGTTCTCGGCGAGGGAACCCTGGCCGAGATTCAGACCGAGGCAACCAGAGCGCACGTAAAGCATGGAGACCATTCCATGCTCTCCCTGAACTACTCCAGCGGAGATCGCCTCGCCATCCTTGTAGAAGAGGTCGGCGAGGTAGCTCATGAGCTCACCTACGATTCGGGCGGCCCCGGCGTAGGTGAGGGCCGGAGAGCCCAGATGCAGAAGGAGCTAATACAGGTGGCCGCAATGGCGGCGTCCTGGTATGAATTTCTAGAGTATGAGATCCGATGAACGGTACATACCGGGTCACCATATACTGGAGTGACAATCGTCTAGCTGCCACACATGACGCCATAGACTGGAAGAACGAGAATGGCGTTCTGCTAGTCACAACTGATGACAAGTTCCGAGGTGAGCGCAGGGCTTTCATTTATCCGCATGACAGCTTCATGTATGCAGAGATTCTACTGAAGTGAGCGGAGGTGAAGTCGGCAATGAAGTTCTGTAGTCTCCATCACCATTCAACATTTTCTTTCGGAGACGGCTATGGAACTCCGGCACATCATGTTCAGAGAGCGGCAGAGCTAAATTATTCTGCAATGGCGCTAACTGAACATGGATTAGGCAACGTTAGCTCTCATTTCCAGTTCGAGAAGGCTGCGCTCAAGGCAGGAATCAAGCCCATCTTCGGGCTTGAGGCATACTGCGGGAAAGTATCTGAGGAGGAACGGAGCCAGTGGAAATACCATCTCACCGTCCTCGCGGCCGACACCGTAGGGTACCGGAACCTAAACCGAATCGTTACGCAGAGCTACCGAGATCACCACTACCATCCCACTGTGAGCGGGGAGAGTCTAAGCCAGAATGGTGCCGGGATAATTGTCCTTTCTGGCTGTTCGGGCTCACTACTTGCGTGCACCCTGCTAGGCGGTAAAGGCATTCCCGAGCCAGAGAAGCCAGACGTAACAGCTGCTGAAAATATCATCGCAAGATTCCTGAGACTTTTTGGTGATAGATATTACCTTGAAGTACAGCCATTTTATGAACTGGAGAAGACCTGCCAGATTAACCCTGCCTACGAGAAAATATCCAAGATGTTTGATATCCCGCTCGTGGTGACGCATGATGTTCATTACCCGAAGCCAGAGGACTATGAGATGCAGGCAGTCCTTCACGCAGTCCATAGGGGTAAGGCATCAGTCGACGATGCGATGCGCGAGTGGAACTACAAAGTTCCCATGACTCTTCCGGAGAGCGACAATGACCTTTTCTACCGGCTAATGAAGACGGGGCTATCCCGATCGGCCGCTATAGCCGCTATCGAGACGAGCGCGGAGATAGCCGACCGCTGTAATGTGACGCTACCGAAGGCCGAGCGCCTACGGTACCCGATTCAGGATGGTGACCTAGACTCATGGACATAATGCGGAGCATTCACCGGCGACGGCTTGTAGGGAAACTAATTACTGCTTTCTGGATGAGCTTGGATGTATACATCAAGGACATACGCAATCATGACCGTTCCGATTTTAGCCTGCAAAGGCTAGATCTAGTTCAGGAACTAGGTGATCTTATCATCGATGTAGAGAAGGGACCATTTCCATGGACATAACTTCAGAGGAACTGCTTAGACAATGGTGTCGTTTCGGGTGGGACTATCGCGGGATACCTAACCGCCCGCAGAAGGAGCAGGACTGGTATGCCGAACGTATACGTTATGAGCTGGACCTCATCACCGGAAAAGACTTCTCTGACTTCTTTCTGGCTACTAGCGACATGGTACGCTGGGCGAAAGACCAGGGTATCCCTGTCGGCCCTGGCCGTGGCAGCGTTGCTGCGAGCGTTGTCGCCTGGCTACT
>WNFI01067836.1_pt1 | contig 10539 bp, 14 predicted proteins | sample 5400471 | NCBI WGS metagenome assembly WNFI01 (sample SAMN13153348, study PRJNA577476) | soil metagenome | isolation source: 100 cm saprolite on Douglas fir-dominated hillslope | place: USA:California | collected 2013-09-17 | reverse complement strand
GAACGCCTCGCGTCCGGCGGCGCTGTCGCCCACGGTCCACGTCGCACCGCCAACGCCGCCGCCAGCGTTGTTGACAAGGATGTCTACATCTCCGAGGACATCGATTGCTTCCTCGCCCAAGGCGTGCGCGGCGCCGGGTGCAGCCAGATCGGCGACGAGCACGGCAGGGCGGGTGAGACCCTCGGCGGCGATCTGGTCGGCGAGGTCGTCGAGCAGGTGGCGCCGGCGCGCCGCGATGGCGAGGCGGGCGCCGCGGCGGACGAGATGGAGCGCGGTGGCGCGGCCGATGCCGCTGGAGGCGCCGGTGACCAGGGTCCCTGCGCCGTCGATGACGGTGGCTGGCATCAATGTGTTCCCTTGCCTTTCTTGTGAACCTCCCAAGATGCTAGGATGGCTGTTGACAGGCTGTCAAGAGGAGCCGCCGACCTGCCCCGCAAACGCCAGGAGCTGAACCGCGACGAGAAGGTCGAGGAGATCCTCGCCGCCGCCGAGCGACGCCTGCGCGACGGCGGCTACGAGGCGCTCTCCATGGCCGGAGTCGCACGCGATCTGGGCATCGCCCAGAACGCCGTGTACTGGTACTTCCCCTCGAAGGACCACCTCTTCGTCGCCGCGCTGCGCCGCATGCTGGAGTCGATCGTCGCCGCCAAGCCGCCCGCAGCCACCGGACTCACCAACCAGGTGCTGTGGTTCGTCGACGAGCTGCAGTCGCTGCACGAGCTGCGCGCTGCGCTGGCGGAGCGGGCGCGCGTCTCGCCGCTCGCCGCCGACTTCGCCGCCGAGCTGAGTCGCGGATTGCGCGGGATGCTCTCCAATGCGCTGACTGGACGCATCAGCGAATCAGAGCTGCCGCTGGCGGTCGACACCTTTGTCGCCACCGTCGAAGGGTGTGTCCTGCAGCACCTCGACACGCCAGAACGCCACCGCCTCCTGGGGTACGCGCTCGGCCGGACCCGGCGCGCTTCGCCATCCGCATCACCGGCGCTGGCGTCGACGCCACCCTGGCGCTGACGCCGCTCTACAACGCCGCGCAGCGCGAGCCGCAGCGCACCTCGACGCTGATCGCCGACTTCGTCCGTTCCGCCGAAGGGCAGCTCCAGACCCAGCCCGGGGCCGGTTTCTCGACGGCGCGCGTGCTGTGGTGCGTGCGCTCACAGTCGTACCTGGAGGAGATGAGCCGCGCCGACGAGCTGCTGCGCCGCGAGGTGGCCGGCGACATGGTCGCCTTCGTCGCCGAGGCGCTGCCGGGTTCGATCATGCGCGGCGTCCCGCGCAGCGAATGGCAGAACCAGGGGCACGGCGACGCCGAGGTGGTGGCGGCCGCTGATCGCAACACGGCCGAGCGCTTCGCCACCGTGGGCGAGCGCGTGCTGCGCGGCGACCGCGTCCCCCGCGACGGCTGGCAGTTCGCCGGCGACGTGCTCTTCGCCGGCAGCGCGCTGCTGGTGCCCTCGGTGCTGCGGGCCTTCGCCGGCCGCGCCGGCGGCGACGTGCTCCTCGCTGTGCCCGATCGCTCGCTGCTGATGGCGATTCCCGCCGCGTCGCCCGCCGCCGACCGCTTCCAGCGCCGCGTCGTGCAGGCCTACCGCGAGGCGATGACGCCCTGCAGCCGCGACGTTCTGGTCACCGATGGCAGCAACCTCCGCCTCCACGCCCGCGCCGACCGCCTGCGCGATCGGCCCAAGCTGCTCGCCTGGCTGCAGGACTGAGGGGCTAGCGGTCCTCGGCCGCCGGCAGCCGTGGCGCGGGGGGACGCGCCTCGATCGCCCGCGGCGCCGGTCGCTCGCCGAGGCGCGCCACCAGCGTCGTGGCCGCCGCCACCGCGGCCGCGCTGAGCACACCGGCGCCGGCCCGCGCCAGGCGGCGGTTCCCGCCCGCGCCGGGCAGCGCCGGACCCTCGCCGAACCACATCGTCACCGCCACCTGCTCGTCCTCACCGCGACGCCGCCGCGAACGGCTGCGCTCGATGCGCACTGCGGCAGGCGTGAGCGGGTGGCGGGCTGGAGCAACCACGGTGGGCGCTTCAACGGCGTCGAGCCGGGCGAGGGCCGCGGCGACGGCGCGGCGACGCTCAGGGTTGAGCAGCGTCGACACCACGGCGCGGGTCAGCCCCGGAGCGCTGCGACGGAGTGCCCGCATCAAGAGGATACGAGGAGCACGACCTCCGCGAGCGCGGCCTCGACACCCTGCCGCCCACCGGCATCGCCGCCCTGCCCCTGCGCGCCCTCGCCTACGGCCTGGCCACCCCCGCCGACCGCCCCCTGCTGCGCCGCAGCGCCCACCGCAGCGCCCGCCTGGCCGGCGGCGACGAGGGGACGGCGATGACCGCGGTGGCCGCCGCCGTCCTGGCCGCCGACCTGCTCCGCTTCGATCTCAGCTGGTCCCTCACGCGCCTCCACCAGACGCTGCTCGAAGAGGCCCCGCTGGCCCTGCTCCATCGCCTCCAGCCGCTCCCGTCCGACGCTCCGCTGCGCGGCGACGGCGACCCCGGCGCCGCCCTGCAGATCGCCATCACCGCGCTCGATCGCGCCGATTCGGTGCCCGACGTGCTCGACGAGCTGAGCGCCTACGGGGAGGACCTGGGCGTCGCCTTCAGCCTCGCCGCCGCCCTGGCCGGGGCGCGCAGCGGGACCGCCGGCGACGCGCGCTGGCTGGACGATGTCCCCAGCCGCGTCGGCGACATCGCGGGTCGTCTGGCCGGGCATGCGCAGTCACGGCTGCCAGACGATTCACGGTCCGGCCGCGCCGCGGGGATAGAATCGTCCAGCCATGAGCGCACTTGACGCCTCCGCCTCGTCGAGACGGCCATCCAGGAGGACGTCGACGGCATCGGCATCAGCATCCTCAGCGGCGCGCACATGACGCTCTTCCCCGAGATCCTGCGCCTGCTCAGGGAGAAGGGCGCCGACGACATCGTCGTCTTCGGCGGCGGCATCATTCCCGACGACGACGTGCAGACCCTGAACGCCATGGGCGTCGAGAAGGTGTTCACGCCGGGCACGTCGCTCGACGAGGCGGTCGCCTTCGTGCGGGAGCGCTTCGGGGAGAAGGCCCCCGCCTGAGCCGGGTCAGCGCTGCCAGGGGACGATCGCGTCGGCACCCCATCGCGCGACGACCTCGCTGTGTGCGCGGTGCACCCAAAGGATCACCGAGTTGCGCGGCCGGGCGCGGTTGCTGATGAAGCCATGCAGCGAGTGCGGCGTGCACTCGAAGGCGACCAGCGAGTTGTCGACGGGCGGCACCGCCGCGGCGGGCTGGTCGATGCGGGCGCTGGCGGCGCGGTAGAGGCCGAGCTCGCCGCCGTCGCCGGGCTGCCATGGCCCGTTGTGGACGAACAGGATCATCGCGACGCCGCGCACCGTCTGCACCGGGTTGTTGGCGCCCGCGCCGGTGCCGGGTTGGTGGCGCCGGCACCGGTGTTGTAGTCGCAGGTGGGATCGCTGAGGACGACCTCGTCGGGCGCGGCGGGGCGCGGGAAGTAGCCCGGGTTGAGGTCGTTGTGGACGCCGCCGCTGGCGCTGCCGATGCGGTGGTGGTGCAGGCCGGCGAAGACGTGTCCGGTGCCTTGCACGCCGGTGATGCGGCAGAGCAGGTCGTGCCATTCGCGTGAGCAGAACAGGGCGAACGGCCCATCGGTGCCCTGGCGGAAGCTGTGGCTGAGGGCGTCGAAGCCGCCGGTGGTGCCGTCGAAGGCGCCCCGGTGGAGGAGGCCGGTGAAGGCCGTGTCGAGCCTGGCGTACACGTCGGGGCGGAACACGTTGTGGGCGACGACGTGCCGGAACGGTCGCTCATAGCGCACCCACGGGTTGTGCGCTGTGAGCGCACGCGTCGTCGCTTTCGCGGGCGGGAGGGCGACGGCGTCGCGACGCTGCAGGTGCTTGCGCAGCCACGTCTCGCTGAGCGCGTCGGCCTGGCGGCGCAGCGAGGCCGGAGCGATTGCGGTGGCCGGCAAGGCAATGCCCAGTGCGTCGAGGACGCGGCGGACGGTCGTGTCGTAGTCGGCGACGAGGTCTTCGTAGACCACCTCGACCGGCGCCACGCCGGCCTCGGCGAAGAAGCGACGCCATGCCTGCTCGTGGTCGTGCAGCAGACCCTGGAGGACGTCGATCTTGTCGAAGTCGGGATCCCATGTGTCGGGCGCGTCGTCGTCGGCACCATCGACGTGCCACCACGCGTTGCTGTCGAGCGCGCGGCACCAGGAGATCGCCTGGCGCAGCGTGTCGCGACGCACGATGTGCACGAAGCGCGGTTGCGGCAGCAGCGAGGCGAGGACGGCGGGATCGCTGCCGGCCCAGCCGGCCTCGCGGGCGCGCTGCAGGTAGCGGGCAAAGTCCTGCCAGTGCACCTTGAGCGCGAAAACGCCATTGGCGGTGGTGCCGCAGCGCAGCATCGCCGCGGTGAACTCCTCGACCGACGTCGGCGTCGCGATGCCCCACATGCTGGCGTAGCGCTGTTCCAATTCGGGGCGCAGGTATTCCTGGGCGTGTCCGGCCTGGCCGCTGCTCTCCAGCGCCTTGGCCAGCAGCCAGCTTCCCGACCTGGGCAGGCTGCAGATCACGATCGAGGCGGTCGCCTGTGCGGCCGGCGCGACGCTCACAGCACCCGCTCCCCGCTGGCGTCCATGACGATCACCGCGCCGTTGGCGTCGCCGCAGTCGAGCTGGCGGATGCGGGCGACGACGCGCTCGGTGGGGATGATGAGCGGGAAGCCGGTCGGCGCAAGGGCATTGACGCGCACTCCGATCTGCTGGAAGTCGCGCGCCATGTGCCGCGTGAGAGCGTTGAGCGCCGCCTTGCTGGCGCCGTAGATCCCCTGCGAGGCATACGTCTCCACGCCGGAGATGCTCGACATGTTGACCACGCTGCGGTTGCGGATGCGATTCTCGCCAGGCGTGTCGCGCCAGTACTCGCGCGCCAGCACTGCTGCCAGTTGCGCGGGCAGCACCGTGTTGAGGTGGAACTGCTGCAGCGCGGTGTCGAGCAGGTGCGAATTGGCCAGTGTCGACCCGAACTCGGCGGCCGCCGCCGCGTTGACCAGCAGGTCGACGTGGCCGAAGCGGGCGAGGGCCAGCTCGACGACGCGCTCCACCTGTCCCGGCATGGCGAGGTCGGCCTGGACGGCGAAGACAGGGCCGCCCGTGTACGGCGGGGTGTCGGGGTCGAGCGGGTCGATGAGGGACTGCATCTGCGACGGCACCGGGGGATGGCGGTGACGGTAGACGGCGACGATGTCGTACTCGTCCGCCTGGGTGGCGCAGAAGACGGAGCCGAGGCGGCCGCCGGCGCCGGTGAGCAGGCAGACGCGGCGGGGGTGCTCGGTGCTCATGCTGGCGTCGCCTCGCTGACGCCCTCGATTGCGGCGACGAGCGCGTCGAGGTCGGGAAGCACGGCGCCGCTGAAGCCTGAGCGCCACAGTGCCGCGTTGACGCACCCCAGCGGGTAGCCGATGCGCTGCACCGCTGCAGCGACGGCCGCTGCGGCCACTTCGGCGGCGAGGCGCATGTCGGGAACACGGCGCCAGACGCCCGCCGGCCCACCGCGCTGTGAGGCCGGCTCGCCGGCGCCGTTGGCGAGGCCCTCGCCATCCTGCCAGCTCGGCTCGGGAAACACGCCGCTGCGCCCATCGCCGCTGCCGCACGCGACGGCATGGGGCGCCGTGGCGGGAAACCACGCCGCGCCGGCCGGGCTCGCCGCCAGCACCGTGACGCCCATGGCAGCCGCCGCCAGCAGCGTCTGCTCGACGACCAGCATCGCGTACCCCGACCACTCCGTCTCTGGCGCGCCGAAGCCGAGCAGGACAACCAGTGGCCTGCGCTCCGTGTCGTGCACACAGTCGATCAGCGCGTCGACGACTCCGCACTCGGTCGGCGCCGCCGGCACCACGGCAACCCCCGCCGGAAGCGCCACGTCATCGACGCACTCCAGCGGCTGCAGGCAGGCGTCGAGCCCGAGCACGGCGCGCACGGCACCGCACACCTCCGGCGGCAGGTGCACCGGCGCCTCTCGCCCGACGTGCAGCACACCGCTGCGCTCGTGCCACACGAGCGAGGTTTCGAAAGCCCGCTCCATCGCCGCAGCACTACCCGCCAGCAGCACGCGTCGCCGCGCCGGGTGCTCCGCGACCACCCGCAGCCCGCGCGCCGCCGCAAAAGCCGATACGGAAGCCACATCCAACCCCGCCGCTCCGTGCCACTCGCCGAGCTGCTCCCGCGTCAGCACCGTCCGCCGCGACGGCGGCAGGGTCGCCTGGCGGTTGACCCACCCCAGCCCGGCGCTGTCGGGGCGCGCTCGCAGGTGCACCGTCACCGCCAGCGGCAGGTCGGGATCGATACGGCCGTGGCGTGATCCGTCACACCGCACCGGGCTGCTGCCCGGGAGCCCCACCGTCTCACTGAAGCGCACGTCCGCGAGCGTGGCATGGGCCCGGGCACAGCGTCAATGCGCGGACACAGGGTAGGATGGCCGGCACCATGGACAGTCTCTCCCTCTCTGCGCGTCCGCGCATCGAGACCGGGCGCCACGTGCACGCCCTGCGCCGCGCCGGCAGCGTGCCCGCGGTGCTCTACGGCCACAAGATCGCCCCGCTGGCGCTGGCCATCGACGCCAAGGAGCTGGACCGGATCTGGCGCCGCGCCGGCCGGACCAACCTCGTCGACCTCCACGTCGACGGGCAGCGCCAGGCGCGCAAGGCGCTGATCAAGGACCTGCAGATCCATCCCCGCACCGGCCGTCCCCTCCACGCCGACTTCTTCGCGGTCAACCTGCGCGAGAAGATCACCGCCGAGGTGCCGGTCATCGTCGTCGGCGACTCGCCCGCGGTGTCGCAGAAGGTGGGGCAGCTGCAGCAGGTGGTCTCCATGGTGCGCATCGAGTCGCTGCCGGCCGACCTGCCCTCGCAGCTCACCGTCGACGTCAGTGCGCTGGTCGAGATCGACCAGGCGATCACCCTGGCCGAGGTGGAGCTGCCCAACGGCGTCGCCCTGGTCCACGCGGAGCTGACCGAGGTGGTGGTGAAGATCGCCGCCGTCCGGGTGCGCGCCGAGGAGGAGGTCGAGGCCGTCGCCGAGGGCGAGGCGCCTGCGGCTGCCGAGGGCGGAGGCGGCGAGGCCGAGGGCGGCTCGGGCGAGGGCTAGCCAGGCGGTCTGCGGGCGGCCATGTTGAGCCGCCAGTAGTCGAGCGACCAGGGTGGCTCGTCGTCAGCGGCCTCGCCGCACATGGTGTCGAGCAGCCTCTCCTGCACCGCCGCGTCGGGGATCGCCGCCAGGAACGGCCGCATGATCACCGTGCGCAGGAACTCGCGGTAGGTCGGCGGGTCGTCGAGGACGGTCAGCGCCTCCTCCAGCGACGTCGCCACCTCGGTGAAGCCGGCCGCCTGCAGTCGCTCCCGGGTCGCCTCGGCGGAGGCGTACTCCCACGGCGGCGTCCAGTCGCGAACGTGCGGCGCGAACTCCGGCGAGTCGAGCAGGCGGAGTGCCCGGGTGTGGATGCGCTCGATGTTGCGACCGCCACCGCACTGGGCGACCAGGCGTCCGCCCGGCCTCACGGCGCGGTGCAGGCGGGTGAAGAGCTGGGGGTGGTCGAGCACCCAGTGGAAGGTCGCCGTGCTGAAGACGGCGTCGGCAGCCTGCTCCAGGTCGAGGTCGAGCAGGTCGACGGCGAGGAACGACACCCGGTTGCCGAACCGCGGCCGCAGCTCACGCTCGGCGACGGCCAGCATGCTGGGGGACTGGTCGAGGGCGATGACGTGGCCGTCGGGCAGCCGCTCCAGCAGCTCCGCGGTGAGGCGGCCGGAGCCGCAGCCGGCGTCGATCACCGTCTCGTCCCCGCGAAGGGGCAGGCGGGCGAGGACGCGCTGACCCCAGCCATGTTGCGGGGCGCTCAGGCGGTGGTAGGCGGTGCCGTCCCAGTCGGACGCGCGGGCGGTCATGTCGCGGTGGAGCCTAGCAAGCGCCGAGCCACCGCCAGGACCGACAATGCAGTGCCTCGCCATGGACGTCGCCATCCCCATCTTCGACCGCCTCACCGCCCTCGACGCCGTCGGGCCGTACGAGGTGCTGAGCCGCGTCCCCGGGGTGCGGGTGCGCTTCATCGCCGAGCGGCCCGGCGAGTACCGCACCGAGCAGGGTTCGCTGGGGCTCACCGCCGACGCCTCACTGGACGACGTGCCTGCGCCGGAGATTATCGTGGTGCCGGGCGGCATGGGCACGCGGGCGCTGCTCGGCGAAGGGCCGTTGCTCGACTGGGTGCGCCGGGCGCACGCCACCTCGCAGTGGACGACATCGGTCTGCACGGGCTCGCTGGTGCTGGGCGCGGCCGGCCTGCTCCGCGGCCTGGAGGCGACCACCTATTGGGGCGCGCTCGACCTGCTCGCCGGCTTTGGCGCGGTGGTGGTGGAGCGACGGGTCGTCGAGCAGGGCAAGGTGATCACCGCGGCGGGCGTGTCGGCGGGGATCGACATGGCCCTGGTGCTCGCCGCCAAGCTGGCCGGGGATCAGGTCGCCCAGGCCATCCAGCTCGGCATCGAGTACGATCCGCAGCCGCCGTTCGACTCGGGATCGCTGCGCAAGGCGTCCCCGGAAGTGGTGGCGATGGCGCGCGGCGGCGCGGGCACGGGTCGCCAGCAGGCCCGCACGAGCTAGCGCGTCGAGCGGGCGGCCGCTCCCGTCCTGCGCGCGCGGTCGCGGCGCTCGTGCTGCGCGGTCTGCTCAGCCGTCTCGCGGCGCCGCAGCCCGTGCGATGCTTCGCGGCATGTGGGGCTCGGTGCTCGCCTTCTCCCTCGTCGCCGCGCTGATCACGATCACGCCTGGCGTCGACACAGCGCTGGTGATCCGCAACACGCTGGCGGGCGGACGCAGCGTCGGCCTGCGCACCTCGGCGGGCGTCTGCACCGGGCTGGTCACCTGGGGGCTGCTGTCGGCGCTTGGCGTGTCGGCGGTGGTCACCGCATCACGCGTCGGCTTCGACATCCTGCGTTTCGCCGGCGCCGCCTACCTCGTCTATCTCGGCGCGCGCAGCCTGCTGGGGACGCGGCGCCGCGGTGTCGAGGATGCCGAGCCCGCGTTGCCGGTGCGGGCCCGCGCCCCGTATCGCAACGGGCTGGCCAACAACCTGCTCAACCCCAAGATCGGCGTCTTCTACCTGACTCTGCTGCCGCAGTTCGTTCCCGCCGGCACCTCGGCGCTGGGCGTCAGCGTCCTGCTCGCAAGCATCAACGCGGTCGAGGCCATGATCTGGCTGTCCGTCATCACCGTTGCGGTGAGCTGCAGGGTGCGCTCGTAGGCTGCCCACACCGCGTCGCTCACCACCGTGCGCAGCTTGCCGCGCTCCAGCTCGTACATCGCCGCGGCCGTGGTGCCGCCGGGCGAGGTCACCATGTCGCGCAGCTCGGCGATGTGCAGTCCGCTCTGCAGTGCGAATGCCGCAGAGCCCTGCATGGTGTCGAGCACCAGCTCGCGGGCGAGGTGTCGCGGGAAGCCGAGGTGCACCGCGGCGTCGACGAGCGCCTCGATGAACAGGAAGATGTACGAGGGACCGGTGCCGCTCACCGCGGTGGCCATGGCCACCTGTCGCTCCTGGTGCACCTCGAACTCGCGACCGAGTGCCGACAGCATGCCGCGTGTTCGCGCCTTGCCTTCGGTGGTGACCGATTCGGTTGCAAACCACACCGTGACGCCCTGGCCGATCTGCGCTGCGGTGTTGGGCATGGCGCGCACGATCGCGGGATGGCCGAGGCCGTCGCCGAGCGCGTGGGTGCTGGCGCCCGCGACGACGCTGACCACGAGCTGTGCGGGCTTCAGAGCAGGACGCAGCTCCGGCATCACCTCGGGCAGCACCTGCGGCTTGACGGCGAGCAGCACCACGTCGGCATCGCGCACCGCCTCGGTGTTGTCGGCGGTCACCTGCACGCCATACGTCGATTGCAGCGCCTGGCGGCGTTCCGCGCGCGGATGGCTGCAGGTGACCTGCGCCGGCTGCACCAGTCCCTGCGACAGCAGACCGGCGAGCATGCTCTCGGCCATCACCCCGGTGCCGACGATGCCGACCCGGGCGTCACGAAGCGGGTTGTCGCTCAAGCCCCGAACAGGCCGCCGGTCGGCAGCGACGGAGCGTTGGGGTCGACGGTGGGCTTGGTGACCTGGATCTTGGCGCCGTAGTCGCTGAAGCTGGACGTGCCGTCCTCGGTGATGTTCATGGCGCCGGTCACGGCGTTCGGCGGGATCTGGGCGCCGGCGCTGCCGCCGAGGGCGTTGGCGATGAGCTGCATCAGCTTGCCGATGTCGAACGACATGCTGAGGCGCGAGTCCATGGAGTCGAGCTTGCCGTCGGTGGTGCGCACGTAGGCTTCGACGCCGCCGTCCTTGATCTGGATGAGCTGGGCGAATGCCTGGCTGAGCTGCTGGCCCTGCGCTGAGCCGCCGGCCTTGTTGAGCAGCGAGCTGAGGTAGTCGGGGCCGAGCGTCGCATGGAGGTGGTCGACGCTCGTGCCGTTGCGCGTCGTGGTGCCGAGGTCCTTGAGCTGGCCACCGGCGTTGAGTGCGTT
>WNFI01018594.1_pt1 | contig 10539 bp, 6 predicted proteins | sample 5400471 | NCBI WGS metagenome assembly WNFI01 (sample SAMN13153348, study PRJNA577476) | soil metagenome | isolation source: 100 cm saprolite on Douglas fir-dominated hillslope | place: USA:California | collected 2013-09-17 | reverse complement strand
GGCGTCGTGGCAGATGCGGTCGGCGGCGTACGTCATGGTGCGAGCACCCCCTTGCGATATTCTCCCCAAACCGAAGCCGGAGCGTAGCGCGGCGCGCGCCTTCAGGGCACTCGCACGACGCGCACCGCTCCGCGGGTCGACGCGAAGAGGTCGCGGCTCGACGGCCGAAAGGCGAGCCTCGCACCGACCGCGTTCGGGGGCCCTTCGGTCGCGGACACCTTCGTGCCGTCGCGGGTCCGGTAGAAGGCGATCGCGCCGTCCATCAGGATCGCGGCCATGCTCCCGTCGCCGGAAAGGGCCATGGCGTACGGTCGCGACGCGTCCGGGAGGGTCACCGGCAGCGTGCGCAGCGGTCTGCCCCGGTCGACGTCGCGCACGACGAAGTCGGGCACCCAGTCGCGTGCGAAGGGCTGGTAGGGACCCTCGAGCAGAACGCGCTCGTCGGCCGAGACGCAGATGGAGTCGGCCACGGCGAACTGCCACGGCTTGTGCGCCGGTCCGGGGCCGGCGAGGGGGGCCCACGCCGTGCCCCGGCACACTCCGACGACGAAGCGGCCGCTCGGCTGCACGGTCACTGCGGGCTGCGGGCCCCCCGCGCAGGGAGGATCCAGGGTGAACGCCACGCGCTTCGCGTCGAGGTCGATCACGACGAGGTCGCGGTACGTGAACAGCCGGCCGTCGTCGGAGATCGAGCCGCCATCCCCGCCGTCGCTGTCGGGAGCCACCAGCGCGGGATCGATGGGGTCGCGCTTCCCGGTGTCGACGTCGATGCGCTCGAAGTGAAGGGTCGAAGCGATCGAAGTCTCCCGGGATCGTGTGGACCTCGGAGCTCGGCGGCGGCGCAGGGGGAACCGCGCCCGCTGCGCTCGCGGTCGCAGTCGGGGCGACGACCGCAGGCGCCGTCCCTTCGCCGCCTCGACAGCCGAGGCCCCCCGCCGACGCCACCAGAACGGCGACCGCGAGACGCCGCGCCGACGCCGCTCGCTGCCCGGACCGAGCCTTCGCCCTGCCCACCATCATGCCGCCGGAAGCACCAGGCTGGCCTGCAGCCCGCCCGGCGCGCGGTCCTCGAGCAGCACGCCTCCGCCGTGGAGCGTCGCGATCTCCTTGACGAGGTTCAAGCCGAGCCCCGTGCTCTTGCGGCCGCTGTAAGGTCGCGCGAGCGAGTAGAAGCGCTCGAAGACGCGGTCCTTCGCGAACTGGGGAATGCCCGGCCCCTCGTCCTCGACGACGACGCGGACGCGGCCCTGCGCGGTCGTCGCGCTGACGCGCACGCGGCCGGCCTCCGGGCTGAAGTCGACGGCGTTCTTGACCAGGTTCGAGAGCGCAAGGTGGATGAGGAAGGCGTCGCCGAGGGCCGCCGCGTCGGAAGGGACGTCCAGCGTGATCTCGACGGCGCGCCCGAGCTTCGCGGGCTCGTGGCTCTCGGCGATCGTGCGCACGAGCGGTGCGAGCGCGACCTTGCTGCGCTCGGGCAGCGCCCGGCGCGCCTCGAGCTCCGACAGCTCGAGCATCCGGTCGGCCAGGTCCTGGATGCGCTGCGTCTCCTGCTCCATGTTCTCGAGGAGCCGCGCTCTCCGCCCGTCTTCGAGGGTCGGGGACTGCAGGATCTCCGCCGCGCCGCGGATCGCGGAGATAGGGCTCTTGAGCTCGTGGGTCAGCGCCCGCACGTACTGCTCGATGTACGCGTGGCCCGCCAGCGACTCGCGCATGCGCTCGAAGGCAAGGCCCATCCTCCGGAGCTCCGTGTCGGCGAGCCTGGGGAACGCTTCGCGCTCGCCCGCCCGCACGTGCTCGGCGTACCGCGTGAGCCGACCGACCTGCTGGCTGATCCAGAGCGAGACGAGCGAGGCGAGGGTCACCGCGACGAGGGCCGCGATCGCAAGGACCGCGATGAGCCGCGGCCGCACGGCCGCCATGAAGCCGCGCACGGCGGTCGTCGGCTTGACGACCGTGAGCACGCCGGCGCGCTGGCCGTGCACGAAGATCGGGGCTGCCACGTAGAGGAGCCGCGGCATCGAGGGCTCCGAGGGGTTCGGGCTGATGCGCGCGCCGTACCGCCCGGCGAGCGTGCGGCTCACGTCGAGCCACTCCGAGTAGTCAGCGCCGAGGTCCGCGCGCCCTCGCGAGTCGAACAGGACCATGCCGTGGACGTCGGTCACGTAGACGTCGAGGTCGACCCGCGGCTTGACGATCTCGTAGATGCGGGCCGACACGTCGCGGGCCGCCACGCCGCGGCTCGCGTCGTAGAGCGCGTCGACGTCGAGCGCATCGCGTTCCATCGCGCGGCCGACCAGCTCGGCCAGGACGTTCGCCGCGTCCACCAGCGGCTCCTCGGCGCTCTCGAGGTACACGAGCCGCAGGCGGTCGGCGACGAGCACCGCGGGGTACGCGAAGCACGCGAGCACGATCGCCGTGAAGGCGAGGAACAGGAGCCAGCCGAGCTTCACAGGTCCTCGCGCAGCGAGTAGCCGCTCCCCCGGTGGGTGACGATCGCCTCGACGTCGGGCCGGACGGCGCGCAGCTTGCTCCGGAGGTTCTTGATGTGCGCGTCGACCGAGCGCTCGAGGCTCGTCTCCGGCTGCTCCCAGATCATGGTCATGAGCTGCTCGCGCGAGAGGACGTGGCCGGGGCGCTTCGCGAACGCCGCGAGCAGCTCGTACTCGAGCCTCGAGAGCGTGAGCGGCGTGCCGCAGAAGGTCACCTGCCGCCTCGGCGGGTCGATCACCAGCGAGCGCAGCGGAGGGGCGGCGGTGGCCGGCGGACTGGGGGTCGCCCCGGCGCGCCGCAGCACCGCCTTGACGCGCGCCGCGAGCTCGCGCGGGCTGAAGGGCTTCACCACGTAGTCGTCGGCGCCGAGCTCGAGCCCGAGGACCCGATCGAGCTCGGCGTTGCGCGCCGTCAGGAGGATCACGGCCGCCGACGACTGCTTGCGGATGTCCTTGAGCAGCTCGAAGCCGCTGACGTCGGGCAGGCCCACGTCGAGCACGATGAGGCTCACCTCGTGGCGCGAGAGCAGGGGGAGCGCGTCGAGCCCGGCCCCGACCTGCAGCGTCTGCAGGCCTTCGCTCTCGAGCACGAACTGGATGTTGTCGCGAATCGCCGGCTCGTCTTCGACGATGAGGATTCTCGGTTTGCCCATGACATCACCGGCACGACCGCGCGCAGGGGCGCGCGCGCCTCGAGGATAGCCGATCGAGCAGTCGACCCCCGAGCACGGCCAGCGCGGCCATTAGGGCGAGCGCGATCGAGGTCTGCGCGGCGTGCTCCGCGAGCTGCGGCGAGCCGTGTCCGAGCGCGCGATGCAGGAGCGGCAGCGCGAGGGCGACGCCGAGGTAGCACGCGATGGGTACCGCGATCCCGGACGCGGAGCGCGCGCGGCGGCTCGGTGCGGTCGCTTCTCGCTTGCTCGACCCATCCCGCAGGCTCGCTGCGGCCGAGCACGTGGCGAGCAGCGCCCCCGCGTAGACGAGAACGCCGATGAGGCGGTGCACGGAGGCGTGGCTCGCCGTGTGCGCGAGAAATAGACCGCGAGCGCGCACGCGACGAGAAAGTTCGCACCCGCGCAGGGCGGGCCGACGACCATGCGGGCGCGGTCGCTGACGAAGCCCGCGGTCGGGTCCCAGAGGAAGCGCGGACCGCCGAACCGCTCCGCGACGAAGCAGCTCGGGCCGAGCAGCCACCGCAGCTCGGTAGGCGTCGCGCGCCCGTACGCGAGCTTGCCGGCGAGGGCCAACCCGATCGCGAGGAGCGCGATGAGCGCGCTCGCGGGAGAGAGGGCCCGCACCCTCGTCCACGCCCGATGCATTGTCACGCGGCCCTCCGCGCGAGCCGCGATCGGTCCCGGTAGGCCATCGCGCCGAGCGCGAGGACCGCAAGCCCGAGCACCCAGAAGAGCTCCGGCTCGGCCCCCGATGCGTATCCCTGCCCTACGGCGAGGTCCGAGACGCCGAGCGGCATGGGCAGAGGCTGATCCACGGCCGCGGCCTGGCCGGGCGCGGCGCGCGCCTGCTCGAGCACGGCGATGAACGAGGTGTGCGTGGTCAGCAGCGAGTAGGCGAGGCCGAGGTCGGTCACCGCACGCGCGGTCCCCGGATCGCTTCCGTCCACGTCGAAGTCGGAGAGCCGCGCGATGCGCGTGCGCGCCCACAGCTGCGGCAGGGCCGCGTTCTCCGGGCGCGCACTCGTCTGGCCGACGTCGATCGTCCGCGCGAACGGCCCGCTCGCCGTCTGCCCGCCGACCTCGATGGTGCCCTGCCGGGGACCGCGCCACTTGCCGATGACCACGATCGGGCGCTCGGCGAAGAGGTCCGGCTGCTGCGCAGGCTCGACGTCGTAGGCGTCGAACCCCCGCATGCGCACGGAGACCTGCGTCAGAACCGGCGACTCGATGTAGCGCCGGAAGCGCAGGGCCGCGTCGCCGGCGGCGGAGGGCGACTCCACCACGAAGGGCTCGCCCTGGCCGACGCGCGCGAGCCCCTCGATCAGGTGGCGGTTGACGCTCGTCCCGATTCCGAAGGCGAAGAGGTTCGTGGTCGAGAGGTTGTGCGCGACGAGCTCGAACGCGCCGCGCTCCTCGGCGATGAACCCGTCGGTGATGACGACCACGCTGCGCGAGACGGCGGGGCTCCGGGGAAGGGCGAGGGCAGTGTGGAGCGCCGCTTCGAGCTCGGTGCCGCCCGCCCCCCGCTCGCGCGAGATGAATCGGAGCGCGAGCTCGACGTTCTCCGGCGTGGCGGCGACGGAGGCGGGCGCGAACATCCGCGAGTCGCCGGAGAAGAGCTCGACGTCGAAGGTGTCTTCCGGGCGGAGATGCTGGACGAGATCGGCCAGCAGTCTCTTGGCCGTGTCGAGCGGAAAGCCCTCCATCGACCCCGAGACGTCGAGCACGAAGACGTACTCGCGTGGCGGGATCTCCGAGGCCTGCACCCGCGCGGGAGGCTGGACCATGAGAAGGAAGTGGTTCTCGGTCGGCCCCTCCGAGAGCAGAAGCCCGTCCTGGATCTGGTCGCCGGCGAGGCGGTACGCGAGGACGAAGTCGTGGTCGCCGGCGGGCGGCTGGTCCTTCGAGAGCGCGACGTGCGCGACCGTCCGGTCCGTCCAGACGACGTCCACGCGGTGCGTGGCGCTGCGCAGGTCGGCGATCGGAATGCCCGTGGAGAGACCGACGTCGATCGCGAAGGCCGACGGCGGCGCGTCGCCCGCGTGAAGGTACGGGCTGGCCACGAACGGGTCGGTGGAGGGGGCGGTCGCGCCGGGCTGGTGCGAATAGCGGGGCCCGACCACGGTCGGATAGACGAGCTCGTAGGCTCCTTCGGTCGGCACGAGGAGCTCGCTGTACCGGAGGGTCACTTCCACGCGATCGCCCGGCAGGATGTTGGCCACGGCCATCGTGAACACGTTCGGCCGCTCCTCGGACAGCAGCGACGCGGTCTTGCCCGCGGCGGCCGCCTTCGCGAACTCGGCGGCCGCGCGCTCGCGCTCCTTGATCTTCGCGACGACGCGGCGGCTTCCCACCTGGATCTCGAGTCCGTGCACCGCGGCGCGCGTCGACGCGGGGAACACGTAGCGTGCGTGGATGGGCCTCGTGCCGCCGTTGCGGTAGGTCTGCGTCACCTGCACGTCGGCGATGACGCCGCTGACGTTCGCCGTCACGCGGGTGCTCTCGAGGGGGAACGCCTCGACGTCGCCGAGACCGCCGTCGACGAAGAAGTAAGGCGAGAGCGTGCGGGAGGGGTCGGAGGACTGCGAGGGCTCGGCGCGCGCGACCTGCGGGAAGAAGAGGAGCAGTAGGGCAAAAAGGAGGATCGAGAGCGGTCGGATCATGGGGGGCGTCCTAAGGTTCGGGGGCGTTCGTGGTAGCGACCACAAGGACCCTACGAACCGGGTGTGAGGCCCCCGAGAGCCGGCCATGAAAAACGCGTGCGAATCGGGTGAGGACGACCGGTGCGACCGGCGCTCACACCGGCGGCGCCCGCGGAGGCCCGCTTTCCCTCTATTGACCCTGCGCCGCCGCGTCTTCGGATTCGTCGGAGGCCGTATCCTCCGCGCCCGCACCCGCGCCGGTCGCCGTCGCGGGCGAAGACCGCGGCTGCGCGCGGGCGGCCGGCAGAACGACGCGGGGGCGAGCCGCCGATGCCGTCGCGACGGGCAGATCCGTCACGCTCACCGTCATGCTGAGCGCCGAACCCACCGGGGCGGGACCCGCGCTGCCCGAGGCCTTCCCACCTGCCGTCACCGGAGCGCCCGACGGAGCGCGCCCCGCCGCAACGGGAGGCGCGGCGGCGGCGGCCGCCGTCATGGGGAGAGTCGGGGCGCTCGTCGTGGCAGGAAAATCGTCGAGCACGTGCGCTCGCCAGATGGCGAGCCCGACGCCCCCGAGGACGACGACGGCCACCGCCAGGGTGCTCGCGAGCAGCAAGGATCCGCCACGGGCCGCAGGCTCGATCGGGACGACCAGCTTCCGGCTCGCCGTGCTCATCGTCCGCGACGAAGACGGCGCCGCGACGGGCGGGGGTGTCCAGAGCTCACGCGGCAGCGGGTCGGGACGCGCAGGCCTTGGGCTCGGCATCGGCAGGCGGCCGCTCGGCAGAGGCAGGCGGGCGCTCGGGCGCTCGCTGCCGACGACGCCTTCGCGATCGACGGCCTCCCGCATCGCGAGCGAGATGGCTTCCTGGCGCTGCTGCGCGCGATCGCCCAGGTGGTCGGCGACGAAGGCGGCAACCTCGGACGCGCTGGCCTCGAGGCCGGCGGCATGCGTCGCCTCTGCGAGGGCTTGCTGGAACTCGAGGGCCGTCGCAAAGCGCTGGTCAAACCGCCAGGCGAGCGAGCGAAGGACCACGGCCTCCAGCGCGGGGTGCACGGCACGCCCCAGCCGCGGCGGGGGCGCCCCGCTCATCAGCGCGCGCACGACCTCAACGTCGGTCTCGGCCTCGTAGGGAGGGGCGCCCGCGATGAGGTGGTACAGGGTCGCCCCGACCGCCCAGACGTCGGCCCTGCGGTCGATGCCGGGCCCGAGGACTTGCTCGGGCGCCATGTACCGCAGCTTGCCTTTGACCGTTCCCGCGCTGGTCTCCTCCGACATCCGGTCGCGCGCCTTGGCGAGGCCGAAGTCGATGAGCTTCGCCGCCCCCTTGGTGCTCACGAGGATGTTGTGCGGCGAGACGTCGCGATGCACGACGCCGGCGGGCCGCCCGTCGGCCATCCGTAGCTCGTGAGCCGCGTGCAGACCGCCGCACGCCTCCACCATGAGGTGAAGGAGAACGCCGTGCGGGATGCGCACCCCGTGGCTCGTGGCGTCGCGGTGGAGCGTGGAGAGCGCGTCGCCGTCCACGTACTCCATCACGAGGTACGTGACGTCGTCCTGCTCGCCGACGTCGAGGATCTGGGCGACGTTCGGGTGCTCGATGCGAGACGAGACGTGCGCCTCGTCGAGGAACATGCGCTGGAAGCCCTCGTCGTCGGCGAACTTGGGGAGGATGGTCTTGACCGCGACGATCTTCTCGAACCCGTGCTTGCCCGTCTGGCGGGCCGTCCAGACCTCCGCCATCCCGCCCTGCGCGATCGGGCGGAGCAACTCGTAGCGGTCAAGCCTGAAGCCCGGCGCGAGCGCCGACGCGTGATCCTGCACGTCGGACTCACGCTACCACCGTTCGCGCACACCTGTGGCACACACGGGTGTAGGTCGACCGCTCCCCTGCCCCGCTGGCACGCAAGATGCTCGTGCCGGCGGCGGAGGAGAACGGCCATGATGCTCGCCCGATTCATTCGCCCACTCGATGCACGCGTCTTGCGCGCGCGTGCAGAAACTGCGCGCAGCGCGCAGGAGGCCCCATGTCCGTGAGGCGTCCGAACGGGACCGGCGGCGGCGGCGACTCCGACAAGCCCTTTCGCGTGTGCCTTCTCACGGGAGGAGGCGACGCCCCAGGGCTCAACGCCGCGGTCCGCGCCTTCGTCCACGCCGCCGACCGCAAGTCCATGCTGGTGTGCGCCAGCCGCTTCGGCTTCGATGGACTGATCGGCCGCGAGGAAATCGTTCCGGTGCACGTCCACGATGTGCGCGGAATCCTCGCCCGGGGAGGCAGCATCCTCGGGTGCTCGATCCGCAGCAGCCCGTTCGCATCGGAAAAAGAGAGCCTTCGCCAGGAGGCCCTCGGTCAGCTCAAGAGGCGGCTCGCGGGCGCGGGCATCGATGCGTTGGTCATCGCGGGGGGCGACGGATCCATAGCCATCGCCTCGTACCTGGCGGGCGAGGGCGTCGCGTGCGTGGGAATCCCGAAGACCATCGACGGCGATCTGGGCGCCACGGAACAGACCTGCGGCAACGACAGCGCCGTCGAGACGGCGACCCGGGCCATCGACTCGCTGCACTCGACCGCCGAGGCGCACCAGCGCGTACTCATCGTCGAGGTGATGGGCCGGCACGCCGGCTGGATCGCGCTGCGGTCGGGCATCGCCGGAGGGGCCGACGTCGTCCTCCTGCCGGAAGAGCCCTACGACTGCGACCGCGTCCTCGCGAAGATCCGCGAGCGGGACAGCTACGGTCTGCGGTTCTCGATCATCGTGATCGGCGAGGGGGCGCGTCCCGTCGGCGCCCCGGCGAGCGAGGTCGAACGGCCTCGCGACGGAATGCTCGCTCGGCTGGGAGGCGCCGGCGAGCGGCTCAAGGAGGCGCTCTCGTCTCGGCGCCTCCCTCACGAGGTCCGCGTGACCGTCCTCGGTCACCTCCAGCGGGGAGGGGCGCCGACGGCCGCCGATCGGCTCCTGGCGACCCGCTTCGGCGCGCACGCGGCGGAGCTCTGCGCCCAGCGCCGGTTCGGGAGAATGGTGGCCCTGCGCGGCGGCCGCGTCGAATCCGTGCCCATCGAGGATGCGCGCCACGCTCCATCGAAAGTGGAGCAAGCGGGGGAGCTCGTGCGCTGCGCCCGCATGCTGGGCATCGAGCTGGGATACGCCGAGCCCGCGGCGTAGTCGCACGCGCGACCCACGCGCTTCACGCCGCCGCGATCGCCCGAAGCTTGACGATGCCATTGGCGCGCGCTGGCAAGCATTTGGCGGGCCGGGTCGAGCTCCGGGCGTATAAGGGAAGCCGTGGGACGCGGGGACCTCGCCGCCGCGGTTGCGCTCGCGCTGCTCGCGCCGTGCGGGTGCAGCTCGTCGTCGTCGTCGCAGGCGCCCGGCGGGGCCGCCGACGCCGGGCCCGTCACGTTCCCCAGGAGCTTCGTCTTCGGCACCGCCATCGCGGGCTTTCAGGCGGACATGGGCTGCCCCACGCTCGGCGCCGCGTGCAACGACCCCGGCTCGGATTGGTTCGCGTTCACGACGTCCCCGACGACGGTGAACGATGCGACCTGCTTTCTCAGCGGTCAGGACCCGCGCGTCGTGGGCCCCGGCTTCTGGGAGCTCTACCCGGCGGACATCCAGCGCGCCGCCCAGGAGCTGCACAACGGTGCGCTGCGACTGAGCCTCGAGTGGAGCCGCATCTTCCCCACCGCGACCGACGGCGTCACCGGCTACGCGGCCCTCAAGCAGATCGCCAGCGCGCCGGCGCTCGCCGGCTACCACGCCGTCTTCGCGGAGCTGAAGAAACAAGGAATGCGGCCCCTCGTGACCCTGCAGCACTACACGCTGCCGTCGTGGCTGCACGACGCGGTCGGGTGCCACGTCGATTTCACCACGTGCACGCAGCGCGGCTGGGTCGATCGCGCGCGCGCCGTGGCGGAGGCGGCGAAGTACGCGGGCTTCGTGGGGCAGGAGTTCGGCGCCGAGGTGGACTGGTGGGCCACCGTCAACGAGCCGCTGCAGAACATGGTCTTCGGCTACCTGCAGCCGAACGCGCAGCGCTCGCAGCCTCCGGCTCTCTCGCTGCAGACGAGCGCTGCGCGCACGGTGCTCGACGCGCTCATCGACGCGCACGCCCGCATGTACGACGCCCTCAAGCAGGCCGACACGGTCGACGCGGACGGAGACGGCGTGGCCGCCTGGGTCGGCGTGGTCTACCCGCTCGTGCCCATCACGCCGGCCAACCCGGGCGCGGCCCTCGACAGGACGGCCGCCAAGAACCTCGACTACCTCTGGAACCGCGTTTACCTCAACGCCGTCGCGCTCGGAAAGTACGACGCGAACCTCGACGGCACGACGACGACGCGCTCCGACCTCGTAGGCCGCATGGACTACGTCGGCGTCAACTGGTACGGGGGCCTCCAGGTGACCGGGCTCGCGTCATCGCTGCTCCCGGCCCTCTCCCCGCTGTTCACCGTCACACCGAGCCTCGTCTCGACGAACAACCAGCCGGACAAGCTCGCCGCCTTCCTTCATTACGTGAACGTCGACCTGGGCAAGCCGGCGGTCATCACCGAGAACGGCACCGGCGGCGACGCGACGACGCCCGGCTTCATCGTGGCCAACCTCGAGGCGGTCGGCCGCGCGATCGCCGCCGGCGCGGACGTGCGCGGCTACTTCTACTGGACGCTCACCGACAACTACGAGTGGAACCACGGGATGGATATCCGCATGGGCCTCTACGCCGTCGACAAGAGC
>WNFI01014769.1_pt1 | contig 10539 bp, 10 predicted proteins | sample 5400471 | NCBI WGS metagenome assembly WNFI01 (sample SAMN13153348, study PRJNA577476) | soil metagenome | isolation source: 100 cm saprolite on Douglas fir-dominated hillslope | place: USA:California | collected 2013-09-17 | reverse complement strand
GGCTGGGACCCGCCGGCACGGGCAAGACCTATCTCGCCGTGGCGACCGCCGTCGACATGATGATGAGCGGCGCGGTCGAGCGTATCGTCCTGTCGCGCCCGGCAGTCGAGGCAGGCGAGCGCCTTGGCTTTCTGCCGGGCGATCTGCGCGACAAGGTCGACCCTTACCTGCGGCCGCTTTATGATGCGCTCCACGACATGCTGCCGGGCGATCAGGTGATGAAGCGCCTGAACAGCGGCGAGATCGAGATCGCGCCGCTCGCTTTTATGCGCGGCCGCACGCTGGCAAATGCCTTCGTCATCCTCGATGAGGCGCAGAACACGACGCCGGTGCAGATGAAGATGTTCCTGACGCGGCTCGGCGAGAACGCGCGCATGGCCATCACCGGCGATCTGTCGCAGATCGATCTGCCGCCCGGCGCGCAATGCGGTTTGCGCGACGCTGTTGAGACGCTGGCGGGCGTCGAGGGCGTCACCATGATCGAATTCACCGACGCCGATGTGGTGCGCCACCCGTTGGTGTCGCGCATCGTCCGCGCCTACGACGCGCGCCAGCGGGCGCAAGCTGCGCCGCGAGCGAAGAAAAGCGATGATCGACGACCCTGAACCCGGCGGCACGCTGACGATCGACATCGCTGAGCCTTGCGCGCTGTGGCGTGAGCGGTTTTCTGACGTCGAGCGCCTGTGCGGCGAGGCCGCACGCGCGGCGCTGTCCGGTGCCGGCTGCGCGCTCGGTCCGGCCGAGCTCAGCATCGTGTTGGGCGACGACGCGCTGGTCCGTTCGTTGAATCGGCAATGGCGCGGACAGGACAATCCCACCAACGTGCTCTCCTTCGCGGCTCTGCCGGCGGCGCTGCCGCCTGGCGCCCCCCACCTGCTCGGCGACGTCGTGCTCGCCTTCGAGACGCTGGCCGCCGAGGCGGAGGCGCAGGGCAAGCCGCTCGCGCATCATCTACGCCATCTCCTCGTGCACGGCGTGCTGCACCTGCTCGGCTTCGATCACGAAGCGGCCAGCGAGGCCGAGCGCATGGAGGTGCTCGAGGTCGCGGTCCTGGCGGGACTCGGCGTGCCCGACCCCTATCGCGTGACGGGAGCGTCGCATGGCTGATGCTTCGCTGGGCCGACGCCCGCCCGACGACCACGAGGGACTATTCCACGGCCTGCGCAACTGGCTGCGCCAGCTGACGCGGTCTCGCAACGGCGAGACGAGCTCCTTGCGCGAGGAGCTTGAGGAGCTGATCGAGGAGCACAAGGAAGAGCAGCCGATCGATCCACATGAGCGGACGCTGCTCACCAACATCCTCAAGCTGCACGAGCTCAACGCTGCCGACATCATGGTGCCGCGCGTCGACATCATCGCCATCGAGGTCGACACGCCCTTCGACGAAGCGGTGAAGCAGATCGTCGAACAGGGTCACTCGCGCGTACCGCTCTATCGCGAGACGCTCGACGACGTGCTCGGCATGATCCACATCAAGGATCTGCTGCCCTACGCCGCCGACGGCAAGCCCGTGCCGCTCGCCAAGATCGCGCGCAAGGTGCTGTTCGCCGCGCCGTCGATGCCGGTGCTCGACCTGCTGCTGCAGATGCGGCTCGCGCGCGTGCACATGGCGCTCGTCGTCGACGAGTTCGGCGGCATCGACGGTCTCGTCACCATCGAGGACGTGATCGAGGAGATCGTCGGCGAGATCGAGGACGAGCACGACGACGCCGACCAGCCGAAGCTGATCGAGCGCCCGGACGGCTCGCTCATCGCCGATGCGCGGACGCGGATCGCCGCGCTGCAGGAACGCGTCCCGGCGCCGCTGCTGTCGCCCGAGCAGGAGGAAGGCATCGCGACGCTGGGCGGCCTGGTCGGCGCGCTCGCCGGCCGGGTGCCGGCCCGCGGCGAGGTGTTCAAGCATTCCTCCGGCCTTGAATTCGAAGTGCTCGATGCCGATCCGCGGCGCATCAAGCGCGTGCGCGTGCGCGGCCTGCCGCCGTCGCCCGCCGATGCCAATGTCTGACCTGCCCGCGGGCGTCACCTTCCGCGCCGCCGGGCCGCTCGCGCCGCTGCAGCGCGCGGCGATGTGGACCGCCGGGCTCGCCGGCTGGCGGCGCCACGGCTTCGCCGCTTTCCTCGGCATGCTCGCCGCGGCCGCGCTCTCGCCCGTCGACATGACGCCGCTGCTCGTCATCGCCTTCAGCGGCCTCGTCTGGCTGATGGATGGCTGCATCGGCCGCCGCGACGCCGTGCTGGTCGGCTGGAACTTCGGCTTCGGCTTCTTCCTTGCGGGCCTGTACTGGATCTCCGCGGCGCTGCTCGTCGACATCGCCCAGTTCTGGTGGCTCGTGCCGTTGGCGCTGCTCGGCGTGCCCGCCGGCTTCGCCATCTTCACCGCGCTCGCGGTCCTCGCCGCGCATGAGGCGACGCGCCGCTTCGGTCTGCTCGGCAGCGCCCGCATTCTCGTCCTGGCGGTGGCGTGGGTCGCCGCGGAATGGCTGCGCGGCCACATCCTTACCGGATTTCCATGGAACCTGATCGGCTATGCCTGGGCCGGCGCTTTCCCGGGCGCGCTCGCCGTGCTGCAACTGACCGCGGTCACCGGCATCTACGGCCTGAGCCTTATCACCGTGCTGGCGGCGGCGCTGCCGGCGCGGCTCGGCGACCTCGGGCGCGGCCGGCACTGGGCGCTGGCCGCCGCGGTGCTGCTGATCGCGCTGCCCGCGGCCGGCGGTGCCTGGCGCCTCGCCGCCGCGCCGCGCGAGACGGTGCCCGGCGTGACGCTGCGCCTGGTGCAGCCCTCGATCGCGCAGACGCTCAAGAACGACCCGGACGCCGTCGCGCAGAATTTCCGGCGCCTGCTGGCGCTGAGCGCGTCGCGCGGCGCCGACGAGGTGACCCATCTGGTGTGGCCCGAAGCGGCGGCGCCGCCCTTGCTCGAGCGCTTCGCCGAGGAGCGCCGCGCGATCGCGGCGGTGATCCCGCCGGGCGGGCTGCTGCTCACCGGCGCGGAGCGGGCCGAGCCGGTGACGGGTTGGCCGCCGCAGCACATCTGGAACAGCGTCGTCGCGCTCGACAAGCGCGGCGACATCATCGCCGCCTATGACAAGGCGCATCTCGTGCCCTTCGGCGAGTATGTGCCGCTGCGCCGCATCTTGCCGATCGAGCGCATCGCGCCGGGGCTGGGCGACTTCTCCCCTGGCCCGGGGCCGCGCACGCTGACGCTGCCGGGGCTGCCGCCGGTCGGTCCGCTCGTGTGCTATGAGGCGATCTTCCCGAGCGCAGTGATCGACCCGGCGAAGCGTCCGCAATGGCTCCTCAACGTCACCAACGACGCCTGGTACGGCCTCAGCTCCGGACCGTTCCAGCACCTCGCCATCGTCCGCGTGCGCGCGATCGAGGAAGGGTTGCCGCTGGTGCGCTCGGCCAACAACGGCGTCTCCGCGGTGTTCGATCCTTACGGGCGCATCGGCCGGCGGATCGATGGTGGGGCGGCGCGACTCGATCTCGACTCGATCGGCGTGCTCGACGCGCCGCTGCCGCGTGCGCTGGCGCCGACACCATATGAGCGTTTCAGAGATGAGATTTTCTTCGCCGCCGCGCTCTTAATCCTGGCGATAGCTGCGATTCTCTCCCGTACCAATGGGCGTGCTTCCGAAAAGCTGTGAATTATTCGCGATTTATCGGTCTATAAGCAATTACAACATTGACCGCGCGCGATTCCGCATACGATAGTCTGAGCAAATTTGGGCTTTGTAGCAGGCGTACGTAGGCGGTAATGAACAACAAGCCCATCGGCGGACGCAGGCGGCGGCGAAAATCCGACAAGCCCAATCCGATCGACGTCCATGTCGGCACACGCGTGCGCTTGCGGCGCACGCTGCTGGGCATGAGCCAGGAAAAGCTCGGCGACGCCCTCGGCCTCACCTTCCAGCAAGTGCAGAAATACGAGCGCGGTGCCAATCGCATCGGCGCCAGCCGGCTTTATGACCTGAGCCGCGTGCTCGACGTGCCCGTCTCCTTTTTCTTCGACGACATCAAGGCGGAGACCGTCGAGGCGGCGCAAGGCGACCCCGACCGGCGCGAGCCGGCCAATGGCGGACACGAGCCAGACCCGATGATGCGGCGCGAGACGCTCGAGCTCGTGCGCGCCTATTACCGCATCCCCGACGTGCAGATCCGGCGGCGACTTTTCGATCTCACCAAGGCGATCGCCAACGCCTGCAGCAGCAGCGCCTGACGCCCGGCGGTCGCAGGCCTCTGAAAATGCTTGACGGCGCGGCGGCGGCTTGCCACACGTCGCCTCGGTATGAACGCGCGAACAGGCGGGAGCGGTTTCGCCCGGAATGCGTTCATCAATGCCGGCATGGCGGCTCCCGAACCCGGGCGGCCGAGGCAAGGAGAGCGGGAACGTGGCCAAGCGCGACTATGTTTTTACCAGCGAATCGGTGTCGGAAGGGCATCCCGACAAGGTCTGCGACCGCATCTCCGACGTGGTGGTCGATACCTTCCTGGCCGCCGATGCGCAGGCGCGCGTCGCCTGCGAGACGCTGGCCACGACCAACCGCGTGGTGCTGGCCGGCGAGGTGCGCGGCCCGGAGGCGGTCACCAAAGACTTGCTGATCGAAGGGGCGCGGCACGCCATCAAGGACATCGGCTACGAGCAAGAAGGCTTTCACTGGCAGCACGTCGACATCGACTGCTACCTGCACAAGCAGTCGAGCGACATCGCCCAGGGCGTCGACGCCAGCGGCAACAAGGATGAGGGCGCGGGCGACCAGGGCATCATGTTCGGCTATGCCTGCCGCGAGACCCCCGAACTCATGCCGGCGCCGATCTATTACGCCCACGCCATCCTGAAATCCCTGGCCGAAGCGCGCCATTCCGGCGCGGCGCCGCTGCTAGGGCCCGACGCCAAGAGCCAGGTCAGCCTGCAATACGTCAACGGCAATCCGGTGCGCGCGACCTCGGTGGTAGTCTCCACCCAGCACGCCCAGAGCATCGACCAGGACGAGGTGCGCGAGATTGTGCGGCCACATGTGCTGAACGTGCTGCCGCAGGGCTGGATGTGCGACGAGGACCATTTTTACGTCAACCCGACGGGGCGCTTCGTCATCGGCGGCCCCGACGGCGATACCGGGCTCACCGGACGCAAGATCATCGTCGATACCTATGGCGGCGCCGCACCCCATGGCGGCGGCGCCTTCTCCGGCAAAGACCCGACCAAGGTCGACCGCTCCGCCGCCTATGCGGCGCGCTACCTCGCCAAGAACGTCGTCGCCGCCGGCCTGGCCGAGCGCTGCACGATCCAGCTCTCCTACGCGATCGGCGTGGCCAAGCCGCTCTCGGTCTATATCGACACCAACGGCACCGCGCGAGTCGACGAGGAAAAGCTGTCGCGCGTGCTGCAGGAGCTCCTGGATCTCTCGCCGCGCGGTATCCGCACGCATCTCGGCCTTAACAAGCCGATCTATGCGCGCACATCCGCCTACGGGCATTTCGGCCGCGCGCCCGAGGCAGATGGCGGCTTCTCGTGGGAGCGTCTCGACCTCGTGCCGCAGCTGCGGGCGGCGTTCTGAGCGACGCGGGCGCCGGCGCGCGCCGGTCGCTTCTGCACGGCCGCCGCCGCGGCCGCAAGCTTCGTCCCGGACAGCGCCGCCTTCTCGATACGCTGTTGCCGCGGCTGCGCCTCGCGCTGCCGCGCGAGCGGCCGCTCGACCCGCGCCGCTTGTTCGAGCGGCCGGTTGAGGCGGTGTGGCTCGAAATCGGCTTCGGCGCCGGCGAGCATCTGGCGGCGCAGGCGGCGCGGCAGCCCGGTCATGGACTCATCGGCTGCGAGGTGTTCGAGAATGGCGTGGTCAGGCTGCTAGCCGAGGTCGAGCGCTTGGGCCTCGCCAATCTGCGCCTGCTGATCGACGATGCGCGCCCGCTGCTGGGCGCGCTCGCCGAGGCCTCGCTCGAGCGCGTGTTCATCCTCTTTCCCGACCCATGGTCGAAACGGCGCCACCACAAGCGGCGCCTCGTCTCGACGGCGACGCTCGACGCCTTGGCGCATGCCATGCGCGACGGCGCCGAGCTGCGACTCGCCACCGACGACATGGATTATCTGCGCTGGATGTTGGAGCGGGCGACGGCACATGTCGCCTTCGAATGGCAGGCGCGGCGGCCGCGGGACTGGCGCGAGCGGCCGCCGGACTGGCCTGCGACGCGCTATGAGCAGAAGGCCCTCGCCGCCGGCCGGCGGCCGGCCTTCCTGCGCTTCCGGCGGCGACCGCGCGCGGCGCGCTCCGAGCCGACGGTTTGAGCCTTGCGGCGGGCGGGGAAATGATTATATTCCGCAAAAAAGTCCCATAGGCTCCGATTATTCGGACCTTCAAAGGGTGGGCTAGCGGCCCACTTTTTTGTGTTTAGACGACGGTTAACGGGAGCGTTCTTGGATACCGGCAAGATCGAGGCGATCATCGCGCCTTCGCTGGAGGCGATGGGCTACCGCGTCGTGCGCGTCGCCATCACCGGCGGCCGCCGCGCGACGCTGCAGATCATGGCCGAGCGCGCTAACGATGCCGCGATGACCGTGGAGGATTGCGCCGGCATCAGCCGCACCGTCTCGGCGCTGCTCGACGTCGCCGATCCGATCGACGGTGCCTATCTCCTCGAGGTGAGCTCGCCGGGGATCGACCGGCCGCTGGTGAAGCGCGAGGATTTCGCGCGCTTCGCCGGCCACGAGGCGCGGGTCGAGCTCAACGCGCCGGTCGACGGCCGCAGGCGCTTCCGCGGGCGGCTCGAGGGCATCGCGGGCGATCAGGTGCGGCTCGTCGTCGACGACGCGCCGGTCGCCTTGCCGTTTCCGGCAATTACCCGCGCCAAGCTCGTGCTCACCGACGAACTGCTCGCCGCCGCCCCGGCACCACCCCTTGGCAGGACTGCCTGAAGAGATGGTCAACACCATGCAAACCAGCGTCACCTACGCCCGGCCCGAGCTGCTGCAAGTCGCCGATACGGTCGCCCGCGACAAGGGGATCGACCGCGACGAAGTGCTGCAGGCGATGGAGCAGGCGATCCAGAAGGCCGGCCGTTCCAAATACGGCCAGGAATACGACATCCGCGCCGAGATTGACCGCAAGAACGGCGAGATCCGCCTGATGCGCTTCCGCGAGGTCGCCGATCCCGTCGAGAACGAGGCGACGCAGATCCCGCTGGGCGAGGCCAAGCGCCTCAACCCCGAGGCGGAAGTCGGCGATTTCATCACCGACCCGCTGCCGCCCATCGATTTCGGCCGCATCGCCGCTCAGACCGCGAAGCAGGTGATCGTGCAGAAGGTGCGCGACGCCGAGCGCCAGCGGCAATTCAGCGAGTACAAGGACCGCGTCGGCGAGATCGTCAACGGCCTGGTCAAGCGCGTCGAGTTCGGCAACGTGATCGTCGATCTCGGCCGCGCCGAGGCGATCCTGCGCCGCGACGAGCTTCTGCCGCGCGAGAGCTTCCGCCAGGGCGAGCGGGTGCGCGCCTACATCTACGACGTGCGCCAGGAAGTGCGCGGGCCGCAGATCTTCCTGTCGCGCACGCATCCGCAATTCATGGCCAAGCTCTTCGCGCAGGAAGTGCCGGAGATCTATGACGGCATCATCGAGATCCGCGCGGTCGCGCGTGATCCAGGGTCCCGCGCCAAGATTGCCGTCATCTCCAACGACAGCGGCATCGATCCGGTCGGCGCCTGCGTCGGCATGCGCGGCTCGCGCGTGCAGGCCGTCGTCGCCGAGCTGCAAGGCGAGAAGATCGACATCATCCCGTGGTCGCAGGACCCCGCATCCTCACCGAGGCCGAGGAGAGCGAGCGCCGCACCGAGGAGTTCCGCACGCGCAGCAAGATGTTCATCGACGCGCTTGACGTCGACGACGTCATCGCCCACCTGCTGGTCACCGAGGGATTCACCTCGGTCGAGGAAGTCGCCTTTACGCCACTCAACGAGCTGGCGCGCATCGAGGGCTTCAACGAAGATGTCGCGAACGAGCTGCAGCAGCGCGCCCGCACCTTTCTCGACGAGCAGAACGTCAAGCTCGAGGCGCGCCGCAAGGAGCTGGGCGTTAGCGACGACATCGCCGCCATCGCCGGCGTGACGCCGGCGCTGCTGGCGGCGGTCGGCGAGAAAGGCGTCAAGACGCTCGACGACCTAGCCGATCTCGCCGGCGACGAGCTCGTCGAGATGGCGCAGCCGACGGTGAAGCTCGACCAGGAACAGGCGAACGCCATCATCATGGCGGCGCGCGCCCATTGGTTTGCCGACGGGAGCACCGGCGCCGCGGGCGGCGCGGCCGCAGTGGAGTAGGGCCAAGGGTGGCCGCGGCGAGGCAGCACGACGAGGACACCGAGAGCGGGCCGCTGCGCCGCTGCCTCGTCACCGGCGAAAGTCGTGCAAAAGCAGAACTTCTTCGCTTCGTCGTCGCGCCGGACGGCAGGCTGGTGCCGGATGTGGCGGGTCGGCTGCCCGGCCGGGGTTTGTGGTTGACGGCGCGGCGCGATATAGTGGTCGCAGCAGTGACCAAGCGGCTCTTCGCCCGGGCGGCGCGACAGGCGGTCATCGTCGAGGATGGCTTGGTTGATCGCGTCGAGGCCTTGTTGGCGCAGCGTTGCCGTGACCATATCGGCCTGGCGCGACGTGCCGGCCAGGCGGTCATGGGTTTCGTCAAGGTGCAGGCCGCGCTGGCGGCCGGCAAGGCGGCGGTGCTGGTCGCCGCGACCGACGGCGCCGCCGATGGCCGCGGCAAGCTCGAGGCCGCCGCGCCGGGCCTGCCGCTGGTCGAGTGTTTAACGAGCGTCGAGCTGGGCGCGGCTTTCGGGCGCGAGCATGTGGTGCATGCGGCGCTGGCGACAGGGCGGCTTGCCGAGATGTTCGTCGGTGATGCGATGCGGCTCGCCGGTTTTCGCCCGCGCGCCGCGGAACAATTTTCGGATGCGGCACGGCCGCAGCACAGGAAAGAGTGACGGTACCGAGTAACGATGACCGATAACAGCGATCACGACACCAAACGCCCGCTGAGCCTGGGTCGCCCGAGCGGCAGCCGGCTCGAGCTGCGCAAGCCGATCGAGACCGGCCAGGTGCGGCAGAGCTTCCCGCACGGCCGCTCCAAGACGGTCCAGGTCGAGGTGCGCCGCAAGCGCGCCGTGCCGCCGGGCCTGGCCGAGCGGCCCGACGCGCCGGCGCCCAACGAGGCGGCGAAGCCAGCAGCGGGCTCGGCGACGCCCGCGGCGCAGCCGACGCGGCGCCCGATGGTGCTGCCGCGCGGCCTCACCGCGGAGGAGCGCGCCGGCCGGGTGCGCGCGCTGAAGGGCGCCATCCGCGCCGACGAGGATGCGCGCAAGCAGGCCGTCATCGACGCCACCCGCGAGCGCGAGGAAGAGGCACGGCGCGCCGAAGAGGAAGGCCGTCGCCGGGTCGAGGATGAGGCTAAGCGCAAGGTCGACGAAGAGGCCAAGCGCAAGACGGAAGAGGACACCAAGCGCAAAGCAGAGGACGAATCCCGCCGCCAGATGGCGGAGCGCGCCGGCAAGGCGGCGGCCGACAAGGTCGCGGCGCTGACCGCGGCCGGCAAGGTGAAGGTCGAGGACGAAGGCGAGGAGGAGGCGACGCCGCGGCGCGGCGGCCTGCGCGCCGACATCAAGAAGGCGCCGACGCCCACCCGCCGCGACGAGCCGCGCCGCCGCACCGGCAAGCTCACCGTCACCAAGGTGCTCAACGAGGAGGACGGCGAGCGCATGCGCAGCCTCGCCTCGGTGCGCCGCGCCCGCGAGCGCGAGAAGCAGCGCCTGCTTCAGGCGCAGCAGGAGCCGACCAAGATCGTCCGCGACGTCGTCGTGCCCGAGACCATCACGGTGCAGGAGCTCGCCAACCGCATGGCCGAGCGCGGCGCCGATGTGATCAAGGCGCTCATGCGCATGGGCGTGATGGCGACCATCAACCAGGCGATCGACGCCGACACGGCCGAGCTGCTGGTGACCGAGTTCGGCCACAAGATCAAGCGCGTCTCCGAATCGGACGTCGAGATCGGCCTCAAGGGCGACGACGATGCCGAGGAGAACCTCGCCTCGCGCCCGCCCATCGTCACCATCATGGGCCATGTCGATCATGGCAAGACGTCGCTGCTCGACGCGCTGCGCGACACCGACGTGGCGAGCGGCGAGGCCGGCGGCATCACCCAGCATATCGGCGCCTATCAGGTGCAGCTGAAGAGCGGCCAGCGCATCACCTTCATCGACACGCCGGGCCACCAGGCCTTCACCGCGATGCGCGCGCGGGGCGCGCATGTCACCGACATCGTCGTGCTGGTGGTCGCCGCCGATGACGGCATCAAGGAGCAGACGGTCGAGGCGATCCGCCACGCCAAGGCGGCGAAGGTGCCGATCATCGTCGCCATCAACAAGATGGACAAGCCCGACGCCAAGCCCGACCGCGTGCGCCAGGAGCTGCTGCAGCACGAGATGGTGGTCGAGAAGCTCGGCGGCGACGTGCTCGACGTCGAGGTCTCCGCCACCAAGAAGACCGGCCTCGACAAGCTCGAG
>WNFI01370142.1_pt1 | contig 10540 bp, 10 predicted proteins | sample 5400471 | NCBI WGS metagenome assembly WNFI01 (sample SAMN13153348, study PRJNA577476) | soil metagenome | isolation source: 100 cm saprolite on Douglas fir-dominated hillslope | place: USA:California | collected 2013-09-17 | reverse complement strand
TCCTGTCGCCCGGCGTCCGGCCGGCTGGACAGGCGATCCTGGCAAACTAGCCCGCGATCGCAAAGCGGCAAGAGCCCTCAGGGTCGGAAGGCAGCCAGAAACGCCTCAACCGCCGCCCAATTCTCCTCCAGGCCCCTGGGATTGCGATCCTGGCGCAAGGTCGAGGAGCCATGCGCGCCGGCAATGCGGGGAACGAATTGGACCTTCTGCAGCGCCGGCGAAGCATCGAGGATCGCCTTTGCCTGCGCCACCTCGGAATCCTCCCTTGCCGAGGTGACATAGATCGGAATGGTCAATTGCGCGGCGGCCTTGCGCACGCTTGACGCACCGCCGAGGAATTCACCGGGCGAAAAGGCGAGAAGCGCCTTCACTTCCTTCTGGTGCTTGGCCGCGAGCAGAAAGACCAACGCGGCTGAGTAGCTGCTGCCCCACAGGATGACCGGCCCGGACCGAGCCGCTGACTGCGCCCAGGCAAATGCCGCTTCGAGATCGCCATAGGCCTTGCCGTAATCCTCGCTATGCCCGAGGCGCTGCACCGTCTCATTGCCACGGCCGAACAACGATCCGCCGGAGCGCTGATCGATGGCAAGGGCATCGAAGCCGAGCGCCAGCAATCTCGGCGCGATCGTCGCGTACTCCGCCCGGTTCGATCCCGCCTGGTGGAACAACAGCACGAGCGGCCGACCTGGAGTGCCGGTCGTGTAGTAGTCGGCGAATACGGTGACGTGGTCGGTGGTCTTGAATGAAACCGCCGTCGGCGCCGCTGTCGCAACCGAAGCGGACAGCCAAATGACCAAAAATGCAAGCACCTGCGATCGGTTCATCAGGCTCACCTTCGTCTCCCGAATGCCTCCGGATAGCGCTCCTCGCCGCGGCCCTGCCGAGACTAGGAAGGTCGAACAATCGCTCCAACACACGATTGCGTGTCGACGCCGGAATGCGGCTCGCCATGAATCCTCTCCAAGCATCGCCGACAGACGGTCGAGATTGGCAACCTGTCGATCGCAACGCCCGAGATTCTCTCGCGCGATGACCCGACGGGGCTTGCGCGTCGGCAAGGTCAGCGGGATCTACGCGGAGAGGCTCAATATCGCGCTTGTGATCGCGCGTCGGGCTCATCGACGTCGTCTTGATCGGCGACGCGGAGCGCCGTGGGGTCCGCGCCTACAGGGCGGACGGCCGTCAGTTCAGCCGAAGCAGGGTGGCGGACGAACTCGCCTCTGCCGACGGACGGTGGCAGCCGACCGAGAGCGCATTGATCGGACCGACGGGCCAGAGCTTGCCCCGGTTGCCGGGTCACATCGCATATTGGTTCGCCTGGGCTGGCTATTTCGAAGATGCCGAGCTTGGCGGTCCACCGCTGCCGTAACACTTGGCAGTGATCTGCCCGCGCTCAGCGTCATCGCTCGCGATGAGCCATCCTCAGCCGTGGCGTCGCACGGCGCGCCGAGCACCGCCGTCGTCCGACCGCGAATGCGGTCGAACGACGACGGCGGCACGAGGCCGATCATGGCGGCGGCCAGCGACCCTCATCGACGAGGTCCAACTGGTCGCGCGCGATCCCAATATCGCGAAGCAGATGCGTGCTGAGACCGGCCAAGCTCCTCGAGCCTACCCGCGGGGTGCGTACTAGCCAGGCACCGAAGTCCCGGACGAGGAGCATCGGCTGCAACCCCGCCCAAGGCCGCCCGAAGGGTGGACCCAGCGCGCGCGGCGCGAGCGTTCTTTGCGTTCGTTCCATGTCGCTCTCCATTGTCTGAGCCGGAGACGCGACAGAGCCGCCAATTAAAAAGGCCCCGTCGATCTCCGGCGGGGCCCGTCGTACGCATATGACGCGAAACTCAGCGCGTCAGCAGCCTCGATGGCCCACCGATGTGGGTCTGGAGACAAAGGCTCCAGCGATGTTCGGTGGCCATGGACATGCAACTGATCCTGTAGAGCTTAGCGGCACTATGCGTGCGACAAAAGATAACGGAGCGGGCGGTCGCTGTAAAGTTGCGGTTCGGCAACACCTCTGAGAATTTGCTCGCGCGATGGAACGCAAAGCGCTGTCTCGGCGCCCGCGTCGCCGCCCGATCCCGAAAGAATAAAAGACGCGGGCCGCGCGCAGATGTCGGAAGTCGAGGACTGACTACGTCTTGTAGAGGCGGGGAGGCTCCATTTCCGAGAGGAGGCGCCATTGGGCGAGACACTATCCGCACGGCTCATATCGCCGCGCATTGAAGCGGGCAGACAACTCCGTATCGCCGGGCTGTGCCGGCACTATACCCCAGAGACCATGATGGAAATACCGGCGCAGTGGCAGCGCTTAGCGAGCTTTTTCGGCAAAATCCCCGGACGCCTGGGCCGGGTCGACTACGGCGTGTGCTTCAGCAAAGGCGACGGCGTCGACTATTTGTCGGGGGTCGAAGTCGCGGAATCTTCTCGACTACCCGCTGAGTTTGTCGAGGTGAGCATTCCGGCGCTGACCTATGCGGTCTTTCCCCACCGCGACCACGTCTCCAAGCTCTGCCACACGATCGAGACGATCTGGAACACTGGGCTCGAGCACTTCGGCCGCAAACCCCTTCGCGGCAAGAACGGCGCGCCGGCTTTCTTCGAGCGTTATGGCGAGGACTTCGACCCGCAGACAGGAATGGGAGGCATGGAGGTTTGGGTGCCGATCAAGGCGTGAGAAGCCGGAAAGGGCACTCGCCATCGAATGGGATCCGTATGTAGCCACGCGAAAAGCCTGTCCCGCCTATCGCGGAACTGCTATGGCGGCACCTCGGACAGAGCGGTCTTGCGCCGCGCCTCGATGGAGTCCGGCCCAATGTCTTGCGAGGATAAGGACTCCGCGTCCGGCCTTTCCGGCGACCTGATCCGGCGCGCCGTCTATCGTCGCGACCGTCTTGCCGTGTTCGACCGGATCTTGCCCAGGCGCACCGCTGTCCTCGTCTTGAACATGCAGAATGCGTGGCTGGCCGATGCGGCACCATTCGACCGGGCGGGCGCCGCGCGGGCGGCACTCCCCCGGATCAATCGGCTGGTTTCCGGCCTGCGTGGCCTTGGCGCGGCGGTCTTCTGGTTCCAGCACACGGTCGGCGCGCCGGGGACCCCGGAATACTGGTCAACCTATTTCGACAATTTCATCGCCGACGACAAGCGTCGATCCGCCGTTGCCGCGCTTACGCCCGGCAGTCCGTGGCACGCGCTCGGCGATCAGCTCGATCGCCGGGCCGGCGATGTGGTCTTGTCGAAATATCGCTTCAGCGCCTTCATGAAGAACCCGCACGACCTCGAGGCCCTCCTCCGCGCTCAGGGGATCGATACGGTCGTGGTGGCCGGCACGGCCACCAATGTTTGCTGCGAGTCCACCATCCGCGACGCCATGATGCGCGGTTTCCGGACCTTCATGCCCCACGACGCCGTGGCGGCCCCGACGGAGGACGGTCACCTGGCCGGATTGCGCAGCGTGATGCAAACCTTCGCCGATGTCAGGCCGATCGACGAGATCATGCCGCTGGCGAGCCAATCGTCAGGATGATCGGCGTCGTCCACCGCCTCCGCCTCGCCTCGCCGACCGCGCCATCGGCAACGGAACGGCCGTCACTTCGGCATGGCGAAAGCGCCGCTTGCCGAGCCGCGTGATCCGGAACCGGGTCGGGCAATTCGGATCCGGGCAGGCGATCTCCGCATCGGTCGTCATCCAGTCATTGGCATCGGTCGGACGCTGCTTGGCCGGCAGCAGCGGCAGCAGCGCCGCCAGGCTATAGAGGCTGAACGGCATGCCGGGCTGAAAATGCAGGAGCTCGCCGCGCACCTCGAACCAGTCGCCCGGCCGGGCATGGCATTGGATCTTGGCGCCCGCCGGCGCCAGCACCTCGACCTTGAGGTCGTAGAGCTCGAAGCCGTCGTCGACGGGTCGAGGAAGGCGGGCTTTGCGCGTCGTCGGCATGTCATCCCTCCCCCACGCTTTTGCCCGGCGCTCGAGCGCCCAGCCATCAATCGCCCGGCGATCGTTGACAGCTCGAAGGCCGCTCCGTACGGTTGACTCGATCCGTCATTGAAGAGATTACATCAGGGACGACAATGCTGGAACCGAGGGTCGTCCCCATCTCGCGCCCCGATCGCGGCGCCCGCGGACGGTAGCGGACGATGGCGCTTTCGATCAACGGCACCATCCCCGACGGCACCATCGAGGTGGTGGATGCAGCCGATCCGGGAAATGTCAGACTTCGCCTGGTCCGCGATCCCGACTCGCCGCATTTCGGCCGCTACCATTTTCGCGCCATCGGCGTCCGCGGCATCGACTGCGCCTTTCACCTGACCAACGCCGGCGAGACGCTGGCAAACCGGCTCCCCAGCCATCGCGACTTGGAGAACCGCTGGACCAACACCGGCGCGTTGGCCTCCTACGATCGGCGGCGCTGGTTTCGCGTGCCGGGACGCTTCGATGGTGCCACCTTCACGTTTCGCCATCGACCCGACTTCGACTGTTGCTACTACGCCTCCTGGGCGCCCTACTCGCTGGAGCGCATGCATGATCTGACAGCCCGTGCACAGCTCTCGCCGCGGGTGCGCCTGGCCTCGATCGGGCGCAGCGTCAACGGCGCCGACATCGACATGCTGACCATCGGAACGCCTGGTCCGGACAAGAAGAAGCTGTGGATCATAGCCCTTCAGCACTCCTCCGAGACCCAAAGCGGCTATTTCCTCGAAGGGTTCGTCGATCGGATGCTCGACGAGCACGATCCGATCGTGAGCAGGCTGCTGGATACAGCGGTGATCCGTATCGTGCCTAACGTGAACCCCGATGGCACTGAGCAAGTTCGCTTCCGCACCAATGCCCGCGGCGTCAATCTCAACCGCGAATGGGCCGCTCCCAGCGTCGAGCGCAGCCCGGAGGTCTACCATGTGCGCAGCCGCATGGAGGAGATCGGCGTAGATTTCTGCCTCGACTGCCATGCCGACGCGGAATTGCGCTGCAATTTCCTGGGCGGACCGCTGGAAATTCCCTCGAAGTCACCGCGGCTCGACGCGCTGTTCCGGCAGTTCGAGCATGCCTGGGCGGCCTGCTCTCCTGACTATGAGCTGGGCCACCCCTATCCAGGCGGCTCGCCCGAAAAGGCCGATCTCAGCATGGCCTGGAACTGGATCGCCGAGCGGTTCGACTGCCTTTCGATGTTGCTGGAGCAACCCTTCAAGGATACGTCCTGGTGGCAGGATGAAGCTCAGGGCTGGTCGCCGGAGCGCGCCACGCGGTTCGGCGCCACCCTGCCGACAGCAATTTACGGCGTGGTCGGCTCGTTGCGCTGACACGCGGCACTCTGGGGGACGACAATGCTGAGGAAAGCGATCTCCGTCGGCGCGCTGTGGATCGCACTGCTGGCGCCGGTCACGGTGGCGGCGCAGAAGGCCGAGAATGCGCTCACTTGGGGCTTCGCCACCGACATCGAGACCCTGGATCCCTATGGCACCTCCAAGCGCTCGGTGCAGCTGGTGATCCGCAACGTGCTCGAGCATCTGCTCTATCGCGACCCGGCCTCGGGTCAGGCGAAGCCGGCGCTCGCCACCGCATGGAGCTGGATCGACGACAAGACCATCGAGTTTACGCTGCGCCAGGGCGTGAGCTTCCACGACATGCAGCCCTTCGACGCCGATGACGTGATCTACACCGTCCAATACATCAAGAGTCCGGCGGCGCAGATCAGCTTCAGCCAGGCCGATTACGGCTTCATCAATCGCGCCGAGAAGATCGACCCCTATGCGGTCCGGGTCATTCTGAATGCGCCGACGCCCTCGGCGATCGATCGGCTGACACAGACCCTGTTCGTCTTGCCGCATGGGGCGCACGCGCAGATGGGCGCGCAAGCCTTCGCCAAGGCCCCGATCGGCACCGGCCCCTACCGGGTGAGCCGCTTCGAGGCCGGGCGCAGCGTCGAGCTCGCCCGCTTCCAGGGCTACTACATGGCCGCCTGGGGCAAGCCGCGTCTCGACAAGATCACCGTCACCTCGATCCCCGATGCGCAAACCCAGATCGCCGAGCTCACCAGCGGCCGCGTGGACTTCCTGTGGGGGATCAGCGCCGATCAGAAGCAGCAGCTCGATGGCGCGGGCGGCGTCGCCACGATTGCCGGCGGCTCGACCAGCATCAGCTTTCTCTCGCTCGACGCCGCCGGCCGCAGCGGCGCCAATCCCATGCAGGACAAGAATGTCCGACTCGCCATCGCCCATGCGATCGACCGCGACGCGATCAGCCGGATCCTGCGCGGCGGCAGCAGCGTGGTGATCGATGCTCCTTGCCATCCCCTGCAGTTCGGTTGCCCGGCCGCCGTCGTCACCTATGGCCACGACGTCAAGCGCGCGAAGGAGCTGATGAAGGCGTCCGGCCACCCCGGCGGCTTCGAAACCTCGATCGCCGCCTTCACCGACAGCGGGCCCGTGGCCGAGGCGATCATCGGCGATCTGCGCGAGATCGGCATCCGCGCCAAGCTGGACTACCGGGAGACCTCGGCATGGATCAAGGATTTCTTCGGCGGCAAGCTGCAGGCCGCGGTGGTGCCATGGCCGTCCAACGGCGTCTATGACGTGTCGGCGCTGGTGCCGCTGTTCTTCATGGGCGACCAGGGCGACTATGCGCGCGACCTGGAAATTGCCGGCTGGTTCAAGGAGGCGGGCTCGATCGTCGACGCGGCCGAGCGCGCGCGACTCTACAAGCTCGGCTTCGACAAGATCGAGCGCGAGGAGCTGGTGGTGCCGCTGATGACCAACGTCACCAATTACGGCTTCCGCGCCGGACTCGACTTCGCCGCTCCGGGCGACGGCTATCCGCTCCTGTACATGACCGGCTGGAAGCGGTGAGACCGGGGACCAGCGGCGGCGCCCGATGCTCGACTACATCGCCCGCAAGATCTGCGAGAGCATCCTCGTCTGCATAACGGTCTCGATCGTCACCTTCGCGCTCATCCACTGGACCGGCGACCTCGCGCTCTCGATCGGCGGCATGGAAGCCAGCCGCGAGGAGGTGGAGCGCATCCGCGCCTTCTACGGCTTCGACCGCAGCCTGGTCGCGCAATATCTCGGCTGGGCCGGAAGGGTGGCGCTGGGCGACCTCGGCACCTCCTTCTTTTCCCACGACGACGTGTTCTGGATGATCGTCAACCGGCTGCCGGTTACCCTCGTCCTGGCACTCGCATCGCTGTCGCTTGCCTTGCTCCTGGGCCTGCCGCTCGGCGTGCTGGCCGCGCAGCGCACCGGATCCGTCATCGACAGGATCTGCCTCGGCGTCGGCGTCCTCGGCCAGGCGATGCCCTCCTATTGGTCGGCCCTGCTGCTGATCCTGCTATTCGGCGTGAAATTGCAAATCCTGCCGATTTCCGGGACCGATAGCTGGCGGAACTTCGTTCTGCCGAGCCTGGCGCTCGCCTGGTTCGTGATGCCGATCCTCATGCGCCTGACGCGGGCCGGCATGATCGAGGCGCTGGCCTCCGACTACATCCGCACTGCACGGGCAAAGGGCCTGCCCTGGCGGATCGTGCTGTTCAAGCATGCGCTTCGCAACGCGATCCTGCCGGTTGTCTCGGTAGCTATGGTGCAGCTCGGCTTCCTGCTCGGCGGCTCGATCGTGATCGAGAGCGTATTCGCCCTCAACGGCGTTGGACTGCTTGCTTGGAACGCGATCCAGCGCTCGGATTTTCCGGTGACCCAGGCGATCGTCATGATCGTTGCCCTCCTGTTCGTGCTCCTCAACCTCGTCGCGGACCTAGTCAATGGCCTCTTGGATCCGCGAATTCGCATGGCGTGAGATGGCAGACGCAGAATTGTCCTCCGTTTCCCGTGCTCCAGCCGTCGGGTGGGGCCGCGGCATCTTCGGCGACCGCGGCTTCCTCGTCGGCTCGGCGATCGTCGCCTTGCTGACGCTCGTTGCCCTCTCGGCCGATTTCATCGCTCCGCATGATCCCTATTCCCAGAGCCTGATCCGGCGCTTGCGTCCACCGGCTTGGTATCAGGGCGGAAGCTGGACCTATCCGCTCGGCACCGATGCCTTCGGCCGCGACTACCTCTCCCGGCTCATCCACGGGACGCGCATCTCGCTTGCCGTCGGCGCCGGTGCCGCGATCATCGCCGGGCTGATCGGCGGCGGGCTCGGCCTCCTCGCCGGCTATGTCGGCGGCTTCGCCGACCGCCTGGTCTCCTACATCATCTCCACCCGGCTGGCATTGCCGTCGCTCCTGGTCGCGCTGGCGATCCTGCAGGTCGGCGGCAGCGGCCTCGGCATCGTCATCCTGGTGCTGGGTCTCACCCACTGGGACCGCTTCGCCGTCGTCATGCGCATCGTCACCCGCCAAGTGCGAAGCCGGGACTACATCACCCGCGCGCGCACCATCGGCTGCTCCGATTGGCGGATTGTCTCGCGCGAAATAGCTCCGAACGTGTTCAGCCACTTCATTGTGGTCTTCACCTTCGAAATGGCGCAGTGCATCCTGGCGACCGCGGTGTTGAGCTTTCTCGGCCTCGGCATTCAGGCGCCGGAGCCATCCTGGGGCCTGATGATGGCCGAGGGCCGCACCTGGCTTTCGTCCGCTCCCTGGCTCATCACCAATGCCGGGCTGGCGCTCATGCTGCTGGTGCTGGCCATCAATCTCGTTGGCGACGGCCTGCGCAGCAGCTTGACCCCGGAACCGCGCAATTGACGAGGGCGCTGCCGACGCTCGAGGTCGAGGACCTCAGGGTCTCGATTGGGACGCCTTCGGGCATTCAACACGTGGTGCGGGGGGTCGACCTTCACGTGCGGCGCGGCGAGACGCTATGCATCGTCGGCGAAAGCGGCTGCGGCAAGTCGATGACGGCTCTGGCCCTCTTGGATCTGCTGCCGCGAGCGGCTCGGCGCCAGGTCGGCCGGCTCAGCCTCGAGGGCGAGGACCTCAGCCGCGCCGGCGAGTCGCGCATGGCGGCGCTGCGCGGCGACCGGGTGGCCATGATCTTCCAGGATCCCACCACCGCTCTCAATCCCGCTTATAGCGTGGGCGAGCAGATCATCGAAGGCTTTCTCCACCATCGCCCGCGCGCCGGCCGCGGTGCTGCGCGCGAGCGTGCGGTGGCACTGCTCGAGACCTGCGGCATCGGCCAGGCGCGCATGCGCCTCGAGCAATACCCCCACCAACTGTCCGGCGGCATGCGTCAGCGGGTCATGATCGCCATGGCGCTGATGACCGAGCCGGCCCTGCTCATCGCCGATGAGCCGACGACCGCGCTCGACGTCACCATCCAGGCGCAGATCCTCTCTCTGCTTGCAGAGCTTCAGCGCCAATTCGCGCTTGCCGTCATCCTGATCACCCATGATCTGGGCGTGGTGCGCCGCTTCGGCCATCGCGTCGCCGTCATGTATGCGGGCGAGATCGTGGAGACGGCGCCGACCGAGACGCTGCTGGGCCAGCCGAAGCATCCCTACACGCAGGCGCTCCTATCCTGCCTGCCGGAGGCAAGCAACGAGCGCGGCAGCCGCCTTGGTTATCTGCCGGGACAGGTGCCGAATCTGATCGGAGAGGTCGCCGGCTGTCTATTCCGCAACCGCTGCCCCAAGGCGAGGGACGCCTGCGCCAGCGAGGTGCCCAAGCGCGAGATCGCGATCGATCGCTATTACCGCTGCGTCCTGCCTCCCTCGGAGGCAGCGATCACCGCACCGACGGCATCGGCGCCGGCGCTCCCAGCGAGTGCCCCGGGCAACAACGCGGTTTCCGCGATCGTGCTGGAGAACGTCGAGGTCACCTTTCGCGTGGGACGGGGCCTGTTCCAGCAACCGCGGGCACTCACCGCGCTTCGCGGCATTGCCCTCGATCTCGCTCCCGGCCTCGCCCTTGGCATCGTCGGGGAGAGCGGCAGCGGCAAATCCACCCTCGCGAAGGTGATGCTCGGCTTGGAAACGCCACAGCACGGCGTCGTTCGCCTGTTCGGCCGTGCCGTCGATGCGTTCGACCGAGCAGCGCGCGCCCGCACGATCCAGCCGGTATTCCAGGATCCCTACTCGTCTCTGAACCCCCGCCGATGCGTCGCTGCTACCATCCGCTTGCCGCTCGACGTGCATGGCATCGGCACGATCAGCGACAGGAACGCCGCCGTCCAGCGCATGATGGATCTCTGCGGTCTGCCTCAGCGCCTCGCCGCCTCATATCCAGGCGAGCTGTCAGGCGGCCAGCGCCAGCGCGTGGCCATTGCCAGCGCCTTCATCCTCCGGCCGGCGATCGTCATCTGCGACGAGCCGACCAGCGCACTCGACCTCTCCGTGCAGTCGCAGATTCTCAACCTGCTGCAGGACCTCAGGGCCGAGCTTGGATTGACCTATGTGGTGATCAGCCATGACCTCGGCGTCATCCGCTATCTCGCCGACCGCATCCTGGTCATGTATCTGGGTCGGATCGTCGAGGCGGGGGCGGCCAAGGCAGTGCTCAGCCGCCCGCAGCACCCCTATGCGCGCATGCTGCTCGCCGCAACCAGGCGCCACGGCTTGGAGGCGAAACGGGATGGCGAGCCGCCAAGCGCGCTTGCGCCACCCACGGGC
>WNFI01064329.1_pt1 | contig 10540 bp, 12 predicted proteins | sample 5400471 | NCBI WGS metagenome assembly WNFI01 (sample SAMN13153348, study PRJNA577476) | soil metagenome | isolation source: 100 cm saprolite on Douglas fir-dominated hillslope | place: USA:California | collected 2013-09-17 | reverse complement strand
GCGCGTCCGTCATGGTTGGGTAAGACTCTCGGAATTCCATGGTCATCCTCCTCTTATCTCTGATAGCTGCCTCACATTGCAGGAGCACTCCCGACAATACAGCAGAAAAAAGTCGCATTGACGATATGCAATACAAGTGCTACCCTTCCATCAAGGTGGTTGGTTCAACTCAGTCGCTTTTCCACGTCGCTGTGGAATGTGTGCGCACTACGTACCTGCATTTTGAACATGTGGGCAGGCGCATTGTCCTTTCTCGTATCTGTTTACTTTGAGTGGAAGCTAATCTTTCTTAGTTTCCTCTGTCTGCTCTGAAGTGTACTGAAAGACAGAGGAAAAATCACTACCACTCGCTTCCGTATTTCTCTTTCCGGTCGAGAGCATGGCCTGTCTTTCCTTTGAAAAGACAGGCCATGCTCTCGACCGGAAAGAAAAACGGAAGCGAGCGGTAGTGATTTTTCTCCTCCCTTCTCGTACTCTTATCAGAAATGGTTCCACATTGAGGAAAGGAGGTAGGAATGATGAGTCCTACAACTTCAGAGGCACTGTTCGTCCGGAGGGGAGCACTGGTGGGGAGGTGGCGGCGATGACCACATTCCAGGGCCAACTATACTGGCGCGGTGACGACGGCTACGAGCAGGAGAGGGTTGGACGTGTCTTCAACGGGCGCAAGCCCGACCGTTATCCCGCTGCCATCCTCAAGGCCGCACACGAGGAGGACGTCATCGCGGGGGTGCGGCTGGCGCGCGAGCGTGGGCTGAAGGTTTCCGTGCGAGCCGGTGGGCACAGCTGGGCTGCCTGGAGCGTACGGGACGACGCCCTTCTCATCGACCTCGCTGGCATGCGAGAGATCTCCCTCGACATAGGTATATCAACCGTGCGGGTCAGCCCTGCCGTGACCGGTGGCGAACTCAACCCGTTTCTCGCCCAGTATGGGCTCATGTTCCCAGGCGGTCACTGCCCGACCGTTGGCCTTGGAGGTTTCTTGCTCCAAGGCGGGATGGGCTGGAACTGCCGCGGATGGGGCTGGGCCTGCGAGAGCATCGAGGCGATCGACGTCGTGACCGCTGACGGCACGCTGGTCAGAGCAGACGAATCGCAGAACGCGGAGCTACTATGGGCGGCGCGCGGTTCGGGTCCAGGCTTCTTCGGCGTCGTAACCCGCTTCCACCTCAAGGTCCGCCCGCACCCCAAGGCGTTGACACAGAGCACCTACATCTACCCGATGGAACTCTTCGACGAGGTCATGCGTTGGGCCCAAGAAACGCAATCGACACTTGCGCCTACCATCGAGGTCGTTATCCTCGGCATTACGGTCCCGCTTCCGCCGGAGGTGGAACATGCTGGTGGCCCTGTCGTGCTCGTCCACGGCCTTGCCTTCGTCGACACGCACGAGGAGGCAGTCGAGGCCCTGGCACCTTTCGAAACCTGCCCCGTTGTCGACAAGGCACTGGTGCGGCAAGTCGCGGTCCCGACATCGTTCGCGGCCGAGTACGAGGATCAAGTGGACGCCTATCCAGTGGGGTACCGATACGCGTCCGACAACATATGGACGAATGCTGGAACGGATGATGTGGTATCCGCGCTGCGAGACGCGTTCGTCACGCTCCCCACCGAGAAGTCGTTCTCGTTCTGGTACGGGATGGCCCCGCTGCGGCCGTTGCCCAACATGGCACTCTCCTTGCAGGCCGACACCTATTTCGCGATATACGTCTCCTGGGAGGATGAGGCCGACGACGAGGCGTGCCGGGAGTGGCTTGCAGCCCAGATGCGCCGCATGGAGCCGATCTCCGAGGGGCTCTACCTGGGGGACTCCGACCTGGCAACGCGACCATCGAAGTTCCTCTCCGGCCCCCACTGGGAGCGGTTGGAGAAGCTGCGTGCACGCTACGACCCCGACGGGCTGTTCCACTCCTACCTCGCCGCGCCCGGCACGCCACTCAACGTCAACCCGTGGACCGAGGGGGCGTGAGAAGATCTGTGTTCGATTTTCTATCAACTCCGAGGGATATTTTTAGCCCAGAAATCCTACCGGGAAAATCTTACGACGTGTCCTTAAGGAGCAAGAACGGCAGAAAATGGGTTGATCGCACATGTTTGAACACGAGTGATGAAAGGATGCTATTCTATGAATGAGGCGCAAGAACCGATCTTTGACGTGGCTCATCTTGGTCATGTCGAGCTGCTTAGTCCGAAGCCAGAAGAGAGCCTCTGGTACTTTCGCGATGTTCTGGGTATGCAGGAAGTCGCACGCCAGGGACAATCTGTCTACCTGCGAGCTTGGGGCGAGTATGAACGCTACTCCCTCAAACTCACCGAATCAAAACAGGCCGGCGTGGCCCACACCGCTTTCCGTGCCATGAGTCCACAGGCTCTGGAGCGGCGAGTCCACGCGCTTGAGGCGAGCGGGCAGGGGCGCGGCTGGATCGATGGCGACATAGGACATGGCAAGGCGTACCAGTTTACTGATCCCGATGGGCACCTCCTGGAACTCTATTACGAGTCCGAGAAGTACCGCGCCCCGGAAACGTTGCGCCCGGCCCTCAAAAATCAGCCGCAGCGCTATCCTGATCGCGGCGTTGGCGTGCGGCGCCTGGATCACATCAATTTCCTTGGTCTCGATCCCGCGCCCAATCGCGTCTTTTTCCAGGAGTGCTTAGGGGCAAGGTCAACCGAGCGGATTGTCCTCGACAACGGCACAGAGTCTGGTACCTGGCTGACGTTTACTAATAAGGCCTACGATGTCGTCTACACCAAGGATGCGACCGGACACGCTGGACGCCTGCATCACATCGCTTACTGGGTTGACAATCGCGAAGATGTGTTGCGCGCTGCTGATATTTACCTGGAAAACGGGGTCTCAATTGAGTTTGCGCCGGGCAAACATGCCATCGCCCAGGGCTTCTTCCTGTATGTGCATGAACCGGGTGGCAACCGCATCGAAGTCGCTTCGGGTGGGTATCTGATCTTCGATCCTGATTGGGAGCCGATTGTCTGGAGCCAGGCAGAGCGTGCAAAAGGCCAGGCCTGGGGGCAGCCAACCGTCGAGAGCTTTCATACCTATGGCACGCCTGTCGTCTAGTACCTGCCTCCATCACTGATCAGACGGTAGCAGGACTTTGCTAAAACAAGAATATCGAGCCATCGTGGAAGCGGTGGCGGACCACGATCCCGACCGCGTTGAGGCGGCAATGCGTCTGCATCTCTCTCGTATTGCAGAGGCACTAAGACAAACCAGGGGAACTCGTCAACCTGATCGTAGAGAGGATTGAGTATGAACACGCAACGTATATCTGATCACCCACATCCTTCTGCACGGGCGCGCGATCTCGTGCATGGAGCCTATGACTTGCACGTGCATACTGGCCCGGATCTTCTGCCCAGAAGTGCTTCCGACCTCGACCTGGCCTATCGGTTTCGAGAGCGAGGGCTGGCTGGTTTTGTCATCAAATCCCATTATGTGCCCAGCGCGCCACGCGCCGCGCTCGTGCGCTCGCTTGTGCCAGAGGTGCATGTCCTGGGCGCGATCACGCTCAACGCTGCCGTAGGAGGGATGAATACCGTGGCGGTTGAAATTGCGGCGCGAGAGGGCGCGCGGATCGTCTGGATGCCCACCTTCGATGGGGCCAATGAAATGTCCGGCCATGCCGCGCTCCCTCCCGGAACGAAACAGCCGCAATGGGCCCGTTTGCAGCAGGAACTACGCGAACAGGGCGTGAGAAACGAGCCGGTGCGTGTCGTTGACGAGAATGGCAGGGTGCTTCCCGCGGTTAGAAGCGTCCTCCGTTCGATCGCGAAACACGATCTCGTGCTTGCAACAGGGCACCTGGGGCGCGATGAGATTTTCGCTGTGATCGAGGCCGCGCTCGCAGAAGGCGTGCGGCACATCATCATCACCCATCCGGAGTACCCGTCCCAGAATCTCTCTGCCGAGGATCAGGCCGCGCTCGCACGACAGGGTGCATTCCTCGAACGCTGTTTCGCCCCACCATATAGCGGGAAAGTCTCCTGGGAGCGCCTGTTCGCGAACATGCGCGCGGTTGGCCCTGAGCACTCGTTCCTTTCGACCGACCTGGGTCAGCCCGATAATCCGCCCATCGAGGATGGACTCCCGCTGATGGTTGACCAACTCCTGGGAGCAGGATTTTCAGAAGAAGAGATCTACACGATGGCCGTCACCAATACCGTGCGGCTAGCAACAGGAGGAGAACAATGATGAGTGATGCAGGCAAGAGTGCGAAGGCACGCACCCTGCTCGTCGTCGGCGCGCACTCGGCCGACTTTGTCTGGCGGGCCGCCGGCGCCATTGCCGTCATGACCTCTAATGGAGGGAAGGCCATGGTGGTTGCGCTCTCCTATGGGGAGCGCGGCGAGTCGGGTGAGCTATGGAAAGAGCCTGGCCAGACGGTCGAAAATGTCAAGCGCATCCGGCACGCGGAAGCGTCACGGGCGGCAGAAGCGCTCGGCGCCACGTTTGTGTGTTTTGACCTGGGCGACTACCCGCTCAATGTTGATAACGATGCTCTGGCCCGTTTAACTGAACTCATCCGCGAGACGACACCGAACGTGATGGTCACCCATACCGAGAAGGACCCGTTTAATCCCGATCACCCGGTGGCATACGCCGCGACGCAGCGCGCACGTTTGCTCGCGAGCGGAGCAGGTGTGGCAAGCGGCTTTCAGACCGTGCAGCCTCCTGAACTCTTCTTGTTCGAGCCGCACCAGCCAGAACAGTGCGACTTTGTCCCAACGATCTTCGTTGATATTACGGCAGTGTTTCCGCTGAAACAGCAAGCGATGGAAGCAATGGCAGCGCAGCAATACCTGCGCCAGTACTATACTGAGCAGGCGGAACACCGCGCTAATCATGCGCGGCGTGTCTCAGGCCTGAAAGATATTCGTTACGCCGAAGCCTTTCAGCGTGTTCTCCCACAGGTGGTGACCACATTATGAATGATCTCGATCTCACGCTCTTTGCACACTGCGGCGTAGCAACGGTCTATGAAGCGGCAGGGCGCACCGGACTGGTGGATGTGCCGCTCACGCAGCTTATTCCAGGCAGTAGAGTCGCCGGCCCCGCCCGTACGGTGCGCTGCGGACAAGCAGATAACTTGATGGTGCATGCCGTGCTCGACCAGGTTCAGCCGGGTGAAGTGCTCGTGCTGACCATGCCGGAGCCGGAACCGGTGGCGCTGGTGGGAGAACTGCTGGGGATGCAGGCCCAGGTTCGCCAGGTAGCGGCTCTGCTCATCGATGCAGCGGCACGCGATGTCGAGGAGTTACAGGCGCTTGGCTTGCCCATCTGGACGCGGTGGGTCCGCGTACGCGGCGCAACCAAGACGAAAGTGGGGACCATCAATGAGCCGGTCGTGATAGGCGGAACAAGCATTGCGCCGGGAGACGTGGTCGTCCTGGACGCAGATGGAGCGGTGATAGTCCCTCTTCAGCGCTCCTCACACGTGCTGGAGGCGGCGCAGGCACGGCAGCAGCGAGAGGGGGGTCTCAGAAAGCAGTTACAGGCCGGGGCACTGTCGTATGACCTGCATGGCTTAAGACCGCTTGTGGAAGGAAAGGAGACAAAGGAACAATAGATCATCCTGTTACGTGACCCTCAAAAAAACCTGGATGTATGTCTACCGCGCTGTGGATTCAGGTCGAGCATCTATAAGGGCGCCAACCGGTCCTGATGACAAGCCCTCGGCTAGAAGTCACCCCGGCGAATGCGCTCGAACAGAGCCTGGTTGTCTTCGTCGAGATAGACCAGCTCGATATAGGTACCGTTTACCGCACGCGTGTCGAAAAAGGCGAAGCGCGTGGCCTGGCCGGCCACGCCGCTCTCCACCGGCACGAAGCCTTGCTCCGTCATGTCGAGCGTGGCACGGTCGAGGTCCGCCACCTGAATCCCGAGATGATGGACGCCCTCCGGGGCCCGCCCAGCGTCTCGTTGAAGAAGCGCTGGGCCGCCTGGATATCGTGGACGGCATACGCCACCTGGAACACTCCCTTGGAGAGGGAAGACTGTGAATGTGGCCTCATACTTGCTCCTCGTTTTCTCCAGATGCATCAGTGCCAATGAATCATTGGTTGGCCCGCGACCGGACTGCGGAAATACGGAATGGTCGTGCCGCGCAAGCTCCCCACATAGACCGTGTGTAGATCAGGTCCGCCAAAGGTCAGACTCGCCATCCAGGGCGCGATCGTTCCGTGGGTCGTCCCCAGGATCTCTGGCGTCAACGTTCCAGCCTTGAAGTGCTCGAACAACAGCGTCTTGGTGGTCGGGTTGCTGTCGTCGAGCAGCGTCAGCACCTCCCCGTCGGGCGTAATCGCCACCAACTGATCGGTAAAGATCAGTGTGACCCACAGATTGCCGAACGCATCGAACGCACAGCCGTCCGGAAAGCCGTCAAGCTGGCTCGGACCGTAGATTTCGCGGTCGGTCAGTGAGCCGTCGGGCTGCACGCGCAGGCGCGAGATACGCCAGCCGGTGCTTTCGACCACGTAGAGCCACTCTTCCTTGGGGTCGAGCCGGACCTCGTTGGTGCCGCAAAAGCCTTCCGCGACTATGCGGATGCCTTTTTCATCAATCAGCGCAATGTAGCCGTCGGCTGTTTTGGTTTTGAGTTGATTTGTCCACGGCTGTTCGCGTGTTGTGACCGTGAGCCAGATCCGATTTTTGGAATCGCGCAGCACAAAGTTGGCCTTGCCCAGCGGCTGCCCGTCGATCTCGGTATAGAGCGTGCGCACGCGCCCATCGCGGGTCATGATCTCGACGGCGTCGGTGCCCCAGTTGGCGATGAGAAAGTCGCCGTTCTCGGTAAACGCCAGGCCATTGGGCAGCGAGCCGTGTGCCTGCACGTAACGATCCGCAAACGAAGCAGCATCGCTTGTTGGTCGCTCGACGTAGGGCGTGACGAGCTGCTGCGAACCGTCGGGGGCGATGCGCATCACGCCACCACGCGCATCTGCCGCCCATAGTGTGCCGTCGCGCTCGGCGAGGAGACACTCAGGCCGTTGCAGGTCGTGCCCGATCATGCGGATCGCCGTGCGATCCACCTGCCAGCCTTTGAGAGGATTAGCTGAAACAGCCATAGTTGGATCTCCTTGTATCCTTATTCCGAGCGCCAACGAAGCTGCCGCTTCTAACTTCGTTCAGGCGCTCGGATAGGTATTACCGGGATTCCGCTACGCAGGCATTGCGCTGCGTGCCAAGCCCGCTAATGCTTCCCTCCAGCACATCGCCTGGGCGTAAGAAGCGGTTGTAGTGCATCCCGTTGCCTCTGGGTGAGCCCGTACAGATCAGGTCGCCGGGCCAGAGCTGCACGTGTTGGGAGATGTACTCGAGCAGGCAAGCGACACCAAAAATCATGTCGTCCGTGCCTTCGTCCTGCATCACCTGGCCGTTGAGCTTGAGGGTGACATGGAGCTGCTGGGGGTCCGGGACAAAGGCCGCAGGCACCAGGTAGGGTCCCATCGGCAGAAAGCTGGGCGCACTCTTGCTCACCAACCAGTCGGTGCCGATCGCTTTCAGATCTGGACGATAGACTTTGTCGCGACTGGTCAGGTCGTTGACGACGGTATAGCCAGCGACGTACTTGAGCGCCTCAGTGCGCGGTACGTGCCGCGCCGCCCTCCCGATGATCACTCCGAGCTCCAGCTCCCAATCGGCCTGCGCAGTGTCCACTGGAAGGACAACCGGATCATACGGGCCGGTAATCGCCGACGGTATTTTGGTAAACGCATACGGTGAGCCGGAAGCGATCCGCTCGTCCATCATGCGCTCTGCATACACTCGACGCTCTTCAAAGCTCATCGTATCGTCGGCGCCGTGGCCCTGCGCCACGGCGATGTCGATCACGTGCTGGCGATAGTTGGCGCCGGAGCAGAAGATTTGCCGTGGGTATAGCACAGGCGCGTGGGTTTTGACGGCACCTAATCCGAGCGACTCCACTGCCTGCGTGCCTGCAAGATCCAAGTCGGCGACGCTGGCCTGGAGGACTGGGAAGTTGCGGTCCCATGCTTGCAGCAGCCCGAACACCGTCTCTGGCGTGCTCAGCGGCCTGCCGAGCTCCTCACAGAGCGGCTGGATCGCCGTCACGGCGATCACGCGGTCGCTGACGACGACGCCCGCGAACGGCGGGCAGCCGGCGACGGAAAAGGTGCCGAGCGAGAAAGGTGTAGCCATCGTGGTGCACCTCCCTTAGCCAACCGCCAGCGTATACAGCTCGCGCTCGCGCTTCTCTAGCAACGGCATGATGGTACCCTCGATAATCTGCTGGAAGTGCGGCGTCTCGCGGTGGTGCTGCAACGCGGCCTCGTCCATATAGTGCTCGTACAGCAGAAACAAATCAGGGTTCTCCTGCGAACGAGAGGCGTGGTAGAGCTTACATCCCGGCTCATCTTCAGCGACCCGCGGTGCCATCTGCTTCAGCGCGGCTTCGATGGCGTCGCCCTGTCCGGGTTTTCCGTAATAGTGTGCGACCAGAACAATCATGGTTCATTCCTCCTCGTAAACATTCACTGTGCCGACGCTCTCAATGCAGCAGCGCATCTGCTGCCATGTCGCCACTTGCGACCCGCTCACGGAAGAGCGCGACAGTTGTGGCTACGCCCTCCCGAAGCGGCGTGTGCGGCAGCGGACCGATCAGTTCGACCAGCGGCCCGGCATCGAACTCCTCGGGAGAGGGAAAACCTGGCTCGGCGAAGGTAATCTGCCCACGCGCCTCGGGCACGGCGGCTTCGATCGCCGCGACCAGTTCGCTCATATGGGCCACACTGCCGTGCAGGTTGAAGATCTCGGCACCCTCAAAGGGTGTGCGGGCGCAGGCGATGAACGCTTTGGCCACATCGTCGGCATATTGGAACTCGCCGCGGCCGCCGTAGGGCAAGTGGAACGGCTGGCGGACAGCGGCGGCGAACATCGCCCTGGTCGGCGCCGCCGTGATGCCCTGGTCGCGGCCCGGCCCATACACGGTGGCTGGCCGTAGCCCGATGCTGGAGACGTGGTTGTCCTGCCAGTAGATACGCGCGGTTCCCTCGTTGGCCTGTTTGAAGACGCCGTAGAGCGAGGTCGGATGCCCAGCGGTGGTGTGCTGAACCACTGCGCCCGGCTCCCCAGCATCGGTGGCGTCGTAGACGGCGGCCGATGAGGCGTAAATGACGCGGTTGGTCCGCTCCCTACGGCGTGCAACGGCCTCGAAGATGTTAACCGTGCCAACGACGTTGACCCGCGCCCCCAGCGATGGGTCGGCCTTGACGAACGGCAGTTGGAGCGCGGCCAGGTGGATGATGTGGGTGATGGCGTGCTTGTCGAGCGCCTGCTCTAGTGTGGTCAGGTCGGTGATGTCGCCATGCACGAACGTGACCAGCGCCAGCTCGTCGGACGTCATGATCAGCTTGAGACGGCGCGGGTCGCGCCCCAGGTCGAAGACCACCGTAGGGACGCCGTCACGCACCAGATTGCGCACGGTCCACGCGCCGATGCAGCCCAGCGCACCCGTTATCAGAAAACGATCCGTTGACATCTCGCTATGCTCCGTTTCACCACGGGCTACCCGGCGGTTGGGGTTGACCCGCTTTTGTTAGAGTCATGAAATTTGGAAGGTGAACAGTACATCAACGTTGCCTCCCTCGTGAGCAACAGGAGCAGGAGTCTCAACTCGCCCTCGTACGTGCTGCTGGTTGAGGTCTGATCCCTTGGATTGCTCTACCTGCTCTGAGTGTACCCAAAGATAGGAGAAAGATCACTACCACTCGCTTCCGCTTTTCTCTTTCCGGTTGATTCCGGTCGAGAGCCTGATCTGTCCTGTGGCAGGACTCCAGTTGGGAGGATTGGGTTGCAAAAAATTCGGGAGGGACAGCATGTTATGGACGAGAAGACTCACCTTCCTGTCCCTTTGAACTGTCAGAACGATAGCTATACGGCTTCTTCGATGGCTCCCAAGGCTTTAAGTGAGGCCTTTTGCGCTTCAGTCACCCCCTTCACACCGCGGATGTTCATCCGCTCATAGGGTCTATCACGGCACAAAGTTTGTAGACCGGCTCCCGTCTGGGTATCCCAGATAATGATGGTGCCATCATCATCACCGCTGGCCAGCATACTCCCATCGAAGCTAAAGGCCACTGACCACACCTGACCACCATGTTGAGCGAGGGTCTGGAGACGCTGCGTGCAGCCTTGCTCTTCTATTTGCCAGAGATTGACGCTGTGATCTTTATTGCCCCTCGCCAGCAGTTTTCCGTCTCGGCTGAAAGCCATCGCCCTGAACCAGTTGTCAAGACCTCGACCTGGCAAGGTTTTGAGACAGTGCCCGCTGTTCACCTCCCATTTCGCTACTTGCTCGTCGTTGCCACAACTGATCAGGGTTTTTCCATCGACGCTGAAGACGAGGGCTCCTACGGGGCTGACCCCGCTGCGCAAGGTCGTGAGACACTGTCCACTGTCCTCTCCCCCCACCTTCCACAGCTTGATCTCACCATCATTATCACCACTGGCCAGCAGGCTGCCATCCGGACTGAAGGCCACCGACCAAACCATGCTGGTATG
>WNFI01685353.1_pt1 | contig 10541 bp, 9 predicted proteins | sample 5400471 | NCBI WGS metagenome assembly WNFI01 (sample SAMN13153348, study PRJNA577476) | soil metagenome | isolation source: 100 cm saprolite on Douglas fir-dominated hillslope | place: USA:California | collected 2013-09-17 | reverse complement strand
GCGCGGTTGAGTTCGATGACGGGCGAGCGCACGACCGCTGCCAGTTCCGCGTAGAGTCCGGCGATGCGTGACCAGTCGGTATCGCTCGCTGTCCCGGCCTGGGCGTGGCAGGCGACAATGGCTGCTTGCAGGGCGTAAAAGCCGCCCCGTCCGCCCAGCTCTTGCGCACGGCCGAGCGCTTGCATCCCCCGGCGAATCTGGATTTGGTCCCACCGTGCGCGGTTCTGGTCCAACATAAGGATGGGGTCCCCTGCGTCATCGGCGCGGGCCGCTGCGCGCGAGGAGTTTAGCTCCATCAGGGCAAGCAGTCCGTGGGCTTCCGGCTCGTGCGGTGCGACGGCGGTGAGCACACGGCCCATACGAAGCGCTTCATGGCAGAGCTGGGGGCGTGACCAGTCGTCGCCACGCGCCGCCGTGTAGACGATCCTTTGGGCGATCGTGGCTGTCGGAAGCAGGAAGGCCCTGGCGATCTCCTCGGTTGTCAGGCCGCAAATCATTCGTAGTGCGAGAGCCGCACGAGCTTCGCGCGAAAGCAGCGGGTGACAGGCCGTGAAGATGAGCCGAAGCATCTCGTCGCCGATATCGTCGTCTAGCGTCGAGTCGAGGTCGGGCATAACCCGCTGCTCCTCCTCCATGTCCGAGGCGATCATCGCGTGCTTGCGCTTACGCATCCGGCCGCGACGCAAATGGTCCAACGCCCGGCGCGAAGCGCTCACCATCAGCCAGGCGCCGGGTTTTTCTGGAACACCCGTCACGGGCCACCGCTCAAGAGCGGCCAGCAGTGCCTCTTGCGTCAAGTCTTCCGCCAGCGGCACATCGCGCAGCATCCTCGCCAAGCTGGTGATCAGCCGGGGCTGCTCAATCCGCCAGACAGCCAGGATCGCCCGATGGGTGTCGGCTGCTGTCATGGCAGCCGACCGCGTCCGCCGGCCCTTCCCCTCACGGACCACCCGAGGCAAACGCGCGAAGCTCGCAGACCCCTTCCCAACCCGGCATGAGATCCTTGTGGAGTTGCATGAACTCCTTCGCCGACGCCAGCGCCTCTTCTTTGCCCGGCAACTCGAAGATCGCGTAGCCGCCGATGACTTCCTTGGCCTCCACGAATGGGCCGTCGGTGACGCCGAGCTGGCCGCCCGCTATGCGCACCTGCGCGCCTGTGGCCACGGGCATGAGCCCGCCATGGTCAAGCAGGCGGCCGGCCTTGATTTCCCGATCGGCGAGCTTGTCCATCGCCTTGAGGAGTTCCGGTGTCGGAGGCCCAGCGTGGGCGGATTTGACTATGAACATGAAACGCATCTGAGAACTCCTCCTGAAGGCGAGCCGCGGGCGCCATCGCCGCTGAACTGTCTCGCTAATTAGGTCGACGAACGAGCCCGCTGCAGATCGACATGCACTTTACGTAACTCTTGCCTCACCCGCTCGCGTACATGCGGGTGGATGAGTGCGAGAACCGAGCCTGAGAATGAGGCTGTGATGCAAGCGTCTGTCTCGCTCTATCACGGGTGGTGAGTGGACGCGCTGTCCCGGGTTGAGGGCGAGTGAAACCCGGGGGCGGCGTCGCCATATGATGTGCAGTCCTGGATTTCGCTTAAGCTTTACCATTGTGCCGGCCCCACGGGTCCGGCCTCTGGCCGGCCCGATGGCTGGCTCCGGCCGGACTCGGTGGCTCAATCCGGCTACGGACTGACCTACCCGATCCGTCCCAGCGCCGGGAACCACTCCAAGAGATAGTAGCTCGCCTCGCTGACGAAGCCGGCGAGGAACGCAATGCCGGTGAGCACCAGAAGCCCGCCCATCGCCTTTTCAACCGTTTCCAGATGGCGCTTGAAGCGCGCGATGAAGGCGGCGCAGGGCTCGACGGCGAGCGCCGCGACGAGGAACGGAATGCCGAGCCCAGCGGAGTATACGGCGAGCAGGCCGGCGCCCTTCGTGACCGTCTCCTTGGAGGCCGCTACGGCCAGGATCGCGGCCAGGATCGGCCCGATGCAGGGCGTCCAGCCGAACGCGAAGGCGAGCCCCATCGCATAGGCGCCCCACAGCCCGACCGGCCGCGCCATCGCGGCTCGCTTCTCGCGCATCAGCACGGCGAGGCGGGTGAGGCCGAGGAAGTGCAGGCCCATGACGATGATGGCGACGCCGGCCACGATGCTGAGCTCCGCCGACCACGCCTGCACGAGGCCCCCGATGGCGCTCGCGCTCGCCCCGAATGCGATAAACACGGTCGAGAACCCGGCGACGAACAAGAGCGCAGCAAGCACCGTGTCGGTCCGTACCATCGGCTCGGGCTCTGCGTCGGCCAACCGCTCCAGCGACGTCCCGGCAAGATAGACGAGATAGGGTGGCACCAGCGGTAACACGCAGGGGGAGAGGAAACTCAGGACGCCGGCGAACAGGGCGGCGGCGATGGAAACATCGGCAGTCATGGACGCCTAGATGCGCCATCCGGATGGGCGAAGCAAGACTGGGGCCGCGCGGTAAACGCGGTCGTGATCAGGGCGTGAACCCCCTCCCTATCCTCCTCCGCGTGCGGGGGAGGGTAGGGTGGGGGCGTGCTCGGGCGACGCAGTCCGTCGAGGTCCATTGGCAAGCGCGCGGGAGACCCAGTCGGGATTGCTGGCAATGACCCTGAGATAGGCCCGCGCCGGCTGGTCCGGCTCGGTACGCCCCTGCTCCCAATCGCGCAACGTACCGAGCGGAATATGGTAACGCGCCGCGAATTCCTCCTGGGTCAATCCGAGCGCCCGCCGCAATGTCTTCACGCGGGGCACACGCCGTGCCTTCGCCATTTGTTCCGGCGTCATCGGCCGTGCGTCCGGATCGGCCATGGCGGCGGCGTGGATTTCCTCTTCCGTCATCGCATCGAGGCGCGCCCAGTCCGTCCGGTCAGGCAGAGGTCGGGTAGTCCCGTCAGGCAGGACTTGCACCAGCGTGCCGTCACTCGTCAACTTGGCTACGATAGTATTCTTTTTGCTCATGCGCCGTGTCGCCTTGCGGGCTGAGATGATCTGTATCCGGTCGTTGCGCTCGGTGTAGGACCCCTCAGCAATCGGCCGTCGACCATGCCTGCAATTACAAACCGCATTTCACCATAAGGGAGGTCAGCATCTGGCCACTCAGCGGCAAAATCGTCTTCGAATACGCGCCGCGCTGCTTCGAAGGCAATTCTATGCTTGCGTAAATTGGCTTCAGCTTTGTCCGCATCCCATTCGAATTCTTGTTCCTGCCCGCCCGCCATGAATATACGGATCATCCGTATCCAGGCAATAAGGCAAATTCGAAATTTCCAGCTTGGGTGGCCAGGACAGCAGATTGTCCGGTTTGATGATATGGAAAATCGTCTCATGTAGCACAACGACACCGATCTCCCATGCCGACTCCCCGCAACCTCCTCACCGACATCCCCGGCATCCGCGTCGGCCACGCCGACGACGCGCGCGCGGCCTCCGGGGTCACGGCCATCCTGTTTGACGAGCCATTCGTGACGGCGGTCGACATACGCGGCGGGGGACCCGGCACGCGTGAGACCGACCTACTCGATCCCGCCCGCACCGTTGAGGGCATCGACGCGATCGTGCTGTCCGGCGGATCGGCGTTCGGGCTCGATGCGGCATCGGGTGTCCAGGCCTATTTGCGCGAGATCGGACGCGGCTATGCGGTCGGGACCGCACGGGTGCCGCTGGTGCCCGGCGCGATTTTGTTCGACCTCCTCAATGGCGGCGACAAGAATTGGGGCCGCTACCCGCCCTATCGGGAGCTTGCCTATGCGGCGGCCGGGCGCGCAGGCGTGGATTTTGCGCTAGGCAGCGTCGGGGCGGGCCTTGGCGCCACCACGGTCAATTTCAAGGGCGGGATCGGGTCGGCGTCGGCGGTCACAGGCGCTGGCTTCGCGGTCGGCGCGCTGGCGGCGGTCAACGCGGCCGGAAGCGTTGTGATCGATGACGGACCCTGGTTCTGGGCGGCGCCCTATGAGCAAAACGGCGAATTCGGCGGCCACGGCTTTCCTCCCACCATGCCGGCTGGGGCGCTGGCGGGCCGCACCAAGGCAGCGCCGCGGCAGAGCACCACCCTGGTGGTGGTGGCGACCGACGCAAAGCTCTCGAAGGCGCAGGCCAGGCGCCTCGCCGTCATGGCCCAGGATGGCCTTGCCAGGGCCATCCACCCGGTCCACACGGGCCTTGACGGCGATATCGTGTTTGCGGCTGCCACCGGGCAACGCCCGCTCCACAACGCCCTGTTCGACCTGACGGCGATCGGTACTGCGGCGGCTCACGTGGTCGCCCGTGCTATCGCGCGCGGCGTATTCGAAGCAGATTCCTTGAGTTTTCCGCTGTCTTCACCAGCATATAAACAAAAATTTTAAAGGTGCGCTTTAGACCCGGCACTGGGCAACACACCCCGGTAGCCCGGATGGAGCCACCGGGTCCGGCCTCCGGCCGGCCCGATGATAAACTCCGCGTAATCCGGGGTAGGCTGACCCCGGATTACGCTACGCTCCACCCGGGCTACAAGGGGTGGGATGGTTCGTGTTTCGCCGCCACAAAAAACCCACCAGGTATGCGGTACGGTGCCGCATTGTCCGGTTGGAAACGCAAAATTTTGTTTATATGACGATAGTTGGGAATCAGGCGCAGGCTGGGCTGGGGCGGCTCAATGAATGCGTTGGTCCGAGGCACGGACGGCATGTGAGGTAGTGACATGAGGCGCCAAGTTATCACAGGCGGAGTGATCGTCGTCATTTCAGTGGCATCGGCGGCGGCCTACAACATTGTGCAAAGCCGGTGGTTCAACGCCGCAACGTCGCGGGGCGCAACGCAAATCGAAACCGCGGCGTCCCCATCATCGCCGGCAGCCGAAAACCGAGCCGAGGGGCCTCGCGCAGCGGCTGTTGGTGCGGGATGGCCCGAGCCGGGCGGGACGGTCGAATCCGCACCTTCGGCAGCGCAATCGGCCACCGTCGCGCAGGCCGGCGCCCGGCCGCTACAGGCCACGCCCCACGCCGCAATGCCGCCCGCTGCCGCCAAGCCCGCCATCGCATGCGCCAATCCGAACGCCATGGGCGTCTCCCGCGTGGTCGAGATCGACACTGGCGGCGGGCCGGGCTTCGGCTCTCAGCACTTCAAGACCTACGATTTCCTGCGCGATCACGAGGTTGCGCTGACCTTCGACGACGGCCCGTGGCCCAACAACACGCAGGCGGTGCTTAAGGCGCTGGCAGACCAGTGCTTGCGGGCGACCTTCTTCCCGATCGGAAAGCACGCGACCTATCACCCGGAAATCCTCAAACTGGTGGTCGCGGCCGGCCACACGGTCGGCAGTCACACTTGGTCGCATGCGGATCTGGAGGCGGTCATAAAAAAGGGCGGCCAGGACGCCGCCATCGAGGAGATAGAGAAGGGCGCGAGCGCAGTCCACATGATGGCGGGCGCTCCGATCGCGCCATTCTTCCGCTTCCCCGACCTGCGCCACCCGCCCGAGATGCTCACCTATCTGGGTGGGCGGAACATCGCGAGCTTCTCGACCGACATCGACTCCTTCGATTTCAAGATCAAGAAGCCCGAGGAGCTGACGAAATCCCTGATCGGCAAGCTCAACAAGCTCGGCAAGGGCATCGTCCTGATGCACGACTTCCAGAAGGGGACCTCGATCGCGCTGCCGCAGATCCTCGGCGAGCTCCAGAAGAACGGCTTCAAGGTGGTGCACATGGTGCCAAAGGACACGCTCACCACGCTGCCGCAATTCGACGAGGCCGTTCTCAAGGAGAACAAATTGCCGACACTGTCGGAGAACAAGCCGACGGAAAGCGTCGTGCGCACGATCAGGGGGCAGTGACGCCCTACGCGCCTGTAGCCCGGATGGAGCGCAGCGTAATCCGGGGACAACGCCACGTCAGGGAGGAGAGAAACCCATCGCTATAGCCGTATGTTAGCGCTCGGCGAGACTGAATGCATAAGGAATCGCCGCAAAAGTGAAGTGAAAATTTGCACAAGTCGGCCAACAGCGATGGATTCAGCTTTGAACCGCTCAGTCCTGCTGGTGGTTCGAATGATTACGCGTTATCCAACGAAGAACTGCATGATCTTTGTGTGCTCTACCTGATCATTTCCGAAAATCCCCGTAAGCGAACGTCGTGACGCACCAACGATATACGGTCCCAGTTGCTCCTGAAGTGGCGGCGTCACGCGAATCGGGTTTCTTGGATTTTGCTTGTCCAACACGTCTACCCCATTGGGATCGATGATAAACAAACGCATCTTCCCATTTTCCGCCGCTTTCACAATAGCTTCATTGATGTGATGATCTCCAAAGCTATATCCGATGACCATCAATCGAACGTTGTAACCAGAAAGACAATCCTTAAATTTCTGATGATACCAGTTGAGGACTGGGTAACGCCGAATTTCTAGCGCCTTGTTGCCCCCCATAATCAGCATCGGCTGATCTTTGCCTTCATTATCATTGACCCAGTTACTTGAGCCGTGTAACTTGAAATAAGGCTGCATACCATCGTAGACCGCTATATTGTTCTCGTCTGGCGCAAACTGGCCGACTTTCGCGGTAGGCGCATCGATTATAAGTTTGCTACCTGAACGTCGTTTCATTCCCGGAAACTGCGATCCGCGCCATCTCCCAGACTGCGTAAATGGAAAGTCATTATCGAAATAATGCCGTTCGAGAAGCAAATCTTGATTAAGCGTAAAGATGGCGTCGAACTTTCCTAGAAAGTTACGCACTGTACGATTTTTATAATCGGTATCACGAGTCTTCGAGATCACGTCATCTTGTGGTTCAAAATTTGTAAGATGGAATGACCGGTTCATACTATTAAACATGCTAATAAGAGCATCTTGAAGGTCGCGTAACGGTTTTTCTGTTTGGGCACTCTTTTGGAGAGTGTGCGCCTCTTGTAGTTGAGCCAATGCATCCTCAAATCCTCCGCCAGCATTCTTGCTGTTCCACAATAGACGTCTGAGATGCCCATCTAATTCGGGGCATCCCAACAAGTATTCGAAGGCTTCGGCGGCCAGCCAACCACCCCAGTTTCGACTGAAACCGGCACCGGTAAGAAGAACAAAAGGCATTACATTCTCGTCGAGTGCGCTGGCATGCAAGCACTTTGACCGACATCTCGATCGGCGCCAGCCCCCAATCTATATCACGCGGCCACGATCACGCGGCGAATTTCCAGCTGGACATCCCCAGGAATAGCAATGCCATGATCGCGCCTGTAGGAGAGAATTGCCTGGATCGCCTCTTGCGCATTGGCGAGCGCTTCCTCCTCGGTGTCGCCTTCGGTGACAACTTCAGGAAGTGCCGGGACGAGCACGGTAAAACCGCCGTCCTCCTGCGGCTCAAGAACGACAGAGAAGCTGAAGTTTTCAGCCATCAGACTGCTCCAAGCGTTACGCGCGCACTGATAGCACAATACAGCGTAAATATTGCGGCGGCGAGCGTCTAGCTTCTCGCAAACCGCTCCGCCCCATATGGAGCCGGATCACAGAACGGGATTACCCCCGTCATCATCTCGGCGATGAGCCGGCCGGTCACCGGGCCGAGCGTCAACCCCCAATGGGCATGGCCGTAGGCAAGCCACAGCCCGGGCTGGCCCGGGGCGCGGCCGATCACCGGGCGCGAATCCGCAAAGCAGGGGCGCGCGCCGATCCAGGGCTCATCCTCGACCGCGTCGCCGAGGGGAAACAGGTCGCGCGCGGCCGGCAACACGCGGCCGAGCTGGACCGGCGTCGGCGCAGCGTCGCGGGCGGCAAATTCAGCGCCGGTGGTGATGCGGATGCCCTGCTCCATGGGCGCAATGCAATAGCCGTTGTCAGCATCGAGAACCGGCCGCGCCAGACTCGCGTTGCCGCGCGCACCGAAGTGGCGGTGATAGCCGCGCTTGACGGCGAGCGGCAGATTGATGCCGAGCGGACGGAGCAGATCGGGCGCCCACGGCCCGAGCGTCACCACGGCGACATCAGCGTCGATCGGGCCTTGTACGGTGTCGACCCGCCACCGCGTACCCAGGCGGTGCAGGCTGCGCGCGTCCCCCGTGACGGTCACGCCGCCGAGCGCCGCAAAACGTGCCGCATAGGCTCGGGTGAGAGCGAGTGGGTTAGTGACGCTGGCGGCGTCCTCCCAGAAGATGGCATGGCGGAATACCGGCGCCAGGGCCGGCTCGAGTACGCGCGCGTCGTCTGCGTCCATGACGTTCACCGGCAGGCCGAGTTCCGCCGCGAGTGCGCGTTCGCGCGCGGTGCCGGCGAAGCCGCGGTCACTGCGATAAAGCTTGAGCCAACCGGTATGGCGCAAGTACCGGCGCGCCCGCGCCTCCGCCATCAGGGCCTCGTGCTCGGCGAGTGCGCGGGAGAACAGCGGCCGCATCGCCTGCATGGTGGCGACGAGACGCTCAGGCGCCGAATTGCGACGAAACGCCAGTAGCCACGGCATGACCCGGGCCAGAAAGCTCGCGTGATAATTCGCTTCGGGCGCCGACTTGAGGGCGATGCGGACGAGCGACTTCAGGCTCGCCGGAAATGCGGCCGGAAACAGCGTATTGCCCTCGATGATGCCGGCGTTACCATAAGATGTGCCGCGGCCGGGTTCGCCGCGGTCGATAAGCGTCACCGCGAGGCCCCGTTTGACAAGATGGAGCGCCACCGAGACGCCGACGATGCCAGCGCCAAGTACGATCGCGTCGCTGCGGGCCATCGAACGTCCTTTTGCCTGTCAAACCATCTTGTGAACTTCGATCCCTTCGATCGCAGAAGCCGCCGGGCCGAAACTTAGTGGGCCCTCGTCGTTGCGAGGTTCAAAATCTTGGCAAGTCGCTCTCCCCGCGCCGGAGAGCGTGGCGGCGCGGCCCGGCTCGAGGCACGATTCTGTGCAGCGCTGGTGCCCGGTTAGGGCGAACGTGCCAAGCCGAAAAGATCATCGCGGCCTTAAGGTTTTCAGTGCCTGAATCGCCAAGTCGAGTATGCGATGGTGAAGAATGCGTAGCGGATCAAAGATTCGAGCTTTCCGAAATATCGCCCATGCGGGTTTCGGCCACTCACCAGACCAATCAAAATCCGCAACGGGCGCTTCGCTGACGCGCCGCCGCGCCATCCGCATCGTCGCTGCCGCAGCGGGACTGCCGCTGGTGATTGCGGCGGTGCGCGCCGCTGCGCCGCCCGGTCAATTGTTCAGCTGGCAAGGCGAGGTGTTGGGGGCGCTGTCGGAGCTGACGCTATGGCACACCGATGCCGCGCTGGCGCAGCGCACCATCCTGCGGGTCCGCGGCGAGATCGCGCGCTATGAGGGCATTTTCAGCCTCTACCGCCAGGACAGCGAAATCTCGCGTCTCAATGCGGCCGGCACCTTGCACAAGCCGTCGCCCGAACTGCGCTCCCTCGTGGAGGAAAGCCGTCGCTTCGGCGTATTGAGCGACGGCGCCTTCGATATCTCAGTGCAGCCACTGTGGCGACTCTATGAGGCGCATTTCTGGTCGCACAGCGGCGTCCAGCAAGACATCGAGGCCCGCGCCCGCGATGTCGCACGAGAGCTCGTCGATTTCCGCAATGTCGACATCGGCGACACGCATATCGCCTTTGCGCGGGCCGGCATGGGCATCACCCTCAACAGCCTCGCGCAGGGATTCATCACCGACTCCGTCGCGGATTTGCTGCGCAATGAAGGCTTTGAAAGTTCCGTGGTCGATCTCGGCGAGTTTCGCACGATCGGTCGCCACCCGGAGGGTCATCCGTGGCGGATCGGCATCCGCAACGGCATGGCGGCAGGCGGCATCGCCCGCACGATCGAGCTTGAAGACATGGCGCTTGCGGTGTCGGGCGGTTATGGCACCACCTTCGAGCCGACCGGGCGTTTCCATCACATCTTCGACCCGCACACCGGCGCCTGCGCCAATGGCCTTGTCGACGTCGCTGTGATCGGGCCGCGGGCGACGGCCGCGAACGGGCTGTCGACCGCCATCTGCGTCGCCGGCGAAGACCGCGCCCCGGCGCTGCTTGCCGCTTTTCCGGGGACCCGGGCGATCCTTACACGTCCAGACGGAACAGCGGTGGCGATTCCGCCAGGGCCCGCGCCGGCAGCATGACGCGACAGGAATCGCCATCCATGTTGGTCGGCCACGGGGAAACCGATTCGTGAAGCATCTTGTGCGCCGTCTCGCCGTTGCCGTTGCCTGGTCCACGCTCGCGATTTCGGCCGTTGTTGCCGGCACGCCCGAGGAGGATTTCCGGGCCGGGCTATCGGCCTTCAACGGCGGTGATTTTGCCGCGGCCATGCGGTTGTGGCGGCCGCTCGCGGAAGGCAACGATGCACGGTCCCAAGCCGGCATCGGATTCATGTATCACCGCGGTCTCGGGGTCAAAACCGACGATGTCCAGGCGGCATTCTGGTTGCGCAAGGCGGCCGAGCAAGGCCAGGCCGAGGGTCAACTGATGCTGGGTAGCCTCTATTTCTTCGGCCTGGGCGTACCGCAAAGCTATGCGGCCGCTTATGCATGGTGCGAGCTCGCCCAGGACAATGGACAAGCGGAGGCGCCGATA
>WNFI01436962.1_pt1 | contig 10541 bp, 12 predicted proteins | sample 5400471 | NCBI WGS metagenome assembly WNFI01 (sample SAMN13153348, study PRJNA577476) | soil metagenome | isolation source: 100 cm saprolite on Douglas fir-dominated hillslope | place: USA:California | collected 2013-09-17 | reverse complement strand
CTCATAGAAGTGAAGGCGCGAGTGAGCAAGGCTGAAGTCAAAGCTGAAATCGAATCCGCGTTGAAACGCAGCGCGGAATTGGACGCCAACCGGATCAAAGTCGAAGTTGATGGTGAGAAAGTCATACTCCGCGGCTCGGTTCACTCATATTTCGAGCGGGAGGAAGCCGAGCGCGCAGCCTGGAGAGCACCCGGCGTCCGCACGGTGGAAAACCGGATTGAGGTCGGCGCCGTCGCGATTGCCGCGTGAACTCTATGCGTCGGTCATGCATATCTCTGAGACGGAAAAGTTTGAGGTGTGTCTAATCGCCCGAGAACAAAGCCTTAGTGCACACTTGCACGCCACTAAGGGAGCAGGAGTTCTATCTCAGTCTAAAAAAAACAAGGATGATGTCCGCCATGCGATCCTGGAAATCGTTGGTAGTATTGCTTTCGATAGCCGTCGTCAGCTTCACCTTTATTGCGAATGTTCATGCGAGTGTATCCGACCAGAAAACTATAGTCACATTTAACCAACCTGTTGATATCCCTGGAAAAGTCCTCACGCCTGGCACCTACGTCTTCAAGTTACTGGATGCCGCCGGCTCACGCGATGTCGTCCAAGTACTCGACAAGAACGAAACTAAAGTAATTGCCACATTCCTTGCGCTTCCCACAGAGATGAGCAAGCCCCCTGACAAGCCGTTCATCCGCTTCAAAGAGCAAGCCCCGGGTGCGCCTGCAGCTATCGAGGCGTGGTTCTACCCTGGGAACACGATCGGCCATGAATTTGTCTACCCGCGTCAGCACGCGTCCGAACTTGCCAAGGCTAACAATCAAAATGTGGCCTCCATGCCAGATAACCTGGCGCAGAACACCACTCAATTGTCGAATTCCTCGACGCCACCCTCCCCCAATAACAAAGACGAACAATCTGTCATGGAGATGAAAAACGCAAGAGTCGCTCGAGTAACCCCGCAAAATAATGAAGTCCCAGTCAGCAAAGTTGTGATCAACAACGTGATCCCTACAGCCGGCGAATCTCAAATGCAGACGGATGCTTCACACGGAGGGCCTCACTAGCTTTCCAATTTTCCAAAAACGAGTATCCATTACTGGTGCTTGCTTTAGAATCGGAGCGGCATGCCGAGATAGTTCCCCGCGTTTCCGAAGTGAAAGCAATATCGAACCGTGTCGAAATGCTGTCGATATACCGACGTTACTTCTGCCAATCGCTCCTCACAATGTTTAACGCGCTACATCCGTCGCCCGAGGTAATTGACTGACCGAAACGAAGATACCCGAATGCCGGGGACTCGGGTAGGTATTGGAACACGAGTTGCTCTCCGTAATGTGTTCGATGCACCGCAAATAAATCCAGGTCAGAAATGAGGTAAATCCAAATGGCGAATTTGGCAGCAAGAGACACAATTTTCAACGATCTATTTGATTTCAGGCGAGATCTCAACGGCATATTCAATCGTCTCGTAACCGGCTCACAGTCTGGAAGCGAGCGGCCGGCAAGGATCCTCGCCGCGGTGCCGCCAATTGAGGCTTGGGTAGATAAGGACGAGAAAAAATATCACCTGTCGATAGCTTTGGCAGGTGTGGATCCCAAAGACATTGAACTCAATCTTCAGGGAAACAATTTGACGGTCAGCGGTGAGCAGAAAGTCAGCGAGGAGAAAAAAGACGGCGCCCATGAGCGCGAACGCCCTTCCGAGGAAGGTTGAAATCAAGACGGCAGTGGCCGCCAAAGGAGCCGCTGCCTAGCGCATGATGCTGACAGCAGTTCGGCCGGCCTGCAACGAATCAAGCTGAACAGCGAGGTGCCGAACGCGGAACTGGTGGCGGCCGAAAAAGTTTATGTCCCGGTGGCGTTGTGGAAGCGCAACTGGCTGCCAGGACAGCAGGGAATCAGGGTTTATTCCCGCGTCGCGCGAAGCAAATTCCCGGAGGGAGAGGAGGCAGTCGCTCCCTCCGGGAAGAGCTAAGCGTAACGGTTCGGCAGAACACAAATTCGGCGGGCAGTAAGCGTGCGGGGAGCCAGCGAAGGGAGAAAGGAAAAGTCGTATGGCGACCGGAATGCCAGGGAGCGGCGCGAAAGCGGGACTTCGAAGTTTATCCAATATGCTGCCGCTTCTATTTTTCTTCCTCGCGGCGGCTTTGAGTCTAGCCGTAGATTGCAAGGCGCAACAAACATCTTCCCAGCAATCCCACCAAGGTTCGCACGTCACAGTTCCCCAAAGGCCTGAGAAGCCCGTCTATATGGGAGAGCAGGGCACGCAACGCTCGGAGATCGAATTTGCTCCTGGCACCCGGACGGTCACCGTCAAACTTCAAGTCGAGGACCCGAATGGATATTTCCTGCCAAACATCCGCAGGGAAAATTTCGCTGTGTTTGAAGACGGAGTGCGACAAAAGATTGTAGACGCGGAAGTCGAGCATGCGCCAATCACCGCGGCATTGTTGATGGAGCTCGGCGGACGGTATTCCGAAATAAATAAATTACTCGCGAATGAGGTGCCCCGCGCCGGCCGCGAATTCCTGAATGTCATCGGTCGCGACGACAAGATTGCTGTATTCAAATACGACGACAAATTGCAAACCCTCGCGGATTTCGGTCAGGGCCACGAGACCCTGGAGAAAATTTTCAATCATGTTGATCCGCCGGCCCCTTCTGAAGCCAACTTTTATGACGCCCTAGTAGAAACTTTGAACCGCATGAAGGGTGTCAGCGGTCGAAAGGCAATCATCCTCGTCACCAGCGGCGTCGACACTTTCAGCAAGGCAAATTTTCAACAAGTCATGCAGGCAGCTCAGGATTCCGGAACGCCCATCTATTCGATTGGCCTGGGCCCTCTCATGCAACTGGAATGTGCAGTCTATGGCGAGTCGGCGCCGTTTGCGCGCATCGATTGGACTGGCGCCGAGAAGAGACTTGAGACTTTAGCGAAAATCTCGGGAGGACGCGCCTACGTCCTTGAAACCGGCGTGGGAATTGCCGGAATTTACGACGACATCATGGAGAATCTTCGCTTGCGGTACGTAATCACATACACGTCCTCGAATCCCGCAACCTCCGGGCCGCCCCGCAACATCGAGGTCGAGCTCATTGATCCTCAGACGGGCAATCCGCTGAGTTTCAAGACTCAAATGGCAAACCAGTTTCGGCAAAGGTATTTGTTCAAAAAGATTACCGCCCCGATGGTACCCCGGGCGGCTAATCCACAGATATTGGAAGGAATCCGCTCGTGAGGTGGTGCTAATAGAAGCAAACAATTAATCATGAATTTCACAAATTTCGTTTCAGACGAGACTTTTCGGCCGTTCAGGGGTCTCGAGGGGAGAAGTTATGAGCGCCACAACAAGCGTTACAATCGGAAAAGAATCCATGGGATGGTCAATCGGGATTAGTATCCTGATGATCGTCGCGGGTTTTCTTGCGATCACCCTGCCGCAGGCAGCAGGAATCGCAGTGAATATATTCGTCGGCTGGATGCTGGTTTTCAGCGGCGGAATGCATTTCGTTTACGCCTGGCAATCACGTCATAGCCGCGCAGCCCTTTGGGAAATTCTCCTGGGTATTCTCTATCTTGGTATAGGCGGATATCTGCTCATCAATCCAATTCGGGGTCTGGTGACGCTGACAATCGCTCTTGCGTTCTATCTTTGGATGGAAGGCGTCCTGGAATTCATTATGTCGTACTGGCTTCGGACGCTGACAGGGGCCGGCTGGATCCTGTTTGACGCGATCGTTAGCGTAATTCTCGCCTTCCTGATTTGGAGAACCTGGCCATGGAGCACGGAGTGGGCGATCGGCACTCTGGTTGGCGTCAGCATACTTTTTAGTGGTATTTCTCGTTTGATGTTTTCTCTGGCGGCCCGCCGCATGGCGACCAAGTTGGCGTAAAGCCTGACTTGGACGAAATCCTCCAGAGCTCGGAGATCTTCTCGGACGAACTCCACGGGCGCTCGAAATGTTCGAGCGTCCTCCTTCGAAAACGATTCGTGCACCGCGGTTCGAATGGCGTGGTAGGGCAGGCACTCCTGCCTGTCCGGTTTGTATGCGCGGTGCTCGCGGTAGCGATCCGCCGAACCTCGGTCTGGGTTTAATGGTGGAAACGCAATTCTGTGCACCATAGGCAAGCTACAAATGCTTACGCGCGGCTAGGCCCGAGGCGGGAATTTCTTAAACATTTTCTCAATCGCCTTATTGAGTTTCTTGGCTGTTTTCTCTGGCTTGTCCGGCACGGTTCCAGTCGCGGTTCCGCGCCAGATAACTTGCTTGGTCCTGGTATCGAATAAATCGATGATGAGCGTCCCTACTGTGTAGGTTTCGGGAATGGTCGTAGCCATCCCACTACCCCATCCTCGCCAACCCCATTCACCGAATCCACTGTAGAACGTCTGAAGAGTGTGCTCCTCGGATGTAGCCCCGTGGGCAGTGACGCCCAGGTCCCCACCTTCGGTGACGAGTTGCAGACCCTTCGCGGTCAGTTGGGCATTAACGGCATCGATCACCCTGCGTTTCATCAGAGGGTCGCGTAAACGAGGTTCTCTGAGCCACATGAACGTCTTGTATTGGGAGAAATTGACCGAATGGTCGAAGTCGGTCTCCACCTTTTGAGCTGAAAGAATTGCAGGAAAGAGTAGAAGGAAACTCAGAAAAATGCCTGTTCGAACGATGCGCATGGCGAGATGCTCCTTCCAGCTGGCGATAAAAGGCATAGGGTCTGGCGCAATTCTTGTGCTTGCGAGCCCTCGTTTCGTCATGGCTTTCTAAGCTACATTCCTCCGGTAAGGGCGACGTGCGCGCACTTCACGCAGGAACTGGTCTGGCGGCACGAAAAACGGATTTTCCTGCAAGAGACCACCGACGATCACCAATGGATGCGTACGCACGATGTCCATAGCGACTCCGGAGCCGAATTTCGTGCAGTCATAGACGCATACAACGGGGTCCCTATATCTGGGCAAGACGTGGTTTAACCGCGCTTCGTATTCGATCAAATCATTGACCCCAGGCATATTCGACAGCGCCCACCCCATGTGTGCGACCACCCGAGTCTGTCTGTATCCATCGTTGTGACCGGTTTGCAATGCCTCCTCAATCACCGCGATCATGCGATTCTTATCAAAGTGACCCTCCCGAAGGTAAGTATCCTGCCAACTACGCACTTCGAGGTGGCCGTCAATGAAAGGTAACAACACGCGGTGTTCCTGTTCGCCCGTGTAAAAAAGAGCGCAGATATGCCGCTGATTTCCCAGCGTTGTCCCTGCGAAATGCACAGCATGCTCATTCGGCTTCATATAGAGAGTCCCCTGGTTAATCACTGCGCAGCCAGCACGAATCTGCATTTGATGTTCCAAAATGCGCCGGATCTCTTTAACTCTACGCAATCAAGAGGTTAGTCAATCGATGAGATGTTTCTGCGGGGGCAAAAGTCTGGTTACTGTCGGTAAACCGACAGCGGGCCGTCAGTCCTCGTGGAATAGTTCGTGGGTCGCAAAATGCGGCGACTCCTGCGACCCAGCACTACCCCTGCGGAGCGCTAGATTGTGCTGTTGTTTTGGAGGGGAGGAAATACCCGGCCCGGGTGCGCACGGATAACTTTCCCCGGCTGGGGGCGTTTACCTTGACTCTAACCGGGCGGTATCCACCATCTTCGGGATTTGGCGGACTATAGCCGAGAGTGTACTGATGGCGGATATCCACGGCGATCTCCTTACAAACACTCACGACTTCCGTGGGGGACATGGGAAAATACACTTGTGCCCCCGTGTCCGCAGCGAACTTTTTGAGAACTTTCGGATTCTGGTCAGCGGCGTTTTCGTCAAATAATCCAACGGTGTAAATCACCACGTTGGCGGCCTGGGCCATCCGAAGCACTTCCGAAAAATTGTGCCGGCTGGCGTTGTCTCCTCCGTCGCTGATCAAAAGCAGAACCTTTTTATCGCGTTTATCTTTTTGAAGGCGTTCCAAGGCCGCGGCGACGGCGTCGTACAAGGCTGTTTTCCCGCTTAAAGGCGTGGCAAGCAGCGCGGCCTGCAGATCTTCCGTATTGCTGGTGAATGGAATATCCGAAGGCAGTCCGAATGTGACCGTATCACTAAAGTTGACGACAAAGTCGCGATCCTGCGGATTACTGGCCTGAACAAATGCCCTCGCGCCTTGCATAACTTCGTCGCGCTTGTTGCCCATACTTCCGCTGTGATCTACCACCAATCCTGCAGTCACGGGAACGTCTTCGTTCCGAAACAGAGTGATGTCCTGCATGAGGCCTTTTTCGTAAACCTGAAAGTTTGGTTGTTCCAGGCCTGAAACAAATTGGCCCTTGCTGTCTCTCACCGTTACGGGCAGCTCGACGAGGTTCACAGTTTCGGAGATGGCATAGCTATTCTGGTTGTCTTGCTCACCAACGGCAGGTTGCGGCAGACCGGAAGAAGTCTGAATGCAGGCAACGAGCAGCAGAGCAGCGGATAAGGTCCAGTATTTCAAGCGTGAGTCAACTGCCCGCCGCCTTACAAACATTCCTTTCAGCTCCTTTACATGTGCACACACTTCCTCAGTTTATAGCGAGCACGTTTTCTCCCAATGGCGGATTTTCCTGGGGTGCCGTGACTATCCTCGTTCCAGTGAAGCGAATAGCCAAAGTGGGTTATTCTTTGGTTGAGCGGTGAAGGTCATGAGTCGCGTCGGTCTTTCGACACTGCTCCGACAGCATTGTTATAGAGTCGAGGCGTCTTCCGGGGTGGGGGCGTAACGCCGCAAGAGTGTAACAGAAAACACCAAAACGAGAATGAGCACGACGAGCAGTCCCAGTTCAAGCATCGACGCGCGAAAAATGCTTTCGCCATTCGTCGTCCAACTGTCTCCTTTGGTAAGGGTCGCCATCTCCAAGCTGATCACAAGCATACGCCGAATCGAAGCGATCAGACCCACAATCAGGAAGGGCTCGGCGGCAAGCAGAATGTGCGAACGGATCGTGATGCGTACGGTATGAAGAATCTCCACCAGCATAAGAACAAGCAACAATTGATCCAGAACCCGCAATATCTCAGTTGAGACAGTCCAACGAACGATGCTTTGCCAGAGCAACTGGCCGGCGCCAAGAATAGTTACAAGCGCCGTAATGGTTAGCAATACGGCAAGAATTACATAAATAGCTACTTCAGATGTGCGTAAGTAGTTGTCGAAGCGGTGGGTTTGCATTTCCGGTGTCATTCGCGGACCAGAATATCATTAGACGGGCCGCGATCACTTTTGAGCACCTTGCATTCCAACGGCGGGCCTGCCACACGCGTTCTGCGCATCCTTGTTCGTGCTAATGAAGTGATTAAGCCGCGTCACGCGGGTTGTTCCGCGAGGCGATCTGAGAGGGAGGTGCACAGTCGCCGTCGGCCTTTCGACAGCGTTGTTCGCGCGAGATTGCAGCGCCTACGAGTGGAAGCACTGACCGATTACCGTCAACATACTGACTCCTCCCTGATTTTCATCCGGCAATTCAAGTGCCGCGAAGGCTCTAACTCGCGTAAGGAATTCAGCTTCTTGCACGTAAAGTCCTCCGCGAGATTCCAATTATTTTGGAAATAAAGGTGCATACAGCGCATTGTGAGAATTTGAGGCAGATGGGGAGAACTTATGATTTCGAAATGCGCGAATGCAAAAGAATCGAACGGGGAAGGATGGCCCATCCATCGAAGAAGAGGAGTTCCAGCGATTTTGGTTGGAAAGCTAAGCTGGCAACGGAAACGAAGCAGGTACTCTGCAAAATCATCTATTTGAGGTGAACAATGGCTGAACAGACGCACGCACTCACAGTATGGCGCACCGAACATTCCCTGCTGACACTTGAGGACTTGGCCACCGCGGCCGGCTTGCATCCGGAACTCGTCGACCTGTTTGTCCGCTATCAGCTGGTCGAGCCAACTGTGCACACCAGCTCTTGCCCGCTGTTTCCACCCTCGTCCGTAGAGCGACTCAAGCGCATCCTGCGGCTGAGGCATGAGATGGGCGTTAATTTGGCGGGTATTTCCGTGATCCTGGATATGGCCGAGCAGATCGAAAACCTGGAGACGGATCTGGAGATGTTGCGGAACCAATTACGACAGCCGAAACAATGATACCGACCCGGTCCGTCTGTGAAACCGCAGTCGAGGGCTGAGCAATGCGTCCCATCATCGTTCCTCGTCGCCGTGCGAGAGCTATCGCCAGCTGCATGGCCGCCGAGTTAGCTGCACCCATCGCACTTTATCCCGATCCCCTGTTAGCTCAAATTCTCACTGCTGCCACATACCCGGACCAAATACCCGACGCTGCTGCGTGGGCGGACCAACACCATTATTTGACCGGAGACGAACTTGCTCGAGCCATTGAGGCAGATCACCTTCCGTGGGACCCAAGCGTGCAAGCGCTACTTCCGTTTCCATCCGTTTTGGAAATGATGGCGTCGGACATGCAGTGGACCATCAAACTGGGAGATGCCGTTCTCTCTCAGCATCAGGATGTGATGGATGCTATTCAAAGAATGCGGCAAAAAGCGTGGAAATATGGGTACCTGCGTTCCAATGCGCAAATTATTGTGTCGGGCGGACCATACATCACGATCATGCCGGCCGATCCTGCGGTGATCTGTGTCCCTGCATATGACCCATTAATCGTTTTCGCGCCGCCTCCGCCGGGTTTCTACGTGGGTGCTGCAATCCAATTCGGATTTGCCGTAAGGATCGGCAGCGTATTTCGTCCCTGGGGGTGGGGCACAACTCGCATCCTGTGGGATCGCCGAGAAGTGATTGTCAACAATGTGAGGTGGGACCGAGTCTGGACCAATCGCGCCAACTATATCCATCCTTATCCGCACGTGGTGCGCTATGAGCCCCGTAGAATAATCGAACGTCACCGACTAGTGGGACGAACTTTCCGGGAGCGGGAAGACGCGCGACTCGGCCACGTGGTTCGCGAAGTACATCGCCGCCGATAGTGACAGCAGGAGTAACAGAGGAAAGGACGGCCAGCAGCCTCCGACACGGCTACTCCCATCTCTTTCGCCATTATCGCCTGTTAAACGCGTCCTGGTAACCGCGCATAAATCCCCTGCGATATAGCTCCTTGTAGCGATTTTTGTCGCCATAGCTTTTGTGGTATCCGTGATCGGCATCTTCGTACGCATCGTGTTTTTCCGGGTGATAGTCCTTGCGCCGGTCCAAATCCTGCCGTCCAGCCTGAAGACCGTCTCGATAACCGGTGTCCTGGGCTACGTCGGAATATCCCCACCTGGAGTACGCGTCGGCGTCCTCATCCCTACGTGGATACCGGTCCGGATCGTAACGCTCGTCCAATCCATAAATATCAGAGCGCATCTGACGGCCGTAGTAGCCGTCGTCGTATCCGGCCTTATACCCGTCGCGATATCCGTGTTGGAAATCATCATGTTCGCCCATGTACCGGTCGTAACCTTCGTCGGCACGTTTGAATTCTCTAGTGTTGAAATTATGTTCTTCATGGCGGTATAGATCCTCACGTCCTTGGCGCAGCCCGTCCCGGTATCCGTGTTGATAACCGTGCTCTTTTGCATTCAGCGACCCGCCATAACGATCCTGAGCGATCGCCATCCCAGCAACGAACAACATCGCAACAACCGCCATTCCAATCACTTTCATTTGCTTTGCCATTTGTGACCTCCGACGGTCCACAACCAATTCCAGTTACGGGTGAAACCGGAATGAATTTGTTAGGATCTCCGACTGGGCGGGCTTGAGAGGTTTGATGCGCGGAAACACCCAGTCGTTGCCGCTCGACGTTCTCTAAAGACGGTACGCGCCCGATGCCCATCCGCTAATTGTCAGTGGCCTCGAATCTGTCTTCGACGACCATATCCGTTTTCGTCTTCTCATTTTTTGCTGCGCCCTCGGCTGCTTTCCCCGAAGGTTTGCAATTCTTCTCGTGTTCCAGAAGTTGCTCGACAGAGGCAAACGTCCTGCCACAGCGTGGGCATTTATTGGTTGTTTGAGGAGTGTTGGCTCGTATCATTTTTTGTGCTCCTATCAGAAGGCCGGCTCTTAACGAGGCTAACTTCACATGTGGTAACGGGGAATCAAGGCTATAGCGTATTTTTGGATCGCGTGTGCAGTATCAATGGCCGCGAATTATGATGATTCCTTAAAATATCCGGGCCGCTCATTCGTCTACAAGAGTGAATGAACAAGGCTCTGAGCACAAACTGGATGACCGGCGAGCAGGATCAACGGATTTCCGAAGCATTCGGGCTCGAACGCGCCCGGCTCCGGAACTTCATTCGCAGGCGTGTACCCGACGAGAACGATGTCGAGGACATTCTGCAAGATGCTTTCTACGAACTCGTGGAAGCCTACCGAATGATGAAACCGGTAGAGCAGGTGAGTGCCTGGCTGTTCCGTGTCGTCCGCAATCGAATCACGGATCTGTTTCGCAAGAAAAAGTCGCAGGCGATGCCGGACGCTCCGGCGAGCTCGACCGACGATGGCGAAACGCTATTGCTTGAAGACCTGCTTCCATCGCCCGATGCTGGACCTGAGGAAATT
>WNFI01369589.1_pt1 | contig 10541 bp, 9 predicted proteins | sample 5400471 | NCBI WGS metagenome assembly WNFI01 (sample SAMN13153348, study PRJNA577476) | soil metagenome | isolation source: 100 cm saprolite on Douglas fir-dominated hillslope | place: USA:California | collected 2013-09-17 | reverse complement strand
GCGCAAATCATCGAGCCGGAACGAATTGATCGCGGCATACGCCGTGCCCGCATCGAAGTGCGAAGCTTCGATAATGGAAACTTTGCTCCACGGCTTGAGCTGCGACGGCGTAACATTCTGCCAGGATTTGCCACCGTCTCGCGTGATGTGAATCAACCCGTCGTCTGTGCCCGCCCAGATCGTGTTCGCTTCCTTGAACGAAGGAGCGACGGCGTAAATGACGCCGCGGTGCTTCCCTTTTTCCGGATCGCTCGCGGCGAAAACACCGAGATTCGCGGGAATTTCGTAGGATTCGCGCGTGAGATCGGGACTGATAACCTGCCAACTGTTCCCCGCATCCGTCGTTTTGAACAGCAAGTTTGCCGCGAAGTACAGCGTGTGCGGTTCGAGCGGCGAGAACACCACCGGCAGCGTTCGCGTGTAACGATACTCGCCGCGGCGAACCGGCTCCGGCGTAACCTTCGCGTACTCGCCGATATCCTGCTTCGTTCGCGTGAGCCAGTCGCCATAAAGAATGTTCGGATCGAGCGGATCGACGGCGATATATCCGTACTCGAAGACGCCGATCAAATGCCAATCGCGAAAAGTGATTTCGCCATAATCGCTGCGGCTCTGCGTCGCAACGGAGCCGCTTTCCTGCTGCGCGCCGTAAACCCAGTACGGAAAACGATTGTCGGTGGTGACATGATAAAACTGGGCCGTTGGCTGATTGTACCAACTGCTCCACGTCGCGCCGCCGTTCACGCTGATGACCGCGCCTTGATCGGAGCTGAGCGCGATGATCTGCGGATTTTCCGTGCTGATCCAGATGCGCTGGTAATCGTCGCCCCCGGGCGCGCCTTTGAAGCCAACAAATGTTTTTCCACCGTCCGTTGATTTCCAGGTCGTGGTGTTCGCGACGTAAATGACGTCCGGATTGTCCGGCGCGACGGCGATGCCCATCGCGCCGGGGCCGCGGCCGCCGATGCGGTGGTCGGCGTTTACCTGTTTCCATGTTTCTCCCGCGTCATCGGAGCGGTAGACGCCGGCATTTTTCTTTGCTTCCACGCTGGCATAGAGGCGGTTCGGCTCACTGCGCGAAACGGCAATGCCGATGCGCCCCAGACCATCGGCGGCGGTGGGAAGACCTTTGGTGAGCGGGCGCCAATTGCTTCCGCCATCGGTGGATTTGAAGATGCCGCTGCCGGCGCTGATGAAGGATTCGCCGCTGCGAATCTCCCATGGCGCAACGCGCGCCGCCCACAACACGGCGTAAATCGTCTGCGGATTCGTGGGGTCGAAAGCAAGATCGGCGGCGCCGGTGTTTTCATCTCTGTAGAAAACCTTTTGGAAGGATTGCCCCCCGTCGGTGGAGCGGAAAACTCCGCGCTCGGCATTCGGGCCGTAGGGATGCCCTTCGGCGGCGACGAAAACGCGGTTGGGATCTTTCGGGTCGATGAGGATTGCGGTGATTTGCTGGGCGTCGCGGAGGTTTTCCAAATGCGTCCAGGATTTTCCGGCGTCGGTGGATTTGTAGACGCCATCGCCGGTCGCGAGATCGGGGCGTTGCAATCCTTCGCCGCTACCGGCGTAAATGATGTTCGGATCGGAAGGAGCAACGGCAAGCGCGCCGACGGAGCCGGTGGGCTCGTCGTCGAAAATCGGATTCCAGGTGTTTCCGAAATCAGTGGTCTTCCAGACGCCGCCATTGACGGCGGCCATGTAGAAAACGTTGGGCTGGTGCGGCACGCCGGAGATGGCAACGGTGCGGCCTCCGCGGAACGGGCCGATGCAGCGCCAGCGCATTTCCGAATAGAGTTTTTGGTCGAATTGCTGGGCGTTCGCCGAAGTGCAAAAAATAGTCGCGACGACGAGTCCAACGATGAACCACTTCCCTGCCGCACCGCTTCGCATCCGAGGCCTCCACGAAAGGAGAGAGGATACTCTGGCTGCGGTAATGGAGCAATGCGCGGCGGGCGAAAGCGCACAGCCAGGAATGGCTGTGCCACGGAAGGGCGCAGCGATGCTGCGCCCCTACAAAGGAATGAAGAAGAGCCGGAATGGAGCGGGTGCGGCATGGGATGGTCCGGTCAGTCACGATTGGGGCGAGGCATATCGAATATGAACTCCTGGGGCCCGCCGTTTTGCGGGTTGGTTTCGTGAGCGATGGCGGGGAGGGTGCGGAGGAGGAGATTGCCGATGTAGGCGAGGACAGCGGCGCGGCGCGCGGCAATGCGATCCTGCGAAAGAAGGCGGAAGAGATTGGACAGGACCTGGTTGAGGTCCGAGGCGGACTTGAGTTCGGTGAGCTGGCCGAGGAGGTTAGCGGAGAGGTCGGAATCCTCGAAGCGGTTCGGGCGGGAGAGGACGTGTTTGGAGCAGAGACCGGCGGCGGCGCTGGAGACGGCGTGGCGGCAACGGCGGCCGGTGCGGGTACGGTGCTGGCAACGGGACAAGTCATTGGTGGAGCTGGAGTTGATGGATTGTTCGTTCATGGTGATCCTCATTTGTGAGATTTTTGATTCGAGAGACTTCAAGTGTTGCCTGAGGTTTTTGGGTAGCGAGACCCATACACCCCGGTAGTTTTAAGAAAGAGTGTCGAAGGGATTGATTGGAAAAGGGTTGCTGAACACTCTTGGAGTAAAGAGCGTCAAGAGAGTGAAAAGGAGCGAGGGAGAACGGTTCCAAAACGGGAAAAGTGGGACGCACAGAGAGGAAAGGCGGGATTTGGCGGGACTGGAGCGGAAAGTTCACAATGTATTATAACATGGAAGAAGTCAAAGTCAAGTAATATTATGACTTAGTACTGGGACTGGGGGTTGGGGGATTCGAGGTTTGAGGTTAGAAGGATATTGAAGGCGAAGGGGTTAGCGCGGATCAACGGAAAGCTGGAAACGAAAAGAGCGCAAGCGTCACCACCTATTGAGACCCTTGTCCGGGGAGTCTAATTCGCAGGATACTCCTCGCCTCCGGATTTTCTCGGCGGCCGACGGTTCGGCAAAAACGGAGCGACGCCATGATTGAAGTCGGATCCCACACGGTATTGGTTTTTGTGAAAATGCAATTCCTCGGGCAATGGTCGCGCTTCAGCGGCACACAACAAATCGCTTACAACGTCGAGAAGGCCGCGCAGTTAATAGTGGTCACCGAAGACGAAAACGCCGCCAAGACCACCTACTGGTTCAAACTGGACAGGGGGCAGGGGGCATGAGGTCTGGGTCGTCGAAGAGGTTGTTCATATACCTGCTATTTGCATCAAGAGCTCGCCTGGCGATCAGATCAGGTGTCGAGGATAACGGCTGTAGAAGCGTCAGTGCGCCTCCTTTTCGCAAAAACGCAAAAAGATGAGGCACCGGCGACTTTGCGCATCAACGCCCTACCCCCGACTGCCAGGAAGCTTCCGGAAGAGCGATTTCTTCTCTCTTGCGCTAGAACGCGCTGCATTCTGTTGGAGGTGGCATGTACGATTTTCGATGGGAATACGCTTCTTACGCCCTGATCTCCATCGCGTGGTTGATGGTTTGGCTTCCGGTGGTCGTCTTTCTGTTCCGTGCCTGGCGAGCACGCCGCGACCTGCTCTTCGACTATTTCGACGACGAAGCATTACGGCTATATTACGCGCAATTCTTTCCGGCAGAAGACTTGGCCAAGCTAGACGCTGTCCAACTGAAGGCGAATTTCAAGCGGCGGTTCTATGCACTGTATAGCCGGCGATATTATTGGGTACCGATCTTGCTTCTCGCAACCCTGGCTGGCATGGGTCTTTGGGCCCTGGCCGTCTTCGTTCCTCGAACGCTGACGCTTCCAACACACAACGATAGCGTGCTGTGGGTAGCGGTTAGCGCGTTCCTTGGGGCATACGTTTGGGTTGTCAACGATCAACTGAGTCGTTTGCGAACCAGGGACTTTACCCCCCACGACGTCTACACCTCTGTATATAGGATTCTAATCGCTCTGCCTCTGGGCTATTGTTTTGGCAAAATCGCCGCCACAGGAATGGCAGTACCTATGGCGTTCTTCTTGGGTACTTTCCCGACGAACACGCTGTTCAAGTATGGCCGCCGGTTCGTAGACCAGAAACTCAATCTGGGTGAATCCGCAAATCAACAATCTCCGGAGTTGGAAAAGCTTCAGTGCGTGGGCAAAGCTCAAGCGGAGCGTTTCGACGACGTGGGAGTGTCAACGATCGGTCAGTTAGCGTGGTCGAACCCTGTTGACCTGACCATACGATCGAATCTCGAGTTCAATTACATCATAGACACAATGAGCCAAGCTCTTTTCTGGGTGTACGCAGAGGATTCCACGAAGGAACTGTATAAATTCGGACTCCGAGGGGCAATGGAGGTGAGCAATTTACTCGACGCCGTCGAGGAGAACAATGAGAACGCCATACGAGCCCTGAAGGAGGGAGCCGAAAAACTAAAGATGAGTGAGGAGTCTCTTCGGCACATGTTTGACGAGGTGGCGGATGACCCTTACACGGAATTCCTCGTAAATATCTGGCACTGATTCGCGACGTGACCCAATCGTGGGCTTTACTTGTGTGTGGGTAGTGGTCCGGACACCGCGACTTCGCGAAATTGGGGATCTTCAACACCCCGGGTTGCGCGTGGGGTTTATGATTTTTCCTCTCTGATCGTGCGATGGGAAGAGGGCGGCACGTCCGGCTGGGGAGAAGAGAGATTCATCGCTGCCGAATTCGCAGCGGTGGTGCAGAGGCTCTCACATCCGCAGGGCGACGCTTTCGCGGGAGCGAAAGCGGAAGAAAAAGTCGGCCTGCTCCGTTCGGTCCCGAAAAATCATCCGGGATGCAAACTACGCAAATGACGGGGACGGAGTGGGGCGCTGGGGGAGGGGAGGCACGGCCGGAACGGTAAAAAGTGGGCGGGAGTAGTCACGCGGTCTCGGCCGGGTTGTATTGGCGGCGAAAAGCAGATCCCTCGCTGCGCTCGGGATGACGGGTGAGGCAGCGATGAGGCAGGGCGGGTGTAATATCGGCGTGGGATCGCATGCCCGAACAAAGGATTGGAGGTGACCCATGGCGAAGAGCGTACGTGGGGAGATTTTGCATTTGGAACGGGAACAGGTGCGGGCGATCAACCGGGGGGACGTACGGGGCGCGTTGAAATTGTTTGACCGCGGGTTTGTGGGATTTTCGTCAACGAAGCACCAGCGGATCCGCGGGCTCGGGGCGCTGCGGAAGACGTTTGACTATTACCTGAAGCGGGCGCCGAAGCTCGCGTACCACATGGAGCAGCCGCACGTGTCGGTGAGCGGAGGCACGGCGGTGGCGACGTTTTATTGGAGCGTGCAGCTCGGGCGAGGGCGCAAGATCCGCGGGCGGGGCACGCATGTGTTTTCGAAACAGGGGAAGGAATGGAAAGTGGTGCACGAGCATTTTTCGCGGGCGCATTGAGAAGAAAAGATTTAACGCAGAGTTCACAGAGACGCAGAAGACACGGAGAAGAACGAAAAAGCGCCGGGCTCCTTCGGCTACGCTCCCTTCGGCTGCGCTCAGGGCAGGCAGAACAAGTTCAGACCGGCCGTTACCAAACATCCAAGCCCAGAGGAAAAGATGCCGGCTGGAAGCCGGCGCTACGGGGCGTGAGGGGCGACGACGCCGAGGTCGGCGATGTTGTCGCCTTTTTTGAGGGAGGGGACGGCGTTGATGTGGAGGACGACGGCGGAGACGGGGGCGCGGGGCTCGGCGATGACTTTGCCGACATAGTCGGTGATGGTGCCGAGTTTCATTCCGCTGGAGACGTATGTGCCGCGCTTGACGAGGGGATACCAGATGCCGGGGCCGTCGGCTAGGACGTCTACCAATTTTTCAATCCAGACGGGGTTTTCGATGGGATGCGGGTCGCCGGGGAGCATCTTCAGGGCGCGCATGGTGCTGAGGGTACCGTTGACGAGGAGGGCGAGGTCGTCGGACTCGACGGTGCCGGCGTGGCCGGCTTCGACAACGATGGAAGGCTTGCCGCGGACAGAGGCGGTGTTGTCGAGGTAGCGGGTGGCGGCGGGGTCGGCGGGGCGTTCGCGCCAAATGATGATGTGATCGAGACCGAAGGCGAGGACCATTTCCTTGGAGGTGTGGTCCTGAGCTTCGCGGCCGGTGGGGCCCCAATAGGCGTAGGGGCGGAGGCTCTCGTCGAGGTCGCCGCCGTGGTAGTCGATGAGGTAATCGCAGCGGTCGACGATTTCCTTGGTGATGAGGTAGGAGGCGCGCTCGGTTTGCGTGCCGTCGGCTTTGCCGGGGTAGAAACGGTTCATGCTTTTGTTGTCGATGGGATTGACGTGGGGGACTTTTTGCTCGAAGGACTGGATGTTGATGAGCGGGACGAGGATGACTGTGCCGGTGACTTGGGCGGGGTCGAGAGCGGCGATGAGCTTTTCGATGGCGATGATGGAGACGTATTCCGTGCCGTGGGCGCCGGAGACGAGGGCGAGGACTTTGCCGGGCTTGGCGCCGTTGACTACGACGACGGGGATGCTGGTGGCGGCGTCGACGCCTGCAGGAACTTCGAGGGTGCCAGTGGCTTTCTCGCCGGGGGCGGCGGAGGCGGTTCCGATAGTGAAGCGGGACTGGGCGTAAGAGGGAAAGGGAGTAAGGAAAAGGAATAGGGCTGCGACGAGACAAAGGCGAATCCGCATTGGGCACCTCCGCGAGGGATGGAGCTTAACGCGGGGAGAGCGATTCGGGCAAGACGAAGAAGGGGGATTTCAACACAGAGTACGCAGAGAGCACAGAGAACAGAGGGGCGCCCGCGCGAATTTCGCCTCCCGGGCGGGCTGACCGGTGCGGTTCTCGCCGGGGTGTTTCCGTTGCTGCTCCTCAGCCTGGCGATGGCGGAAAGTAACCACGAAACCGTGCTGGGCATGAAGGGCCTCCTGTTCGGTGTGCTCATTATCATGGGCGGCTTCTTGACCTACTTCGTAACCGGTAAATTGAAGATTCGCAAGACGAAGCCGGTGGTGATGGAGGACGCCGAGGAAGCGTAACGCGCGATTGCCGCGCTGAACTGAGCCGGCGAGGTCGCCACCAGTCACGGGGAACTTTTCACAAATCCTTGCTAAGGCTGCTTGTTTGCGCGAGCCGGGCCGAGCACAACCAAGAGGTCGGAAGCAGTGGCGTCGGGGGCTGACACGGCTGTTGCCGGAGCCGAGACAACTTCGAAAGTAGCCTCACTCAGGAACTCACCAAGTGCCACCTGCAGAGGAAGAACACCGGGTTTCTTCTCCCGGACAAAAAAGTCACCGTCTGCATTGGTGTAGACAATTTCCTGGCCGATGCGGATGGCCGCGCCTCCTACCGGATTACTCCTCTCATCCTGAACGTGGCCGCGGATGATGTATTTGGGAAGCTTGTAGGTTTCCGAGCGATTGCCGCTGAAAACTGAGAGGCCGCGGTTCAAGAAGGTCGATCCGGAAGTGGTGTAGCGCAGCTTCCCATCCGTCCCGCGATAGGTCTGGGCGTTCAACTCCAGACGGCTGAAGAGCCTGAATCGCAGGGTGACGCTGATGCCCTGGGAAAAGGGGTTCGAACGGAAGGGCAGATAGATCGTCTGGTAGTCGACCCCGATGGTAAAGCGATTGTTAACGTAGTTGCCCCCGAATAGAACGTTGGTGCGTCCCGCGGAGTGATTGACGATTTGCAGCAGGCCTAGCCTGGGCGAAACGGTTTCCCGAATCGATGCAGAAATGTTGCTCACGCGCGTGCTGAATTGCGAACGGCTGGAGTACTAGTTCACACCGGCATCAATGTTTTTCACAATCTGGCGGGAAGCCCAAAAGGCCTCTCCCAGATTGCGCTGGTTCCGTGCAGTGGATTGAAACAGGCCGCCACCGAAGCGGAATTGCGCAGCGTCAAAACTGGTTTGCAGCTGATTCACGGTGGCGTGGAGGAATGCCGCATTGGGATCGCTTTGCGGTTGAAGAAGGTTCTGCCGGCCGGCGATCAGAACGGCTCCGGAAAAAGGTTTTACGGAGACGACGAGGTTTTCGCGGTCCAACTCGGGAGCAAGAGGAGACTGGACGGTGATGCGGCGGAACTTGTCGCTGGCATCAACATAGGCAGCTTTCAAGGACAGCCAGTCGCGTTCCGCGTCCAGAGTTGCGGCGAAATAGGGATGATTCGAACCGCTTCCGCCGGCCACCGCCGTTTTGAGCCAGGCGCGGGGCTGCCAGTCGAGAGCCTGAATGGAAGTTTGCTGGCGAGAGAATACGTTTCTCGAAGAGAGATGGAGCTTGTCCGAAAGAGGAATGTCGGCAAAAAACATCTTTGCAGCACTGGTAGCCTGGGCGGCCTGAAAAAACGGCGTGCCGAAGGCCTGGGCGGTATCCCCAGCAAACAGAAACAGGCTGGCCTGGCGGACTTTGGTGGAGACTGCGATGCCTCGCCCAAGGAAATAATGATTGGTATCGAAGATGTCGGTGGGAAGCCCGAACGCAATGGGCGCATCCCCGAGAGTGAAGTCATAGGAATGAACGCTGGTCTTGAAGTAAGTGCCGAAAGTAAATTTCCGGTCAATGACCCCTGCGCCGAGGTAGGCATTGTAATTCGGACCTTCGAGAGCGATGGAACCGCCCTGGGAGGGGATCATGTCGGAGGATCCAACCTGCATTCTGGCGAGCTGGCCGCGCGCGGAAGGATGGAACGTCAGCAAACAAAGGAAAAGCAGGCCTGCCGAGAGTGTCCACGAGTTGCGAGCGCCGAGCATGACACGGTTGCAGCGAGCCTCACTGCGTCGCGGTCCTTATGCTCTGTTCCAACTTAAAGCGCTCGAAGCGAAGCTGAAGCTTGGCTGGCGCGTCATTCGAATCCCAGGAAATCTCGACCCGCCGCTCGCTATGGGGAAAAACGGGGAAGCCCCCCTGGGTGGCCTTTGCTTTACTTGAAGTGGCGTCCGCTTCGAGCACACGGCCAAATTCAGGGCCGGTATTTTCGACGCAGACGACGATCTTCTTGGTGTCGGGATGATATTCAGCCAATTTGACGGTCAGGTCATTCTTCTGCAACTGCTGCTTGGGAAGGAGATAGACCGTATGGGGCAATTCGATTTGGATCTTGAAGCCATCCTGGGTGCGCGCCTTGAAACCGGAGAATGTGGCGTAAACCACGAACCAGGAAGGCAGCTTGTCGGCGGAGGCCTCATAAAAGACAAGAAAGCTCTGCTTGGGAGGAATGCGGAAACTCATGGTAGAGAGCTTTACGTGAATGTCGCCGTCCAGCGGCCTATAAGAGAGAACGCCGAGATCGGACACGGTGTAGCTCTTGATGTCCATCATTACGGTCAAGCTGTCAAGACTGTCGTTCACGTATTCGATCTTTCCGCTGGCCTTGTCGCCCGGTGCCTTGACGATATTTTCGTCGATCAGAGGCCGCACGGTTTGGGCAGAAAGCGGCGCGCCAATAAGGAAAAGAGACGCGGCCCCGAGAAGTAGTTCCCAGGGCCGCCGTCCGAAGCGGGAAAAAAAGTTAGTCCGCGATCGCATTGAACCTTAGGGTGTTGCTTGCGCCTGAATGTTCAGAGTTCCAACGTAGGTGTCGGCAGGCAATTGCGGCACCACGGTGGTGTCGATCTGGTAGGCCAATGTGTCGGCGCGGCTGGAGTTCTTGTTGGCGCCCGTAATGGCAATGGAGGAACCGATCTGCAAGCCGGAAGCGGCCGCGTTAAAGGGGCTAACCGCGGTAAGCGCATTGAAGGCACCGGCGCCACCGACCTGGATTTTCACCGCGGAGGACGGGATGTCCACGGTGTTTCCTGCGGTCTGGTGCACCAGCGAGGCTGTCGCGCTCGTAAAGTAAGCCCACAGAGCAACGGAGGTGCGCCCCGGCTTCAACACCCAAGCGGTGGTGACACCAGTGGTGGCGCTACCGGCGTTGACCGCCGTGTTCGGGGCAAGCGTGAAATTGACGGTGCTGCCGCTATTGACGGTCACGGTAAGGGATTCGGACAAGGTGGCATTGAGATTGACGGTGCCAATGTTCGAATTCACCTGCGCTTTCGTGGATGGCACCTGGATTGCGCTCGTGGCGGCCAGTAGGGTCATGACGCCCAAGGCTCTCAACGTACTTTTCATATTTTCTCCTTATATTCCATCGTTAAGTTAACTAGGCCCGACTGCGGTTTCCATTTGCTGCACGCAGGACGTTCAGAGCTGAAGGGACCACCAAGGTGAAGAGCGATCCTGGTATGCTCCAACTGTTTCGAGATGGTACGGACCGCTTCAAAACGGCACAAATGACGAAAGTACTAGCGTGATTCGAAACAGTTACTGTTCCAAATTGATGCCTTGAAGGAAAAAGTACAGGGTGGCAGATGGGGGAATTAGACAAACGCGACAGTAAATCCATTAGCGGTGTAGCGATAAGACATCCGTTTCGGTAAGACAGAAACTGGCCGGCATTGCAGTTTCGGGCGTTTCATCCGCTGCTGTATACTCCACACTTTCGAATGATTCCAGAATGGATCGGGGAGATGCTTAACGTGAGATTTTCAGGACGACGGAGTCTTCGGTTAGCGGCCGGATTGGCGGTGATGTCAAGCCTCTGGGCAACG
>WNFI01351506.1_pt1 | contig 10541 bp, 11 predicted proteins | sample 5400471 | NCBI WGS metagenome assembly WNFI01 (sample SAMN13153348, study PRJNA577476) | soil metagenome | isolation source: 100 cm saprolite on Douglas fir-dominated hillslope | place: USA:California | collected 2013-09-17 | reverse complement strand
ATCGCGTCGCGCACCGAGTCATCAACGAGGTGCCGGGAATTTCCCGCGTGGTCTACGATATTTCGGGAAAGCCGCCCGCGACGATCGAGTGGGAGTGAGCGGCGTAAGTATTTGTTTTTTCAAAAATCTTATTTTTTCTACCATGAAAATTCGGTGATAAACGCTGAATTTTCATGGTAGTATGCGGCTATGATAGATCGTGATCTGCATGTGCAGCGGATTACCGGCCTTTTGAAGCGATTCCCCGTAGTCGCACTGCTCGGTGCGCGTCAGGTTGGAAAAACAACGCTCGCAGGCCTGATTGCGCCGTCCCTCAGCGATCACAACACCCGATTTGATCTGGAGAATCCTGCTGATGTCGCGCGGCTCGCCGACCCAATGCTTGCGCTCCAGGGCCTGAAAGGCATTGTAGTGCTGGATGAAGTGCAGCGCCGTCCGGAGTTGTTCCCGGTGTTGCGCGTGTTGGCGGATCGCAAGCCCGTGCGCGCGCGGTTTCTGGTCTTGGGCAGCGCGGCGCCGGATCTTCTCAGGCAAAGCTCTGAGTCACTCGCGGGGCGCATTGCTTACTACGAATTGCCCGGGCTCGCGTTGAGGGAAATCGGTGCCCAGCGCGCCGATCGTCTCTGGATGCGCGGCGGCTTTCCGAAGTCCTTCTTGGCACACTCGGATCGTGAGAGTTTGGAATGGCGACAGGCGTTCATTCGGGCGTTTCTCGAGCGCGATCTACCAGCGCTCGGTGTGAATATCGCCTCAGACACCATGCGGCGCTTCTGGTTGATGCTCGCGCACTACCATGCGCAGCTCTGGAACGCCTCAGAGTTGGGTCGATCGTTCGGAGTTGCGGATACCACCGTTCGAAGCTACCTCGACAAGTTGACCGATGCGCTCGTCGTCCGACAACTGAAGCCCTGGCACGAGAATTTAAGCAAGCGTCAGGTGAAGTCACCCAAGATATTCATCCGCGATTCGGGGTTGTTGCACGCACTGCTCAATCTCGCGACACAGCGAGATTTGGAGGGACATCCCAAACTCGGTGCGTCGTGGGAGGGCTTCGTCATCGACCAGATCGTGCAGCAATTGGGTGTAAACCCAGATGAGACATACCATTGGCGAACGCATCAGGGTGCTGAACTCGATCTTCTCATCGTTCGCGGCGCACTGAGACTCGGCTTCGAGGTGAAACGCACTGTGGCGCCGGCATTGACGCCCTCCATGCGTTCGGCGTTACAGGATCTAAAGCTTAAGTCTCTGACCGTGGTGCACGCGGGCAATGCGACATTCCCGCTGTCGAAGCACGTGCAGGCAGTCGCAGTTGATGATTTGTTGAAGATCGTGCAGTCACTCCGATAAGCTGATATCCGGCGTCGTTGGCGGCTGCGAACAGCCGCAGAGTTATCAAGTGAGAGCGGCCCAAGTTGTACGCAAGAAGGATTGATCTTTTTGAAGTTTTGGGCGGCGACTGACGCGCGATATGCTGAAGCTTACGATGCCCGGGTATTTCAAAGGCGGCGCAACGCGATCTGGATGGAGCGATCGCAGATTTCAACGAAGCCGTGGTCCAACGAAGTTTGAGAAGGGACTCAGGTACCATGCGGATTGATTGTGGCGCAGTCCACACGGAAATTCTGAGGGCGGAAAGGACTCATGACCGTAGCGTTTCTCTGAGGGCGGAAAGGACTCATGACCGTAGCGTTTCGACTTGAAAACATAGAACGCCGCTTCGGCAAGGTACAAGCCCTCGATGGCTTGTCCATTACGGTTCAGCAGGGTGAGGTATACGGCTTCTTGGGCCGTAACGGCGCCGGCAAAACCACTGCTTTGCGTGTGCTTATGGGCATCATTCGTCCCGACGACGGACTGGTCGAGCTCTTCGGCCAGCGGGTAAAACGGGTTACACCGTCGCTCAAGCGGCGCATCGGCTACGTCTCGCAGGAACCCACGTTTTACACGTGGATGACCGCCGAGCGTCTCGGCCGCTTCGTCAGCAGTTTCTATCCCACTTGGGATCACCAAGAATTCATCCGCCTGCTCGAGGTCCTCGATGTGCCCAAGGATCGTCGCGCGGCCGAGCTGTCGGGCGGCACACGCTCGAAGCTCGGACTGGCGTTGGCATTGGCGCCCAGACCCGAACTGCTGTTGCTGGATGAGCCGACGGCGGGGCTCGATCCGGTGGCCCGGGCCGAGTTCAATGATCAACTTGTGAGCTTGCAGCGCGAACGCGGTACCACGGTGTTTTTTTCCTCGCACTTGGTGGGCGAGGTCGAGCAATTGGCGCAGTGTGTGGGTATCGTGCAAGCGGGAAAAACGCGATTTGAAGGCAACGTCGCTGCGCTGCGCGCCTGCGTCCGGCGCATCATCAATCCACAATCCCATTCGCTCGAAGGCTTCGAGCACCTGCGGGGCGACATCTATCGCGCCGATGCCTCGCTCTGGGACCGTACCGCATGGCTGGAAGGTGCCGAGATGCAGCTGCTTTCCTTGGAAGACATCTTTTTGGCGTTTGCACGCACGGACCGCGTGGTCGCTGCGTGATACCGCCGCTGGTCTTCAAAGAGCTTCGGGAACACCGATGGGTGTTGCTGATGCTTTGGATCGCAGGCGGCCTCGCTTTGCTGGGCCTTTCGAAAGTCGCCAAGGATGAAGGAAGCCCCTTGGTCGCCTATCGCACCATGGTTTGGGTGTTCGGTGTTCTCTCGGCACTGATTCTCGCGAACCGCCTGGTGGTGAGGGAATTCAGCGGGCGGACGCAGCTGTTTCTGGAAACGCTGCCTGTGAGCCGCGTTCAAATAATTGCGGTGAAATGGCTGACGGGCGCCGTGCTGCTCGGAATACCGATGACGATCGCTTTTGCCATTGTATTGCACGCTGCCGCTGAAAAATCGCTTTTGACGGCGCGTTTCATCGACCTGATCGCGATACGCAGCGCCAGCTTCTTGTTGTTTGCCTATGCATTGGCGTTCTTCATTGGTCTTACAGGTCGATACCGCCACGTGCTGTGGGGCGCGCTGGTCCTTACAGCCTTCGCAATGGACAGCCTCACGCAGACTCCCGTAGCGCAGCTGGCACCCTTGCACGTAGGCGCCTCGTCGATGGTATTCGAGCGTTTCGAATTGCCAATGACGGATTTGGTGATCACCTGGCTGGCCACCGCATTCTTGGTTGCCGCAACATTCGTGCTGTCACTCGCTGCCGAAGGATCCCTGGTTGTCGCGCTGTCGCAGCGGATGTCGCCGCGCGAGAAAGTGGCCGTCACGGTCTCAGTGTTGGCAGTCCTATCGCTGGTAGGTCAGATGGAAGCCAGGAAACCGAAACCAGCATTCAAGTTGCATGATGCGGTCATCGGCGGTTCTGCCACCGCGCCGGTGGCGATCGGCGAAGCCGATGAAGTCAGCGACGACGCGGCCAAGACGCTGGCTGATCGATTGTCGGCGGACCTTCAAGGACTCCGGACATACTTGTCTTTGACGGCCATTCCCAGCGTGACGGTCCTTCCCGAGGAGTCGATCGACGCGGATATTTTCATGCGCGCGACGCTGCCCAACTCGGATGGCGTCGTGCTGCGTGCAGCGCTCGGTGCGGAGCGTTTCAACGAAGATGCGTTTCGTACTTACTCTCTTGAGGAGGTGCTGGATTGGTTCTCGCACTCACGCGCCAGGCAGGAGGACCGTCTGTGGCTGCTGGATGGGTTTACGCAATGGTGGAGTACGCAGGACGACTCTGCACGTCAGCAGCAGTTGCGATTGCGCGCGGCAGCCGCCTGGCAAGTGTTGCACGGGGAAGGGTCCACCATTCAAGATGAACTACACCATTGGCTGGTCGCGCGCGAGCAACTGGGCGAGTGCTTAAGCGATGGTTTGGCCTGGCGCGCAGCGTCCTTGCTGACCGAGCAGCTGGGCGCGAATCGGTATCAGGATTTGATGAAGGAGCTATTCGGCACCCGGTTGCCGGAAGACGGCCGTGCACCGTTTCTCGAGGAATCCGTCAGTCGTGCCTGGTCGCAATCCGGCGCGCCGCCGCTGCCGGAGTTTGCCGATCGCCTGCAGGCCGTGCTCGAACACGAGCAAATGCAGTTGGGCGGCCAGCTAAAGTCGATCGATCTTTCGCACCCGAGATTCTCGGCTGTCTCCATGGGTGGGCGAGTCTTCGAAGTTCACTATGGCTTGGGTCAGGGCGGCACCAAGGCCGCGGCGTTCGCGGTGCGCTACGGCGCGATTGGCCCATGGGCAACGGAATTGGATCGAGAAAGTCTTGCGCGGATCGACGCCAACCATCCCGGCGTATTGCCGAACTCCTTCGAGCAGGGCTTCAGGATATTCACCGCAATAGAGCGGCGGGACTCGCAGCTTGACTGCACAGTACGGCTCGGTGCGCGGCGCTGGGAGATTCAATGAACGTAGGTCTGATACGCAAGGAATTGCGCGGTCAGTGGCCGTTCTTGTTTCTCGGGATTGCGCTGCTAGTGCTCGAAGTCATTGAGATCTTTCGGGAGCAATGGGATCTTCGGCCGCTCAGCATCACATTCCATAATTTTGACCAATTCTTGGCGGCCCAGTTTGTGATCGCATTCGCCGTCGGAACCGGGCTGCTGATGCGTGAGATCGATGATGGTACGCTGACGTTCCTTGATGGATTGCCGGTGACGCGGGCTCGCATATTCGCGGCGAAGCTAATTGCCGCATGCACGGTGCTGGTTGTCTATCCACTGGGCTATCTGGGGCTTCTGATGATGCTGCACCTGATGGGCCGGGAATCTCTCGATCATGAGCTGCATCCTGCGTTGATTGCAACGCAATCCGGACTGGCGATTTTGCTCACGTGCGGAGGATTGACCTGTGGATTGTTGCTGGGATTCTTGCGCAGTTTGAGCTGGATGACTTTGGCGCTCTTGGCGATCGCGATCAAGGTGTTGTCAACGAAGTGGCCACGGTTCGCGGTGTTAAACCCCGCCGAAGCGCTGACAATCCATCCCGTCGGCATTCACGTACACCCATCGCTAGAAAGCGTTGCTGTGCAATCGGCGGCTGTGCTGATGTTCGGATTGCCCGCCTATTGGTTGTTCAACGTTTCCGGCGCGGGGCGCAGACGGCAGTTTCAGCTGCAACTATCAAGACCTCTGATTTCAGCTTTGGTGACGGTTGCGACAGGCGCTGCATTGTTGGGTGCGGTAATCCGAGCCGGTCCAAGTGCTACTGCTGCATGCGGACGAAGTTTTTGGCAACGTAGCCAAGCAGCTGGGCATCGATGGCGGCCCCGCAATCGACGTGGACCTTTCCGGGTCGGAAGACAACAGCGAAGGGACGGCTTTTTTTGACCGGATTCGGATGGTTGCGACCGGTCCCGAGCCCTTGGCAGTTTTGGCACACGAGACGACGCACGTGTTTGCCGACAGGCTGGCCGGTGGCGACCGCGAGCGAGAGCTCGGAAAAATGGCAGCTTTTAACGAAGGTCTGGCCCACTGGGTAGAAACGAAGTTGTCGTCCGGCAGCGGTATTTCGGATGTGGATAAGCTGCAGGCGGCCATTATTTCCCGGCGTCATATGGTCAGCGCAAGGCAACTCACCGACATGACCGCACTAGCGCGGGAGGTAGACCTCAACTTGCAATATCCCCTCGGTGCTGCGCTAATCGATGTGCTGGTCAAGCGCAACGGTCCCGATGCGCCAAAGAAAATCCTCTTGACGATTGGACGCGTTGATTTTCCGCGCGACCTCAAGGGTGTTGAGTTGTGGCAGGCGGCGTTTCAAATGTCGGGGATCGACTTGGCAGTGGTTTTCGATGATTACACCCGTCGAGTGAAAGGATGGGAGGATGAGAATTCCGCTTTGATCGACGAGTTGCCGCGTCCGCGCGGAAGTCTGGTGCGCAAGACTGAATCAGTCGGCGTGTCGCTGCGAGCAGATACGCCGCTGCCTGAGGACTCGAGTTGGGTCGTTAGATTTCGGCCGCGGGACGACAGCCCATTGCGAGAATATGCGACCGTATACCCTTACAGCTCCATCGCATGGCGATCTTTGAAAACTATCGCCAACGAGAAGGTTTGCTTTCAGGCCGGCCTGCGAAGTCATGGCATTGTGATCTACGAAAGCTGGACCTGTCTGTCGCTCGATTCTGCGGCGGAGTACAAACGGCCGGTACGGTCGGTCTCAAAGCCGGCAAAGTGACCTGATGGGCGCACTTGCAGGTTGACCTGTTACGAGGTGGCCATCAAAGGCAAGAACGGCTTGCAGCTACTCTCGTTCGAATTCGCATGCTAATCAGCTTGTCGGACGGACACTCGAGTGCTAATCCGCGCGAAAATTAATGGAGACAGTGCGTTACAAGGCCAGGAGATTAATGAATATCAATACCGACATCAGGCGAAGAGTCCGGCTACTTTTGTCTGACCTGTTCGTGGATACCGAAAGATCCGTCGAGGATCTCGAGCAGCTCGGCTTGGCTCTCAAGAGAACAGGAGTCGCCTCAAGCGAAGCTGAAAACATACTGCGCACCGAAGTAGCTCCTGTTTGTTCCTGGTCATCCATGGTCGGGATAGTTCGCGCCGCCATGGATCACGAAGAGCGGTCATGATCAGCAGTCGCTGTTGGATTCCGATCGTCAGCTTGTATTCACTCAACAAATTAACAACCACTGTCGAGCGCCAATGCTCGTTAATGGGAAAATGGCATATCCTCGATCGCGCATGTAGTATCAGTGCGGTGATCGACGGTCTGCGTGGCGAAATCGAAAGGGGTCGCCGCAGCGGCAAAGCGAAACCCGCCGCCGAAGTACTTGACCGTCTGGAACTTCACACGATTTGCGCACACGGAAATTACCTGATCGTCTTCGAGCCGCTCGACGACGGCGCACTCATACTGCGAGTGCTTCACGGTGCCCGAAACGTGCCCGGAGTTCTCAGCAGCTACTGATCTATTGATCGCCATTCGCGTCGCATGGCTGCCGAAGCAGTTCGACCCTTTCGGCATCTATAGCCTTCTATCGCCCCCAAGCAACATTTTTTGACGGTAGACTTGACAGTAAAATTGGCACGCGCCGACACGAAGTTGCCTGTTTTCAAATGCTTACGAGTGCTGGAAACTATTGAGTGGAGTGACGATGGCGAACATATCTGATCCGCAACGGCAAGATTCGATCACGCGAGGCGCTCCGAATAAGCAGCAGCGGAACTTGATCACTTTCCTCATGGTACTGTGTGTCTCGGCAGGCACGTACCCGCGCTGGAAGGCGCTGTGCAGGTCATCATTGGGGATCGCAACGCTCCTGTGTGCGCTCTTGATGACAGTTCAAGGCTATGCGGAGAGCTTGGGTCACACCCAGATCGGAAGTCTCCCCAGACCGGGGCTTTTTACCTTTTTTTTTCTGGCGGACACGTCCAAACTAGTGCCGCGCCCTGACGAAGGAATTCGAGACGATCGGCCTTTTCCAAAGCGCGGGATCATTTACACGAAGCGCGCCGGCTTCGTCGACCTCGCCCATGTCTTCAACACCGTTTTGTGGTCAAATGCCGCGTCGCATGCAGTCGCGGCGGGCTTGCGCCAAGATAAGAATTCGATTTGGATACGCAGGTTCGAGCATAGCGAAGTCTCGATCCTCTTTTCGTCTTCCCCGGTAGGCTCCGAGATTGCCGGCCTGGATTCTGAGCAGAGAATCCAAGCCGTTTCGCGGATCACGGGTGAGTGCGTTGCAAGTGAGCTTGGGGCATGGCACGAAATCATCACCTGGTTCGGCTACAAGACAACATATATATGGAGCGAGAAGCCGTCGGCTTTTACATACGAAGACTTGGTGTCCCACTTGGTAGGAGTTCAAGTGTTTGAAGCGATTCCTGGTGAACCGGATCGTGCGAAGTTCGGAAGTGCAGTGAGACGGGTTCTGGCCGACCTTGGGCTCGTCGACAAAAAATTGGCATCAAAAGCTGTTTATAGCGTCAAAGGACTGTGGTGGGGACCATGGCTCTACACCAGACGAATGTTAGACATCGGCGAGAAGGACGGTCTCGTCCATCCTTGGACGGTGCCCGGAGCACAAGACGACCTGCATGATAGCAACGGCCCCGTCTCCTTCACGGTCCCTTGCGCGAAGATGCCAGCCGGATACACGCTACGCATCGTTCCTTCCGCATCCATTCTTCGACGCCTCAGAAAGTCCATTCCGGGGATTCCGGCGGTAATCGATCCGAATCGAGACTTTCCCGTCATCGTTAACGAGATTCGCTCCGAAGTCAGGAAAAAGCTGGGAGACAACGCGATTGAGCCAAATTAGGAATATAGACTGACCGGCATGTCGACTCCATCCGAGTTCGAGGTCACGTGTTTGCTCGACACGGATACCGTGGCGCTGCGAAACGTTCGGTGCGACGGCGAGTGTCGTCATCGCAGCGTGGAGGAATGCGTCTCGATGACGCACCTTGTATTCCCGTATCGCGGGATATACCTGCGGCACGTCGGTCGCGATCAGGCCGTCGCCGATGCCAATCATGTCTTGTTCTTCAACGCCGGCGAGGGGTACCAGGTCAGTCATCCAATAGTAGGCGGCGATGCCAGCCTGTCGCTTTCCCTGTCGGAACAGGTCCTGCGGGAACTCGCGCCCGCGTCTCTTTTGAACGGACGGGAAGCGATCGGGTTCCGCCACCAACATCTGGGCATCGATCCCCGCGCGCAAGCCCTGGTTGCCGTGCTTCGCGATAGCCTCAACAACGGTACCGTCGAGCCTTTGGAAGCTGAGAGCCTGGCGCTTACGTTGGTGTGCCGTAGCCTAGGACCGCGCACCGCGCACGAACCCGGAGCGACTCGCTCGCGCCGTCGGCTGGCCGATCGGGTCAAGGTCTTGTTGTCGAGCGATCTATCCCGACGCTGGAGCCTTGCGGAAATCGCCAGGGAGATCCGCGGCTCGCCGGTCTATTTGACGCAGGTGTTTCAACAGACCGAGGGAATACCCCTCTATCGTTACCACCTGCGGTTGCGTCTCGCGCGAGCCCTCGACCTGATTTCGCGATATGACGATTTGTCCACCTTGGCCGCAGATCTGGGGTTCTCCAGCCACAGTCATTTTTCTGCCTCGTTCCGACAGGCATACGGCCGATCGCCGACGGCCTTCAATCAATCCGCTCGATCGTCTTAGAAAATCGCTAAAGATTTCGACAGCGGCCGCAGGCACGAGATGGTCTCCTAGCCCTGCCACGAAACGTGGGCGGCTAATGGAGATGAAATCATGATTGAAAAAACCTGTGCGGCCTGCGATTGCCGGCTCGACGGAAATGGCATCAAAGTCAAAATCGGCGCGCGAGTCGTTGAAGTCTGCTGCGAGGAGTGTGCGCAGAAGTTGCGTGAGGCGATTTCGAGCAAGACCTCATGAGCGGCAAGGAGTTCTTTGCCAGCCAACCCCAAGTGGACACTCCATCCGGAAGTATCAGCTACGTCGAGCGCGGGAGCGGTCCGGTGGCCTTGTTCGTGCACGGCGTGCTGCTCAATGGTTATCTATGGAGGCATCAGCTCGATCAGCTCGGTGATCTCAGGCGCTGCATTGCCGTGGACCTAATGGCACACGGCAATACGGAAATATCCGCCACGCAAGAAGTTTCGGTAACGGCCAATGCGCGGATGCTGGCGGAGTTTCTGGATGCGCTGAAGATCGATCAAGTGGACCTGGTGGGCAACGACAGCGGCGGTGGCATCTGCCAGATATTCGCGGCGCTTTACCCGACGCGCGTTCGCAGTCTGGTGCTGACCGATTGCGATGCGCACGACAATTGGCCGCCTGAAGCATTCAAAGGCTTTGTCGGTATGGTGGCCGCTGGCGGGCTCGCGGGGACCCTGGACGCCATGCTCGCCGACAAATCTGTGTACCGCTCGCCTCGAGCATTGGGATTGGCGTATGAGCGTCCGGAGGACGTCTCTGACGATACCATCGAGACTTATTTGCGGCCGCACATCCGTTCGCCGCGGCGTCTGCATCACCTGGAGCGGTTTGTCGATGCGTTCGACTGTCGGCACACGGTGGACATCGAAACGGCGCTGAAGTCGGTGCAGGCGCCCACGCTCATCGCATGGGGTACAGACGATATTTTCTTCGATGTGAAGTGGTCGCATTGGCTGGAAAACACAATTCCTGGATCGCGGCGACGGGTGGAGTTCAAGGGCGGCAGGATTTTCTTTCCGGAAGAACGCGCGCGCGAGTTCAACAAGGAAGTCAGGGCGCACTGGATGGCGACTTCCGAATTGCGAATGGCTTAAGGTTGGAAGATCAAACATGTCGAGTCAGCTCTTTAGAAATCTTCATCGCGGCCCGGGATTATTGCTCTTGCCCAATGCCTGGGATGCCATCACTGCGCGCTTGATTGAGAGCCTGGGGGCGAAGGCGATTGCGACCACGAGCGCGGGGCTCGCATGGTCGCACGGCTATCCGGATGGCAACGCCCTCCCGGAGGATCAACTGATCGCTACAACTCGCGACATGGCCCGCGTCATTCGGGTGCCGCTCACGCTTGATATCGAGGCCGGCTATTCGGACGACCCGGGCGCAGTGGCGCGGCTCGTGGCCCGTGT
>WNFI01238286.1_pt1 | contig 10541 bp, 10 predicted proteins | sample 5400471 | NCBI WGS metagenome assembly WNFI01 (sample SAMN13153348, study PRJNA577476) | soil metagenome | isolation source: 100 cm saprolite on Douglas fir-dominated hillslope | place: USA:California | collected 2013-09-17 | reverse complement strand
GCATCCGAACGACGGGCGCGTGGTCTCCAATTTCATCGTCCAGGCCCTGAAGAACGAGCCCATCACGATCTATGGGGAGGGCAGGCAGACCCGATCCTTCTGCTACGCGGATGACCTCATAGAAGGATTGATGAAGCTCATGGCCACGCCCGAGGAATGCACGGGTCCGATCAATATCGGCAACCCCAACGAGTTCACCATCCTGCAGCTTGCGCAGCGCGTGATCGCGCTCACCGGCTCCAAGAGCACCTTGGTAAATCGGCCCCTTCCCAGCGATGACCCGGTGCAGCGCCAGCCCGACATCACCGCCGCGCGCTCCGAGCTCGGCTGGGAGCCGAAGACCCAACTCGATGAAGGCCTGAAGAAGACCATCGGCTATTTCTCGCGGCTGCTCGAGGAGGGTCGGCTCTAGAGAGAGCCACCGACATGTGCGGAATCGCAGGAATACTTGCCTATCGGGAATCCGCGCCACCTGTGGACCCGGTGGAGCTGAACGTGATTCGCGAAGCGATGGCGGTACGAGGTCCCGATGGCGCTGGCACGTGGATGTCGCCCGACCGCCGCGTCGGCCTTGCACACCGTCGCCTTGCGATCATCGACCTGAGCGAGACCGGCGCGCAACCGATGCGGAGCGCCGACGGCAGCCTGCAGATCACATTCAACGGTGAGATCTACAACTACAAAGATCTGCGTCGTGAGCTCGTCGGCAGGGGCTATCAATTTCGCTCCACGAGCGACACCGAGGTTCTGCTAAACCTCTATCGGGACCGCGGCCCCTCGATGGTCGAGTCGCTTCGCGGAATGTTCACGTTCGCTATCTGGGATGAGCGTGACCGGTCGCTGTTCCTGGCCCGCGATCCATTCGGCATCAAGCCGCTCTACTTTGCTGATAACGGCGCGACCATCCGTTTCGCGTCACAAGTGAAGGCGCTGCTGAAGGGCGGACGGATTGGAGACACTCCCTCCCCGGCTGGCCACGTGGGGTTTTATCTATGGGGCCACGTTCCGGATCCGCACACCCTGTTCCAGGCGATTAAGGCACTCCCGGCGGGAACCACGATGCGAGTCGACCGCAATGGCCGGCAGGCGCCACGACCGTTTTTCAGTATCGCGGCGGAATTCGCGGCAGGGGCCGAACGGTCGCGCTCGATGAGGATGTCGGCCGCCGAGGCGCAAGAGCAGGTTCGGACGTCTCTCAAGGACAGTGTCACACACCACCTGATTGCGGACGTTCCCGTGGGTGTATTTCTTTCATCCGGCATCGATTCCACGACCCTTACCGCGCTCGCCGCCGAAGTCGGATCCGGCGCCCTTCATACGGTCACCTTGGGATTCGATGAGTACCGTGGAACGCGAGACGACGAGACCGTGCTTGCCGATGTCGTCGCCAAGCGCTTTGCGACGGCGCACCAGACCCGCTGGGTCTCGAAGGCTAATTTTCAAAGCGAACTGCCGCGCATCCTCGAAGCGATGGACCAGCCAAGCATCGATGGCGTAAACACCTATTTCGTGAGCCGTGCTGCCGCCGAATCGCGGATGAAAGTCGCCCTATCCGGCGTTGGCGGGGATGAGCTCTTCGGCAGCTATCCGAGTTTCAAGGAGCTGCCGGCCATGGTGGGGTTACTCAAGGCTAGCTCCGCATTTCCCGGCTTGGGGCGAGCGTTCCGCCGGGTTTCCGCACCGATTCTCAAGCGGCTCACCTCGCCCAAGTTCGCCGGCTTGCTCGAATATGGCGGAGGCTTTGCGGACGCCTACCTGCTTCGCCGCGGGCTCTTCATGCCGTGGGAGCTTCCCGAGATTCTCGACGCGGACCTGGTCCGCGAAGGATGGCGGGAGCTCGAAACGCAATTGCTGCTGAAAAACTCGATCAAGGGAATCAAGTCGACTTTCCAGAAGGTTTCCGCTCTCGAGCTCTCCTGGTACATGCGTAATCAGTTGCTACGCGATTCCGACTGGGCCGGGATGGCGCATTCCCTGGAGATCCGCGTTCCGTTCGTCGATGTGGAGCTGTTGCGTTCCATCGCCCCCTTGATGGCAAAAAAGCCTTGAATCCTCCCCTTCCGAGACGTACGCGGAACCTTGTACTCGCGACGGACGCATTCGGCGGCCACGGCGGAATCGCGAAGTTCAACCGCGACCTGCTTCAGGCCCTGTGCACCCACTCGCTTTGCAAAGAGGTCGTCGCGATACCGCGGCTGATGGCGGCCAAACCCGAACCGCTACCCGCGAAGCTCACCTACGTGACGGCAGCTCTCAACAACAAGGCACGATTCATTTCGACCGTGTTTCGCGTCCTCTGGGAGCCAAAGCGGTTTGACATGATTTTTTGCTGCCATATCCACCTTCTTCCGGTTGCATGGTTGGCAAGCATTGTCACGGGAGCGCGGCTCGTGTTGGTGATTCACGGCATCGACGCCTGGCAGCCCACTCGCAGCCCCGTGACGAACCTACTGGTGCGGAGGGTCGATGCCTTCATCGCGGTCAGCAACCTCACCAAGGATCGCTTCATCGCGTGGAGCCGGGTGAGCGCGGACAAGGGGCTTGTGGTGCCCAATTCCATCGACCTCGCCAACTTCAAGCCGGGAGCAAAGAGCCCCGACCTGGTGAAGCGTTACGGCCTGCAAGGCAAGACGGTGCTCATGACAATGGGACGACTCGTGTCCGCCGAGCGCTACAAGGGTTTCGACGAAGTGATCGAGATCCTTCCGCTGCTCATCAAGACCACGCCCAACCTCTCCTACATGATCATCGGCGAGGGCAACGACCGCCGGCGGCTGCAGGAGAAGGTCAAGACGCTCGGGGTGGAGGACTACGTCGTCTTCACCGGGTTCATCTCCGAAGAAGAGAAGTGCACCCACTACAACCTCGCCGATGCATTCGTGATGCCCAGCCGGGGAGAAGGATTCGGCATCGTCTTCCTCGAGGCCATGGCGTGCGGCGTGCCCGTGGTAGGAAGCATCCTCGACGGAAGCAGGGAGGCCCTTCGTGACGGCGCGCTCGGTGCGCTCGTCGACCCGAACGACGCGCGCGCGATACAGGATGCCATCATGGATGCCCTCAGGCGTCCCCGGCACGTGGACGAAGGCCTGGGGTACTTCTCGTTCGCCAACTTCGAGAAGCGCGTTCACCGGATACTGGACACGACGACAACATGAAAGGAAATGTGCTCGTGACCGGCGGAGCCGGCTACGTCGGTTCGCACGCATGCAAGGCGCTGTCCGCGGCAGGGTATGTTCCCGTCACGTACGACAACCTGGTACTCGGCCACGAGCGGGCGGTGAAATGGGGCCCTCTCGAACTGGGCGACATCCTGGACCGCGGAAGGCTCGACGAGGTCATGGCTCGCCATCGCCCCGGCGCCGTGCTGCACTGCGCGGGATTCGCCTACGTCGGCGAGTCGGTCGAGAATCCGCACAAGCCCAGCGCCCCGTGAATCCCTACGGCGCCAGCAAGCTGATGGTCGAGCGCATGCTCGAGGATTTCGATCGCGCGCACCAGATCCGTTCGGTGTGCCTGCGTTACTTCAATGCGGCGGGAGCGGATCCCGACGGCGAGGTGGGGGAGAGCCACGATCCCGAGACGCACCTGATTCCCCTCGTGCTGCTCGCCGCCGCGGGGCAGCGGGAGGCGGTCTCGATCTTCGGAGACGACTATCCCACCGAGGACGGGACCTGCGTTCGCGACTATGTCCACGTATCGGACCTCGCAGATGGGCATGTCCGCGCCTTGAGCTTCCTCGAAGCCGGCAATCCCTCTTCCAGCTTCAACCTGGGAACCGGGCACGGCGTCTCGGTCCGCGGAGTGATCGACGCGGCGCGGCGCGTCACCGGCCGCAAGATCAACGTCCTCACGTCGCCGCGTCGCGAAGGCGATCCGCCGATCCTGATCGCCGAAGCGCGCCTGGCGGCCGAGCGCCTCGGCTGGAAACCCCGCTACCCGGGTCTCGACGACTCGGTGGGCCATGCGTGGAACTGGCTGACGCGCACGGGGACCTAGAATCTGGCTCTTGTCTCGTGGTTGACCTATATTGCTTTCACGGAACGATCGATTCGATCGATCGAGGAGAACATTAATTGGAGCACATCTTGTGCGTGGGGGATTCGCTCACCTACGGAGCGCGCGGCGAATACCGCCAGAGAATTGCGCTTCTTGCAGCGGCCTGATCGACCTGATGCGATCGTGCAGGCAACTGTCCAGCCCAGCTATGACCTCGCCGAGGCCGGTAGATCGATAGCGACCGGATGAGCCCGGCTGGCGACCGATTCGCGAGTCTGCGGCGCTACTTCCACAAGGGTAGAGGCGGGCGCGTTCGTCTGGCCGCTGCTTCGGGATTCGGTATCCGCGTGGTGTTGGCCGTAGTGGGCTTCATCAGCCTTCCCATAAGCATTCAATATCTTGGTAACGAGGGATACGGCCTGATGCTGGCGATAACTAGCGTGGTGACCTGGTTTCAGATTTCCACCCTCGGAGTCGGTGCAGGTCTTCAAAATGCTCTTACGGAGGCCATAGCCAAGGACGACAAGCCCGCGCAAACCACCCTTGTCACCACGGCGTGCGTCGCCCTAGGGGGTCTCGCGCTAACGCTGCTCGTTCTGGGAGCTGCGATCTATCCATGGGTCGAGTGGACAAAGATTTTTCCACCGACCACTACGCGGTTCCTGCATGAGTTAAGTTTGGCGGTGCTGGTGGTGTTCGCGTGCTTCTGTGCGAATGTTTTCCTCGGGTTCGTCCCAGCGATCCTCGCTGCTCGGCAGGAATTCCATATCGCATATCTCGGCCAATTGCTCTCCGGCGTCGCCGGCCTCGCCATGTTACTGGCGTCGACTCAATTCGATTGGGGGTTGGTAGGCGTAGTCGCGGCTGGTGTTGGATCTAGCGTAGCGGTGGGGGTGGGATTGGCCATCTGGCTCCTTTACTTCCGCGGCCTGCCGGCACTTCGCCCGCGCGTGTCCGCCTTCTCGACTGCCGCATTGAAGCGTTTGATCAACCGCAGCGCAGGTTTCCTTGTACTGAACTTGTCGAACATCGCGTTCTTTCAGTCCGACATGTTCATCTTGACGCACATCGTGGGCGCCGATGCGGTTGCGCCCTACGGCGTCGCCCAACGTGTATATGCACAATTTGCCGGGGTGTTCGGCATTGTCACTGGAAGCCTGTGGGTCGCCTACGGTGAGGCGATGGCACTTGGCGACGTCAAGTGGATTCGGCGCGCGTATATGCGTACTCGCCGCACACAAGCGATCGTCGTGGCGTTCGTTCTGGTTTTCATGGTCGCCCTCGGAGAGCCGTTGTTGCGTTTGTGGGTCGGGCCGAATGCCGCTCCGAACGGGGCTCTTATCGCCGTCCTGGGAGCAGTTTTTGTCGCACAGCAATGGACGGCAACGCACGCAATGATGCTCAACGGTCTAGACGTCATTCGGCCCCAGGTCGCATGTCTTCTTATCAACGGCGTTCTTCTCATTGCATTGAGTATTCTCGGCGCGAAGGCACTGGGGCCTACGGGTCTCGCAATCGGCGCGCTCCTCGCCTACGTCGCGACTTCGTGTTGGTACTTGCCCTTACTTGTACGCCGCACGCTTCGCCGCTTGGAGGCAAGTGCTTCGCGAACCTGATCTGCTCAAGGGTGGGCATTTACGGGTGCCGCGCACCTCAGATCTACCATCATGAACTCAACGCCGATCTTCGAAGTCAGGATTCCTTCCTATGAGCGCCCGGTCTTGCTACGACGAGCGTTGGAAAGTCTGATATGTCAGACCTATCCTTTTTGGTCTGCCATCGTATTCGACGACACCCCGTCCGACGACATTCAACAGGTGGTTTCTGCTGTAGACGACAAACGGATACGATACGAGCGAAATAGGGAACGGTTGGGCGCGGCTCTAAATATCGACCAGTGCTTTGCGCCGATCGCTTTTTGCAGCGGTCATTGGGCATCCCTTTTGGAGGATGACAACTATTGGTTACCCGAATTCCTAGCAACAGTTTCGGGATGGTGACGCCCCTAGAGTTACGCGCTCGCCTACTGTTGATGGAAGGCGTATCCAACGGCGGATTGCTTTGGAACCTGCAGGGACGAATTGATTTAAGAGTTGGGGCTGATGTAAAGGAGACTGGGCTGCATGAAGCATGCAGATCATTGCTGATTGGGTGCCCATTCCTATTTGTTGAGCAGCCCAATGCTGTGTGGAGTTCGATGGCCAAGGATCTGACTGCGCGCGCAGGCGAACGAAATCGAACAATAAACCGTGGAAACCAAAGGATTCGCGATTTTGTACTGCGTGAACACGGAGTTGCCCTTCTAACATCCGCCGAGCGTACTGCGAGGCAACTTGGATTACTAGAAACCCTCCGGCGGAATGTCGCGCACTGCGGGCACCTGGATCTCTTGAAAGCCCGTGAAACCCGAATTGATTTTTTGCTCTTTCAGGCGATGATCAAAGGTTACGCCTTGCGTCTCGTTGAGGTGGATCCCTGCACTGATTTCTTCAAGAATGGAAGGCCCGCGAGAATCTCATCCGGAACAGAATCGTAGCGGATGATCCTTCATCTTCTTCTCTTCACCGGAGCTGACGTTGGACTGAGCGGGGCCGATTCAGGAGCTAATGCAATCGGATGAAACGACTAATTCGAAATCTGGTCCGCAAACTTGGCTACGACATCATTCGACATATTCCCAATCAAATGGGAAAAGATCCTCTATACGACATGCGAACGTATCTTCGCAGTGGCAGCCCTGTTGTATTTGATGTCGGAGCAAATGTAGGGCAGTCCATTCAAAGCTTTCGTTCTCAATTTCCGGCATGCTCGATCCATTCTTTCGAGCCGAGTCCCGCGACGTTCAAGATACTTGCACAGCGAACGTCCGACCTCAAAGACGTGCGGTTGTGGAACTGCGCGCTCGGTTCGGTTTCGGGGAAGATGAGATTCTTGGAGAACTCCCAATCGGAAATGAGTTCCTTCTTGCCTCTAAGCGAATTGGGCTGGGGAGAAGTAACGAGAGAGACATTAGTTGAGGTAAGAACAATCGATCAGTTCTGTGACGATGAGCACATTGACTATATAGATATTCTGAAGTCGGATACGCAGGGATTTGAGTTAGAAGTGTTCAAGGGAGCTGAACGTACAATCCGCGCAAACCGAATTGGGCTGATTTACTTCGAGATAATATTTTCGGACATGTACAAGAACCTACCCTCATTTGGCGACGTATATGAATTCTTGACGCTTCATGGCTTCCGGCTTGTTTCCTTCTACGAATTTCACTATCAGAGGCGTTTGGCGAGTTGGACCGACGCACTCTTCGTCCATGAATCGTACAATCGAGCCTCGCGAGAGGAACCAAGGGAGTGACCAGCGCGAGGGCCGGCCCCGCCTCGAAACGCCCACACAAGAAATGCATTACCTTCTGACGGACTTCATCAATGTATCTGCTGAACAAACTCCTCCGAAAAATAAAGCAGCGCGCCCTCCCAGTTCCCACCGACCAGCAACGAGCATTGATAGACGATTTGCGCGATCGAATTCGGTCCATTGAACACGATGACGCAGGCGCGTCCGGCGGCGAGGACGCCGGCTACTGGCTCTCAAAGAGACGCCAATTGAGACAGAATCTACTCTCCGAGGATCCGAGATTGTTCCAGACGTTTCCCGTCATAACGGAGACGATGTTTATCGATGCGCCTGCGTACCTGGCAGGTGAATACGATGAGCTAAGACGCAGCGACGAATGGAGCGATCGTTGGCGTCCTGCCCTCCATCAGTCTGAGGTCCTGCGCGCTCCGCCATGTCCATACTATCCAAAGAGCACCGGCTCCAATATCCACCACGCTTACCACATCTTCCAGTTTGAACAAGCGACTTCCTTGCATGTGGGGGCGTTCCAACGTGTGTTCGAATTTGGGGGCGGATTCGGGGGAATGTGCAGGCTCATTCATCGACTTGGGTTCACGGGTCAATACTTCATTTACGACTATCCTGAGTTCAGCGCATTGCAACGCTTCTACCTTTCGCTGAACGACGTTGCCCTAACCTCATTTTCATCGGGCCGGCCAGGCGCAACTTGCTTTTCAGAAGACGGGCAAATTGAGCAAACATCCATACCTTCGCAGCCAGACCTGTTCATTGCAAACTGGTCATTGAGCGAAGCACCAATTGAATTCCGCTACCACGTGCTGGAGAAGGTGAAGCCGTCCGCTTGGCTTATTGGTTTTCAAGGTGATTTCGAAGGGCTCAATAACTTGGAGTTTTTCAATGGGTGGATGCGCGAGAACAGAAGGTGGCAATGGAATCTGATAAAAATCGCGCATCATCCAGGCCAACAGTACTATCTGTTCGGTAACGAACAGCGACAATGAACGTGCTTCGTTTCTTGCGAAATTGCCTTACGGCTCCCAAAGTCGCCAGAAGCAGCGCAATGATGGTGTTGCGATCGCTCTACGGAAGGGCCTACTGGACACTATGGCCGAACAGGCCTCTTGAATATAAGACCGAATCTTCGGGCGTTCTGCTTCTCGAGCCAGGTCACAGCTTCACGGGGTGCTTTTGGCCTGCTGTCGATCGATATGAATCCGACGTTCGTGCCGCTTTGTTTCATTTTTTGCGTGAGGGAAGTGTCTTCATCGACTGCGGTGCAAACGTGGGATATTTTTCCGTTCTGGCGCACGGAATTGTCGGCTCCTCAGGCCGCGTAATCGCTATTGAGGCCAACCCGTTAACCTTTCGCCTTTTGCAGCGAAATCTTCAACGAAATGGTTTGAAGGAAGCGATCAACTGTGCGGTGGCGTCAAGCAGCGGCGAGATAACTTTGTACATGCCGGCGACGGGCGATATCTATTCCAGTCTCCGAACGGGAGGTCTCGTCGTCGGTAACAATATTCAATCGTTCAAAGTCCCTGGGAAGACACTCGATGAAATCGTAAGGCCGCTCAACCTTCGAAACATTGATCTCATCAAAATCGATGTAGAGGGCGCAGAGATTGAAGTATTGAGGTCAGCCGCGGAGGTCGTCGCAAAATACAGACCGGCGATCATCTGCGAGTACGGCACAAACACGTGGCCAGCGTTCGGCGCGTCGAAGAGCGACTTGGACAGCCTGATGCGCCAGTATGGGTATGTCATCGGAAGATTTGACGTTGATGCTGGAAGCGTTTGTGCCGCGGAGCCAGAAACATTTTCGTCGCCTTACACGAATCTGATCTTACTGCCAGAGCGTAGTTCAGACTCTGGCGAGCCGATCGGGCAGCGATCTGAGTGAGCACAGCTCTGCGGCTTGGATATCTCCGATTGCTTTCCTGCGTGGGCACGAGGTCGTTTGTGGCCAAGAGCGGATTGGGATATCCATTCGTGTGTCACGTGGGCGACTTCTTTGGCGAGCAGGCATTCTACAATCGGGAAGCGTACCGCCTTGAGCTGGAAATGTGCGCCAGCTGGCTCGCAACGGAAGAGGCCCCTGTGGTAGTCGATGTGGGAGCTAACGTGGGCTTTTGGTCCACCCAGCTAGCGCAAATGATTGCCGGCGTACGGCCCTTCATCTACGCATTGGAGCCGGTGCCGCACACATATTGCAGACTTGTAGAGTCAATCGAGACGTTGGGGCTAACGAGCAGAATTGCGCCTCTTGCTGCGGCCATCCTCAACGGGCCTCGCACCGTTCGACTGAGTCACAATCCGAAGCAAACAGGATTCGCGCAAGTTAGCGAGACGAAGATCAATTTGCGGGCGGGAGATCGACTGGTGCAATCGCTCGCACTCTCACTCGACGAACTAGTCGATTCACTGGGCATCGCTCCTTCCCTCGTAAAGGTTGATGTGGAAGGCAGCGAGGTTGCGGTGTTACAAGGAGGCCATGATCTCCTTGCTCGGCCGAATCCGCCCGCCCTCATGCTTGAATTCAATCCGCTAACGCTGCGTGAGACCGGGGCGCTACGTTCAACATTCGAGAGCCTGCTATCACGGTATGCCATCTACTATGTCGACGATTTTGAGGGGCAAAAAAAAGAGTTCGGTGCACCGGTGAACACCCTGGATGATCTGGACACAGTATGCAACCTTCTGGCCGTGCCAGATACTGAGGTGGCGAAGATTCGATTCCAACAAGCGGTTCGGGCGACTAAGAGTCGTCTTGCGATCTCACGCTAGCAATCACAGGATATGCAGCTTCTTCCGATCACGGCGATCATCCCGACCCGAAATCGCCCCGTTCCACTGCGGCGTGCTTTGTATTCCTTGCTCGATCAGTCGGCGTTGCCGGAAGAGATCATCGTAATTGACGCTTCGGAGGACACCGCAACGAGGGATCTATTGGGGGAGATTCGGCCGTCGTTTCCGCAGGCGGTGCTACTACATTGGATGCAAGCGCCTCTCGCCGGTGCAGCAGTCCAACGCAATCAGGGCTGCGCCGCCGCAACCCGACCTTCCATTTGGTTCTTCGATGACGATGTCGTCTTCGATGCTGACTGCCTCACCCGATTGTGGAACGGTCTCGAGTCTGATCCCCGAATGGGAGGGGTCAATGCCATGATCAGGAATCAGCGCTACCATCC
>WNFI01088311.1_pt1 | contig 10541 bp, 7 predicted proteins | sample 5400471 | NCBI WGS metagenome assembly WNFI01 (sample SAMN13153348, study PRJNA577476) | soil metagenome | isolation source: 100 cm saprolite on Douglas fir-dominated hillslope | place: USA:California | collected 2013-09-17 | reverse complement strand
CCGAGGTCGAGGTCGCCCCGGTCGAGGTTCCTCCAATTGGAAGGGACGAAGAAATCCGCGGACTGTCCCGAAAAGACCGGGCCGGGCTGGAAGCGCAGGATGGCCTCTCCGCCCGCCCAGGTCCTCGCCCCGAATGTGTTCCCGGTGGCGGCGAAGATGCTGGAGCCGTCGCTGGCCAGCCCGCTCGGGGCCCATATGCCTCCCCCGCGGACGCCGGTGGACCAGGCCTTGGCCCCCGCCGGGTTCGCGAGCGGCACCCCGATGACCCAGCCCCGGTAGTCGGAGCAGTCACCCGCGTGCCCGCCGTAGGGCACGTACAGGGTGTCCCCCACCACGAGGAGGGCGCCGCGCTGGTTCTGCACCACGGGATCGAAACCCAGGCCGTTGAACTGGACGATCGCCGCGTCCAGCGGCCAACCCGAGCGTTCCGAGCCGTCGTCGATGGAGAGGGCGTGGATCAGGTGTTTCCCGATGGAAGCCCCGTCTCCCGTGACCGCGTCCAGGTAGAGAGTGCGGCTCGAGAGGTCGATGTAGGGCGTCCCCGTGATGCCCAGGGGGAAGATGTCACCGCAGCCGGCGCCGGTGGCCCCCGCGGGCGGGCCCAGGTTTTGGGTCCAGCGCATGTTTCCCGCCTGCTCGTCGAGGGCGTAGACGTTGTTGCTCTCGGTCACTATGTAGAAAGCGCCCGTGCCTCCGGGCCCGTTCGCTACATAGAGCGGCTGCGCGTACACGTTCCCATGGAAGGCCCCGCTGAAGGAAGCATCCAGCTGCATGGTCGCGGCTCGCGCCCGAGTCAGCCCAGCCTGCACGTAGAGGCCGTCGCGACGGGCGCTGTTGTGGTGCTGCACCACCGAGGTGGCGGCCCCCGGGGGGGAGGGAGACGGGGACGGAGAGGAGCTCGAGCCCCCGCAACCGGGGCCGAGGGCCAGGAGTAGCAGGACGGTCAGCGGAGCGGCGGCCCGTGCCATCACCGATCACCTCCAGGCGGAAATGTCTCACGCGCGGGAGGGCCCGACAAGGGCCGGCCCGGCGTAGCGTCCGAAGGCCCGGGGCTCCGGCAGGGGATGGGATCCCCGATCGCTACGTGCTTTGCTCGGCCGCACGGTTTACACTAGCGGCGGGAGGGCTGGCGTTGGAACCACGCTTACGAATGGCCCACCTGCTGCGTCGGGCAGGATTCGGGCCCGCCCCCGGCGAAATCGAAGCCCGGCTGAACGACGGCTTCGAGCAAACGGTTCGCCTGCTCCTCGAACCGGGGGGAGTCTCGGACGGTCTGGGCGAGATCGACCGCCAGATCGGCGGCCTCCTGGACTTCAACAACATCGAAGACGTCCGGACCTGGTGGATCTACCGCATGATCCACAGCCAGCGCCCCCTCATCGAAAAGATGACGTTCCTCTGGCACGGCCACTTTGCGACCGCGATCAGCAAGGTCAGCAACCCCTATCTGATGTACCTGCAGAACCAGCTCTTCCGCGAGCGCGGGCTTGGATCCTTCGGGGACCTGCTGCAGCGGGTGGCTCGGGATCCGGCCATGCTCGTGTGGCTGGACGGCTCCGCGAACCGCAAGGCCCACCCCAACGAGAACTTCGCGCGGGAGGTGATGGAGCTCTTCACCATCGGGCGCGGCCAATACAAGGAGGCAGACGTCCAGGAGGCGGCGCGGGCCTTCTCCGGCTGGAACCTGCGCGACGACACCTTCTTTTTCAACGCGGCCGAGCACGACGCCGGGCCCAAGACCTTCCTCGGTCACGAAGGCAACCTCGATGGCTCGGACGTTCTGAATATCCTGGCCGACCACCCCGCCACCGCCGAGCGCCTCACGAGCAAGCTCTTTTCTTTCTTCGCGTATGAGAACCCGGAGCCGCCAACCCTGGCCCCGTTCGTCCAGGTCTGGCGCTCCACCCGCGGGAACATCCGCGAGGTGCTCCGCGCCATGTTCCTCTCCCCCGTCTTCTCCTCCGAGCGGGCCTTCCGGGCCCAGGTCAAGAGTCCGGCGGAGTTCGTGATCGGCGCCATACGCAGCCTGGGCGGCACCATCACCCCCCGCCAAGTCGTTTCCCTGATGGCCCGCATGGGCCAGGACCTGTTCAACCCCCCGAGTGTCAAGGGCTGGGACGGGGGTAAGGCCTGGATCTCCACGTCGACCCTCTTCGAGCGCCTCAACTTCGCGGCTTCCATCACGACCGCGCGCGGCCCGAAGGGGACCAGCCACATCGAACCGGAGCGGGTCTTCGAGGGAGTCACCCCCACCACCTCCCGGCAGATCGTGGACCTGGCCGTAGATCATCTCCTCGACGGCGTGCTCTCGGAGCCCACGCGCCAGGCCCTGGTGGCTTACATCGAGACCCCGGATCCCCAACGGACGAAGGAGCTGGGGGGGAAACCCCCGTCGATCACCTCCGACAACCGGACTCTGGACGAGAAACTGCGGGGCCTCATCCACCTGATACTCTCCACCCCCGATTTCCAGCTGAGCTAGGGAGCCATGGGCATCACACGCCGGCGGTTCTTGGGGGGCAGCGGGGCAACCCTGGTCGCCCTCGGCGGCTCGGGCCTCCTCCCCCGGATGGCCGCCGCCCTGGGAGCGGAGGACACGGGGAACCCGGCCTCCGGCCGCTCCCTGGTCGTGATCCAGCTCGCGGGCGGCAACGATGGCCTCAACACCGTTGTCCCCTACGCCGATCCGCTCTACCCGAAGCTCCGGCCCACCGTTGCCCTCCCGGAGAGCGAGATCCTGAAGCTGGACGAGCGCCTCGGCCTCCACGCAGCCCTCGGTCCATTCCGCGAGCGGTTTGCCCAAGGCACGCTGGCGGTGGTAGAGGGCGTCGGCTACCCCAACCCCGACCGCTCGCACTTCGTCTCCACCGCGGTCTGGCAGACGGCGCGGCTGGATCCCTACCGGGAACCCACGGGCTGGCTCGGTCGGGCCATCGACTTCCAGCCCGACCCGCGCCATCCCCGCGAGCCCGCGGCCCTGGAGGCCCTCGGCATCGGGGGCGGCGGCCTCACCCCCGCCCTCTACGCGCCGCGCACGCCCGTTCCCTCGCTTCTCTCCCTCGATGCCTTCTCCGTGCAGCCCGACCGGCGATATCCGGGCGACGCGGGGGCGCTCCGCACCGCCCTCGGCGCCATGTACGTGGAGAGCGGCGAGCCCTCGGGGGCGGGGTTCGTCCGCCAAGTCGGCCGCAGCGCGCTGCGCTCCTCCGACGAGCTGCGGGCGGCGGTGGCCGGCTACTCCTCGATGGTGACCTATCCCCGGAGCGGGCTCAGCGACCAGCTCAAGCTCATCGCCCAGCTCCTCACCGCGAACGTGGGCACGCGAATTTTCCACGTCACCCTGGGCGGCTTCGACACCCACGCCAACCAGAAGCCACAGCAGCGCAACCTGCTTGCCCAGCTCGCGGAGGGTGTCTCGGCCTTCCTCGACGACTTGAAGGCGCACGGCCTGGACGATCGGGTTGCCGTGCTCACCTACTCGGAGTTCGGCCGGCGGGCGCAAGAGAACGCGAGCGCGGGCACCGACCACGGGGCGGCCAGCAGTCTCTTCGTGCTGGGCGCCAAGGTGGCGGGTGGCCTCCATGGGCCGGCGCCCGATCTGTCCAGGCTCGAGGGCGGTGACGTTCCCTTCGCGGTCGACTTCCGTTCCGTCTACGCGTCCGTCCTCCGCGACTGGTTCAAGATTCCCGCGGAGAGGGTCCTCGGCCCGAACCTCGCCGGCCTGCAGCTCTTCCGGGCCTGAAGCGGGCGCCCCCTAGCCCACGATCCTGAGGAAGCGGACGACGAGCAGGGTCAGCAGCACGGCCAGGTACGCGCGGAGCAAGTAGAGCGCGATGCGGGCCGTCCGGGTCGTCTGCACGCGAGGCACTAAGGCACCCTAATCCTTGGCCGGAACGGAGGCCCCCTTCATGATGTCGTTGTAGCGGACGACGCCGAGGATGCGGTCGTGGGCATCGACGACGGGAATCATCTGGTAGTTGTACTTGGCAAACATCTCTGCCAACTCGTCCTGGACGTTCTCCGCCTCCGCGGAGACCACGGGGGTGGCCATGATCTCGCCCAGGGTCTGCTCGTCCGCGGCCAGCACCAGCTCCCGGAGGTCGACCACCCCCAAGAGCGGCTCCCCGTCGCTGCCCACCACATAGACGTAGGACACGGCATTCCGGGCGCGGCCCGACCGCCGGATCTCCGCCAGCACCGGCCCCACCTTGGCCTCGGGGGGGAAAGCCACGTAGTCCGAGTCCATGAGCTCCTGGGCCTTGACCTCGTCCGTGGAGAGGATCCCCTTCAGCCGTCGTACGATGTCCGGGGGCAGCACGGCCAATAGCTCCTCCGCGTCGTCATGGGGCAGGGCCGAGAGCAGCTTGGCCAGCTGGGGCACGGTCATCTCCCCCAGGATCGCGCGGGCCCGTTCCTTTCGGAGGCGAGCGACCAGCTGCCGCTGGGCCCGGGGCTCGGCCTCGACCAGGGTCTCCGCCGCCTTCTCCGAGTCCAAGGCGGAGAACAGTGCCTCCTGCTCCTGTCCGGAGAGTTGCTCCAAGGCGTCGGCCAGGTCCTCACAGGGCAGCTCCTTGAGCTGCCGGCGCGTGACCGAGAGCTCGAGCTTGTCCGTGGTCACGGCGTCCTCCACGGAGAGGGGCTGCACGTACTTCCAGGAGATGAACTCCCCCTTGATCCAGTCGAGCCTGCCCAGCCCCCAGCTCCGGAGGAACCCGTTGAAGGAGGTGTCGACGTGGATCAGCAGGAGCCGGCCCCGGGCTTCCAGGAGCTGCATGTCGTTCACGACCTCGATTCGCCGCCCGTCCATGTCGAGGATCGTGCGGCCCATCAGGTGCTTCCCGAGCATGATCCAGCCCGTCTGGTCCACGAAGGGTGGATAGGGGCCACCAGCGGGCGGAGGCTCGACGAAGATCGCGTCGTCCTCGATGCGCGACACCCGCTCCCAGGGGACGAACTGGGTGGGCACGCCCCAGCCGAGCTCAAGGTAGATCCCGGCCGCCTCCGGGTAGGGATCCTTGAGGGCAAAGACGAGATCGCTGAGGCGGCCGATGCGGTCGCCGAGCTTTCCCGCGCAGACCGGCCGCTTGTTGAGCTCGGAGAAAAAGAAGAAGCGGACTCCTCCCGGCATCGGGGGGAGGTCGGAAGCTCTTGTTACCTCGCGCGGGGTAGCCACGGGGCCTCCTAAGAAGACATCCGGAACCAGTCCGGGAACAGCGTGCTCACGGCAAAGAGCGTGGACATGACGGTCACGAAGATCACGATCGACCAGTTTGCGACGTTCTCCCAGCGGGTGTTGACGTGTTTGCCCATGAAGGAGGGATCGTTCAGGATCAGGATCAGGAACACTAGCGCCGAAGGCAAGAGGGTCACCGCCACGACCTGTACGAACATCGTGATCGTGATAAGGGGGGCGCCCGGGATCAGCACCACCGCTCCCGACGTCAGGAGCATCACTAGGTAGATGGCGTAGAACCAGGGTGCATCCTTGACCCCCTTGTTCAAGGAGTGTGCCCAACCGAAGACCTCGCCCACCGCCCAGGAAGTGGAGAGCGAGATGCAGAGGGCTCCCAGAAACCCGGCGTCGAAGAGGCCGATGGCAAACAGCCTCCGGGCCAGCTCGCCCTCGCCCGTGGGCAGGAGCGGCACCAGCGCCCTCGCCGTTTGCTCCGCGTCCTCGATCACGACGGGCGGGTGGTGGTAATAGAAGGCGGCCCCCGTGGCCACGATTATGAAGGCCGCCACAACGCAGGTCACGAGCGAGCCGACGAACGTGTCCACTTTCCCGTACTTCACGTCCCGGACGTCGAGGCCCTTGTCGACCACCGCGCTCTGCTGGAAGAAGATCTGCCAGGGGGTGATCGTGGTCCCGATGTTGGCAAGGATGATGAATAGCATCTCCCCGTTCAGCCCGCCCAGCAAGCGGGGTGCGAGGAGGCCCTCGAAGACTTTCCCCCACCCGGGGGCGGTGGGGGTGGCCATGGCCCAGAAGGCGGCCGGGATGTAGACGAGATTGAACAAGCAGAAAAAGAGCGTGAGCCTCTCAAAGGTCCAGTACTGCCCAGTGATCACGACCAGAAAGAGCACGAGCGTGACCCCGACGAAGGTCACCCAGGGGGGCACGCCGAACAGGCGCAGGGCCGCGGTCATGCCGATGTATTCCGTGACCAGGGTCAACCAGTTGACAATGGCCAGGTCGGCCAGCGAGAACCAGCCCCAGACTGGCCCAAAGCCCTCGAAGATGGCCTCGGCGTGGCCCCGTTTGGTCACCGCACCAAGGCGCACCGTCATCTCTTGGACGTAGTAGGCCATGGGCACGAGGAGGAAGAACAACCAGAGCAGGCTGAAGCCGTACTTCGATCCCGTCACCGCGTAGGTCGAGATTCCCCCCGCGTCGTTGTCGGCGACCATGGTGATGATCCCGGGGCCGAGGACGGCGAGAAAGACAAAGACACGCCGCTGAAAGCGGCTCAGGCGATGGAAGGTCTTGCTGATCCAGAACACGGACGTTTCTCGGCCCCTCGTTGCAGGTTCGGCGGCATGGCTAACGACCGCGTGCGTGCCCCATCGTTCCATAGGAGCGTTTGACCGAACGCGACTCCAGGCAGCCGGTTGCGACCGAGCAGAGGTCGCCCAAGGCTGGACCTGACTCGGCGTCGGTGCGTGGCACCGTGGCATCCTGACTCGCCTACATGATTGGCGCTACGGCCAGGAGAGTCGGGGGTTAAGCACGTCGAGCGTCGAGACCCCGGCCGACGCTTAGCGGACGCCGCGGGAAGCGTGGACGGCACGTTGAGGACGCCGACTCCGAGCTGCATCAGCCGTGCTCCGGGTTAGCCAACCGCCGCCCAGCTTCCGCCTTGGGGCGGAGCCGGGGGGGAACTGGCTGGGTCAAGCGCAAGTCAACCCCGTCGCCGCTTTAAGGTTACACGAAAACGGCGTCTGGCCCAGGGCGGGTCGCACGGATTCTTTGGCGGCTCCCCGGGAGCCCACGCCGACGCCCTGGGGACGGAGGATTTCCGGGGCGCTCCCTCTCGATTTCGAGGTGGGTCTCCAACCGGAGGCGTCAGGTAGCCGCGGTCGAGCCTTATCTTGCCGCTTTCGCCTGACCGCACGCCCGGCGTGGTAGGCTATCTAAGCCTGACTGGAGAACAAAGATGTTTGGCAGCCTTGGCGCACCTGAAGTCTTGCTCATCCTTATCGTGTTCGTGCTCATCTTCGGCACGAGTCGCCTTCCCCAACTCGGAAAGGGCATCGGTGAAGGCATTCGGAACTTCAAGAAAGCGATAAAGGACGAGCCCGAGTCGGGAAAGAACGGAAAGAAGGGGACGTAGACCTCATCCCGGCCGGACTGCTGTCTACCCGTCTCCGCCGCTGGACTCTTATCTGGCGGGCCGGGCTCTGATCAAGCCGACCCTCGCCTACGGTACCGTATGTACAGGAAGAACAGGACGAGGACGACGGCCGCGGTCATCGCCAAGTGAAGCTGACCGAGCCCCACCTTCGACCATCTTTGGCCAAGACCGTAACCCAACCCGATGAAGGTCCCTGCCCAGAGGAGTCCCCCGCTGTAGGCGAATAGAGCAAAGACGGGCAGCTCCAGCTTCGACGCCCCTGCGACGTAGGCGGTGAGGTGTCTTACTCCCGGCACGTAGTAACCGAAGGTGAGGCCGAAGGTACGTCCGACCGCGTAGCTGAGGGTGATCCCGCAGAGGCTGCCCAGAAAGGCGGAGGCCAGGCTCGGGATGGCCCGGAGCTGCCCTTTGTAGATCAAGTAACCGACGAACAACAGGAGCGTCTCGTCAGGTATGGGCAGGCCAATGATCCCGAGCACGAGGAGAGAGAAGATCGCGACATAGCCGTAGTGCGCGATCCACTGCATTGCTGTTTCCATCAAGGGTTCACAGGGGCGGTCCTCAGACCCCGGCTCTCCTCGCCGGCTGCCAACCTGGATTGGGAGCCCTCTCCCCGCCCCTAGCCTCCGGGCGCCAACCTCCCGGTCCCTCGAGCCGTGGAGTCGCGGGCCTGACCCCAGACCGCGACCCGGCCGCTTGAGGAGGGATCGGGGCCGCAAACCCCGAGGGTGTCAGCCTCCCTCCGCCGTCGCACTCATCGGTCTTGGGCACTCTCTCCCACACGGTCTGGGCGGTGATGTCGCCCTGCCGACCGCAAATCTCCCCTCGGCCCTTTGTTCGCGTTCCGTGTGCTGAGGGTCATCAACAAGACTGACTTATCATATGAGTCCCCCGACTCGAGTCAATTGTCGCGCCGTGTCCTCCTTCCAAGATGGGGACACCGCGGATTTCCGAGACCGGAGTTGGCGCTCCGGCCGCCGGGCGACACTCCCCGCAACCCGTGACGAGCGTGCCCGTTACGGGACCACCCGTGTCAGGTGACCGCCGGCACAAGGCTGTCCTTACCAGATCTTTATGGCCGGGAGGCCGGTGCTTACACCTTCCTTACACCGGAGGGGGTAGCGTCTATTGCTGAGCGGCGTGGCCCGATCACGGCCACGGGCATCCTCCCCAGACTCGATGAGGCTGCGGGGAGGCGACCCCAGGGAACCGCTTCTTGGCTAGGAGGCCACGTGTAATGAGGCGAGATGGTGGGAGGACGGGGGCTCGAGAGGGAGGGTGGTTTCACACAACCGTCGTCAATTGCCGGCTCTCCTCCTGTCGGCAGGCCGACCGCCCTCCTCGCAGCGCTCTTCCTCTTCGCGGGCGCTTCCTGGCTCGGAGCGGAGGAGCAAAGTGTCTCTCTGAAATCCGAGACCTCCCGCGGGGTGAGGCTCCCGGAAGTGACCGATCAAATCCTTCTCCTCGAACAGCGAATCGAAAAGGCTTGAGGCCGAGCTGAGAAGCGCTCGGGCCGAGGGCGGGGGGTCGCTAGCCGAGACGGCGCCGTCAGTGACCGCGCCGGCATCCGACCCGGCCCAACCTTCGGTGCCTTCCCCTCCACCGACGCCGGCGGCCGAGGCGTCGCCGGCCGCCGAGCTCGAACAGAACGCCTCGGAGAAGAAGCCGGCGGAGCCGTTTGCATTCGCCGACTTCTCGTGGCCGCCCGGAAACTATGGGGCCGCCGAGCGGGCCCTCTCAACCACCGCCTTCACTGGAGAGTTCCGCGTCGACACCGCCTATCACCACAGTTTCAACCGCCCCCAGGACGACACGATCTCCGGCTCCAGCGAGGTATTCCGGCACAACGAGTTCCAGCTGACCCAGTTGGGCATCGGTGGCGACTTCAACTACAAGAACGTCCAGGGCCGGCTGATGACCCAGTTCGGGATGTACTGGTTCACGACGCCCCGCAACGACGCGAGCCCGGGGCGCGGCCAGTGGACCCTGGACGGTGCCTATCGCTACATCTCCGAGGCGTACAGCGGCTATCACATCAACAAATGGAACGGCATCAACATCCAAGCCGGCATCTTCATGTCGTACGTGGGTCTTTGGAGCTACTACAACTTCGACAACTGGACCTACCAGCCTTCCTACGTCTCCTCGAACACGCCGTGGTTCTTCAACGGAATGCGCGTCCAGATCTTCCCCAGCGACAAGCTGAAGATCGAGCCCTGGTTTGTCAACGGGTGGCAGTCCTACGGCAAGTTCAACAACACGCCCGGGATCGGGCTGCAGGTTTCTCTGGCGCCCGAACGGCTGGCTCTCGCTCCTCGGCAACCAGTACTACGGCGCCGACACGCTCGCCACCCCGGACCGCAAGCGCGTCCACACCGACGACAGCGTCATGGTCAAGTACTACGACAACGGCAGCCTCAGAGCCGCGGCCTCGCTCACCCTCGACGCGGGATGCGAATACGGCGGCGGCGTGAGCTGCTCGGGCGGCACCGCCGCGAGCCCGTCTCAGTACTTCCTCGGCTTCATGGCCTACAACCGGCTGTGGCTCGATCACGGCCGCCACGGCTTCACCGTTGGCGGTGGCGCCATCACCAACCCGGGGCGGTACCTGGTGCTGGTACCGCCCATCAACGGGGCGACGGCTTTCTCGGGAACGCCGTACTTCACCGCCAATCCGGGCGATGGGTTCAAAGCCTGGGACATGCAAGTGACGTTCGATTACGTGCCACGTTGAACAAGGAGTGGCAGCCGCTCGAGGAGGCGGTGGGGGCCGCCCTCACCCAGCTGGAGGAGAAGCTGCGGGGGCGCAGGGTCCGGACGGACTTGCCGGAGAACCTGCCCCTCGTGCCCCTCGACACCGTGCTCGTCGAGCAGGTCCTCGTCAATCTGCTCGAGAACGCGCTCAAATACACCGGGGCCGACGCCGAGATCGAGATCGCTGCCCGGGCGGGCGACGGGCAGATCCTCGTGGAGGTGGCCGATCAAGGGCCGGGCATCCCGCCCGGGGAGGAGGGGCGCATTTTTGAGCCCTTCCGCCGAGCCTCCAGCGAGAGGAGGCCGGGAGTGGGCCTGGGGCTCGCCATCTGCCGGGCCATCATCCAGGCCCACGGTGGACGGATTTGGGTCGAGAACCGTCCCCGCGGCGGGGCCTCCTTCAAGTTCACTCTCCCCTTGGACGGAACCCCACCC
>WNFI01077998.1_pt1 | contig 10541 bp, 9 predicted proteins | sample 5400471 | NCBI WGS metagenome assembly WNFI01 (sample SAMN13153348, study PRJNA577476) | soil metagenome | isolation source: 100 cm saprolite on Douglas fir-dominated hillslope | place: USA:California | collected 2013-09-17 | reverse complement strand
CCGCGCGTATACTGCGCCTCCGAACCAAGGAGGATGCCGATGCGCGCGCTCACCGTCCTCGGTCCGCTCGCCCTCGTCGTCGTCGCCACGGGTGCGGCGGCCGCCGAGCCGCCCCCGCCCGCCCCTCCCTACGTGCCGTTCGACCTGGGCACGCACCATCGATCGGTCTCGACCTCCAACGGCGACGCGCAGAAGGCCTTCGATCAGGGCCTGATGTGGTCCTTCTCCTTCAACCATGGCGACGCCGAACGCGCGTTCCGCGAGGCGGCGCGGCTCGACGACGCGCTGGCCATGGCGTGGTGGGGGATCGCGCTCGTGAGCGGACCCCACATCAACAACCCCACGGTGGACGAGGCCCACGCGAAGGTGGCGTGGGACGCCCTGGCCGAAGCGAAGAAGCGGCGGGAGGGTGCCAGCGACGTCGAGAGGGCGCTCATCGACGCGCTCGTCGCGCGCTACGCCTGGCCGCAGCCGGCGGACCGCCATCCGCTGGACGAGGCCTACGCCGCGGCCATGGCCGACGTCTTCAAGCGCTTCCCGCAGGACGCGGACGTGGCGGCCCTCTACGCGGAAGCGCTCATGGACGTGCGGCCGTGGAACCAATGGACGCGCGAGGGCCAGCCCCAGCCTGGCACGCTGGACGTGTTGCAGGCGCTGGAGACCGCGCGCGCCCTCGATCCCGACCATCCCGGCGCTCTCCACCTCACGATCCACGCCCTGGAAGCCTCGCCGCAGCCCGAGCGCGCCCGCGAGGCGGCGGACCGGCTCCGCAACCTCGCGCCCGACGCGGGCCACCTCGTGCACATGCCCGCGCACATCGACGTGCGCCTGGGCCGGTGGCCGGACGCCGCCGTGGCCAACGAGAAGGCCATGGCCGCGGACGCGCGGTACAACGCGCGCAAGCTCGACCCGGGCTTCTGGGGTCTCTACATGGCCCACAACCAGCACTTCCTCGGCTACACGGCCATGATGGAGGGCCGGCGCGAAGCCGCCCTCGGGAACATGCGGGGCGTGGTCACGATGTTCCCTCCGGAGTTCGTGAAGGAGAACGCGGTGTTCATGGACGCGTTCATGACCGCGCACCTGGAGGCGCTCAAGCGCTTCGGCGAATGGCAGGCCGTCCTCGACCGCAAGCCCGTGGTCGAGGGATTGCCCGTCTCCACCGCCCACCGCCACATGGTGCGGGCGATCGCCTTGTCCGCCCTCGGCCGCGTGCGCGAGGCCGAGAAGGAGGCGGCGGCCTTGCGTACGGCCGTGGCCGCGATCTCCAAGGACGCGGCCTGGGGCTCCAACACCGCCGCCGGCGCCATGGCCGTCGGAGTGCCCTACGTCGAGGGTGAGATCGCCTATCGCAAGGGGAACCAGACCGCCGCCATCGCCAAGCTGCGCGAAGCGGTCGCGCTGGAGGACGGCCTCAAGTACGACGAGCCGCCGGCCTGGACGGTGCCCACGCGCCATTCCCTGGGCGCCGTCCTCATCGCCGCGCGGCGCTACGCGGATGCGGAGGCGGTGTACCGCGACGACCTCAGGCGCTACCCCGAGAACGGGTGGTCGCTGCGCGGGTTGGCCCAGGCCCTCGAGGCCCAGGGCAAGCGGGAGGAGGCGGCGGAGGTGAAGGCGCGACTGGCCAAGGCGTGGGCGCGCGCCGACGTCGTGGTGGATTCCTCGTGCCTATGTATCCGGCCCGGAGGTGGCCGCCGCCGACCTTGACCGCGTCCGGCCCGAGATGACCCGGACGAGCAGCACGGCGCCCAGGATCGCGGCATACACCACCGGCTCGCGCAGGTCCTTCTTCACGCGCCAGACGAAGTGGATGACGGCGCACAGGGCGGCGGGATAGACGAGCAGGTGGAGCTGCTTCCACTTGACGTAGCCCATCCGGCGCACGGCGGCGCCGGTGGAGGTCAAGGCCAGCGGGATCATCATCACGAAGGCGGCGAAGCCCACGAAGATGAACCTGCGCTTGACGACGTCCGCCAGCACCGCCCGAAAGTCCAGGCCTTGATCGAGCCCCGCGTACACGGTCAGGTGAAGCGCGGCATACGTGAAGGCGAGCAGGCCGATCAGCCGGCGGGCGCGTATCGGCCACGTCCAGTCCAGGAGCGCCTTGAGCGGCGTGCAGGCCAGCGACGCGATCAGCAGGACGAGGGCGATGAGCCCGAGCTCGTTGAGGGCCTCCGCGATGGGGTTGGCCCCGAGCGCTCCCGATCGCGCGCGCATCAGGATCGTGACCGCGGGCGCCATCGCGCCCACGAATATCCCGGGGTTGAGCCAGGGGAGCGGCCGCCGCCGCCTCGCCTCCATCCGCCTTCCTAGAAGAACCGGCGCAGGTCCATGCCGGCGTACAGGCCCGCCACCTGCTCCGCGTAGCCGTTGAAGGGGAGGGTGGGACGGCGCTCGAACTCGCCGATCCGCCGCTCGCTGGCCTGGCTCCAGCGGGGATGATCGACGGCCGGGTTCACGTTGGCGAAGAACCCGTACTCCCGGGGCGCGGCCGCGCTCCAGGTGGTCGGGGGCTGATCGGCGGTGAGGCGGATGTGCACGATGGACTTGATGCCCTTGAAGCCGTACTTCCAGGGCACGACGAGCCGGAGGGGGGCGCCGTTCTGGTTGGGCAGGACCCGGCCGTAGAGACCGAGCGCGACGAGCGTGAGCGGATGCATGGCCTCGTCGAGGCGCAGCCCCTCGACGTAGGGCCAATCCAGGACGCGTCCTTTCTGCTCCGGCATCTGCTGCGGGTCCAGCAGCGTCGTCAGCGCCACGTAGCGCGCCCGTGCGGTCGGCTCGACGCGCTTCAAGAGGTCGGCCAGCGGGAAGCCGACCCACGGGTCCGGAGGGCCCGCGCCCGCCGCGCCGGCTCGTCCTTGTCGACGCCGAACTCGTAGAAGTTGTTGTACGTCGTCGCGTCGCCGTACGGGGTCTGCGCGTCCGTGGTGCTGAAGGCGCCGCGGCGGGCGACGTCCAGCCGTGAAGCCTCCGCGTCCGCCGCGGCCTCGCTCGGTGGTGGCTCGCTGCGGCCTCCCCTCAGGAGGCTCGTGAGTCCGAAGCCGACCCCCACGCTCGTCGCCGTGAACAGCAGCGAGTCCTTGAGGACCTCGCGCCGCCGGCGGAAGAGCGCCTCCGGTGTGATTTCGTCTTTCGGACGATTCGATCCCTGGTCGGCCATGTCCGCTTGTGACGATACCCCATGGGACATCGCTCCTGCCGGGGACGCCATTCCCGGCGCATTCCGGCTCGAACCCCGCACCGTGCCTGTGACCCAGGGCACCGTCGGAGCCCGGATAGGTGACGGGCGCTTTTGGGTTTACGCCAGAATCCTTAGAATGCGGTGGTGCCGCTTCGTCTCCGCCCCGCGCAGGGCAACGCGATCGAGATCGATGCCGAGCGGACGCTGATCGGCCGCGACCGGACGGCCGAGATCCGTCTCACCGAGACCTCGGTCTCGCGCAAGCACGCCACCATCGAGCGCCGCGGGCCGCAGTGGGTGATCACGGACGGAGGCAGCGCGAACGGCACTTTCCTCGACGACGTGCAGGTCGGCGAAGGCGTCCTGCACGACGGCCAGACCCTCCGTCTAGGGGCGGTCAGCTTCAAGGTCGAGGTCGAGGAAGAGCCCGCTCCCACCCAGACCCTCCGGCCCAGCGATCTCGAAGCCAAGACGCAGCCCGCGATTCCCGCCTATCGTCCGACCGCGGCGCCCGGCCCCCCGGTGCCGTCCATGTCTCCGGCCCAGGCGGCCGAGCTCCTCGGCGTCCCCCCGGGGACGCCCCTGGCGGACGTGCGGAGGCAATACCAGAAGCTGCACAACGACCTTCAGGTCCGCATGACGAACACGCCCTCGCCCAGCCTGAAGCGGATGTACCAGAAGAACCTTCAGGAGCTGAAGACGGCGTGCGAGGTGCTCGCGCCCGGGTCCTCGAGCTGAGCCAGGAAAGGAAACGGCGTGGGTGACATTTACGGCGTCGTGAGGGTGGCGGCCGTCCAGGCCGCGCCGGTCGTCCTCGATCGTGAGGCAACCCTCGCCCGGGTCTCTTCCCTGGTGGAAGAGGCGGCGCAGCGCGGCGCTCGCATCATCGTCCTGCCGGAAGCGTTCGTGCCCGCCTATCCGGCCTCCGCGATCTTCGGCCCCGTGTTCGGAGGGTTCACGGATCCGGCGGCGGGTCCGGCCTTCCGCCGGCTGGCCGCCAACGCGGTGGAAGTGCCCTCGGCGGCCACCGAGCAGATCGGACGCGCCGCGGCCAAGGCGCGCGCGCACGTCTGCATCGGTGTGAACGAGCGGACTCGGACGGGGACGCTGCACTGCACACTGCTGCTCTTCGGCCCTACGGGCGAGCTGCTGCAGGCGCATCGCAAGCTCGTCCCGACCCATGACGAGCGGATGGTGTGGGGCCCCGGCGAAGCGGTCACGCCGGTGGCCGTCCCGACCGAGCACGGCCCCGTGGGGCAGCTCGTCTGCTGGGAGAACTACATGCCGCTGGCGCGCTACGCGCTGTACCGCTCCGGCGAGCGCATCCACCTGGCGCCGACGGCGGACGCGTCGGATGGCTGGCAGGCGACCATCCGGCACATCGCGCTCGAAGGACGCGTGTTCGTGATTGCCTGCAACCAATACGTCACGCGGTCGTCGTACCCCGCCGACTTCGAGCTGCGGGACGCCCTGGCCCGCGCACCCGAGGTGATCTGCCGCGGCGGCAGCGCGATCGTCGCGCCCGACGGCCGGTACCTGGCGGGTCCGCTCTATGGCGAGGCCGGAATCCTCACCGCGGACCTGGACCTGGGCGAGGTCGCGCAGGGCCGGCAGCTCCTCGACGTGGCCGGCCACTACGGCCGACCGGGCGTGTTCCGCTTGGAGACGTCATGAGCGCCGGCGCCACCGTCTTCGCGCCCGCGAGCATCGGCAACGTCGGCCCCGGCTTCGACGTGCTGGGCCTGGCCGTGGAAGGACCGGGGGACGAGGTCCGCCTCGAGCGCGTCGACGGGCCGTCGTCGATCGAAGAGGTCACCGGCCTCGACGCCGAGCTGATCCCCCGCGAGCCGGAGAGCAACGTCGTGACCGTCGCCGCGGAGGCGATGCTGCACGCGCTCGGCGAAGGCGGGGGCGTGCGCGTCTGGCTGCGCAAGGGGATTTCGCAGTCCGGCGGCCTGGGCGGAAGCGCCGCCTCGTCCGTGGCGGGGGCGTTTGCGGCCGCCGTCGCCGCCGGCCACGACCCGCGGCCGGTCGAGGTCATGGCCGCCGCCCTCACCGCGGAAGCCGCCGTCGCCGGCCGCCATCTCGACAACATCGCCGCCTGCGTCCTCGGCGGTCTCACCCTGGTGCGCTCCACCGATCCCATCGACGTCGTGCGCGTGCCGCTCGCGCGGCCGCTGTGGGTGGCCCTGGTGACGCCGGCGGTGCGCCTGGAGACGCGCACCGCGCGCTCGGTCCTGGCGCCGACGCTGGACCGCGGCGCCTGGGTGCAGCAGATGGCCAATACGGCTGCGCTCCTGCACGGCCTCGCGTCGGGCGATTTCGGTCTCGTGTCGCGGTCGCTGGTGGACGGATTCGCCGAGCCCAGGCGTGCGCCCCTCATCCCGCGGTTCGCCGAGGTCAAGCGCGCGGCCCTGGACGCGGGCGCGCTCGGCTCGTCGATCAGCGGCGCCGGCCCGACCATATTCGCGCTGGCCGCGGACGAGGCCCAGGGGGCGAGGGTGCTGGACGCGATGCGCGCGGCCCTGGGCGGGATGGCGGGCCGAGCGGAGCTGGCGACGGTGGCGGCGCGGGGCGCGCGCGCGCGATGAGCATGCCCGCGACGAAGGTGCCGGCGGGAGCGCGCGAGTGGCTGGAGTGCGTCGCCTGCGGGGCGACGTACGACGTCGACGAGCTTCGATACTCCTGCACTTGCGGCGGCCTGCTGTCCGTCGAGCGGCCGGCGGGATGGGCGGCGCGGGCCTTTCCCGCGCTCTTCGACTCGCGGCTGGCGTCGCGCGCGGACGTGGACCGCAGCGGCGTCTGGCGCTTCCGCGAGGCCGTGCGCGACCTGCCCGTCGAGGAGCTGGTGACCCATCCCGAGGGCGCGACGCGTCTCTATGCCCGTCCCGCGCTCTCGTCGTGGGCGGGGATCGAGCGGCTCCTCTTCAAGCACGAGGGGGAGAACCCGACGGGATCGTTCAAGGACCGCGGGATGGTCGTGGGGATCACCCAGGCCGTACGGGTGGGCGCGCGCGCCGTCGCCTGCGCCTCCACGGGCAATACGAGCTCGTCCCTGGCCGCGTACGCCGCCCAGGTCGGCCGGCCCGCCATCGTGTTCCTGCCCGCGGGCAAGGTCGCCACGGGCAAGGTCGCCCAGACCCTCGCCTACGGCGCGCGTGGCCTGGCCGTGCGCGGCGACTTCGACGCCGCCCTGCGCCTGGTGACCGAGTGTTGCCAGCGCCTCGGCATCTACCTCCTGAACTCCGTGAACCCGTTCCGCATCGAGGGGCAGAAGACGATCGTGTGGGAGATGCTGCAGGACCTCTGCTGGGACGCCCCAGACTGGATCGCGGTGCCGGCCGGGAACCTCGGCAACACGAGCGCGTTCGGGAAGGCGCTGCGCGAAGCGCACGAGGGCGGCTGGATCCCGCGCCGGCCGCGCCTCCTGGCCGTGCAGGCGAAGGGCGCGAACCCGTTCTATCGCAGCTTCGCCGACTCCTTTCGTTCGCGGCATCGCGTGCGGCCGGAGACCGTGGCCACCGCGATCCGCATCGGCGATCCGGTGAGCCACGACCGTGCGCGCATCGCGATCGAGACCACGCGCGGCGTGGTCGCCGAGGTATCCGACGACGAGATCCTGGAGGCCAAGGCGCGCATCGACGGGGCGGGCCTGGGCTGCGAGCCCGCCTCCGCGGCCAGCCTGGCCGGCGCCCGCAAGCTGCGCGGGGAAGGCGTCATCACGCCCGGCGAGCGCGTCGTGTGCGTCCTGACCGGGAACCTCCTGAAGGACCCGGATGCAATCCTCGCCCGCTCGGCGGAGCGCGCGCTGGTCGAGGTCGATGCCGAGCCGGCCGCGGTCGAAGCGGCCATCGCGCCCTGGCTGCGCTAACGCCGCCAAACTTCACTCGCGCCGCCTCCCCGCCCGTCGGCCCACGCTATATTGGAACCACATGCGCCTCTTCCGCCCTTGCCTCGCGCTGATGTCCGCGCTGCTCCTCGTCGTGCCGGGAGCGGCCGCCGCCCGCGCTTCCGACGACACTCCCGAGGAGATCGCCAAGGAGCTGTCGGAGAAGATCGCGAAGGCCTACAAGAAGGCCGCGGAGGCCCAGCGCAAGGCGGCCGAGAAGGTGGCCAAGCGCGAGAGGGAGGAACGCGAGGACCGCACGGAAGCGCAGCAGGAGGCGCGGGAGAAGGCGGAAAAGGAGCGCCGCACGGCTTCGCGCAAGGAGGCGGAAGCGCACAAGGACGTGACCAAGCTGGAGGCGGAGGCGCTCGACGAGCTGGAGGACAACGTCGAGAGCTACGTCAAGAAGGTGCACAAGAAGGCGGCCAAGGGCATTCCGGCCCTCCCTGCGCAGGCCACTCCCGAGCAGATGACGGCCCACCAGACCGCGCTCGCCGACGCCATACGTGCGCTGCGTTCGCAGGCGCGGCAGGGAGACATGTTCGTGCCCGAGTGCGTGCCGATCGTGAAGCGCATCATCGCCGCCGAGCTCGCCGGCCGCGCGGGGGCGGGCGCGCGGAAGGAGATCCTCAACGGGAACCCGCCCATCGACCCCGACCACGACGACCGCATGCAGGTGAAGCTGGCCGTCAATGCCCCCTATCCGGCGGCGGCGGCGGTCTCGAGCGTGCCGCCCAGCGTGCTTCTCACCTTGCCCCTGCTGGAGAAGGAAGTGGAATACCGCTTCGTCAACCGTGACCTCGTGCTGCGAGACATCGACGCCAACTTGATCCTGGATTTCATCCGGCTGGCGGCTCCTCCTCTCGTCCCCGCCCGCCCGGCGAAGCGCTGACCGCCATGCGCGCGCGCTTTGCATCGCTCGTCGGCCGGCTCGTCGTCCTCGCGCTGCCGCTGTGCGCGACCCTTGCCCTCGCCCAGGCGCCTGCCCCCGCCCCCGCCCTTCCCCTGCCCCTCAAGGACGGCTCGCTGCGCTTCATGGTCATGGGGGACACGGGGCAGGGCGACAAGGGACAGTACGACACGGGCCGGGAGATGGCGGCGATCCGCCAGCAGTTCCCGTTCGAGTTCGTGGTCATGGTCGGGGACAACATGTACGGGGCGGACTCCCCCGCCGACTACGTCCAGAAGTTCGAGACCCCCTACAAGGCCCTGTCCGACGCAGGCGTGAAGTTCTACGCCGCGCTGGGCAACCACGACAACCCGAACCAGCGCTCGTACGGGCTCTTCAACATGGGCGGGCAGCGGTACTACACCTTCCGCGCCTCGCCGGGCGGACTGGGCAAGATCTCCCATGGGGGAGTGCGCTTCTTCGCCATCGACAGCAACTACCTCGGCAAGGAGCAGATCGACTGGCTCTCCAAGGAGCTGGGCTCCTCCGGCTCCGACTGGAAGATCTGCTTTTTCCACCATCCGCTCTATTCGTCGGGCAAGACCCACGGCTCGGCCCTGGAGACGCGCGCGGTGCTCGAGCCGATCTTCGTCAAGAACGGGGTCAACGTCGTGCTCACCGGCCACGACCACATCTACGAGCGCATCAAGCCGCAGCAGGGGATACGGGCCAGATCGTGGATTCGGGCGTGCTGGCCCGGCCCCACCCCGCGGCCGAACCGACGCCAACGCCCGCGCCTTCCGCCTCCCCCGAAGCCACGCCGTTGCCGGTCCCGCGGCCCACGCCGACCCCGGCCGCGTCGCCGCTCCCCTCCCCCAGCCCGACGCCCAAGGCCCCCGCTCCCAAGCCCAAGCCCAAGCCGAAGGCGAAGGCGTCGCCGCGCAAGACCGGATAGCTTCGGCAGCGCGGACATATAATCCCCGCTCTCGTCCGGCGAGGTGCATCGATGCCCCAGATGAAGGCGCCGTTCTACGGTCACACGCGGCAGTACGAGTCCATCCAGAAAGAGCTCGACGACGCGATCCGCGACGTCATCCTGTCCGGCCAGTACGTCACCGGGCCGACCCTCAAGCGCTTCGAGGGCGAGCTCGCCCGCTACTGCGGGCAGAAGCACGCGGTGGGCGTGAACTCGGGCACGGACGCCCTCTGGCTCACCTTCATGGCCCTGGGCCTCGAGGAGGGCGACGAGGTCATCACCACCGCGAACACCTTCTTCGCCACCGCGGAAGCGATCTGGATCGCGGGCGGCAAGGTGGTGCTCGTGGACTGCGACCCCGCCACGCGCAACATGGACCCCGCGAAGATCGAGGCCGCCATCACTTCGCGCACGGTGGGCATCGTCCCCGTCCACCTCTACGGCCTCTGCGCGGACATGAAGGCGATCAGCGACATCGCGCGGAAGCGGAAGCTGTGGGTGGTCGAGGACAACGCGCAGGCCATCGACGGCCATGGCCCGGGATGGAAGCAGGGGCAGCTCAGCGACGCCGTCTGCACGAGCTTCATCATCCAGAAGAACCTGGGCACGCTGGGCGACGGGGGAGCGGTGGTGACGGACCGCGACGACATCGACGCCGTCGTGCGCAAGCTGCGCAACCACGGCTCGACCGTCCGTTCCGTGCACAGCTTCGGGTTCAACAGCCGGCTCGACGACATCCACGCCGGCATCCTCAGCGTGAAGCTCAAGCACATCACGCGCTGGACGGACCGGCGGCGGGAGATCGCGGCGCGCTATACCAAGGGCCTTCAAGGCACGAGCTTCCGTCTGCCCGTGGAGCCCGCCGGCTACCGGCATGTCTTCCACCTGTACGTGATCGAGCATCCGCGCCGCGACGAGCTGGAGAAGTTCCTCCTCGAGGCCGGAGTCGACGTCAAGCTCCACTACCCGATCGCCATCCACAAGCAGGAAGGCTATCCGTGGGGCAAGCCGGCCGACCTGCGCCCCAACGTGCCCCACTGCGAGCGCAATGCCGCCGAGTGTGTCTCCCTGCCCATGTTCCCGGAGCTCACCGACGGCGAAGTCGACTACACGATCGAGCAGTGCCTCAAGTGGGACCGCCAGCAGCGCGGGTGAAGGTCCGACGGCGCTCGCCCCGGCGCCGGTCGTCAGTTCAGCTTGCGCCGGATGGCGGCGACGGCGCGCTGGGCCGCCTCGTGGTCGGGCCTCAGATCCACGACCGCCTGGAACTCCTCGAGCGCGCGCGAGTACATTTCCCGGGCCAGGTACACGCGGGCGAGGTTCAAGCGCGGGAAATGCGGCGAGGCGTAGCGCGTGGCGCGCGTGGCGCGCTCCAGCCAGGGGATGGCCTCGTCCAGTCGTCCCATCTCGATGAGGTAGGCGCCGATGTCGTTGTAGGGGTTTCCGAACGTGGGATCCACGACGATGGCTTTCTGGCACTCCTCGATCGCGTCCTCCAGCCGTCCCTGGAACGAATAGGTCCAACCGAGGAACGTGTGCGCCTCCGCGGTGGGGCAGGCGGCGATCGACCGCTGGTAGAGGTCGATGGCGGTGGCGAGGTCTC
>WNFI01514103.1_pt1 | contig 10543 bp, 13 predicted proteins | sample 5400471 | NCBI WGS metagenome assembly WNFI01 (sample SAMN13153348, study PRJNA577476) | soil metagenome | isolation source: 100 cm saprolite on Douglas fir-dominated hillslope | place: USA:California | collected 2013-09-17 | reverse complement strand
GCTGGCCGGCCAGTCCGGCGCTCCACCGCCCCTCGGCGGTGACCACGCTGACCTGGCCGGGGGACAGGATGGCCACGGCCCCCGCACCCTTCGCGATCAGCTCCGCCGGGTCGGCGGCTTGAGGCTCGGGTATGACCAGAGCCGGGCGCCTGGTCACCGCGTGCCACAGGGCGCCGCCGCCCGTGTCGAGCACGACCGGGACGCCGGCCTCCGCCGCGTAGGTGGCCAGGGAGCCGTACGTCTCGGCGGGAAGCCCGGCCGGGAGGCTCCCGCAGAGCACCGCTGCGGTGGCGTCGGCCATCAGCGAGCGGTAGTCGGCGGCCAGCCGGCCGAGCTCCTCGGTGGTGATGTACGGGGCGGGCTCGCAGAACGTCGTGATGGCGCTGGTCATCTGCCCGTCCGGCCCGCCCTCGCCCGGCCCGACCTCGTCGGTCACCTCGACGACCCGCCGGGACTCCCCGGTGATCCAGGTGAACTGCGTCGCGACCCCGGCCCGCGCCAGCTCGGCCCTGATCATCTCGCCGGAGGCGCCGCCGGCCAGCCCGGCCGCCACCACTTCGTGGCCGAACGTGTGCAGCACTCGCGCCACGACCAGGCCCCTGCCGCCGGCCCGGTAATGAACCCTGGTGACCTGGTTGTAGCGGCCGAGCCCCACCTTCTCGGCTGCGTAGCCGACGTGCAGCGCCGGGTTCAGCGTGACGGTGACGATCATCCGGCCAGCTCCGCCGCGACCGTGGCGCCAAGCTCCCAGCAGGCCTCCAGGTCGGCGCGCTGCGGCGCGCCGGTCACCGACACCACCGGACGGACACGGCGCCACGCCAGGCCGGTGGCAATGGCCTCCACGGCACGGACCGCTCCTGCGGTGTCGCTGGCCCCATGCACGTACAACGCGTAGGGCCTGCGCCTGGTGGCCTCCAGGCACGGGTAGTAGATGCCGTCGAAGAAGTGTTTCAGAGCGCCGGACATGTAGCCGATGTTGGCCGGCGTGCCGAGCAGGTAGCCGTCGGCGGCGAGCACGTCGGCCGCGGCCGCGGTCAGCGCGGGCCTGATCACGACCTCGACGCCCTCGATGTCCTCGTGGCCCGCTCCGGCCGTCACGGCCTCGAACATGGCCTGCATCGCCGGGGACGGCGTGTGATGCACGATCAGCAAGCGAGGCATGTGCTCGCAGCATAGTGGCGGGTCGCGGCCTGCCGGCCGCCCGGGCCGTGGCGTGACCTCCGCGGCGGGTACGGACCGGAGGTCCGCAGCATCTCTGCGGCTGGGCCGGTCAGGGTCATCCCGCGGGCCCAGCTACCCTGGCCCGCATGGGCCCGCCCGACTCTCGGCGGGACGGCATCGGGCCGCCCGCCGCCGCGCTCCTGGATGCATGCTGCGTGCTGGCCTTTGTCGCCATCGGCCGGGCCAGCCATCACCATGGCGAGTGGGTGGCCGGCCTGGCCAGCACCGCGTGGCCGTTCCTGTCCGGGCTCGCGGTCGGCTGGCTGGTGGCCCGGGCCTGGCGTCGGCCGGCCGCGATCATCCCCGGTGGCGTGGGCGCGTGGCTCGGCACCGTCGCCGTCGGCATGATCCTGCGGGTCGTGGCCGGCCAGGGCACAGCGCCGGCGTTCATAGGCGTCGCGCTGGCCTTCCTCGGGCTGTTCCTGCTCGGCTGGCGGGCCGCAGCCACGGCCTGGTCCCGATACGGGCGCGCTGTCGCCGACCGCGGGTGAGCGACCCCAACCGCCGGTGATCCGCGACCAACCCAGGCCCCGCTCACCCCGATCCGCTCCCCCCGCCCCCCTCCGCTCAGCCCGGCCTGGGGACTGAATGCCGTTTGCCCGGCAGCGGAGCTCATGTAGACTGAACATTCAGTCAATGGCGTGAGGAGCGCGCAATGGCCGAGCAGGCCGCGCCGGCAGAGTCACCAGGCCATCCCACCGGATCGCTGGCCGGCATCGGCGACATCATCGCCTGGCAGGAGGAGATTTTCGCCGCGCGCCAGCCCGAATCACGCCGCCTAGCCGGACGGGCCGGCTCCGCCCTCGCCGGAGGGGTCACCTCCAGCTGGCAGGCCACCCGGCCACAGCCGGTCTGGCTGAGCCACGGCAGGGGATCCAAGATCTACGACGTGGACGGCAACGAGTACGTCGACCTGCACGGCGGGTACGGCGCGGCCTTGGCCGGGCACGGACATCCCGCCATCGTGGAGGCGGTGCGCAGCCAGGCCGCGCTCGGCACGCACTTCGCCCAGCCGACTCCCGCGGCCATCCTGGTGGCCGAGGAGCTGACCCGCAGGTTCGGGCTGCCGCTGTGGCGGTTCGCCAATTCGGGCACCGAGGCGACGATGGACGCCATCCACCTGATGCGCGCCATCACCGGCCGCGACCTGATCATCAAGGTCGAGGGCTGCTACCACGGCCACCATGACTCGGTCCAGGTATCGGTCTGCCCCGAGGCGGAGGAGGTCGGGCCGCCTCACAAGCCAGCCCAGGTCCGATCCAGTACCGGGATCCCGCAGGCGATCGTGGACCTCACGCTGGTGGTCGGGTTCAACGACCTCGAGGGCGTGGCCCGGCTGCTGGACGAGCACCCCGGCCGGGTCGCCGGGATGATCATCGAGCCGATCATGATGAACGCCGGGATCATCCTGCCCGAGCCCGGGTACCTGGCCGGCCTGAAGCAGCTGCTGCACTCCAGGGGCGTGCTGCTGACCTTCGACGAGGTCAAGACCGGGCTCACCGCCGGTCCCGGCGGGGCTGCCAAGATGACCGGCGTCACTCCGGACATCATCTGCCTGGCCAAGGCCATCGGGGGCGGCGTCGCCGTCGCGGCCATCGGCGGCACCGAGGAGGCGATGGGGCACGTCGCCAACGGGGACTACGAGATGGTCGGCACGTTCAACGGCAACCCGCTGGCCATGGCCGCCTGCCGGGCCATGCTCTGCGAGGTCGCCACGCCCGCCGCCTACCAGCGGATCGAGGCGCTGCGGCAGCAGGCCGTCACCGGAGTCCAGCGGGAGATTGACCGCCACGGCCTGCAGGCGCAGGTGGTGTCCGTCGGCGCGAAGGGATGCGTGGTGTTCACCGCCGAGCCGGTCCGCGATTTCCGCGGGTTCCTCGGCATCGACGACTCCTACAGCCAGGCGCACTGGCTGTTCCAGCACAACGGAGGGGTCTTCCTGCCGCCCTGGGGGAAGATCGAGCAGTGGCTGATCTCGGTCCAGCACGACGAGGCCGACATCACCCGCTTTACCGATAACTTCGCTGTCTTCGCTGCCGCAATTCGGACATGATCGGGCCTGTCATCTGGTGGTTCTCGGTGCCTGGCACGCGCGTCGGCTACTTACATGGTTGGACAGGCTCCAGGCTGGCGATGTCGGTTGACGAGTAGCACACATTCGTGAACGTGTTGTTGCTGCCCATCGGGGCCTCGACCGGGCTGAAGGGCTCGTTCGAGTTAGTGCACGGGTTGGCGAAGAATCCGTTTCCTCCGCTGCCGATGCTGTAACCGGTGCTGGCTGGGAACTGGTCGTCGTGGATCGCATTGTCATGGGACCCGTTCACCAGCAAGAGGCCGCCCTGCAGGTCGGCGTGGTACCCGGTGAACGTCTTCTGCCCGTTCAGCGTGATGCAGATCGGACCGCCCGCCCCGGCGGCGCTGTTGCCAAGGTTCACGTTCCAGGCGTTGTCGAGCACGAACGCCCCGGTGTCGTCGGCATTCGCCGATGCGTGGTCGATGGTGACGTCGTGGGTGTTCTGCAGGTACACGCCCCAGCCGGTGTCGTAGTCGAAGCTGTTGCAGATCATGCTCTTCGGGCAGGCGGGGACGCCGCCAATGCTCAGGTACGCGGAGTTGACCGCGTAGAAGCCGTCCGCGTTGTGCGGGACCTGCCCGTCTGCGGTCGACTTGAGCTTGCTGTTCGAGAGCGTGATGTGCGAGGACCCGTTGATGAACAGGGAGTTTCCAGTCATCTTGTTGAAGTTCAGCTGATCAAGATTGACGTACGACGAGGAATCGAGTTCAACGCCGCGGCCGTCCTCGTTGGCCGAGACATTGGAAATCGTCGTGCCGGACGCGTTGTTGACCCGCTGGGGGCGGTGATGGCCCAAGGGCCGATCACGTAAGGACTGCCAGCCGTCCCGTTTCCTGCCGTGACGCAGGCGCACCCGGCAGCTGAACCAGGTGCGGTGAAGTCGGAATTCGACGTGATGGTGATTGCGCCGTGCTGCCCCGTGCCTGCGCTGGCAGGGTGCACGACACGGACTCCGAGACGCTCGACGAAGGGTGGTGCGCCATGCATCCAAGAGAGGGCTGGAAGGCCGACGGGACCCCACCGCGCCCAGGGCTGTCCCGCCGTGGCTTCCTGCGGCAGGGCGCCGGCGCAGGCATGATGCTCGGCGCCGCCGGCGGCATCGGCTCGCTGCTCGAGGCGTGCGGGTCCAGTTCCAGTTCCAGCAGCCCCGCGGCCATCACCAGCAACGGAATACCGCTGCCCAGGCCCAGCACACCGGTCACCTGGCCGATCTTCGCGGACAACAAGCCCATCGCGAGCGGCCTGGCGCCAGAGAAGAATGCGACGCTTCGGATCTTCAACTGGGTCGCCTACCTGAACCCGCAGTGCACGAAGGACTTCGCCAAGAAGTACAACTGCAAGGTCGAGGTGACCACATTCGAGAACATGGACGACGCGATGGCTAAGCTGCGCACCGGGCAGGCCAGCTTCGACATCTTCTTCCCCACCATCGACGTCATGGGCCAGCTGGTCGAGGGGAAGATGATCCAGCCGCTCAACCACAGCTACATCCCGAACATCACGCAGGCCTGGCCGGATTTCCAGCATCCGTTCTACGACGGCAGGTGGAGGTACAGCGTTCCCTACACGATCTACACGACGGGCATCGCGTGGCGGAAGGACCACGTACCCGAGAACCCGTACACGATGGCTAACCCGTGGGCGATGCCGTGGCAGGCCAAGTACAAGGGCAAGGTCGCGATACTCGACGACTCCCGGGAGAGCCTCAGCCTCGGGCTGATGAAGAACGGCATCTTCGACCTGAACACGACCAGCCCCAGCCAGATCGCGGCTTCGGCGAAGGCCCCCGGATGGCAGGGGCCCGGTGGGGAACGACCTGATCACCGTGCTCCGCACGGCACCCAACCCGGTGCTCGCCCACCTGTTCCAGAACTACATGCTCGACCTGCCGAACGTGCTGACCAACATCAGCTTCAACGGGTACATGCAGCCGCTCAACGAGATTACCCCGCAGCGCCTGGTGAAGGAGCAGTTGCTGCCGCCGAGCCTGATGTCCACCGCCGTGCTCCCGTCGTTCTTCCGGCGCGGCGTCATGGAACTGCAACTGCCCGTGACCGCGCTCGGCCAGTGGGACCAGGCCTGGCTCCAGGCCAAGAGCGCGTAGGCGGCCAGGGGTGTCGGCACGCGGGGGAGCGCTCCGGCGACGGCATCCGAGGGAGCCGCACAGGCTGTTCTGGGCGGCCCTGGCGGCGCCCGGCATCATCTGGCTGGCGCTGCTGTTCATCGTGCCGTTCTACGCCATACTCGCGATCGCCGCCGGCCATGTGAATCAGGTATTCGGATATCCGGTCGCGGTCTGGAACCCCCTGCAGTGGAGCGCGGCCAACTTCACCGCGGCGTGGCGCGATGTCGCCGGCAGCACGGCATTCGTCGGCCCGATCATCGTCAGGACGATCGTCTATGTCGCCGTCGCCTCACTGCTCTGCCTGCTGATTGCCTATCCCGCCGCGTATTTCGTGGCCAGGTTCTCCGGCCGGCGCAAAGGGCTCTTCCTGGTGCTGCTGATCGCGCCGTTCTGGATCAGCTACATGATGCGCATGCTGGCCTGGATCGACCTGCTGCAGACGGGCGGGTACCTGAACCGGGCGCTGACCTTCCTGCACCTGGTCAGCCAGCCGGTCAACTGGCTGGGCGGACTCCCGGCCACGGTGGTGCTCGGTCTGGTGTACGGCTACATCCCCTACCTGATCCTGGTGCTGTACGCCGGGCTGGACCGGATCGACCCGGCGCTGATCGAAGCCGGGCGCGATCTCGGCCTGGGTCGGGTGCGCACGTTCGTCAGGGTCACGCTGCCGCTGTCCAGGCAGCCGATCATGACAGGGATGCTGATCACCGCGCTGCCCATGCTCGGCGACTACTTCACCAACCAGCTTCTGTCGGGCACGACGGGGACAACGATGCTGGGCAACGTCATCGACGACCAGCTCAGCACGCCAGGGCTGCAGGGCGAGGGCGCGGTCTTCGCTCTGCTGCTCCTGCTGGCCCTGGTCGTCCCGATGGTCTACTACGTGCTGGCGACCAACCGCTCCTCGCGGGAGGCAGCGTGACGACCACCGGGACGGCCGCGCCAGCCGAGCGCCCGGACACCGAGACGCGCAACGGGCTGAGCCGACTGCGCCCGCAGCCCAATCCCTGGCGCCACCCATGGCTGCTCGAAGGCTTCACCTGGCTCTACCTGATCTGGTCCCTGGTACCGATCGGGCTCGCGTCTACACCACGGTGATCGCGGTGCCGCTCGGCGTGGCGTTCGCGCTGGGCATCAACCGGTGGCGCGGCTACACCGCGTCGACGTTCAACTTCGTGATGATCCTGTCCTTCGTGATCCCGGAGCTGATCTTCGGCGTGGCGATGTTCTTCGTGTTCACGGCGCTGTTCACGTTCGTCCACCTCGGCACGCTGGCCCAGACCCTCGGGCTGATCACCTGGAACGTGAGCTGGCCGGCCATCATCGTCCAGGCCAGGCTGGTGACGATAGGCAAGCAGTACGAGGAGGCGGCCGCGGACCTCGGCGCGACCCAGCTGCAGACCATGCGCCGGGTGATGCTGCCGCTGCTGGCCCCGGCCATCTTCGCGAGCGCGGTGCTGGTCTTCTCCAGCGTGATCGACGACTTCGTGATCGTGGACCTGCTGTACTCCAATGCCGGGAACACGCCGATGTCGGTGTACATCTACTCGCAGCAGCGCGGCGGCAACGGCGGGCCGGCGCTCAACGCCCTGGGCACGATCATGCTGGTCATGTCGTTCGTCATAGCACTGGTCGGGTACTTCGCCTACCGCTGGATGACTCGCGGCGAACGTAGCGACCGCAAGGAAGCGCTGTCCACGATCGCCGGGATCTGAGGGCGCGAGCCAACCCAGCCCGGCCTGAGGGCCGCGGGTGAGAGGCGACATCCGTTCGGCAATGTGGTTTCAGCGGGTCCGCTGCAGGCCGGCCGGCTCGCGGTCCGACGAGCTCGCCGCGTCGGGTCCGGTCCCGGCCAGCACGCGCAGCGCGGCCGGAGCCAGGAACGCGTGCACCGGGGTGCCCTGCGCCAGTTCTGACTGTGTGCCGTCGTTCTGCACGACCGCCTGCAGCAGTTCCCCCGGCGCGAGCCGGAGCATGACCTGCGTGGCCGAGCCGACGTAGACAAGCCGCTCCACCATCGCGGGAACCCGGTTGGCGCCCGCGGAGCCGAACGGTTCGATCCGCACCCGTTCCGGTCGGATCACGCAGTGCGCGGCGCCCAATTCGTCGACGGTGCACCGTTCCACCTCGAGCGTCGACTCGCCGAGCTTGACGCGGCACCGCGAGCGCGGTCCGCGCTCGACCACCTCGACCTGCATCAGGTTCGAGACGCCGAGGAAGTCGGCCACGTAAGTGTCGACGGGCTCCTCGTAGATCTCGTGCGGCTGGCCGATCTGGACGATCTTGCCGCTGCGCATGACCGCCACCCGGTCGGACATGGTCAGCGCCTCTTCCTGGTCATGCGTGACATACAGGAAGGTGACGCCCACCCGCTCCTGCAGCGCCTTCAGCTCGACCTTCAGCGACCGGCGGAGCTTGGCGTCCAGCGCACCCAGTGGCTCGTCGAGCAGGAGCACGGCCGGGTTGAGCACCAGCGCCCGGGCCAGGGCCACCCGCTGCTGCTGGCCGCCGGACAGCTGACCTGGCCGGCGTTTCGTGAACGAGCCGAGATGGACGAGATCGATCGCCTCTCGCACCCGCCGGTCGATTTCCTTCTTGTCGAGCCTCCGGCTGCGCAGGCCGAACGCGACATTGTCGAACACGGTGAGGAACGGGAACAGCGCATAACTCTGGAACACCGTGTTGACGTTGCGCTTGTGCGGTGGGACGAGCGTCACGTCCACGCCGTCGAGCAGCACTCGGCCAGCGGTGGGCTGTTCGAAGCCGGCGATCAGCCGCAGCGTGGTGGTCTTGCCACAGCCAGACGGGCCGAGCAACGAGAAGAACTCCCCGCTGGCCACGGTGAGGTTCATGTCGTCGACGGCGATCTCCGTAAAGCGCTTGGTCAGCGACACGAGCTCGATCCGGCCACCGGACATCTCCGCCACCCGCCCTTTCTCAGAGCCTGACGAGCCTGAGCATGGCCAGCCTAGCGATGTGTTCCTCGCTTGCCCCGGCGGCCAGACCAGTCAAACCCCAGCTGATCCGCGATAAAGCACAGTCCCGCCAGCGCTCGTCCGCCTTCTGCCGCAGGCTGGCCACCTCGGGATTGCGCGCGGCCAGCGCCCAGAAGTCCAGCCAGAGCAGCCACGAGTCGTGGGGCTCCGGGTCGACCTCGGGCAGGCAGCTCATGGCCACGATTTCCTCGACCCGCGCCGCGGCGGTGGGCAGCGCGGCGAGCCGGCGCTGGCCATTGGCGTACCAGGTGTCCTCCGAGTACCTGATGGCCTCGGTCAGCAGCTGATCCTTGGTCTTGAAGTAGTAGATGACCAGGGCCGGGCTGATCCCGATCCGCTCCGCCACGTCGGCGATCCTGGTGTCGGCGTAGCCGCGGTCGGCGATGACCTCGAGCGCGGCACGCAGCATCTGCTCGCGGCGGAGGTCAGCCGTGCCCAACGCCCCCCCGGCATCATCAGCCGCATCTATCATCGCGTCATTCCTCGACATCCCGCTGGATCATCCTGGCCTCTTGTGGACACCGTAGCAGGTTTCTAAACTGAACATTCAGTCAACTTTCATTGCGGCCGCGATGACAGGCGGGCTGCAGGTCACCGAATCCAGCTCGGCGGAAGGCGGACTCATGGCAGCAACAACGGCCGCAAGATACGACGCCATCGTGGTGGGCGGAGGGCACAACGGGCTGGTCGCCGCCGCGTACCTGGCCCGGTCCGGGGCCAGAACGGTCGTGCTCGAGGGCAGGCACAAGACCGGCGGGGCCGCGACCACCGAGGCCCCGTGGCCGGACGCGCCCGAGTTCAGCGTCACCCGGCTCTCCTACGTGATGAGCCTGATGCCGCCGACCATCATTAACGATCTCGAGCTCGACCGCCACGGTTACCAGATCTACCCGATGGGACCCTATTACCAGGCTTTCCCAGAAGGCGGGTCGATCAAGCTCTATGCCGACGACGCCCGGCGCAACCACGAGGAGGTGGCCAGGTGCGGCCTGGACGTGCGCACGATCGCGGACGTGACCAGGCTGATGACGATGAGCATCGCCGACCTGCTCGACGACTGGTTCTCCTCGCCGCAGGTGAAGGCCGCGCTCGCGGTCAACGGCGTGATCGGGACCTGGGCCGGCCCGTACGAGCCGGGGACCGCCTACGTGATGGCACACCACTCGATCGGCGATGTCGGCGACGGCCACCTGGGCAACTGGGGCTTCCAGGAGGGTGGCATGGGCGCCGTCGCAGCGGCGATCGAGCGGGCGGCGCGCGGCCACGGCGCCGAGATCCGCACCGGCGCGCGGGTGGCCCGCGTCAACGTCTCCGGCGAGCGGGCCACGGGCGTGACGCTCGAGAACGGCGACGAGATCCGCGCGCAGGTCGTCGTCTCCACGCTGCACCCCCGCACGGCGTTCCTGGACCACGTCGGCGAGGACTACCTGCCCGCGGACTTCGTCCGTGACATCAGGCACTGGAAGACCCGCAGCGGCGTTGTGAAGATCAACCTGGCCCTGGCCGAACTGCCCGACTTCACCGCCGACCCGGGCTCTAACCTGCAGGAGCACCACACCGGCTCGGTAGAGATGGCGCCCAGCATGGAATACATCGAGCGGGCGTTCACCGACGCCCGCGAGGGGCGGCCGGCCGCGCGCCCGTTTAGCGACGGCGTGATCCCCACGGCGTTCGACAAGACCCTGTGCCCCGAGGGCAGCCACATCATGTCGCTGTTCACCCAGTGGGTGCCGTCGGACTGGAACACCGAGCCGCACTCCGCGGAGCTTGAGGCTTACGCAGACCGGATGATCGACTGCTACAACGAGCTCGCGCCCAACTTCAAGGCCTCGATCCTGCACCGCGACATCGTCGGCCCCTACCAGCTGGAGCACGAGTACGGCCTGGTCGGCGGGAACATCTTCCACGGCGAGCTGTCCGGTGAGCAGCTGTTCCACATGCGCCCGGCACCCGGCTTCGCCGACTACCGCACCCCGGTCCGCGGCCTGTACTACGGCAGCTCGGCCACGCACGCCGGCGGCGGGGTCTGCGGCATCCCCGGCTGGCAGGCGGCCCGCGCCGCGATCGCGGACCAGAAGGCGGCCCGCCGGGCCTCCCAGCTCCGCAAGATCACCCGGCGGTCATGAC
>WNFI01369145.1_pt1 | contig 10543 bp, 11 predicted proteins | sample 5400471 | NCBI WGS metagenome assembly WNFI01 (sample SAMN13153348, study PRJNA577476) | soil metagenome | isolation source: 100 cm saprolite on Douglas fir-dominated hillslope | place: USA:California | collected 2013-09-17 | reverse complement strand
AAAATGCTGGGCAATTGGCGGTAGCGCCAGCGCAACGATGGTCGCATCCAGGGCCGAAAGAAAGAGTGAGAGGCCAAGGGCGACGACTGCCAACCATCTCCGTTTGTATTGCATCGACACGCCTTCTTCCTATGTTTGAGTAGTGTGTTCCTTCTTCGCACACCTCAGCTATGCTTGCTGTCAACTTCGGCTCTGCTCTCGACTCACCTGTCATTCTTGAGCAGCCGCATGCTGCCATCTGGTGGGCGTTGCACGAGAAACGAGCACGCCCGAAGCCAGGCCGATCACCAGAGCAACCGCCATCACGATGAGAGAGCCGATGAGCGCGGGTTTTGTGGTCATCAGGAAGACAATGCCGAACAGCAGGGCGGCTATGGTCAGCACCGATGTCAAGAGCACAGGGTCATGGATACGATGGCCCAGCGACTCAGGCAGCGGGCCGTCTGGTGCCTCACGTGCCAGCCGGTCGATGGTGCGCCTGCGCGGCTCGATGAGCGCTGTCCCGAGTGGGGCCATCAGGACCAGGCTTATCAGCCCAACAGCAATCCAGCCGGTTTCGAGGCTCCAGGCGGTGATCGCCATGTAGAGCCCGGCGGCGAGGATGAGCAGCACGCTGATCCCGAAAAGCGGGCCTGTCAGACCGATAAGACCGGTGAGGGCGCGCACCTGCTCCACGCGCTGCGCCCGCCGCAGGCCTATCAGCCCGAACAGCCAGATGCCCATACCGGCGAAGTAGCCGATGGCTCCGCTCACATGCAAGAACAGGACGACGGTATAGATGCTCATTTTGCTATCCTCTCGCGAAACTGGGTGGTTGGCCAATGGCGCTCAATTGCAGGCTCGCCAGCCGCCATTGCCCTTGTTGTTGTATGAAAACCAGCGTGATACGAAACTGCCCCGGTACGGGGTTGCCGCGATAAGCTGCCTCCTGGACCTGACGGCCTGTCAGGATGGCGGCATCGCTGTACACGCGCACCTTGACCTCGTCCAGGCTGAACGAATCGTACTTCAAGTCACCGGTCTGGTGTCGCGCGAGCCATTCTTGCTTACTAAGCAGGAATCCGAGGGGCCCTATACCGATGAAGTCATCGGTGAGTCGATCCTCAAGAAAAGCGGTATCACCCCGCAATTCGGCGGCTGCCCAGGTGTCTGCCAGACGCAGCACCTCTTGTTCGGTTTGTTCCCTGTTCATGGTGTAACTCCTTTCTGTCGCAAGTTGATCTGGCATTAACAAGGTCGCGTAGCCCAGCCCCTCGGCCCTGCGAGCAATAGCGACCCAAACAGCAAGCGATGGGGCATGAGCCGCTACGACGCCAAAACGAAATGGCTGCGGCATGCGAGTGATGCTCCTTTCAAATCAAAGAACTGGCCCTTTCCTTTACAAAAGCCTTCGCATGGAATATTATGTAGGCAGTCTGTCCAATTAATTATATTTAGATATACAGACTATACAACAAATTTGAAAGGTTGTCAAAGTCAGCAATGAGTCCTCGCCCGTACCGGCTCGGTCAGCGCCAGGCGGCTACCGAAAAGACCAGAGCCCGCATTATTAGCGCGGCTCGCGAATTGCTTATGGAAAGCTCTGGCTATGCCAGATTTTCTATCGATGCTGTTGCGCGCCAGGCTGACGTTGCTCGGATGACCGTTTATCACCAGTTCGGTTCTAAAATCGGGCTTCTCGAAGCATTATGTGATTCTCTGGCGGCTAGCGGTGGTATGCAACAAATAGCTACTGCCTTCAAGCAACCGGAGCCGCTCGATGCGCTGAAGGAGTATCTGCTGGTCTTTGGCCGCTTCTGGAACGTGGATCGGCTCGTGATGCGCCGGCTGCGGGCTCTGGCTGCCCTCGACCCGGATTTCGAGCACGTGATGCGCACCAGAGATGAATGGAGGCGGCGGGGGGTTCGGGTACTCGCAGAGCGGCTCGCAGAGCGACATTGTCTCTCTAATGACGAGGCTCTCGAGAAGGTAGTTGATATGCTCTTTACGCTGAGCAGCTTTGAGACATATGATACCCTCGCGGGTCTCACGCGCAGCATGGAGGAAGTTGCACCCCTGGTGTATCGGCTTGCGCACGCGGCCCTCAACCTCAACAGTGCGTAACCCATAACGTAAACGCCTAGAGTTTCAGGCCGTTTGTCTGTTTTATCAAGAATGGCTCTACCAGCGTTAAGCAGAAAGATCGACTTCAGGAAGATTTTACGATGGATCTCACCGTGAGTATTGTTATTGCCCGACCCGTCGAAGTGGTGTTTGCTTATATAAGCAACTACGAACATGATCTTCGGTGGCGAGCAGGCATTATCGAGATGACCCAGATACCACCGGGCCGCGCTCAGATTGGAACGAAAACGCGAGAAGTTGCACGCTTCTTTGGGAAAAAGAGAGTAACGCCTGCTGAGATTATAAAGTATGAGCCCGATGGGAAAGTTGCTTTCGCCGGGTTGATGGCGAACAGGGTCCCCGTCTCGGGCAGCCGCACTGTTGAATGCGTAGGAGATAAGACTCGTTTTATCTACCAGGCAAAGGTAGAGTTGAGTGGTTTTTATCGGCTAATAGAGCCGTTGATGGCCGCGATTTTGCGAAGACGCTTTATAAGCGATTTTCGACGCTTGAAAGAACAGTTAGAAGCTGCTGTTGAGCAGTAGAACTCAGGACCGAACCGTCTCCAGCGCGCGTACTCACCGCGCAGTTTTTCGCGGTTCAGTTGTACACGGACCTGCTCTTGCATGGCGTCTTTGGTTTTCCCCGCCAGAGGTCGGTAGCTACCCTGGTCCCAGACGATGACTTCCCCTGCTCCATAGGATCCCTCTGCGATCGCTCCCTCGAAGGCGCGATACTCCAGAGGATGGTCTTCCACCATCAGCGCCAGCCGTTTCTCTTTTGGGTTGAGCGAAGGTCCTTTGGGTACCGCCCAGCTTTTCAAGACGCCATCGAGTTCTAGCCGGAAATCATAGTGCAGGCGGGAAGCCTGATGCTTCTGCACGACGAAGACAAGCGCGCTTTCCATGCTTCACCTTCCCTCACATTCTTGTTTTGCTGTGAACTGACGCTTCTTTGTTTGCAACTGCGTCCAGGTCCATTGGAGCCTCTCTTTCAGGCTTGCATATAAACTGAACAGTCAGGCGATACGCTGATCTCGCTGTAGTACTGGTGCGAAAAGATCGCCCAGTCGCTCAACGCGCTCGAGTACCACCTGCGGCGTCAGATCCGTGGGGACGATGGTGGTGTTCTGGAGTTCCTCCCAGGTGAGCGGTGTGGAGACCGTTGGATGGGCCAGGTGAGCGCGCAGCGTGTAGGGGGCCGCAGTGTTGCGTCCGAGGCTGTTCTGCGCGTAGTCCACCGTTATGCGTCCTCCCCGGTGCGTTGCACCATGAGCGAGGTCCACCAGGTCGGGGAAGCTCGACGCGAGCTGCTGCCCAACGGCTTTGACCCAGGTGCGGACACGCTCGAAGGTGTGACCAGGCCCCAGCGGCACAAAGACGTGCAGCCCATTCCCACCGCTGGTCTTGGGATAGGCTCTTACTCCTGCCTGCTCAAATATGTCGTGGAGCCGCAGTGCCGCCTCCCGCAGGGCATCGAACGACGCCGTCTCGCCGGGATCCAGGTCGAAGATAGCCAGGTCGGGCTGCATGAGGTCTGGGGTACGAGACCCCCACAGGTGGAACTCGATGGCACCCTGGTTGGCGAACCACAGCAGGCCCGCAACCGTGTCGACGAGGGGCAACGGCACCGGGTGGCTGACTGTCTTAGGCTGGTATTGCACCCGCCGGAGCCAGTCGGGCGCATCCGCTGGACAGTCGCGCAGGTAGTACGAGGTTCCAGTGACTCCCTGCGGATACACGCGCAGCGTTACCGGGCGGTCTTTGAGATGGGGCAGCGCGACCGGCGCGATCTGCCGGTAATAGCGCAGCAATTCACCCTTGGTGAATCCCGACTGCGGCCAGTAGACTTTCTCTAGGTGCGAGACCTGGACGGTCTGGTCCCCCAGTTGCCATGTTTCCGATGAGGTGTTCATGCTGGAATCCTTCTCCCGCTTGTGCTGACGCTGACTGTGGCACTCTTCATCCGCCAGGATCTCAAAGGGCTCGCTCACACGAGTGCCTATGTCACCATCCTATTGTACCATTGGCTTTGCCGGTCCTTCCTCATGCGACGAGGTGAGTGACGGAGACCGGCATCGTCCTCTTTGCACCTGCTCGCTCCCTCAAGGCGATGCGATCAACGAGAGCTAGAGGCGAAACTGGAGCCTGGCGAGGACCTCGCGCAGAGTATCCTGCACCTCACGCATGGCCGCGTCATCCAGGTAGCGTTGCCTGGGCCAGAAGAAGCCTTTAAGGCCATCTGTGCGGCGGCGGGGCACGAGGTGGATATGCACGTGGGGGACGCTATGTGCCCTGGGCACTAAGAGGCAATGGCCGGGGAAAAGCGGCCGGTGATCCAGGAAGGCCAGGGAGAGGCTGTCTTCAAAGACGATGGAGGCTGTTTCTTCACCGCGGATGATCTTGCAGAATGCGCACGTCTGGCTAGTGTGCGCTCGATTTCCCGGAGCATCTGACATGCGTCTCTCCCCTTTTTTCATGAAGGACGTTCATGCGTTCGCTGCAAAAGGACACACTGTATGCGTGATGATGCGCTGCATCATCACATAGGCTATAATAGTACGATATAGCGAGTGCGTTTGGTGCCGGTTCGAACCGCCCAAGCCTATGTCAGGCTTCCTGAAAGCGCAGGCGGGTACATCGACTGATCCATACAATGCCCTGCGTCAACTCGAGGGAGAAGGAGGAACACCCTGTGGAATTTGCCGCCCTTGCGCACACCTTCGAGGAACTGGAACGCACCAGCTCCCGTCTGGCGTTGATCGGGCTGTTAACGCAGCTGTTTCGCTCAATTGAACGGCCAGAGGAAATCGAACATGTCTGCTACCTGGCGCAGGGGAGGGTCGCGCCCTTCTTTGTGGCACTGGAGATGGGGATGGCAGAGAAAAGCGTGACGAGGTCCATCGCCATCGCCTCTCACACCACTCCAGAGTACGTTGCGGCGCTGTACGCGACGTTGGGTGATCTGGGACTGGTCGCAGGGCAGGTGAAGGGCGAGACAAAGAATGACCCCGCTGTCCTGAGTATCGACGACGTGTTTGAGGGCTTGAGAGCCATCGCACAGACCACAGGCAAAGGAGCCGTCGAACAGCGCATTGCGAAACTTGCTGACTTGCTCACGCGCGTTGATGGCGTGTCTGCCAAATATGTGGTGCGCATCCTGCTGGGCAACCTGCGGCTGGGCATCGGCGACGCGACCGTACTCGACGCGCTGGCGAAGGCCAGGTGGAACGATGCCAAAAAGCGCAAACTGCTCGAAGGAGCCTATCATAAAACCTCGGACCTGGGGCTCATCGCCAGGACGCTCTGGGAACACCCCGGAGAGGAAGAGGCGCAGCGTGCGGTGGCAGCCCTGGACATCCAGGTCGGTAAACCGGTCCACTCGCAACTGGCCGAGCGGCTCCCAAGCGCCGAGGCGATCATTGCCAAGGTGGGGACGGTAGTGGCGCAGTACAAGTACGACGGCTTGCGCGCGCAGATCCACAAGGATGGGAAGCAGGTCACCATCTTCTCGCGCAACCTGGAAGACCAGTCGCACATGTTCCCCGAACTCATTGAAGGAACCCTCAGGCAGGTACGAGCGGAGAGCGCCATTCTGGACGCGGAGGCCCTGGCCTACAACGCCACCTCCGAGGAATTCCTGCCCTTTCAGGAAACGACCCGCCGGCGGCGCAAACACGGGATCGAGGCCCTGGCCGAGCAACTTCCGCTGAAGGCCTTCGTCTTTGACATCCTCTACAAAGACGGGACCTCGCTGCTGGATACCCCGCTGTCGGAACGCCTCAAGATTCTTGAAGAGACCCTTCATCCGGCTGACGATACCCTCATGCTCACCGCGAACCACATGGTGAGAGATGCCCACACGCTCACACTCCTTTTTGATGAAGCGATCAGCAAGGGCTTAGAAGGCCTGGTGGTGAAAAAGCCGGAAAGCCGCTACGAAGCAGGAGCGAGAAATTTCAACTGGGTGAAGCTCAAGCGGCACTCGGCCGGAGCCCTGAACGACACCATCGATTGTGTCCTGCTGGGCTACCTCTATGGCCGTGGCAAGCGCGCGGCCCTCGGGGCGGGTTCCCTGCTGGTGGGGGTCTATGATCCCGAACGGGATCTGTTCGTCACAGTGACCAAAATCGGCACGGGGCTGAGCGATGAGCAATGGCGCAGTATCCAGGAGCGCACCAAAGGACTGGAAGTCGATCACCGGCCTGCCCGCGTCTCGTCGCTCATTGAGCCGAGCGTGTGGGTCGAGCCGCAACTCGTCCTCGAAGTGCTGGCCGACGAGATCACGCGCTCGCCCACCCATACGGCGGGGAAAGTCGGAGCCGAGCCGGGCTATGCCCTGCGTTTTCCGCGGCTGGTCTCGTTCCGGGAGCGAGACAAAAAACCGGAGGATGCGACGACCGTCCAGGAACTGGTTGAGCTGTACCAAAGCCAGGGCAAGAAGTGATGGGCATGGTGGATTGCCCCTGCGCCACGCTTTGGCAGAGGCCGCTTACGTACCATTTTCTCTGCCACATCACAAGAATCCCCTGGCGAGTGCAAGCGGTGTTCCCCACGCCTCCCGCGTCGTCACGAGGACTCCCAGAGTCGATCCGAGGCGATCTGCGCTCCCTCGACCATGGCTGCGAGCTTCGCCCAGGTAATGTCTGGGTCAACTGTGAGTGCGCCGGAGAAGGTGGCGAAGCCGCAGTCGGTCCCGGCGATGACGTGCTCCCGCCCAATCACGGATGCATAGCGCTCGATGCGCTGGGCAACCAGTTCGGGATGCTCGATGAAGTTCGTGGTAGAGTCCAGTACGCCAGGAATGATGACCTTCTCTTCCGGTAGCCTGATCTCCTCAAAGACCTTCCACTCATGTTCGTGCCGCGGGTTGGCCCCCTCGAAGGACAAGGCCACCGGGCGCGCCTCTAGCACATCGGGTAGGATGGTCCGCAGGGGAATATCGCGATGGTGTGGCCCCTCGTAGTTGCCCCAACAGAGATGGAGCCGCAAACGATCCGGCGGGATATCCCGCACGGCCTGGTTGAGCGCCTGGATGTGCAAGGCGCGGTAGTCCTCGCGCCAGTCCTCGCCACGTACCCGGCTGACGCCGAGATCGGGGCAATCCAGTTGCAGGAGGAATCCGGCCCCCACGATGGCATCGTATTCTTCCTTCATCGCCTCGGCCAGGGCGTAGAGATACGCTTCGTGCGTCGGGTAGTACTGGTTCTCCAAGAACAGCGCGATAACCCACCGGGCCGTTGCAGGCGGGCATCGTCGAGACCTGGCTGATCACGGGAAGGCGCGCGGCGTACCCTGGAAAGTCGGCGATATCCGGTGGGAGCGTTCTCGCCTGCGCGCTTTGTCCTTCAAACCCGGTGAGCCGATCCTTGACGTAGGTGCTGTAGCTGATTTTACTCATCTCCCCATCATTGACCACATCGATGCCACAGTGCACTTGCCGCTGCACGACTTCCTGGACCGCCGCTCGGACCCGTGCCTCAAACGCGGCGCGCTCAAGCGGCTCGCCGCGATCCTGGGCCACTAACATCTGTTGCAGATCGGCTGGTCTGGGCAAGCTTCCGGTATGGGTGGTGAGGATTCTCTGCGTGCTGTGTTTCATGGTGGCGTGACTCCTCTGCTGGGGCAATATCGTCTGACTGCCTGTTCTTTCATGGTAATGTCTCTTGTATTATATGCCATGCTCACACCCATTGTCATATGGGGATTGGCTCTTATCCGGTGGAATGGGACCTGATCAGACAACATCAGCCGACTCAATAGAGGGGTCTCGAAGACAAAGGCCTCTCCCTTGTCACCCATACTGGTCGGGAAGGGGTTCATGCCGTCATTCGGTATGCTCGCCCTGCCTCTCAGGCGAGTTTCTCTCAAGGGGGTACTTCTGGTACCTCCACGAGCCGCTTCACCTCACCCGATAGCTCAGGCTCTTCGATGCCCAGCACTTGACACAGCGCTAAAGCCTCCTGGATTGCCCAGGTAACAGCAAACGCCCGCTCGGTCGGCACAAAAGCAGCCCAGGCTTCCATCCCTTCATCAATGAGGCGCTTGCCTCCCCGGTCGGTCAGACGGCGATAGCCGAGCGCCTCTCCGATCTTCATCAGCCGGTAGCAATCCCAACAATCCATCCGGTCACACCATGCCTGACCCGCGGGATCAAAACGCACCATCTGCGCTCGTGGATGATGCGGGCAGCGTTTCCATTGTAGAGAGGCTTCATTTTGCTCTGTTCTTGCAGTATGATCTCCTTCACGAGGGAGTATGTCCTGAACGTCCACCGGTGGTTCTGAAACGTGCAACTGATTACACTGATTACGCTGATTACGATTGATTACGTCGATGACACTGATTACGGCAGGTTCTTGTTGATGACGATCCCCTTGCAATAGTGCCTCATGCTTGCAAAGAGTGATCGACTTCATTCCATCCTGCAGAGCGGCAGCCTCATCAAGGGCACGTTCCTTCGTGAAAGAATCAGCAGGAGTGTCCTTGCCGTAATCAGTGTAATCACTGTAATCACTGTAATCAGTCTCATAACACTGACTCGTACCATCGTGGTCATCACCCCTATCACCGCCAGGAATTACATGATCCATCATCTGGTGATGCTCACGCTGTTTGATCTGGCCGCTCCTTAGCGATGGCTGCTGCATGTGCCCATGACTCCTCTCTGCTGAGAGCGCGAGGTACCTCCCACGAAGCCGCGTGCAGAACGTGCTTAGTTGGGTACAGCGCCTGTGCAAGCGGGGCCCCATTGGGGCCATCTCACTGGAACTGGTCCGCTTTGACCTCGCACTGCTCCAGAACCCAGAACTAGAGGGACTGGAGTATCAAAGGGGGACGCTCTTCGGCACGGAGCTTCGCCAGTATTTGCTCACGAAATGGGAGCACCGGTGCGCCTACTGTCGTCTCACAGGCGTCCCGCTCGAAATCGACCATATACAGCCTCGTTCCAAAGGAGGAAGTGACCGGGTCGCCAACCTGGTCATAGCGTGCCATCCCTGCAATCAGCACAAGGGAGATCAGCGCCTGGAAGACTTCCTGGCAAACCGCCCAGAGGTCCTGACACGTATCCAAGCCCAACGCAAAGCGCCCCTCAAAGATGCTGCTAGTGTCAACAGTACACGCTGGGCGATGTATGAGCGCCTGAGTGCGCTCGGTCTCCCCCTGGAAATCGGCTCAGGGGGACTCACAAAATGGAATAGGCAGAATCGAGCACTCCCCAAAGCGCACTGGGTAGATGCTGCCTGCTGTGGTCTTTCGACGCCCAAACGTCTCTCGCTCGAGGTGGTACGGCCCTGGCTGATTCAGGCCACTGGGCGACAGCAACGGCAGATGACAAACGTCGACCGATATGGTTTTCCGAGAGGTCGGCCTAAGGGTCCATCGCGGGTACGAGGTTTCAAGACCGGCGATCTCATCGAAGCCGTCTGTCCACCCCATTTGAATGCTGCTGGGACACATATCGGACGCGTTCTCGTTCGTACGCGGGGCGTCTTTGATGTGCAAACAAAACACGGACGGGTGAAAGGTATTCCGGCACGCTGTTGTTCCTGCTTGCAGCATGCAGATGGCTATAATTACCAGATCGGGACGGCGCTTTCCCCTCATGCATAAATGCTGAGGCACCCGTGCCGCTTTCGGGGTGGCGTTCTTTGCCTTTTCAAGACGCTTTCCTCGGCGCGCCACATCCGTTCGTGTCTGCTGCTCGCCTCCCTCTCCAACTTCTGCCAGTGTGCATCCCCATATCCCCCATCGGTCTCAATCATGTATACTAGAATTACATGCACTCTAGGCGCATACGGAGGTTGTATCGAAGGAGTGTGATCCATGGAACGGCGCTTCTGGAATGAAGACATTGAAACGCTGCCGCCAGCCGCATTACGCCAGGTAGAAAATGCACGCCTGCACGCTCAGCTTGAGTATGTCTGGGCCTCTTCTCTTTTCTACCAGGCCAAATTCTCTTCCGCCGGCGTCAAGCGCAATGCTGTTCGTGACCTGGCCGATCTCCCACTCCTCCCTTTCACCGAGAAAGACGAGATCCGGCAGAATCAACAGGAGCACCCTCCCTTTGGCAGTTATCTTGCCACTACACCCGAACGTTTGATACGCGTCCACAAAACCTCCGGCACAACAGGCCGTGCGCTCTATGTCGCGCTGACAGACAAAGATCGCCAGGTGATGAATGAAAGCGCCGCCCGTTCCTTCTGGGCCGCCGGACTGCGCCCCACCGATACAGTAGTACATTGTCTGAACTATCGTCTCTGGGCAGGAGGCTATTCCGACCACGAGAATCTGGAGACGACGGGAGCCACCGTAGTCCCCTACGGGGTAGGACAAACAGCCTCACTCATCCAGACCATCCGCGAGCTTCACATCAACGCCATCAGCGCAACTCCTTCGTATATGCTGCCGCTGGCCGAAGAGGCCCTCGCCCAGGGGCT
>WNFI01710274.1_pt1 | contig 10544 bp, 11 predicted proteins | sample 5400471 | NCBI WGS metagenome assembly WNFI01 (sample SAMN13153348, study PRJNA577476) | soil metagenome | isolation source: 100 cm saprolite on Douglas fir-dominated hillslope | place: USA:California | collected 2013-09-17 | reverse complement strand
GCCATCACGGCCGCGCTGGCAGCATTCTTCGTGACCATCTTCGGCGGCCTGCCAGTCGGCTTCGCACTCTTGCTGAGCACCACCGTCTACCTCTGGCTGGCCGACACCGTGCCGATGGTCGCCTTGCCGCAAAACATGGTGGATGGCACCGGCAATTTCGTCCTGCTGGCACTGCCGTTTTTCATTCTCGCCGGCCTGATCATGGAGCGCGGCGGCATCTCGCTGCGCCTCGTGCGCTTTGTGCATGCGCTGGTCGGCCATCTGCGCGGCGGCCTCCTCCACGTCATGGTGCTCAGCATGTATCTGGTCTCCGGCCTGTCCGGGTCGAAGACCGCCGACGTCGCCGCGGTCGGCTCGGTGATGCGGGACATGCTCAAGAAGGAAGGCTACGACGCCGGCGAGGGTGCGGCGGTGCTCGCAGCCTCCGCCGCCATGGGCGAAACGGTGCCGCCAAGCATCGCCATGTTGGTGCTCGGCTCGATCACCACGCTCTCCATGGCGGCGCTGTTCGTCGGCGGCCTCATCCCGGCCGCAGTCGTCGCCGCCTGCCTGATGGCGCTGATCTTGCTGCGCGCGCGGCGCGGCGGCGGGAGCGTTTCGCGCCGCGCCTCCCTGCGCACCGTGATGACGAGCGCAATCGGGGCGATCCTGCCGCTCCTGATGCCGGTGATCCTGTTCGCCGGCATTCTGTTCGGCATCGCGACGCCGACCGAGGTGTCGTCCTTTGCGGTGGTGTACGGGCTGATGCTGTCATGCGTTATCTACCGGGAGCTTGATCTTGCGACCTTCCTGCGCACCGTGCGCGACAGCGCCATGCTGGCCGGCATGGTGCTGTTCATCCTCGGCGCCGCTTCCGGCTTCTCATGGGCACTCACGGTGGAGTATCTGCCGCAACGTCTTGTCGCTGTCCTCCACGGCATCAACGACAACACCGCGCTGTTTGTCATCGGCTCGATCGCGCTGCTCATCGTGGTCGGCTCGGTGCTGGAAGGGCTCCCTGCCCTCATCATCCTGGCGCCGCTGCTGTTGCCGATCGCCGGTGGGATCGGGCTCAGCGAATTGCATTACGGCATCGTGCTTCTGATCGCCATGGGGATCGGCGCGTTTCTCCCTCCGGCGGGCGTCGGGTTCTACGTCGCCTGCGCCATCATGGGCACCGATATTGAGACCGCCGCGCGCGCGATGCTGCCCTATCTCGTGGTCCTCATCATCGCGCTCCTCATCGTCGCCTTTGTGCCGTGGTTCACGGTGTTCCTGCCGCGCGCGCTTAACCTCGGCGGATGAGCCGGATCAGGGCGCGTTCCGGTCATATCGAACCACTTCTCCGGAGTCATGGCCGGGCTTGTCCCGGCCATCTACGTCTCGCTTGCTGGAGCGCTGGAAGAAAGACGTGGATGCCCGCGACAAGCGCGGGCATGACGGATCATTCACAAGAACTTTTCCCAGAACTTATCCGGCACAGTGGTCACCACCCATTGAAATCCGAATGAGAAAGCTCCGGCAATGACGACAAACGTGAGGACTCCGAACACCGTGAGTGTCATTGTCCAGAACGCAGCGGCTATTTTTTCAAAGGCCGCCATGCAACGCTTGATCAATTGGTAAAGAATGTAGGCCAGAATCGCAATGAAAATCAGTCCAACAACGATCTTCCATGGCGGCAAATTCCACCACGACCTTTCGAACGCATGGGTGATCTGGGACCACGACCACACCCATAACGTTTCAATCGTCCGCAATACCCAGGAGATACCTTGAAGGATCACTTGGAGCAGTTGATGAATTGACTGATTCATGGCTCCCTCCTATGGAACAAGTCCTCCCCAACGATACGCACTCCTTGGCGGTTGATTAGACTTTTCTCGATTGGCTTGTAACATATAGGTGCACAAGCGTGCGGTGACCACCGCAGAATTCGTCGCCCGCTCTACCCTCCACCGCTTTTGCCGAGAAAATAGGCGGGGGAGGGCTTCGAGGGCGGAAACAGACACCGCCGCAGCCGGAAATAAATACCGCAACAGGCAGGAGTTTCCCATGGCCGCTCGCCTCCGTCACATCGCCATTTCGGTTCCGGACCCCGAAAAGGCTGCGAAATTCTTTGAGGAGGCGTTCGGCATGAAGATTGCGGGCCGTGCCGGCGTCGGGCTTTACGTGACGGACGGCACCGTCAATGTGGCGCTGCTCAAGTTTCCCGGCGAGGTGCCCGGTTTCTCGGCCGGCCATTATGGCCTCATTCATTTCGGCATGTGGGTGGACGATCTCGACCAAGCAGCCAAGAAGGTGGTGGTTGCGGGCGGCTCCTATTACATGGGCCGCGCCGACGACAATCCAGACACCTATTACGAGGTCAAATACAAGGACCCCGATGGCGTCGTCTTCGATCTCACGCACACGGGCTGGGTCGGCGCCGTAAAGGAAGTCGTGCCGGCCGACACCGCGATCGCGGCCGAATAGGTTTGCATGCCGACCCGCGGCGACATCGTCCATTCGCAGCCGCGCGCCGCCACCATCCATCCGGCCACGCTCGACCTCCTCGACGATCTCGGCGCCTATACATTGATCGAGCCGCAGGGCATTGTGTGTCCGATCGTCAATTATTACGACGGCAAGCTTAAGCTCGCCGCGTTCGATCACGCCCTCTTAAAGGAGGAGACCCGCCATCCATGGGTGTTGCAGTGCGAGCAGGACAAGCTCTCGCGCACCCTGTTCGCGGTGGCGAAGGCGATCTCAAACATCACGTTTAGGACCGCGACCAAGGTCATCGGTTGCAGGGAACGCGACGACGCGGTGGAGGTCGTGATCGAAGCGGCCGACGGCCGGCAGGAGCGGCATCAAGCGCTCTATCTCGTCGGCGCCGACGGAGCGCGCAGCACTGTACGCAAGGCGATCGGCATAGAGTTTGAGGGCTTCACCTATCCGGAACGCTGCATGATCATCGGCACGCCCTATGATTTCGCGGCTGATGGTTACGCCTATCGCAACTACATCGCGGATCCGCAGGAGTGGTACAACCTCTTCAAGATTTCCTGGCAGGGGCCGCCCGGCATCTACCGCCTGGTCGTGCCGCTGCGCCCGGACGAGGCGCTCGACGGCGATGAGGCGCTCGCGACCGCGCAACGCAAGCTGCAGCGCTTCAATCCGCGGCCTGCAAGCTATGAGATCGCGTTCTACGATTCCTATACGGTGGCCCAGCGCGTCGCGGCGACCTTCCGCAAGGGCCGCATGCTGCTGGCAGGCGACAGCGCCCATCTCAATAGCCCGATCGGCGCCATGGGCATGAACAGCGGCATCCACGACGCCGTTAACCTGGCCGCGAACCTGATCCGTGTGCTGCACGGCGAGGAAAGCGACGCTGCCCTCGACCGCTATGTGCGCCAGCGCCGCCACGTGGCAACCTGCCACGTTCAGACCGCCACCATTGCCAATAAGCAGAACATGGAGCAGCGCGACCCGATCAAGCGTCAGCGCTACCGCGACGAGATGCGCCGCCGCGCGGAGGATCCTGTACTGGCAAAGGCGTTCTTGATGCGCACCGCCCTCATCGACAGCCTGCGGGATGCAGCGAAGATTCCGTAGCGCGTTTCGCGGCTAGCGCGGCGCCACCTTAGCACTCGTTGGTAATTAAGTAAGTCGGCCAAGGCCGACTTCGGGTGAAATCGGATGTTTCCGATTTCGCTCGCCTAATAGCTGCCGAAGTCGGCCAAGGCCGACTTCGGGTGAAATCGGGGCATCCAGTAACCCTCGGCGAATCAGGTGGATACTGGATCGCCCGCTTTCGCGGGCGATGACATGCAAGTGATGCCATTATTCTCCGACGCGTCCTTGCTGTCATCGCTTGACGCGCCGAATTTCGGTCGCATATCTCGCGCACAATCGGACGGGTGGCCTATACGCTTCGGTGATTCGGGTGAACCGATGCCGAAGCTCGAAAAAAGCGGAGAAAGCCAATGTCCAAGCGAATGCTGAACATGTCGGTCGCCGCCGTGCTGGCAGCGGGCTTTATGGCTGCTTCCAATGTGGCATCGGCCATGCCGTTCGCTGATGCGCTTGCGATCGGAAAGGCGGCCGGGACCGATGCGGAGAAGGTGTGGGGTCGAGGATTCGGTTGGGGCTTTGGCGCCGGATTCCTCGGCGGCGCCATTGTCGGCGGCGCGCTGGCGGCACCCTACTACTATGGCGGACCCTATTACTACTATGGCGCACCCTATTACCCGCCGGCCGCCTATGGCCCCGGTTACTATCCGGCGCCGGGCTACGAAGGCAACGCCGGTTATTGCGCCAGCCGCTACCGGTCCTACGATCCGGCGACCGGCACGTTCCTCGGTTACGACGGTGTACGCCATCCCTGTCCGTGACCTTAGCCAATATCAACATACCAAGGGCCGCCACCGGGCGGCCCTTTCTGTTATTCCGCAGGCGTATCGGCTATAGTTGGGTCATGACCGGCCTTAAGGACAGTCCACCCTGTTTTCGCGACGCCGACAAGCGTACGCTGCTGCAAACGCACTACCTTTTCAGCAAGCTCAGCCCGAAGCAGATCGACCGCCTCGCCGCCTGCATCGTGGGGAAATCGGTTCCGCGCGGGACCAGCATCTGCGCCAAGGGCGATCCCGGCTCCAGCCTGTTTGTGGTCTGCCAGGGAATGGTGAAAATATCCGTCCCGTCCGCCGATGGCCATGATGCGGTGCTCAACCTGATCGGCAAAGGTGACGTATTCGGGGAGATTGCTCTGCTCGACGGCCGGCCGCGAAGCACGGACGTCGTCGCCATCACGGATTGCGAACTGTTCGTCATCGAGCGACGGGATTTCCTGCCATTGGTGAAAGAGGAGCCGGAGATCGCGCTCAAGATCCGTCACCCAGAAGGATCTCGGCAACATCATCGGCATGTCGCGGGAGAGCACGAACCGGCAATTGCGCATCTGGGAAGAGCAAGGATGGGTCCGCCTCGAACGGGGCGGGATTGTCATCTTGTCGGTGACAGAGCTCGAACGCATTGCCGAAAGCGATACCGAAGGCGGGTAGAGCAAATTTGGTTTCCCCCTCCCCGCCTGCCATCAGGGCGGTGTCCTCAAACATGGCCCGCTGTAGGGGCGACCCTTGTGGTCGCCCCGCATCGCGTACGCCTGACCGGGGTCGCCCCTACATCATCCTTACGTCGGTACGAATCCCCCGTTATCGCTTTCCGCGATGCTGCGATCCCTTCAGAGGTGCGATCCTTTCAGATTGGCTGACGGCGATCGGCTGGCGCGGAAGGATTTGAATCAAATGTGATCTGGATCACATTCGCCGGGCGCACGGACCGTTACGATCCGCAAGGGGTCACAACTGACGGATCGACGGCATGGACATGTTTTGGGCGGCCCGTTCACATCCGAGACCGGTCCGGCGCGGCGGCCGCAACACGAGTGTCGAGGATGCGGTCCTCGTTCGTCGCGTCGCAGCTGCAGACAGGACCGCAATGCAGACCCTGTTTTCGCGGCACCACATCGCAGTCTACCGATTTGTGCTGCAGCGGCTGCGGGACAAGGCGCTGGCCGAGGACGTGACCAGCGAGGTATTCCTCGAGGTCTGGCGGCACGCCGGCAAGTTCGAAGGCCGGTCGACTGTGGTGACGTGGATTCTGGCGTTAGCCCGTCGCAAAATCTTAGCAGCGCGTATTAATCCCCGCGGGGCTTTCCGCCGAGCATCGTGAAATGATCGACCTCGTCTACTGTCAGGAGCAGTCCATGGAGTCGGTCGCCACAATCCTCGGTATTCCCCGCACCACCGCCACGACGCGCATGTTCTCCGCACGCCAACGGCTTGCGGACGAATTGAAAAAGTCCGGTGTGGAGTGGGTCGGAGTGTGAATCTTAATCCCGACACGGAGTCATCACCCTCCCCTGCAGGGGGAGGGCAAAGGACGTCCTTTTGCTGCCGAAGGCAGTCCGGGGTGGTGTGGCGGCGGTGCCGCGCGCGACGCCGATGCCGAATTTGCGGCGCGGCTGTCACCCCCTCCCGGCCCGCTGGCGCGGGCCGACCTCCCCCCAGCCGAACCTCGCTATAGCGAGGGTTCGGCCACTCAATAAAGTGACCGAAGTCGGCAACAGCCGACTTCGGTTGGGGGAGGTGAAGCGGCTCCGCGGGGCAAGGCTCGCCCAATTCCTTTCAAGGAACGCGCTCACGGCAAATTGAACACGATCAATTGGTCCGTCACCTGCCCGGAGCCCGGCTTGAGCGAGCCGCCGGCGAGGTAGACATTGCGGCCGTCGGTTGTCGCCGCGGTGGCGTGCCGGCCGGCCGGCATGGCGGCAAGCGTACGCCACATGTTGGCCTTGACGTCGAAACCTTCATTTTCGTTGAACGTGCGATCCTGCGGCGGAAATTCGCCGCCCAGCACCATGATGAGGCCCTTGTAGAACGTACCGGACACGCCGCTGCGCGCGGTCGGCAGCGGCTCCCCGGCGCTCCAGGTGTTGGTGGCCGGATCATAAACGTCGTGGAGCGCGACCGGCTCCGCCGGCGATGTGATGCGGCCTCCGATCGCGTGGAGCTTGCCGTCGGCAGCGATGACCGTCATGTGGTCGCGCGCCTGCGGCAGCGGCGCGGCGTCGCTCCAGGTGTCGGTCGCCGGATCATAGACCTCGTGGGTCGCGAGCGTCTTGCCGTCGGGCGTACGCCCGCCGACTGCATGGACTTTGCCGTCGAGCAAGGCGACGCCGACCGAGGCGCGCGGCGCCTTCATGGGCGCGAGCGCCCTCCACGTATTGGCGGCGGGATCGTATTCATACACCAATGCCTGCGGATAGGCGTGCACCGAGGCGAGGAAACCTCCGACCGTGATGATCTTGCCGTTGACGACCGCAGTGCCCATGTGGTCGAGCCCGCGGATCATCGGCATGCGCCCATTCCATTTGTCGGTCGCCGGATCGTACTCCTCCACATGTGGCACCGAGACCCGGTTGATGCTGCCGCCGAGCACGTAGATCTTGCCGCCCACGGTCGCGAGCGAGACCTCATTGCGGGTCGTCGGCAGGGGCGCCTTTTGCGTCCAGGTTCCCGCGCCTTGCGACGCACCGGGGGCGGCCGTCTGGGCGAAGGCGCCTGCGGCGCCAACGGCGCACAGGATCGCAACAGGCATGACTCTCATGGTGGATTCCTCCCGTTTTATTGGCGTTTCATTATCGTATTCGCCGCAACCCTCGCAACGCTATCATTAGGCGGCGTTCCGGTCATGTGAAGCGTCGTAGGGTGGGCAAAGGCGCCTGCCGCGGCTGATGACATAGTGCGCTGACCGCGCGCGACTTTGCCCACGCGGTCAAGCGGCGAGGTCGGACAGCGTGGGCAAAGGCGCATGACGGTCAGTGCTAATAAACCATGCTCGGCGCGATGCGCCTTTGCCCACCCTACAAGTGCTCGCTTGTGGCAGCAACCTGCCGTGCTGATATGATGTCGCCTTAGAGCGCAAGGAGGCGGCGCTGGGCGCGCAGCGCACTTTCCCCTCGCCCTCGCGGGAAGGGGATAACAAGATTGGGGAGAGCATGATGCTTCGCCGATATTTCCTCTTGGTAGCCGCTACCTTGGCGGCGCTCGCCGTACTTACAATCGCCGCCGTACCGGCGACCGCACAGCCCTATCCGAACCGGCCCCTCAAGATCATCGTGCCGACGCCCGCAGGCGGGCCGGTCGACGTCATGGCGCGCCTGCTCGCCAATGCCCTGCCGGCCGTCCTCGGTCAGAACGTGATCGTGGAGAACCGCGCCGGCGCCGGCAATACGCTAGGCTCCAAGGCTGCGGCCGCGGCCGACCCGGACGGCTACACGCTCCTGGTGAGCGCGGCCAGCGGGCTGATCATGAGCCCGATGGTCTACAAGTCGGCCGGCTATGACGAGAACAGCTTCGCCCCGATCGCGCTCGTTGCCGAGACCCCGCAGGTGCTGGTCGCGCATCCGGCGGCGCCGTTCGGCACCGTCGCCGCGCTTGTCGCCTACGCCAAGGCGAACCCCGGCAAGCTCAACTATTCGACCGGCGGCGCCGGCACGCTGCCTCACCTCACCGCCGAGCTGTTCAAGCAGCTTTCCGGCACAGACATCGTCCCTATCCGGCCATCAACTCCGGCGCGTGGGTCGCGGTGCTGGCCCCGCTCGGCACGCCGCCGGCGATCATCGCAAGGCTCAACCAGGCGACCAACGACGCATTGAAGTCGGCCGCCATGCGCGAGCCGCTCGCCCGCCTCGGCGCCCAGCCGCGCGGCGGCACGCCCGACGATCTCGCCCGCCACATGAGGGCGGAGCACGACAAGTGGGCGCCGATCGTGGCGAGGCTCGGGCTGAAGGAGGAGTGACGCGATCATCATGGTCCGCCTCCCTCTCAGCATGGCGCTCTCCAACAACCCAAACACCCGGCCGCTGATCGACGGTGCGGTTAAGGCGGAGGGCCTCGACCTCACCGCTACCGTCCTCCATCCGTCCGAAATGTTCTGGCGGCAGTTGCGCTTTGCCGAGTTCGACGTATCGGAAATGTCGATGTCGTCGCTGTTGATCTCGACCGCGCGCTCTCCGACGCCGTGGGTGGCGCTGCCGGTGTTCACCACCCGCGAGTTCTTCCACACCCGCATCCTGGTGCGCGCCGACGCCGGCATCGCCTCGCCCGCGGATCTGCGAGGCAAGCGCGTCGGCGTGCCGGAGTATCAGCAGACCGCCGCCATCTGGGGTCGCGGCGTCCTCGAGAACGAGTTCGGCGTGCACCCGCGCGACATGGAGTTCTTCATGGAGCGCGTCGCCGACAAGAGCCACGGCGGCGCCACCGGGTTCAAGCCGCCGGCGGGCGTGACCGTGCGTCCGCCGACAAGCGCGTGCGGGCGCTTTTCCCCGACCGCGCCGCCGAAGGCCGCCGCTACTATGCCAAGACCGGCATCTATCCGATCAACCACACCGTGGTGGTCCGCCGGTCGCTCCTGGAGCAACACCCCTGGATCGCGCTCAACCTGTATTCCGCGTTCGCGGCGGCGCGGGCGCAAGTGCTGCGCGCCGGCAACGTGGCACTCGCCTCCCATTTCGAGACCGGCGTCATCGGAGATGACGTTCGCAACGCGCTCGCCACTGACCCGATGGCCTATGGGGTGAAGGCGACGCGCAAGGTGCTCGACACGATCGCGCAATATGTGCACGCCCAGGGGCTGACCGACCGGCTGGTCAAGATCGAGGAGCTGTTTGCGCCCGCAACATTGGATCTATGAGGATTGTCACTCGTAGCCCGCAGGGCGCAATAAGCGCAGCGCATTGCGCCGCCTCGCCGAAGTCTGCGCTCGCGTCGCCCGCCCTCGCACCGGAACGGCGCAATGCGCTGCGCTTATTGCGCCCTACGGGCTACGGGTTCATCGACGCGGCGTGGGCTGCCCGCCTCTTTGATCGCGGTTTGCAGCAGGACGTAGAGCACCACGGCGTTGAGCAGATGCCATGAGAAATGCGTGCCGAGCGGAAACGTGTCACAGGCCTTAAGATCGATGGTGCGCAAGGCGAGCGATACCGTGAAGATCATCGCCGCCAGCTCAAGGCCGCGGCGCGCCGGCCCGCGTGCGGCCCGCGCGACTACGATCAGCGCCACCAGCGCCGGCAGATAGCCGACAGAGCCGTTGAGGGCACGCGGCGGCGCCAGCCACGAGAGCGCCTGTGCCCCCGCCGCGTATGCGACCACGATCGCGACCGCAACGCCCGCCGCGAGACCCAGGAACCGACGCAGCGCCAGCAACAGGTAGCCATAGATGAAGACCGCGATCGGGATCACGTCGGCCAGCACGGCGCCGCGTGTCGCGAGCGTGTGGAAGACGAACGACCCGATGCCGACCGCGACCACGACTACGATAAGCGCCAACGCCGGCCAGTCGCGGGAGCGATGGCTCTCACTTTGGCTGCGCCACAGCCAAAACGCGGCCGCGGCGGCAATCAGGAACGCCGCGTTCGTCAGCGCGTTGGCGGGCTCCGCCCAAAACGACGCGTCGGTACGCTCGCAGTAGAGATCGATCGGCGCCGACCAGTCCATATTTGCTCAATCCGGTTGCATCTGCGCTTAATTATTAAGCAAGCCTATCTCCTGAGCAATGTTTGTCCGAAACTGTAGTTGTCTTTGGCCGAAATGAGCAAAGTGACCGTGTTTTAATCTCGATGTCGCGCCGCAGCATCGAGAGTTGATGGCGGCGGCACGCCCGGTCGTTCCGCGGGATTTTGAGGTCTACCCATGCAAACGATCCCAACGACAGTGCTGACAGGCTTTCTTGGCTCAGGCAAGACGACGCTGCTCAACCGCATTCTGACAAATCCTCAAGCCGGCCGGGTGGCCGTCGTCGTCAATGAGTTCGGCGAGGTCGGCATCGACGGGCAACTCGTCACCCCGACCGCGGAGACGATCATCGAGCTCAACAATGGCTGCGTATGCTGCACCGTGCGCGGCGATCTCATTGCGGCCCTTGGCCGTCTCCTCGGCTCAGGCCTGTTGTTTGACCGCGTGGTGATCGAGACGAGCGGTCTCGCCGATCCGGCGCCGGTGATCCAGTCATTCGTTCTC
>WNFI01698903.1_pt1 | contig 10544 bp, 8 predicted proteins | sample 5400471 | NCBI WGS metagenome assembly WNFI01 (sample SAMN13153348, study PRJNA577476) | soil metagenome | isolation source: 100 cm saprolite on Douglas fir-dominated hillslope | place: USA:California | collected 2013-09-17 | reverse complement strand
AGTGGGCGGACACAGCGTTGGGCCGGCCGGGCAGGACTAGGAGTAGGAGTAGGAGTAGGAGCGGCAGCACACTGGCGGCCATGGTGAACGCGAGCGCTTTCTTCATCACACACCTCCTGAGCGAGCCCACTAGCCCCATGGGCAGGGACAGCCTCTCGTCTGCGGAGACACACGCCTACATCAGACAGGAGGACATGCAGAACGACATACGGTAGAGGGTTACCCTATGACGCACGCCGCGTCACCCCCGGCGCCCAGACTACCTCCTCACCGCCAGCACCTCCACTGTCCTTGGGCTGCCCTGTGGCAGCCGCTGTAGACACGCGTCAGCGGCAAGTGTGGCAAGTGTGCCACCAAACGGTCTCTGGATTTGACTAGTCACCGAATAACTTTGGTGTGCAGTTGATTGGCGAGCAACGGTGAGTGCTGGTGGTTGGCTTGGGGGCGCTGAGCCGGTGCGGCGAGGTCGTTTCTGATGCAGGCATCGTTGCCGGCTTGTAATACCGCTCGCTTGTGTCACAATTCGTGCCAATGAGTGAGGCAGACACGGATGCTAAGGCGGCTAAGGGGTCTGCCAAAAGGATAGTTGGTGCGGTTGTGTTCGTTGTGATTATGGCTGGTCTGATTGGCATTGCTACTTATAGTGGGTCGAGTTCCAACAGCTCTAATAAACAGCCTTCGTCTGCTGCTGCATCGTCTCATGATGGTGCGGCGGCGTCGGCCCTTGCCAGTAACTCTGTGACGATCAATGAGGGCATTGCATAACTCCGGAAATAGGGTAGGCTGACTTCTGGACGCGGCTCGTCCCCGCGCCAAGGAGATCAGCCCGTGGTTCTGGCTCCGTGTGCTCGCACGGTGCCCGTCCCGCCTCCAGCATATCATCGGGCACGGGCCAAGGTCGGCTCCGCTCTGCATGTCGATGCGCGCACCTTGGTAAGCGGCCTGCACTTGCTGGCGCTCTGTCGGCTGGCAGTGCGGCTCGCCCGACGGCGCTGCCCGCCACCGCTACCGGCTGGTCCAGGTGGGCGGCCGCGCCGCTATCGGGAGGAGTCGCTGTTGCTGTTGGCGCTGCTGCGCACGCTGTGGCGGCTCTCGTATCAGGACCTGCATGACTGGTTGGTGACCTGGCCCGCCCTCGCCTGGGCATGTGGACTGCCGGCCGACGTCCACGGCCGGCCCTGCGTCCCCAGCGCCTCCCAGCAATGCCGCCGTGCGGCGCAAGCCGGCGCGCCGGTGTGCGAGATGCTGTTCGTGGTCCTGGTCCAGCTTGCCCTCCATCTGCGCCTGCTCAGCGGACGGGACCTCATCGTGGACAGCGCGCCGATCCTGGCCTGGCGCCGGCGGGATCCCGATGCCGCCCTGGGCCACGCCCCCCATCATCACGCGCGCCCGCTGCTGTGGGGCTACCGCGTCCATACCCTACTCTGCCGCGGCTCCGGCCTGCCCTTGCTCGGCTTCGTCGCCCCAGCCAACGGCCACGATGCCCCCTTCGCTCAGCCGCTGCTGGCCACCGCTGTCCGCCTCTATCGGCTGCGTCCACGCGTGGTGCGTCTGGACGCGGGCTACTGGGGTCTGCGCCTGATCGCGTGGATCCATACCACCCTGGGAGCGGTGGCCGTCGTGCCCTGGAATCCCAAGCGGCAGCAGCGGCGCGACGGCCTTCCGCCCACCTGGACCGCCGACGAACTGGGCAAGCGCACCAGTATCGAGCGCTTCTTTGGCCGGGTGTTCAGCCTGTTCGGTCTCTTTCGCTTGCAGCGCCCTCCCCTCGCGGGCTGGTCCGCCATTACCGCGCGGGTCATGCTGACCTATGCCGCGACCCTCGTCGTCGGTTTGGCCGCCCAGCAGGCGGGGCGACCTGATCTGATTCGCTCGCCCAAGCGCGTGCTCGCTCACACGTGGCAGGGCCTGCTAGAATGAGGGATGCCACGCCCTCGTTCCGCCCTCCACTCGAGGGTGGCGCACCCTGGGAGGGATGTGCGCGGGATCCATCGAGTGCCTGGCGCCGAAGGTCGGACAGAAAGGTAAGTCGCCCCATGCTCGTGGACTGGCGCGATGTCGAAGAGCGCCTCTTTGCCTGGTCCAGGGACAGCCTCCGGCGGTTTGTCCAGGACCATCCCGACGCCATCTGTTCCTTCGTCGCCTACGGGTACAACACGGATGCGGGACTGTTCCAGTTGGCCTTGGACACGCCCGACAACGCCGTGCAGGAAGCGCAGCGCACCGAACGCGAGGCAATCGCAAGGCGTCGCAGCATGCTCAGCCCGGAGTGAGGCTGGCGCGCTGCCGCGTACTTCTCGGTCACCCCGCGGGTGGTCGACTATGCGCCCCATGCTGGTGCGTTCGCCTACCACGTGGAGCCCGCCCTCGAGATCGAAGCCCTGAAGCAGCTCCAATCCCGCGAAGACTATCCCCCCACGTCCGAGTCCGAGGACGACTATGCCCAAGGCAACGCACGGGTCGTCATCTGGCGCGTGGTGGAACGGCTGGTAGAGGAGGACGCGTTCGCTCAGGTGCAGATGGCGCCGCCCTTTCGCGTAGGATATCAGATCGATGACGACGAGCTGGTCGTGCTGCGCATCCTTGCCTGGTCGTCGCTTGCCACATCACACTGACCTGATGCAGCCGCCCAAGTGCGGGCTCGCTCACACGTAGCAGGGCGAGCCCGCGTAGGTTATGCAACGCGCTCAATCTCACGAGATTCTGCGCATGTACAACTCACCTTGGTCGGTGACAAGCAACTGGGACAGTGAATAGGTGATTGAGCCCACTGGTGCCACGCCAGTCTGCCTCGCAGGGATGTGAGTTGTATTCGTGATGCTACATCGGTTTGCGCTGTTACGCTTCGCACACGGCGCGGCCTGATCTCGGATGGCATTCCCTAGCCGGACTAGTGCCGCGGAGCGATAACAGCCTGGGACAATCTCAAGTGAGCGGTCGCAGGACATTTCCGCCACGGCACGGACGGCAGCACGGGCGAGGGAGAAAGAGCGCCTACGCAAGCAAGCTGATGTAGCAGATGGGGCCTTCGGATGGGCGAGCGCACATTGTTCACGCTTCTGCCAATGGCGCGCCACCCGCATGGCGGCGCGCACGCTGGATGAATGCCTCCGTCACCAATTCAAGCGCCTGCCGCTCAATCGCGGTATGCATGTGGCTTCGGCTGTGAAAACCCAAGTGATGGGTGATCTCGCCCTTGGGCACCCCCTCACGCACGAGCCGGAGATAGGTCGCCACCCGCTGTAGGCGGCGATCCTCGACGCCATCGAGTTCAACAAGAGCCGCCTCGTAGGCTTGGTTGAGCAGCGCCCGCAGCGCGGAGGCCTCCGGGAAGATCTTGCGGCTATAGGTCGTGCGCGCGAGTTCGATCACCTGGGGCAATTCACAGAGCGGACTGGCGCTTAGGTCCAGGTAGTCCGCGGCGAGCGCTTCCCGCACCCGATGGATATATTCATCTCGCGACGTCGGCCCACGTTTGGCTGTTCGTGCGGACGCCTTTCCTCGAAGAGGCGACGAGGGCGTCCGCGCAGCGCTGCTCTCTGTCGCCGACTGTACTTGCTGAGTCACGGTCATTGCCTACGCCTCCAGTATTGCACCAGAACCCACCGCTACGCGGGGGAACAGCGTTTCGCTCTCACTCAGCGGCCAGTGAACGCGCGGTTCGCCAAGCGCCAGGCGCGTCGCCGGCGACGGCGGCAGGTAGGGTTTCCAGATAGGAGCGAGCGGCCCGTATCGGTTGAGATCTGCGACGAGGGCGACGCGGATGGCCAGTGTGGCGCGAGTCGACACCGCCGCCCGGAGCTCCTGCGCGATGCGCGTTTCTTGCCCGACATCCGGAGTCACCACGAGGAGCACCGGCAGGGGCGCATTGCCATCGGTATGCCACTCGTGCGACCGGACGTAGTGGGTGTAGGCAGCGAACTTGGCGCGCAGGTCGCGCCGGCTCATCGTGCCGCGATCCCACTCTAGCCAGAAGCGCAGCCGGCGCCCCGCCGCGATGACCTCGCAGGCGCCATCGGGCCGGATCGCGTGCCAGCCGTCCGCCTCTCGGTACTGGCGCGCGCAGGCGCTCCCGGTCTCCCAGCACGTCACGACGCACTCGCACCCCGCCGCGTGCTCCAGCTGCGCTGCCCTGTGCAGTTGGGCGAAGAAGGTGTAGATGCCCGCCGTATGCTCGGGCGTGCGCGTCAGCATTGCTACCTCCCGGGCGTAGCGCACGAGCAAGCGAGAGACGCGTTGCCGTCCGTGGCCGTCCGTGCGCGCAGGAGCGAAGCGGACTTGCTCTGCCATACTGGGTAGGCCGACACCTGCTGTAAGGAGCGCGAGGCCGGCAGGTGTGAGCGCATAGCGCGCCTGACCCTGCGCGCCCGAGGCGTGGCTGCCGTTCTTCCAGGCTTCGGGCGCCTCCGACATGACGAGCAGCATCCGATTGGCATCGGCACTGATGAGTGCCAGCTGGAGCGGGGTGCGAAGATAACGGCGCGCCGAGTCTGGCGTGATCCCTAGAAATGCCGCTAGGTCGTCAGCCGCGAGCAGCGGGTGCGCGTAGAGCAGGCGCATCGCGGCCAGCTCGCGCGAGCTGCTCCAGATACTCCAGGTGCCCCGAATGATTCCCCCGCGCCCGGCGGGACACCACGCCTGGCTGGCGCACGGAAGTGCACTGGACCGGCGGATGGGCCGGGCCGCATCCGGCATTCGGCAGGGGCGCGGATGCTGCACGCACCATCCCTGATGCCGATTGCGCCGCCGAGCGTGCGGACGGCATGGAGCGCGTGGAACGCATCTCGGGCAGACAGCGTGTGCTCGATGTCGGGACGAGCAGCGTGATCAGGGAGCGGGACGCCGGCTGTGCTAATGAGAGCCAAGCCGCCCACCAGGGAGATAGCATGGGTGGCATGGATGGCATGGATGGCATGGATGGCATGGATGGCATGGTAGACAGGGCCGTCGCCGGCCGCGTCGGGGAGGCCGAGGCGGGCACGAGCACGCCGCCGTGCAGCGGGTGCGTGAGCCAGCGCTCGGTCGCCAGACGCAGGGCGAGCGCCTGCCAGCGGTCGGCGCGATGGGTGTCGGAGGTGAGGACGAGCAGCGCCGGGAAGACGCCGCCGGGCAGCGTCTCTTCGAACGTCTCGCGGCAACGCAGCAGCATGCGAAGCTGCTGGAGCAGCAGATGCTCGTCGGCCCAGCCGCCGTCGTGGAGGATGAAACAGCCGTACGCCACCCGCTGCTGCACCTGCAGCGCGTCAAGAGCACCGGCGACCTCCCCAACATGCCGCCCGCCGTCGCCTTCGCCCTGCCGTCCAGCCTCCGCAGCGGCGCCGTCCTTCGGCACGAGAGTGAGGCGGACGTATGCGTCGAAGCGCAGTTGACCGCTGCGCGAGCGGCCGACGAACCGTTGCACGTGATCGCGCGTCCAGCCCCACTCGATTCGCCCAATTGCATCCCGTCGGATGACGTGTCTTGCTTGATCCGGCCGATGCGACCATGGATCTCCCGCGTCGGCCGCTGGCGCATTCGTGGCATCCAGACCGGCGCCGTGCGGCATCCGCGAGAGTGCAGCAGGCGCGTCACGGAGGAGCGCGAGCACGAAGGACTGGACGGCGACGAGGGCCGGCGCCCGCGGGATCAGCCGAAGCAGACCATCCGCATCGGCGTGCCAGCGTCGCGCGGCCGCCCACACGGACGGTCCGAAGGCGGCGACAAGTCGCTCCAAACCGGATGCTGAGAGTGCGTAGAGCGCGGCGTTGCGACCGCCGCGCGTCGGCGCCTGCACAGCATGCACGACCTCGACGAGATCCTGTCGCCGCAACCCGCCGAGCCGCGCAGCGATCCACGAGCGGCTGCACCCGGCCAGCACGGCCAAGTCTTCGCCGCGCAGCAGCGGGTACCGCAGCAACCAGCGAAGGATGTCATCGTCGGTTCCCGGCGCAGCGTCGAGTATGCGCGAAGCTGTCGGGATGGCTGGCGGATCGTCGTGGGCGAGCGGCTGAGGGGCCGAAGGCATCATAGTCTCTCACCTGCCTCACTTTCCTCGGCTTCGGCCAACTTGCACTCCAGTTGCGCGTCCTCACCATGTTGCGCCGTCGCGGCCCGCATTTCCGGTACCACCGATGTCGCGTTGCCGTCAGCACGCGGGCCGATAGGCTGAGCACTGCCCGATTGCAGCGCCAGATCGTCCGAAAGATCGGCCCAGAGGTCGGCGGTCTCTACGAGTGGAACGCCGGCCGGCCGCACCAAAGACTGATTCGCTGGGGGGCGGCGACCGAAACGCCCACGTCGCCCACGGACGTTGCTACCACTCAGACCGGTGACGCCGCCGCTCCTGTCTGGGCTAGGGCGGCGATCCCCGCTGCCATTGTCACCTGCCGCGGGCGCATCGCCAGGCGCCCGCGCCGACACGCCGGCCGGCGGCTCAAGCACCTGAGTCTCCAGGTTGTGGCGGTGGGCGGAGGAGGAGGGGTCCAGCACTTCATGCGGCGGCAGATAGCGTGCGGCCGCCCCAGCCAGGGCCGCCTCGACGGCTTCCAACGGGCGGGCGTAGCGCATCCGGGCACGTCCGCGGACGTGACGAGCAATCTGTTCATCACCTGGCGCGGGCGGGTCGAGCGCGAGCGAGAAGACCGGTAGCCGTCGTCCACCGAGGGTCATCTTGGCATAGCACGTGAAGTCGTCAAGGTTGATGAGGTCGGTGACCGCGAGCGCCTCATCCAGCTCACGCACGAGCACGCGGGCGTCCTCGGCGCTGGCGGCGAAGGCGTAGAGCGCGTCGACGTTGGCCAGCACGGTCGGGCGCAGCGTCGTGTCGAGCGCATCCAGGTAGGCGAGCGCCTGGGTGGCAAGGGCGAACGTGCCGCCGAATTTCCGCAGTTCGGAGAGCATCGCGCCATAATCCACACCGAGGATGGATTGGAATTCGTCCACCAGCACCAGGAAGCGACGGCGCTCCTCCGGCGCCAGCCGCGCCTGCTCCTCCAGGCTGACCCGCAGCGCCCCGAGCAGCGTCGCGCCCACCAGGGTCGCCGTCTCCGCTCCGACCACGCCCTTGGCGGTGTTGACAAGCAGCACCCGCCCCTCGCGCACGATGTCCGCTAGGTTGATGGTCGAGCGGCCTTGGCCGACGATGCGCCGCGCGACCCGGCTGCCCGAGAAGGCGGCCATCTTGGTCAGGACGGGATTAATGATCTCCAGTTGCAGCCGGGGATCGAGTGGCTTGTAATAGTGTGTCCACCAGGTGTGCAGCGCCTGGTCGCGGACGAGAGCCAGCACGTCGCGACGGAAGCCGGGGGCCGAGAGCACTGGGGCCACATCGAGCAGCGTGAACTGCTGGTCGGGGCCGTTCTGCGGGTCGGCGGCGACCAGCACCTCGTTGGCCTCGTAGAGGGTCTTGAGAGCGTATTCGAGAGCGTTCTGCATGCGCGGGCCCCAGAAGCGCGCCCAGATTTGGGAGAGGATCTGCAACAGGCTCTCGACCGCCTTGTCGCCGCTCGCCACTTCCAGCATGTCCGCTGCGTGCGGTGATTCCTGCGCGCCTGGCTGTCGTCCCATCCATCGTTCCAGATGTCGTTTGCTCAAGAGCGACCCGCGCGAGGTGCTGGAGCAGCGAGCTCTTGCCCTTACCGGTCTTCGCGACGAGCACTGCGTTGTGACGCAGCGCTTCGGCGGGGAGGCAGACCGCTACCCGGTGGCCGGCCTGCGCCGAGACGCCCACCCCATAGCCGGACGCCAGCGGGAGCGCGGGAGCAAGCAGCGCCTTCGCGCGCGTGCGTTCGAGGAGCGGCACGTCGGCGTCGCCCGCCGGCAGGTGCCAGAGCGCGGCCAACTCGCGGGCGTTGAGCAGGAAGCGCGAGCGTAGGGCGCGACGCGGCCAGTGGCTGGCGAGACGGCGCGCATGGCGGACCGAGAGGCGGCGGGGGATGAAGCCATTGCCGCTGGCGAGCGCGTGCTGGCGGTACGCGGCGACGAGCGCGACGAGCACATCGTCCAGTTGGCATACCGTGTCCGCCACGGCCATGGTCGCGGGTCCGGATGTCGCAGGCGCATGCGGCGCGATGGCGACGACCACGAGGCTCGTGCGGGCGGCAATGCGGGCGGTGCGTCCCTCAACCAGACGCATATCGTAGACGGGCCGACGCGCGAGCCGCGCGTGCAGTACAAGCACGCCGGCCAGCAGCAGCAGTGCCGCGATCCCGATCGCGCCGATCCGTGCGAGGTGCGCGATGTCGCGCGTGCGCCACCAGATGAGGAGGAGAGCGCCCCACCGCTGGTAGGCCACGAGCGCACCGAGCAGGGCCAGCAGCGGGAGCAGCGGCGGGCCGGTAGCACCCGTCGGGCCAGCGGGATCGAACACCCCGGTTCCTGCGCGCGTCCGCAATGCCTCTCGTGCCCGTTCGTGAGCCAGTGGATGCTCGACCGCCAGCCGCTGCAGGTGGCGCGACCAGCTCTCGGGCGCGGCGGCCAGCCCCAGGTGAGCGAGCACGCGCCCGCCGGGCGGAAGGCCGTCCATCGCCCCGAGCACGCCGAGCAGCGGATCCACGCCGACCGCGCCGAGCTCGCGCTGCTCGTAGAGCTTGAGAGGCAGGTGGCCCCCGGCGCGGGGACGCAGCGCGACGGCCCGTACGCTCTCGCTGGCGCCGATCCGCAAGGGGTCATCCTGTGCCGCCGAACGCTCCCCACCGTCTCCTATACTATGTCCGCTCTCGGGGGCGATAGGGGAGAGCGGACGAATCTCGACCTGAGGTAGATGGGCGCGGAGCTGGGCGCAGAGGTGGGCGAGGCTACGGGCGGTGGTGGCGCGCACCAGCAACCGGCGCGCCTGGCGCAGACCGAGCAGTTCGAAAGCAACGGGTTCGCGCGCGCTGAGGCAGACCGACTGAAACAGATTTTCCAGTAGGAGGACGTCGAGCTGTCCGCCGCGCGGGGCGACGACCTCGGCCAGGAAGGTGCATGGCCCGCCCGGCCTGCCGAGCCTGCGCGGCCTGCACCGACCCTGTCCCGCGATGCGCACTCCCGCACGCACGAGGCGGACAACCACGGAAAGGACGGACGACAGCGAGGCCCAGCCTGCCCCAGCGATCATGTGTGGTGCGCGGGCACGACGGTGGGTGAGCTCGCGGTCGCGTTGCGCACGCCGGTCGAGCGGTGGGTGGGATACCTGTCTCATCGTGTGCCTCCCCTGGGCCCATGGCGTACCGCAATTCTGGATGATGGCTAGCGCTGGAGAATTGCTTGCGGTGTGCCGTCCGCGCTCATTCCGCCCTCATGTCGTATGCCGCTTGTGCGGAAGCAGCGAGGACATCGCCCGGGCCCAAAAACGGTCCGACTCCCAGGCCGTCGCGCGTCTCCAGCAGGTGCAGGACAGTGCAAAGCGCCTCCACGCCCGCGCGCCAACGAGACGAGTTGCTCCGGCGCTCGAGCCGCCAATCGGCGCCGACGTAGGCGACGAGCAACAATGACAGGTCTGGGCTGACCTCGCCGAGTGGGCCAATCGGGCCGCCGACGCCGTGGGGCGCCTCCGACACGACTCGACGCGCCGGCGGTTGCACTGGTTGGTTCCCGGGCAGCGAAGCGTTCATGGGTCCACCTTTTCTCCGTCCGCTGCATGCTCATCTCCTCGGCCTTCCGTGCGGACCGCTGTCAGCACCTGCAGGATGGCCTCGCGTGCCTCCACCGAGGAGGCGACCTCCGCGAAATCTTTCGCGCCGCCGGGCGGACGCACGCGGTGTACGTCGCCCGCAACGGGCGCGAGCTGCGCGGCGAGTCGCGCGGCCCCCTCCTCGCCTGCCGCATCGGCGTCGAGCGCGAGCCAGATTGGGCCGCCGTCGGCGAGCGCCAGCAATTCGCGGCATTGACGGCCGCTTGCATGGGTGCCGACGAGCGCCACGCAAGGGAGCGGTACGTCCCAGGCAAGAGCGGTCAGCAGATCGAACGAGCCTTCGACCACGAGCAGGCCCTGCCCGCAGGGGAGCGAGCGCGCTAGTCCCAGGGAGATACCATGCGCCAGGGCGCTGTCCTCACGGATCTGGCGCGGGGATCCGGCGGTCCCGCGCTCTGCCGGCGGCGCGCGGAGGCCTCCGTCGTCCTCGCGCGGGCTGCGCTCGGCGAGCGCTAGCCCGAGGCCAAGCAGCGGCTTCGGCAGGGCGAGACCGAGGTATTTGGGAGGCGGCGTGGCTACGGCCGGCTTGCGCAGGTCCGGCGTGTATGCGGTGTGTCGCGGCCTCTCCCGCATGCCGCCGGCCTCGTCATAGTGCGCCGATGGCAACCAGCGCCCGTGCAGCCACACGCACAACTCGCCGCGCATCTCGGGCACGATGACCCGTCCGCGCAGTCGCTCGCGTCCGGCCTCATTGAGCAGACCGATGGCGCGAGCCAAGGCGAGGGTGGCGGGCGCGTGGCTGAGGAAGGGGAGCAGCGTCGCCCCATTGGCATATCCCAGGCCAGCACGGGCGGCGACCGCTGTTGGAACGCCTCGCGCGCGCAGGTACGCCCGCGCGCGCGAGGCGTCTGCTGTGCCCTCACCGAGAGCATGCCGATAGAGCGCGGCGACC
>WNFI01535824.1_pt1 | contig 10544 bp, 16 predicted proteins | sample 5400471 | NCBI WGS metagenome assembly WNFI01 (sample SAMN13153348, study PRJNA577476) | soil metagenome | isolation source: 100 cm saprolite on Douglas fir-dominated hillslope | place: USA:California | collected 2013-09-17 | reverse complement strand
GCGCTCCGACGCGGAGGCCGCGCACCGCATGGGGCTCGAGTCCCACACGCATATGCGCGACGACGTCCTGGCGGCCCACAAGATCACGACCGATCGTCAGAAGACGCGCAACGAAGGCCTCGCCGCCCAGCACGAGATGGACCTCGGCGGCGTCGAGCAGCAGCGCGAGAACCGCCTGGCCCAGCATCAGATGGGGCTCGACACCAGGCAGCACGGCCTCGACGTCGCGAAGACACGTCACGAGATGGATCTCGGCCACCGCGAGGCCAGGCGCGACGATCGCCTCGCCACGCACGAGATCAAGCAGCCGAAACCCCAACCCGCCGCCAAATCGAAGCCCGCGGTCGCCCGCAAGAAGCCCACAGGAGCGAAGAAATGATGCACCACATCCGTCATCGCCACAACGAGAAGGCCCGTCACCTTCTGCGCCGCACCGGCTACAAGGGCGGCGGCAAGCTTGAAGCACCGGACGACGCGAGCGAAGACAGGGCGCTTATCCGCGCCGGCGTGCACGCGCACGAGCACAACATGCACCCCGGCAAGGCACCGACGCCGATGTTCAAGAACGGCGGACATGTCGGCGGCCGGCATGCCGTGAAGCGCCTCGACAAGCAGGCCCGCGGCGGCAAAGCAAAGCACAAGGGCCACACCACCAACGTCATGATCGCGATGCCGCACCCGCAGCCGCACCCGGTCCCGGTGCCGGTCCCGGTGGGCGGTGCCCGGCCGCCGATGGCGCCGCCGCCTGGCGCGGCTCCGGCCGCCCCGCCGCCGGGGGCGGGCCCCGGGATCGGCGCCGGACCGACGGCGCTGGCCGGCGGCATCCCCGGCATGGGCGCCAAGCCGCCCGGCATGAAGAGCGGCGGCAAGGCGGGCGGTGGCTATCCGCTCAGTGCCGGCGGCCACAGCGGTACGGGCCGATTGGAGAAGGCCGAGGCTTACGGCTGGAGCAAGGGGAAGCACCGGTGAACACGCGGATGCGGGAGCGCGCGCACGCGATGCTCCGGCAGCACGGCTATGCGGACGGCGGCGGTGTTGCCGAAGACGAGGCCAAGACGATCACGGGCGATGGCGAGGCGAACTCCGCGAAGAACGAAACCCAGCACTGCGTCGACCAGATGAAAAGCGGGAGCGGCTTCCTGCAGGGCGTCAAGGACGGCCTGTCGCTGCTGGGCGGGTTCACCAATCGCCTGAATTCCAAGCGCGACGAAGAGCGGATGAAAAAGAGCGGCCCGACGCCCATGGGCATCCGCGGCATGAACCACACGACGCTGGAGGACAAGAATGGATAAGGCGGACGATCTGATCACGCGGCTCGGCTATCCAGAGCCGGTGCGCGGCTGGGCCAAGTCGACGACCGACGTGCGCGACAAGCTGCGCGATCTGCTGACGACGGTGAAGGATGGCGCCACGCCGATCGACTCGGGTGGCGGCGTTGGCGGCACTCACCTGTGGGTCACCATCGGCGGCGTCGAATACTTCATCGAGATCAAGCGGTCCAACGGGCAGAGGCTGCTCGACAAAGAGACCGCCCTCGCTCAGGCGAAGGCCGAATGATCATCCAGCCGGACCTGTGGCGCCAGATCGAGAGCCGGATCGTCGAGCAGCGCGAGCGCGAGGCCTCGGCAATCACCCGCGGCGTCTGCAAGACCCTCGAATCCTATGCCGATCATGTCGGCTACGTGCGGGCCCTCGACTGGGTGCTGGGTCTCGCCGCCGATCTCAGCGCACCCGAACCAGAACCCGAAACGACGGAGGCAAGCGAATGACGATCGCCACCAAGGCGCTCGAGATGGTGCATGAGCGCGACCCGCGGCTGGACATCGAAGAAAAGATCAAGCCCTACCTCGACCGCATCGAGCTGGTCGGCCCGGAGGTGCTGGTGGCGGTGTATGACCGCCCGGAGAAGACCAAGGGCGGCGTCATCATCACCCAGGCCAAGCGCGACGAGGAGCGCTTCCAGGGCGTGGCGGCGCTGGTGCTGAAGATCGGCCCGCTCGCCTTCGTCGCCGACGCGCGCCGCACCTTCCCGGTGCAGCCGAAGGTCGGCGAATGGATCATGCATCGCGCCAGCGAAGGGCTGAGCGTCCATGTCGGACCGGTGCAGTGCCGCCTGGTCGAAGATGTCCATATCCGCATGATCGTCGACCGGCCCGATATAATTTTCTGATGACCCTCGATCAGTTCCTGGACGGCGCCTACTGCGAGCGCGTGCTGCGGCAGCCGATCCCAGGCGCGCAAATGGCCGATTTCCGGGCCGCCACGACAGTCGATCACGAGCTGAAGCTGGCCGCCGCGGCGCGGCACGGCCTGCTCACCGACGCCATCTGCAAGCGGTGCTTCGTCTCCAAGACGCAGCGCGAACCGACCTTAAGACGCTGCTCGAGGAGGAGCGCAAGAAGCGCACCGCGGCCGAGGCCGAGAACAAGCGCGTCGAAGCCGAGGCGAAGAAGGATCGCGAGGCCCGCCGGTCGGCGGAGATGCGCGCCGCCACCGCCGAGGGCCGGGTCAACGACGCCGGCGCCCGGGTGCAATCCGAGATCGACGCGCGCTACCGGGCCCAGGAGGATTCGATCACGGCGCAGATGGCCGCGGCCGACGCCGACGCCGAGCGCCTGGAGGGCGAGATCGTCGCCCTGCAGGAGGCCGGCAAGTTCGCCGACGCCGCGAAGCTGACGCGCCAGCTCGGCTCGGCGGCGGCGCGGGCCGAAAACCTGAAGATGATGAAGGCCGAGATCGAGAGCCAGAAAGCCCGCATCAAGACCCAGGTCACGAACAGCGATCCGCTCGATGGATACACGCCGGCGTCGCGGGCGTGGATCAGCAACCATCCGCAGTATCTCAGCGACGAGCGCTATCGCAACCGCGTCGTCTCCGCCCACCACCTGGCGAAGGCCGAGGGCCACGCGGCGGACAGCGAGGCGTATTTCACCTTCATCGAGGACCAGCTCGCCGGCCGGCAGCCCGAGCCGGAGCCGGAGCCGCGCCGGGCCCCGGCGAAACGTGCCTCCGATCCGCACGAGCCGGAACCGGAGCCGGTGCCCGAGCCGGAGCCAGAGCCCGAGCCGCGCCGCCAGGCGCCGGTCGCCCCGGTCGCGCGCCGCACTCCGATCAACGAAGGAACACCCATGGCTGGACAGATCCGCCTCTCGGCCCTCGAGAAAGAGCACGCCGACGCGACGATGCCGGACATCTTAGAGAACGACTACACGGACCCCAAGACCGGCCAGGTCATGCCGGGTCGCTATCGCCTGTATCACGAGCGCAAGCAGCGGCTGAAGGAAGAAGGCCGCATCACCTTTCTTCAATAAGGAGCACCCGACATGGTCGACAGTCCACAGCGCAACGAGCAGCGCTCCGAGCAGCGCGCGCCGCAGCGGGCCGAGCAGCGGCCGTCGCAACAGCGCGTCCTGCGCACCGGTGAAAACCGCTTCACGCACGACACGTCTCTGCAGCCGCCGGACATGGCCTATGAGTGGAAGCGCGTCTCGATCTGGAACCGCCCCGACGAGGAGCACCAGATCAACATGCGCAACAACGGCTGGACGCCGGTGCCGGCGTCGCGCCACCCCGAGCTGGCCGGCCTCGCCCCGACCAAGGACGGCGTGATCATCCGCGGCGGCCAGATGCTGATGGAGCGCGCAAAAGAGTTGACAGTCCAGTCCCGACTCGCGGATAAGAATCGCGCACTGGAACAGGTGCAGACTCAGCTGCAGCGCGTTGGACACGAGTCACGCCAGCGCGGCTTCGACAAGACGAAGGTCCGTCACGGGGAATTCAGCGAAATTCCCCAGGGCTGACCCTCAGAGCTGAAACACCAGGTGACGACCGGCTCGTCTCTCAACGCTTGAGAGACCTGAGCCACCCCGGTCTCCCCCGGCCCGCGACAGCGGAAGGCTTGGGGATCGGCTGCCAGCCTCGGCGCAAGAGGCCATCGGACATAGGCAACCAACCAGGTGCTAGGCCACGCGCTGTGAGCCCGCACCGCAGACCGGCGGAGCTTTGCTCATGGCAGCGAATACGCTTGCCGCTACGGGCTTCAACGATTCCTTCCAAGCGGGAGGGGCGGCGCCCACATACGCGCAGCGCACCTATCAGATCGTGTCGACGCTCACCAGCCAGATCGCATTCGGCGATCCGGTGCGCTTCCTCGCCAGCGGCTACATCGACAAGTACGCCAGCGGCGGCACGACCATCTGCGGCATCTTCAAGGGCTGCCGCTACTTCGACGTCAACGCCGGACGCAAGATTTTCTCGAACGCCTGGAAGGCGCCGACCCTGTCGGCGAACACCATCGTCGAGGCCTTCGTGGTCAACGACCCGATGGCGGTGTTCCAGGTCCAGGCCAACGGCGCCGTCGCGGTCGCGCAGTCGAACGTCGGCGCCAACGTCGACATCACCGTCGGCAGCTCGGGGTCGATGTCGCTGTCGGGTCTCTCGACCTGCTCGGTGCTGACGTCGTCGATCGCCACCACCGGCACTCTGCCGTTCAAGATTCTCGGGATCGTCGGCTACCAGCAAGGCGTGGTCCAGCCGGCGCTGTTCCCCGGATACGACGGCTCGCAGGCCAATAACTGGGTCGAGGTCACGTTCAACACGAACGCGCTCCTCCAGACCACGGGCATCTGAGGAGTAACGGACCATGGCAATCAATCGCGCCCAAATCCGTGACCTTCTGCTGCCCGGCCTGGCCGGCATCGAAGGCAAGTACCCGCAGATCCCGACCCAGTGGTCGCAGATCTTCGCGCGTGCCACCTCGAAGATGGCTCTCGAGCGCAAGGTCGAGGCTCGTTACCTCAGCCTGGCGCAGAACAAGAATGAAGGCGGCCCGACGCCGTTCGACAACGCCGCCGGCGAGCGCTTCGTGTTCAACATCGACATCTTTTCTTTCGGCCTCGGATTTGCCCAGACCCGGGAAAGTTTGGCCGACAATTTGTATAAGGACTCGTTCCACCCGAGCGCCATGGGCCTCGTGGAATCGTTCCAGCAGACCAAGGAAATCGTCGGCGCCAACGTCCTAAACACCGCGACGACGTTCAACGCGAACATCCAGGGCGACGGCGTGTCGCTGGTCAACGCGGCGCACCCGATCGACGGCAACACCTACGCCAACCGCCCGTCGACCGACATCGATTTGAACGAAGCCTCGCTCGAGGCGGCGCTCAACGCCATCCGCATCTATCCCGACCAGGCCGGCCTCAAGACCTTCGCCCGCGGCCGCAAGCTGGTGGTGCCGTATCAGCTCAACTTCGTCGCCGAGCGGCTGACCAAGACCGAGCTGCGCACCGGCACCTCGGACAACGACGTCAACGCGATCATGTCGTCGGGCGCGCTGCCGGACGGCTACATCGTCAACGACTTCCTCACCAGCGCCTTCGCCTGGTTCGTGCTGAGCAACGTCAAGGGACTGATCTGCTACGACCGCGAGCCGTTCGAGATGGATCTGCAAATCGATCCGACCACGGGAAACCTTCTGTGCATCGGCTTCGAGCGTTACGGCTTCGGGTTCTTCAACCCGCGCTCGATCTGGGGAACCTTCCCGACCTCGTAACAAGGGACGACCATGGCACTTTCCGCGCTTTCGGGCCCCGTCGTCGTCTTCGGACAGAACCTCGGGCCGGCCCCGAACTACAACCCAGGCGCCGTCGATCGCCAAGACCAACAACGTCGCCCTTGCCGCCAACCCGGGCAACGGCACGGCGATGACGCTGGCCGCGGCCAGCGGCTCGGGACTCACCATCCTCGGCACGGCGCTGACCATCCCGCAGACCGGCAACACCGTGCCAACCGGCGCGCTGGCGATCGACCAGCTGCCGACCACCGTGTCCTACGGGCAGACCGGCTCGGTCGCCGTCATGGACCCGACGACCGCCATCGCGCGCTGCCTGTCGGTGACCGCGGCCAGCGGCAGCGCCGGCGGCACGGTCGCCGTGTCCGGCTTCGACCTGTGGGGCAACGTGCAGACCGAGAACATCACGGTCACGGCCGGCGCCAACACGGTCAACGGCAACAAGGCCTTCAAGTTCGTGAAATCGGTGACGCCGCAGTTCACGGATACGATCACGATCAGCATCGGCGTTGCCGACAAGGTCGGCTACCCGCTGCGCATCGACCGGTTCTCTTACGGCGCGCTGGCGTTCAACGACACCTGGATCACCGCCAACACCGGCTTCTCGGCCGCCGACCAGACCAGCCCGGCGACGTCGACGACCAGCGACACACGCGGCGTCTACACGCTGCAGAGCGCGTCCGACAACGTGAAGCGGCTCCAACTCTATCTCGATATCGCGCCAGCCAACTGCGCCACGCTCACCGGCGTGTTCGGCGTCACCCCGGCTTGAGGCCAATGCGTGCAGCCTATCGTCCTCACCAAGACGCTGGCCGCGAGCAACGCCACCATCGTTGCTGCGCTGCAGCGCACGTCGGCGGCCGGGCCGGTGACGCTGGTGTCGGCGCCGGTGACCTTGGACACCCAGCGCCGGGTGCTGGTCACCTCGCAGGGCAACGACGCCGGCATCAACTTCGTGCTCACGGGGACGCGCGAGGGCGGTCAGCCGATCGGCGAGACCCTGGCCGGAACCAACGCGTCCAGCGCCCTGTCGAGCTTCGACTACCTGACCGTGACCTCGATCACGACGTCGGGCGCCACGGCCAGCGGCATCACGGCGGGGACGACGACGGTCGGGTCCACCTCATGGAAGCTGCCGAATTATCACCTGACGCCGTTCCAGCTCAACATCGGCGTCGCGGTGACGGCGGGCGTTGTCAACTACACGGTGGAATACACCTACGACGATTTCGTGACCGTGACGCCGGGCGGCTCGACCTATCAGCCGGCGCTGCCGACGCCGCCGGTTGCCTTCGCACTGACGGCGCTGGCGACCCAGTCCTCGAACAAGGACGGCGGCTTCATCGGCAACCCGATCCGCGGCTGGCGATTGACCGTCAACTCTGGAACCGGGACGGCCGTGGCGACGGGCATCCAGGCCGGCATCCGCAACTGAACTTTGAGAGCGCCCCCTCAGGGCCGACAAGGAGAGACACATGGCCTCGCGCACGTTGAAGGCGAAACTGAAGAACGGTGGAGCTGCGAAGCTCGCCACCGGTGGCGCCGCCAAGCTGAAGCTCGCCCGCGGCGGCAAAGCCTCGCGCGAGCCGAAGGAAGGCGACCACGAGCACGATTACAACGCCAAGGGCTCGCCGGAACTCGAGAAGGTCCACGAGAAGACCGGCGGCTTCAAGGGCGGCGGCACGGCGCACGGTCACCACAAGGGCAAGAAGCGCCTCGACAAGAAGGCGCGCGGCGGTGCCGCCGGCCACAACCCGTATTCGTCGGCCCGCGAGCAGCATGGCCCCGACAAGGACATGGCCGGCAAGGGCCACTCCGGCGAGATGCCCGGGGAAGTGGACTGAGGTTCGGTCAGTGGCCAATTCTGGCAAGGATGGCGCGCGGGCGCTGCTCGGCAAATGCGGCTATGCGACAGGTGGCTGGATCAAGGGTGCGATCAAGCATCCAGGCTCATTCTCCAGCGCGGCCAAGCGCGCCGGCATGAGCACGCCGGCTTTCGCGCAAAAGCATAGGCACGATTCCGGAGTGCTGGGTAAGCGCGCCCGCCTGGCCAAGACACTCGGCAAGATGCGCGGCTGATTCAGTGCAGCGCCGGTTGGTCGCCATGAAGGCGCCCAACCCAGCGCGCCTGTAGCGAAATTATCTAGAGGGGGCCGGCCCATGGCGACGCAGACCGGGACTTATAAGTTCGGTCTGACCGGGGCCGATCTGTCGCTGGAGTGCCTGGATCGCCTGCAGATCCGCGGGCCGGCGATCACGATCGACCACCTCAGCTCGATCGCGAACTCCTTCAACCTCGTGCAGTCCGAGTGGTCGAACCGCGGCGTCAACCTGTGGGAGATCGTCGAGATGACGATTCCGCTGGTGCAGGGGACCGCGACCTATCCGATCGACGTGCGGTCGATGTTCCTGGCGCCGGAGGCGTTCCTGCGCACCACGGTCAACACGGTCACCAAAGACATCGTCCTGTTCCCGCTGTCGCGCGCCGAGTTCGCGGCCATCCCGTCTAAGACCCAGCAATCGCGTCCGACCAGCTATTGGTTCGATCGCCTGCTGTCGCCGACCATCACCTTGTGGCCGGTGCCGGACGCCAACGGGCCATACGAGCTGCATTACTGGCGGGCCAGCCAGCAGCAGGACATGAACGCCACGCTCGGCGCGCTGCCGGACATCCCGTACCGCTTCTATGAGGCGTTCTGCGCCGAGGTCACCGCGCACATGGCGATGAAATGGCGTCCCGAAATCTGGGACAAGCTGCTCGCCTACGCGACCGAGCGCTGGAAGGAAGCGGCTGGCGAAGACCGCGAGAAGGTCTCGCTCTACATCGCCCCGGATTTCAGCGGGTATTACTGAGTTGCGCTGTGTCGGACGATTTCAAATCGGCCGGCAGGCGCGGAGAAAATAGATGCTCACGCACTCCACGCGCGCGTCGGTCAACTGGGAAGCGTCCGGCGGCCCGTGGGGGTACTGCGACCGCTGCAATTTTCGCTACAACCTCAAGGATCTCAGCTGGCAGTTCGAATGGCATGGCCCGCGCCTGGCCAATCTGCACCTGCTGGTGTGCGACCGCTGCCTCGACGTGCCGCAGGAGCAGCTGCGGGCGATCTTCATCCCGCCCGATCCGGCCCCGGTGAAGGACGCCCGGCCCGGCTATTCGCAGCAGGAGATGAGCGACTACCGCAAGACGATGACCTTGCAGCAGCGCATCACCCAGACCAGCAACAAGCGCATCGTCGACGGCCAGAACGCCGGGCCTGCCTCCGAGATCATCCCGGACGGCGACTGAGCAACGGCGATGGCTGACGTCACGATCCCCAGCCTGCCGGCGGTCTCGAGCCTCAGCGGCGGCGAGATGATCGAGGTGGTGCAGCCGGGCAACGCCGCGGCCGGCGTGTCGAAGCGCGCCACCATCAACCAGATCCTGGCGGCGACCGCGATCCTGACCGTCGACCCACAAGGCCGACTCACCAACGTCTCGACGGTCACGATTCCGCCGATCTCGCGGCAGATCCTGGCGGGTACCGGTCTCTCGGGTGGCGGCGATCTCAGCCAGGACCGCAGCTTCCTGCTCGCCAACACAGCGGTCACTGCCGGCGCTTACGGCTCGGGATCGGCTGTTGCGACGTTCACGGTGAACGCGCAAGGCCAGCTGACCAGTGCAGCGGCGGCGCTGATCACGGCCTCGAATATCGGTGCTGCAGTTACGTCGCGTCTGATCACCGCTGGAACAAGCCTTTCAGGTGGCGGCGACCTGACGCAGGACCGGACGATTTCGCTGGGAGTGCTGACCGGCGACGTGACGACATCGATTGCCTCGACGTCAACCGTTTTGTCCAGAATTCTCGGAGTCACGGTCGCCGGCACGACCGGCAACGGCAACGTTGTGTTCTCGGGCTCGCCGACGATCACCGGCATTGTGACCGGCGGCGCGACTTATAGCGGGATCACGCTCTCCAATGTGACGACGCTGCCGGGCAGCGGGCAGATCACCTCCGGCGGTGTTCTTGGGCTCGGGACGCCGCCGCGCGCTGGCACCTTCCTTGACGTGCTCAGCGGAACCGCCAATACGGCGGGTGACGTACCTGGCGGCGCCGCCGCCTTCACTGCCGCGACGGGGGGCGTTGGCACCGCGCAGATCACCATTGGTGCAAACGATGCGATGAGTGCCGGTGCTGGCGGGCAGATCGCGTTTGGGGCGCGTTTTGTTGCCGCCAGCACCCAGGTCGCCAACCTTGCCATAATCGGTGGATTTAAGGAGAACGCGGCAAGCGGCGATCTCAAAGGCTATCTGTTGTTTACGACACGGAACAATGCGGCCGGTTTTGTCGAGGGCCTGCGCATCACGTCCACGCAGCAGGTCAACCTCTCCAGCGGATACGCTAACTATGTGACAGTCGTAGGATCGGCCGCAAGTGGCGCCACGATCAGCACGGGCGCCGGAGTCCTCGGGATCTCGTCAGCTGCCGGCACGACGACGCTCTCCGACGCCACTCTGAAGTTCTCCAACATTGCGTCGTCGACCGCTGCCCAGACCGGCACGCTGTGTTGGTCGGCGACGAGCGGAATCACTTATGACCCGTCATTGGGATGCCTGACGTCATCGCTGCGCTTCAAAGAAGACATCCGGCCGCTGTCCGGCGCGCTCAAGAAGGTCATGAAGCTGCGGCCGATCATCTACCGCCGGACCGACATTCCGTTCAAAGACGATCAGATCTGGCTTGGTGCTGAAGATGTGTTCGATGTCGAGCCGCGCATTGTTGGCCTTGACGGTGAAGGCAAGCCGCTCGGTGTCAAACAGCCGGGCGTGATCGCGATGCTGATCAGCGCCATTCAGGACCAGCAGGTGATGATCGAACAGTTGACGAAAAGCAGAGGTCCGGCGCTGGCGCCACTGATGTCCTTGCCGACATCGAGCGGCACGCGTGTCGTGTGATGAAGCTGTTGCGCAGCTTTTCATTCGGCGGCGTGGCGGTTG
>WNFI01507695.1_pt1 | contig 10545 bp, 16 predicted proteins | sample 5400471 | NCBI WGS metagenome assembly WNFI01 (sample SAMN13153348, study PRJNA577476) | soil metagenome | isolation source: 100 cm saprolite on Douglas fir-dominated hillslope | place: USA:California | collected 2013-09-17 | reverse complement strand
CCACTGACTGAAAATACAAATCAGGATGGGTTGAAGGCATATGGTCCATCACTTGATATATTGGCCAACTGCTCTGTCCTAGGTGGCAGCATAACCTTTGCATCAATCATGAGGTACACTATCTATTCTGCTTTTGTTGGGATGCCAATCTGAAGCCCTTGTCCCTTAGTGCAAATCGTGGAGACATCTCTTATATGTGTTATTCTTTTCTGTTTTTCATGGGGGGTTTTGCATCTTCCATTGGTATACACATGCCACTCACTTGGTATGCTCGTGGCCCGAACACACCCATGAGATATCCCCGTATCTGCGAAGGTATCCTTATCCTTTTTGGCACAGGAGGGGCAGTAAGTGTGGTTGTGGCTTTCATTCTCCTTGCAGCTTGTGTCCAGACAATGAATCGTGATCCTGGAGTACCAGCTATTGAGACCTTTTCACCATTGGGAGCAGTGTATATTGGGTATGGGGTATGACTATCTTCCATTTGAGTGTGTGTATGTATGATTGACGTGTTTTTCAGCTTCTGGGTATCTTGTGCACTGGTGTGGCCCTGACCTTCTTCAACTTCACCCGTTGGAGACTGCTCTATCCCTCCGAAGTCAGCACCCGAAAGTTATATGATTCTGATCATTTTGCCTAGTCTTGCTTCTTTGCAACATCTCCATGCTTCTCACCAATTAATGAAGCAATGAAAAAAGGCTGCTGGAGGGATGCTTGAATGAATGTGTGGGAAGGCAACCCACCTATACCGACCTGCTCATTTCTTGTTAGTAGCTGTTCATCTTATATATATCTTTTCCCTCCGACCGATCAAGGTTCAGGATCCTGGTTAATGACTCATCCCTCCACTAATGTGCCCTTCGGCTAAGGTACAACATCTCTCCAGGGCCCAAAAAACATGCCCACATGTTGATTATTTATCCAGATGGAGGCGTAGTCCAGCATGACCAATGAACCTCCAGTTCAGAGGCCATCAAGCTGGTACCATTTCATTCAAAGCCAAAGATCGGTCAGTAACCACTGACAACAGGACGTTGGTAAGAGCCATTGACAGATATAGATAAATCCCCTAATTTTTTAAACTCTTCTCCCGGATGAAGTTCAGTGCTGAGCCAGCCCTCAACCAGTTGAGTTGGTCTGGTGACATTGTGTGCTTCGTCTCTATCAGAACAGTGTCAGGCTCAGCAGCATTCAGTCTCGGCTGTGATCGCTTGGTGACTTTTAATATGATGGTTGCACCAGGAACGCCCTTGAAGACCTGTGAGAGAAAGATGAGGTGGGATCATTGAGCCACGTTCAAACAATAATGCCCGGTGTTTGCGTGGTGCAGGGGGCCATAGCTGTGAAGGTGTGATTAACGTACGTTTTCTAACCCGATCGTCTGAACAGTGTCGCCCGATGAGATGACTGAATAATCTTCCTTGTTTACGAACCACAGCGGAAGAATGCCTTGTTTCTGGGCAATCCATAACACAATGATCAGCTGTCCAACCGACGATTCCCCCTCTAGATTGATCTGACTTACTTTCAGGTTGGTCTCGTGGATCCTGGGAAAAGCATGTTGATCATATTAAGAACGGAGAGATGGGGTTATGGGGGGGGACTTCTATTAGCACTTGGATCCAATCACAATAACACCACGTTGCATTAACTTACCGGGCAAAGCTCCTCGCGACAATGAGTGCACAACCCAAGAAGCGTGGCTGCATCGCCGCGTGCTCTCGGGCGCTACCCTCGCCGTAGTTTTGATCGACAATGAGCGCCCAAGGCTGAGCGCGCTTCTTAAATTGCTTGGCAAGGTTCGGAATGTACGTCTCTTCTCCAGTGACATGGTCCACCACAGTGTTTACCTTACCGTTTTCGTCATTCGTCGCCTACTAGTCGCGTATCAACATGTCGGTAAAGGCATACCGAGTGGGTAGGGTACACACCGTAATTAGAGTATTCTCTGAAATATTTGTTAGATGACCTTTATACTTCAGCCAGGGTCCCTACACAATGCAGACATAACATGAGATGCTTTTAAGCCTTGCCAAACCGGTGATAGAACACCCGGCTAGTGATTAGTCACTCACAGCCGCGGAAATATGATCTGTCGTGCATTTTCCCTGCACGCGCATGAGAACTTCCAAGGCGGGAAGTTCCAAACTTGAGCCTGAGGCGAAATAAGATGGAAATGGACTCAAGGCCTCTAGACGCGCGGACGCAGGTGAGATGACAACCTCTGTTTCAGGGAGAGGGAGAGGAGACGAGGCCGGTGTATACGCGAGGTTGCCTTCGTGTCCAATTAGCATCATTCTAAGCGTATGCACGAGGATTTTCACGCGATCTAACAACATACCAGGCTCGAACCCATTTTCAGGGAGATTGCTACCGGTTGGGGGCTCGAACTGGAAGGGTTCCCCGTCCGCGCCGATCAAGGAGTCTTTCATTGGATTGAAGGATAGATTCCCTGAAAATGCCATAGCAGTGACAATCTCGGGAGAAGCGAGGAAGTTCATGGTCTTGCTATTGGCATCATTCCGACCCTTGAAGTTTCTAAGGGATCAATGTCATATTTTCGTTCTGACAAGTGGCCCCAGTGATTGAGGATCTACTGACCGGTTGAACGACGTCAAAATAGCTGTACGTCATTGTCAGATAGGAGTCTATCAAATGAAGATTCGCTTACGCGCCATTTTCTTCCCCTTCCTTCTCAGTCCGCTTCCATTGCCCAATGCATGGTCCGCAAGCGTTTGCCAATACGACAGCGCCCACGTCTTGAAGAACTTCAGTCAGGCCATCTCGCTCAATAGTGGCTCTGATTTGTTCCGAGCCAGGTGTGCACAAGAATGGGACCTAGTACATAGTGTTAAAGGATAATTGCATCTTCGTGGTACCTTGAAGTTACCTTCGCTTTAAGACCGGCCGCTTTAGCCTGCCTGGCGATACTCGCAACACGGGACTGTCCACGGAGAGGCGTCAGGTGAATGCTAGTGCCATGTGAGGTAGGTGCTTTCCATATCCTCGTACGAGCTATTCGTACATGACCCGATGAGGCCTGCTGATAATTCGTTCTTCCATCCATTCTCAGCGACAAATCGACCAAACTTGGATAGAGGCGTCGCCAAATCTGGCGTGAATGGACCATTGATAGTTGGTTCCAACTCAGACAAGTTCTCATGGAAAAGCGGACATGAGTATGAAAGGGTGGTTCAAAAGAGAAAACCTGGCTTACGATCTCGATAACTTCGTCATACTCGACACCTTCGTCTGCCTTCAAGAAACCATGTTTAGCGGCCCACTCAGCAGCATCAGCAACAGGTCCACGGCGGGTGGCCCGTAGGTATTTTCCCATATTTTCGCTGTATGGAAACACGGATGTTGTGGCTCCGACCTCCGCACCCATATTTGCAATGGTGGCGAGCCCTGTAGCCGACTGGGCGTGAACTCCCGGCCCAAAGTATTCTAGAATTCGGCCAGTTCCCCCCTATTTAAAGAATGAGATGGTATCTTCATGAGGCGTCAAAGCCCAAACATACCCGAACAGTGAGTTTGCCCGCAAGATGAAGTATAAGATCCTTGGGTGTCGTCCAGTCACTAATCTTTCCGATGAGATGAATCCCTAATCCAAAGTTCAACATCTTCCATGGCTAAAGATAAACATACTTACCGACAATACTCGGGGCTTTCAATTCCCAAGGTGTTCCAGTCATGGCGTCCACAGCATCCGCTCCTCCTACGCCAATGGCAATACATCCCAAACCGCCCCCATTTGGGGTATGAGAATCCGTCCCCAGCATCAGCATACCTGGGGACGCATAGTTCTCGAGGACAATCTGATGTATGATGCCAGATCCAGGAGCCCAGAACTCGATACCTGATACGGACAGTAAATATGGATTGACAAAGCGGAATTGGGCTTACCATATCTCTTGGCTGCACTCTCCAAAAATCTGAATACTTCGATGTTATTCTCTATTGACCTCTTGGATGGACATCAGATGTGATTGGTTGCCCCATGAATTTGATGGATTCTCGCTCACTCTTAGGTCTTCCTCAGCACCGACACTCGCTTGAATAAGATGATCACAATGAATAGAAGTAGGAACAGCGGTGGAAGAAAGTCCACATGTCATAAATTGCAGTCTTTGTCGTATCAGTTCCATTAGTGGCCACGTTGGACGGCTAGCAAATTACTTACAACGCCATCCTAAACATATAAAGTGTCAGATTACCAGTTGTGAAGAGAAAGTCGCCTACACGCACTGAGCGGAGGCATCTTGCATGGCAACACGAGCTGGCTTTAGCTGAAGGTAGCGCTCTCCGCGCACTCTCCCGTTCGAGCCTAAGCCCTCAAAAGACTTGGAAGGGTCATCAAGATGAGAATAAAGTATTTTTTCAGCCAGGGAAAGTGGTCTTCCGCCAAGGTAATGCCTCTGCGTATGCTCGAGCTTTTTTTGGAGTAAAGGATATGGAGGTGTTAGGGACGTGCAATCTTTTTCCGGAAGTGGAGTGTGCGTTGCCAAAGCCCGTTTCGAAGGAATAGAGAAAAGCCTTCGGATGTCCCTGCCACTTCTGCGAGAAGCCATGAGCCCCGAACTCTGAGGAACTGTGACGTGTTCCCACGCTCTCCCCGTTTTAGCGATTATATGAGAATCCGGGACTTGGATGAATCGGATCGATTTGGCGGCGATGCGACTGCGAAGCCGCGGAATAGCTAGTAAGTGCATTGGTGTGGATGAATTCCGACTCATGTGAAGTCCTCAATCCTTCAAACTGTCGAAGGTAGAGCTGTGATACACTATCTACGCAAACGGAGCGAAGGAGAGGATTCCAGTTCATTTCCGACCCTACACTTATATACACGTTATTGCATGTGCTTTAGACTTGATGCGTTAAAATGTGCGATACGTAATGATAGGGAAAGGAGGGCAGTATCGGTACATGCCAGTGGCTTACAGACATGACCCTGTCTCACTCTCTTTCTGCGACCAGATCAAGTGGGGTCCTCAGCCCCTTGAAGTGGTCACCTCGTTACTGATCGCTGTGGATACTTGGCTCAATAGTGACGTGACCCATTGGTGCGCGCGGTGTCCTAAGGGAACCGTATGGTCAAAACAAACTGTGCACTTTCACTTCAGAGTAGGGTATTATCGCCGGATGAGTCCCTGCGTGTTGACATGACCCAGGAGGATCTGCTAACCCAGTGTTCGCTTTAGCGCCGAATCCTGGCCCGCCTTCCAGTGGTCGGAATTAGTTCTCAAGGTCGGATTACATAAGGCATGTTCCGAGGCAGTCGAATAGGAATTAGGAAAGCACGTACATCTTGTGTAAACCCTTCCACATCGATGGTCTCGCCGAGCCTGTCGTCGGAGATAATACAGGTGCACCTCTGCCAGCCTCTCTCAATGGCTCAACTTTGGTTGTTTTGAAGTGTCGCACCATCTTGGATTCTTGGTCCCGAGCGTACGCATTACACTGAGTGTCAAGTGATCCTCATTCAAGGCGGATTCTTCAATCCCATTTTCACCAATGGCTGGAAAGAAGGATCACGCGATAGAGATAGCCTTGACAGCATCCAAATCACCTCTGACGATCCAAACATTACTCGCGCCGGTACGTATACTGTATATGCACGACTCCCAACTCCCGTGGGTGCAGTCGGTCTGGGAAAAGCCAATTCTTCCCACGGACGTGCATCTCTGAATCGAACACCTTCAGCCACAGTAGTGGGGAGCGTCAAGCGTTCACCATCAGCGAGAGCGTGCTCAATGTGCAAGGGACTGTCACGGATGAAGGTGACTCCATGTCTATCCCTGATAATGTATCGCATATTACTCTTGGCACGCAGGAGGACTGCGAGACCTCCATGGCTTTGACGACACTACTTTTAGGGACCATAGGCAACCTGATTGGAGAGGGTTGTTCATCCTGGTTCTGCAGATGGGGAATGGATATGTTCCGTTGGGAACAGGTGATCCGGAATGCGTAGTCAAGCGAATGAAAGCACATCTATGGAGGTTGCCCACCGCCTGTCGTGCCTCCGAAGGCTCTTGCTTCACTTAAATCTTCTAATTCCTCGTATGGAGCCCATCCTATCATTTGGACCTCCGGAGGCTGTCAGTACAACGTATCAGAGGGGCCACCTCGAGCGACTCATTCTTTTCCTTAACCGGTCTGAGCAGTATGCTCCCACCTCTCGAGTGTATCGTTACCGACGGATGGTGCCCTATCGGTGACAAAGACGTTGAGGCTGAAGACAAAGGTGCGACAAAGAAAGTAAGAAGCCACGAGAGAGTATGTTCGCTTACTGGACTCCGGAAATTGGAAACCAGCGAGCTCGTGTATCATTACTGGGGTTTCCAAGCCGCACAATCCTTCGTAGCAAGGACTTGTTTGGTATATCAGACGTGTGTGCCTCTACTCCAACATCTCGATTTCGACGTGCTAATTGTATTTGTTTTAGGCTAGACTTTATTCGCTGGAGGGGATTTCTTATGTGTCAAGGTTGACCGACATACCAAGGCAAAGAAGTCTATTTTTCTTTCGTCTCGAAGTTCTCCGTGTCCGTGAAAAGGATTATCCGATTGAGGTCATACTGTTGAAGGGTAGGCTTATGGTCAATTTATGTATCAGCCCACTGATCCACTGGGCTGTATTGTAGACACCTGATAGTCATGTGTTTAACGGCGAGGGCAGTATCCGAACACACTGCATATGGAACTGTTGCCAACGTTTGCTGCACGAACCCGAAATGCGCTACGGCACACTGAACCCGATCGACCCAGATGTCATGAAAAGCGAGTCTTAGATAAATTAGAAATCATTTTACGAGGCCTAGGAAGCTGGATCTTTCAATTGATTCTATCTATTCCTTGCCCTTATTTTATCATGCTCAGTCTAGATGTCAAAGATGCACAACACGAGGCCAAAAAGCACATGTGAAATCAAGCCGTATGCGAGGAATTACTTTATCCATTCTTCAACGTTCCAGTGACTCCTGGGGCTCGGGGCGACCCGTAGCTGGTGGCAAATCTTTCCTGTCATCGGATCCAGTTGACATTGCAATGAATCCTTATGCATGGATTATATACGTATGCATCTAATCTTACAAAGGTCCTCTGTCGTCCATGCTGTTTGCATGCGGTGACCACATTTTCGCATTCGGACACTACCAACGATCGCAGGGCTTCTCAGAATGCCGATATCAGACTGCCAGCTTCTGTGTCGGATAGCTGCCTACGCAGTGGTATTTCTTTGTTGGATATCTCTTCAAAGCCAATATGGGTCGTCCAGCCTATATAGTACAAACCAGCACGACCCCAATCCCATACGGGCATAATATTCAAGGCAAAAATCTTGAAGTGGGCAAGCGTCGTCTTTGATGAACAATATGATAAGGCTGCGGGTGCCATACGATAGTTAGTACCGAAGTCGATTAGTAACGTATACCAGGTGTAAAAATGTTAGTTTACTTACTGATTGTGAAGGTCAAGGCATAGGGTGGCCAAGTGACCAATAGAAGCGGGACAAAAGAAAGGAGCAAGAAGCGGGAAGCGGAATGTTGAGCGGTGGCAGGATAGCAGGAAATCTCAACAGGTACTCCCATAAAGCGTGCTGGGCGAAATAATTCAGGTATATTGCAAAGTTCGAGTGGCTGGATTCTCCGCCATGCTTCTCCCAGAAGGCCCTGTTTCACTAGGTTCTCAGCCAAACTAGCTCGGTATATGTAAGGAGGAGTAGATCCAGGCTTCGGAGCTGATAGAGGGTTACATTAAAAGCTCAACATGCCTCAAGTTGCTCTCAGTATCTGAGCAGTGAGCACCTTAAGTATCGGACTAATACTTTTGGTTGTTCACTTAGCTGCATTACACGTTGAGACCAGTAGATTCAATGGCTACAGTTGTTGAGCTGCTGATGATTGGCGTGCCACTTTCGACTGCAGGCTTGTAAGGGAGTAGTTGGTGGATTTCAATGGGACGAGTCATGTAACGATGCATCCAGATCAAGGTCCTGAGAGATGAAAGATGAAATCTGACGGATCGTCAAATATACAGCTTACGGGCGAGCTTTTCGTGCGTTTGTCACATGTTTGGTTCGTTTCGCGGCGACAGGAAGGTCAACACTATTGAATTTCCCACCGTTGACGTAATCAGTCCGAGTCAGTTGGATCCTATTAACACACTTCGATGCTACACTCGTCCCTTAGTGTGTCACACGCGGATATCTGTTATATGCCTTCCGCCTATTACTATTTGAGCTTGCAATTTCCGTCGCGATACAACCAGCACTCACTTGGCTTAGCGTGGAGGGAACGCGCTGGCCCCTTTCAGACACCCGAATGTGGCAAGTTATCATCGCTCTTAGCGTCCTTTTCGCCACTATGTCCCTCGGCTTCTGGACCCTGATCCTGCCGTACCGCCATTTTCACCGGGGGCTGTGGTACCAGGCCTTTGCCGATCCTTGTATTTGGCTCTGTGCAACCTGCCAGTAGGAGTCTTGGAGAATATGGGTAAGTATTTTCTCGTATACAGTTTGTGTATCACTCGTGCTTTTTGGCCTCGTGTTGTGCATCTTTGACATCTAAACTGAGCGTGATAAAATAAGGACAGGGAGACAATTGAAAGATCCAGCTTCCTAGTAAAATGATTTCTACTTTATATCCAAGGCTCGCCTTTTTCATGACATCTGAATGGCCGATCAGGTTCGGTGTTGATCTCTACTTTATCCATGGCTCGCTTTTTCATGACATCTGAATTGACCGGGTTCGGTGTGCCGTAGCGCGTTTCGGATTCGTGTGGCAGCTACTGAGGGCAGATTCATTTGCGATACTGTCCTCAATCGTTAAATACACAACAAGTCCTCATGTAGAGCTCAGCTCGAAATATTTCCTGGCTCGCCTGCTGTTCTCCCGGTAATAAGAACAACGCTGCATCTGTCAACTCAGGCGTCGACGGTTCAGTGCCCTCTAGTCAATTGCCTTTTCGCTACCATTAGAAACACAGTGAAGTTGACATGGGAGAGGAAGACCTAAGAACGAAGGTGAAGACCTTGAAAGGAGTTGTGCGTCAACTCTTTTTCTGGCCGTGCCTTCTATGTGAACCATTATTCGTGTCTTTTCCAGCTCCGAGCTTGGGAGAAGGAGGAAGTCAAAGCCCGGCTATCACTCGAATCGCTCTCAAATGTCCAGAGCTCTGTAGGTATCAGTCTATGACATCCGACCTGTCCTTCACTCAGCTGAAATGTGCTTTAAGACCGGATCGATTGATCAATACAGACGTGAAGCCACTAATGTTTGGCATCGTATCGCCAAAGACTGCGACCTTGCAAGGGAGCTGGTAAGTCGATCCAATGAGAAAATGCTCATTCAATGGGACGATTGTAATGTAGCATTTAGCTCAAGGAAGTGGGAGATAACGACAACAGAGGTGAGTCTCAAGTAGGGTGCCATACGCTGGCTCATGGAATGAGATCAGGGCTTGCTGACTGGGCAAAGGCAATTGCGCGACCGAACCTCTTCATCAGCCACTGACTGAAAATATAATCCAGGAATGGTTGGACGGATACGGTCCATTTCTCGGGGTAATAGCCAACTGCGCTATCCTAGGTGGCTCCATAACCTTTGGAGCAATCACTGGGTACGCTGTCTATTTTGCTGCTTGTTGGATTGGGATACCGATCTTAAGGTCTTGGACCCTTGTCCCCTAGTGCAAGTCACGGAAACATATCTTTGATGTGTTATTCCTTTCTCTTTTCCCTAATGGGTTTTGCATGTTCCGTTGGCATACACATGCCACTCTCTTGGTACTGTCGTGGCCCGAATACACGCATCAAATATCCCCAGATCTTGGAAGGCTTCATTGCCCTTATTGGCTATGGAGGTGCAGCAAGTGTGGCCCTGGCTTTCGTTTTGCTTGGGGCTTGTATCCAGACAATGAATAGGGATCCTAGAGCGCCACCACAGGAAACCTTTTCACCATTGCCAGCAGCATATCTCGAGTATTTGGTATGACTATCTTCCAGTTGTACGTGTGAATATATGATTGACATGTACTTCAGGTTATAGCCACCTTGTGCTCCGGTGGGGCCTTGCTCTTTACCATTTTCATGATTTGGAGACTGTTCTATGACCCCCGGGTGCCACAGCGCCACAGCGCCACAATTCCGGGAAATCACTCAAAGAAGGGGTAGTCTTCCACTGGGAAGTGAAAAGGGATTATGTTAGGGATGCTCAAGGTGTATGTACATGGTGTAGATAACCGGTGGCTGTTAGATGGGCAGCGCTGTGATATGAGAACTTGATGGTTAGTTATCGTATCGCCAGGCATCTACGCGACTCTGTTCTAGATCCAAAGTACGAGTGGCCAGCTTGAGTGGCCAAGGGACTTGGTGAGCAAGTCTGCTGCCATGTCATTTGTGCCGATAAGTTTGAGCTGATGAAATGGTAGCGAACGACGATGTGTTTTGTGGAACCGTGATTCACGGGGTTTCCGTGCAAGTAGATGGGCAGCTTGGTTGTCAATGTGTAGAGTCATCGGCCCGGAGACGTTCTCGCACAATTCG
>WNFI01006672.1_pt1 | contig 10545 bp, 12 predicted proteins | sample 5400471 | NCBI WGS metagenome assembly WNFI01 (sample SAMN13153348, study PRJNA577476) | soil metagenome | isolation source: 100 cm saprolite on Douglas fir-dominated hillslope | place: USA:California | collected 2013-09-17 | reverse complement strand
CGCCAAGCAATCCCCGATCGTCGCAAGAACTTGTGCGCGAGGGTGTCGATCGCGACCATCGACGTACCGATCTCGACCCATCGCGACCGTTCCGGGTCGGCACCCATCAGAAAATCGGCCAGGGTCATGTTGATGACTTTGTTCGAGACCCCATAGATCAGCTTGAAGTCGGATACGACCGCGTCGCGAATGATCTCGACGCGGTCTGGGTGGCCGGGACGGTCGGCCGCAGCGACAAGCATGTCGACGTGGCCAACGAGATCGCCGCGGGCCCGGTCGCGCATGAACAGATAAAGACCATACGCCGCTTGGTTGAGCGCCCCCTTCCGCAGGGCCGGCCGGGGGAGCGGACACGACGGCAGGGCGCGAGGGTTGCCGCAGGTCTGGTTCGCCTTCTCGTAGCCGCACCCGACGAAGACATCAAACCCGGCGAGCTTCGGACAGGTCGGCGCTGCCCGACCCAGCGACGCCTCGACGGTCTCAAAATCGACGGTCCCGTGACTGCGGATGTACGACGCCGCCGCCCGATCCGACACCCCCTGATAGCTGAAAATCTCCACCAGCCAGTCGTAGAGACGGCGGTCGTCATGTTCTTGCACCGCCCGAGCAATCCCATTCCGAGCCAACTCCGCTCGGATCGCGTCGAGATAATCGGTTCGCCCATGGCGGGCACACAGCGCGCGGACGAGCCCGACGGCATCGACTTGACGGTTTCCGATCGGCCGAAACTTTGGCGGGACTTTCAAGGTCGAGCCTACAGCAGCTTCACCAAGGCGCGTTTGGCGTGGGTGTCGCCTTCGATGTAACGCTGGGTCATGTCTATCGACGCGTGGCCCGCCAGCTGCTGAACGTCGCGAATGCTCCCGCCGACGCGATGGACGAGGCGCGCCGCTTTGGTGATGAATGTCCGTCGCCCCGAGTGGGACGAGCAGCCGTCGAGGCCGGCGCGCCGATAGAGAACGGCAAACCAGTTGACGATGCTGCTCGCCCGAAAACTGCCGCCCCGCTCCGACGCGATCACGGGACCGTCTGTGGTGATCGCGGGCGCGGCCGTGCTCCACAATCGGGTCAGCGCCAGCTTGAGATCGGGATTGATCGGGACGGTTCGGCCCCGCCCCTTTTTTGCGATGGCATCGCGCAGCTCGATCACGTCGCCGACTTGCCCGCGGGGATCGAGAACCATCGCCCAGGTCAGGCCGGCGATCTCGCAGGCCCGAAGACCGGCCTTTGCCGACAGTAACAGAATGGCGCGGTCGCGGGCGGCGTAGCGGTTTTGGCCGATCAGCCGCGAGAGCCGCGCCAAGTCGCGATCGCTAATGAGCTTTGCCTGTTTGCCGGCCATGGCCGCTAGAAATGTTAAGTTATACTGACACTTGACAAGTGTACTAGGAATATGGTCTTATGTCAATAACGACAAGAGCAAGCCGTCGCCGGAGCCGGTTTCGACTTGGCGCGGGGACGGAATAAGGGGCTAGGCCTGTGGCGTGCCGCCGCCTGGCTCCGCTCGTCCGCTAGAACGGCGAGATCGAGCAGATCACTCGAGTACCCGATCGGGTGCGTCGGCCATCGCCTTCTCGACTCTGGACGTTGTCGGGCACGCCTCGGAAGGGCATCCGACCGACGACGAACGAATGTCTGGGAGCCACTGCCGACCGTTCGGCAGCCCCACCAGCGGGGCGTTGACGGCGGGCCGGGGGACCGGTCCCCGGCCCTTTTTCTCGTCTCGCCGCTGACGGGGCCGCGATCATCCGAGGATGAAATAGCCATTCGTACTCAGTGCGACCGTTAGTGTCGGAGCTAGCGGGCTCCAGCGGCCAGCGCAAGGCGCCGCTATTGCCGAGTGCCTTGGCACAGCTCTGCCGGAGCCTACCGCCAACAATCCGCGGCCTGCGCGACCAGGCGCTGCTGCTGGCCGGCTGGGCGGCCGCCCAGCGCCGCTCCGAACTCGTCACCCTCCACCTCGCCGACGTGCTGCTGACCTCGAGCGGCCTACGGCTCCCCATCCGCCAGTCCAAGACCGATACGGCCGGAACCGGGCAGGAAGTCGTAATCCTGCGCCGCTCGCAGCCAACCTGCGCCGTCGCCGCTCTTGAAGCATGGCTCGCTCGGCGCGGCGACGCGCCCGGACCGCTATTCGTCCCCGTCCCGCGCGGCGGGCACCTCGTATACGGACGGTTGTCGGACAAGGCGGAGGTCCGGGCCCTCAAGGCCGCGATCCGCGACGCCCGCGACTATGCCGCGCACAGCCTGCGCGCCGGGCTCGTCACCACCGCGCACCTGCAAGGCGCCTCGCTCCACCAAATCGCCGCCCACACCCGCCATCGCTCTCTCGAAAGCCTGCGCGACTAAATCCGCCGGCTCGATGTGTGGACCGGTAACGTGACAGCGCTACTCGATCGGCAATCGACCGAGCGGTTCTAACGCTCCATTCCGATGGGCACGCGGCGCGCGCTGCACGCATGTGCGCTCGCCTGGTTTGCATGGGTCGAGCTCATGGTGCTCCAGCCCGACTCGTAAGAAAACGAGCAGGCGATTCGCACATGAATTCATGAAGTTGGGAGGATGGCCCGAGTCGGCTCAGCAACTCCATCATTTACAACCGCGGCACTCGCGAAGAAATTTTCGCGACGCCGCCGAAGGTTACGTCGCATGGCGTCGCGACTCGCTAGGCCACGCCTTGCCATGACTCCAGCAAAAGCAGTAGACGAAAAAGTTCGCATAGCGTGAGTGGGGCACGACGTGCAGCAAAGGTCGTTATGGACCGCGATCAGTCCGGCAGCCGGGTGGCATTCCCGCCCCCGGCAACTTTGCCGCCCAGGGAAGCCCATCTAGATCCCGGCTCTTGCCGCGCGGGTCGCGGCGAAGAATTATCGAAACCTTCCAATCTGTTCCGCGACGCCACTCGGGATGCGTGTGCCGCGCACGGGACGGTGGTTAAATCGTTAAGCCAAGAACCAACGACGCGGTGCTCCGGCAAAAGCGACGCGCGATTCACCTTCCGCCATCGCGGTGCATTGCCGAATTCCTTGAAAGCGTTCGCGCGCGGCTTAAATAGATTAGACAGGCCAGCGTCGACTCCGAAAAACAAAAAAGAAGAGTGGGAGCGGATCGCGCAGCAAGGGGCCTTCGGGCGATAGGACAGGCTGTCATGCAACCGCGTATGGGCGGCGGCGAGGATGCATCCTCGGCCGCCGAAGCTGTCGACGAGAGTCAAATCCGGCGCGCGCAGGCGCGCCGATGCACCTTTCATTGCCGCGAATTTAAGGCCCTCATCAGGCCACGTCGCCGCCCCCGGCAAGGAGTTCCTCATGGCAATTAAGGTCCCTGACGAGACCCCGCCGAAGAAGCCGCGCCGCAGCCAAGCAGCCCTGGTCACGGCCCCTACAGCCAGCGTTCCGGTCGCGCCACCGACAGCTAAGATCCCCAAACGGCCCTCGACGCTGCTCCATGCAAAGTACGTCGCCGCGCTGACGAGAACCGACCTCCTCAGAGGCTTTAGCAGCCGTGACGTCGACGAGTTCGTCCGATCAGCGGACGTGCGGCCCAGGGAATGTGCCGACCGCGATATCCTCTGTCGGCGCGGCGAGCGCGGCGACCATATGTGGGTCGTTCTGTCCGGGAGGATCGATGCCCGGGTAGAAGGCAACACAATCACTTCACGTGGCCCTGGCGAACTCGTGGGAGAACAGGCCCTGATTGAAGGGAGCGATCGCTCGACCGACCTCATCGCCTGCGGCCTAACCGAGATTCTCTGCATCTCGGACGAGGGTCTCCAAGGATTGCCCGACCGCCTGAGAGTGCGGATCTGGCAAAACCTGGCCCGCATTGAATCCGTGAAACTCCGCCAAGCCACGGCGACACGCAGCGACCAAACAAACCGCGACCGCCGCAATCAGGGGTTCATCCGGGCCTTTCTTAACCTTCATCAAGAGCAAATCGCTCGCGCCCAAGGCGACATCGATCCCGACCATCCTCACCTAGGCGTGGAGAGCGGCTGGTACGTCATCATCTTCACCGACCTCGTGGGCTTCAGTCGGTTTGCCAAGGATATGCCCGACAATGAAACGGCAGCCATGATCCGCGATTGCATGGAAGCCCAGACGGTGGCGTTCGAGAAGGAGGACGTCCTCGTCGACAAGTTCATGGGAGACGGGCTCATGGCTTACATGCCGCTCCGACCACCGTCGGGTGCCGCCAAGGGACGTGCCTGCAAAAAAGCGCTCTCAGCTGCATTCGCGGCGCGCGAGGCCATCCGCGCAATCCGGGTTGGCGACCAGACGCTGTCGCTTCGCCTCGGGCTCCATATCGGCCAGGCCCGTGCCGGTAATTTCGGCGCTCGCCTTCGCATGCAGGTCACGCTCATCGGCGACCAGATCAATTATGCGGCCCGCCTCGAGCAAGCACGCGAAGACGACGTTCGCGACGGAGAGCCACGCCTCGGCGACATCCGGGTCAGCGACGAGTTCTTCGCGCACCTGGCGGCGCCAGAACGTGAACTGTTGCCGCACCGCACCCTCATCAAGGCCAAGCAGGCGGATATCTGGATCCAGTCCGGACCCGCCGTTCAACGTTAGCAAGAAGGAGCAGGTAAAATGTCTGGTTCATGGAATCAAAATCGTGCGGAGGAGCGCATCGCGCGTTTCCTCGACGAGGTCAAAGACGTTGAGATCGCACCGTTCATCCGTCAGGCCGATATCCTGGACCTGCCGGTCAACAAGGCCTATGTCGTGCCGGCAGCGCACATCTACATCGACGTGTCGAATGCGCGGACGCTATTCAACACGACCCCTGAAAACGAGCAGGTTCATCGCAGGGGGTTGCGCTTCCTCAACCTGCACCAGCGAGCGACAGACGTCATCCTGGACCTCGTCGAGGTGCTCAAGGTGGATTTTCATAACCAGCGGCTCCACGCGGTCGTGACGCACCCGCTCAATGACGACGCCGGCCGAATCCATAAGGCGATCGTGGTGGCGGACATGGTCACGCAGTTGCTGGGCGAGGTCACCGATCCTAACGATCAGCAAACGGGCGCCATCGTTCGGGTCGGCATCGATTCGGGCCGGTCGCTGGCCGTGACGAATGGCCGCCGCAAAGCCAGGGAGCCGCTCTTCCTGGGCAATCCACCGAATATCGCGGCCAAGCTTGCGGTTGCCAACCCGACTGCCGGCATCTACCTCACCAACAATGCGCGAACCGCGATCGGTCTTTCGCAGGTGCCAGACCCGCGACTGACGCGCCTTACACCCGCGGAGATCGCGAAATCGTACAAAGCAGCGGGAGAGACGCCCGATATCGACCGGCTCCGGCGGAGCTGGACGGACGATCTCAAAAACATCCCTCTCGGCACGTTCGACTTTACCCGTCCGACTCCGCCATTGCAGGACTTCGAAGATATCTTTGACACCGTGGGTCCGCAGACCTCGCGCCGGATCGAAGCCGTCACGCTGTTCGGCGATTTGGATGGATTCACACGCTATGTGGCGACAAACCTGGACGACCCGCGAGGGGTCGTGCGTGCCCTGCACGTTATGCGCTCAGAAATGCACGCCGTACTGCGCGAGGACTTCGGCGCCCTCAAGGTCCGGTTCATCGGTGATGCCATCCACAGCGTGCTGGCGGAAGGCGAGAAAGTCACCGACGTCGCGGACACGGTGTCCACCTCGACCCTGGCCGCCGGCGGGCTGCGCAGCAGCTTTCTGCTGGCGAAGACCAAATTCGAGGGTATGGACGCTCTCGGGATCGCCATCGGCTTGGACTATGGGCCGACGGCGCTCACCCGCCTTGGCGTGCGAGGCGATTTGAACCGCTGCGGCATCGGACGCGCAACATATGGTGCTGAAGATGAGCAACAGCGGAGCAACGGCCGCCAGACAAGCATCGGCCAGGCGGCGTACAACGCCGGCACGCCGGCGGTAAAACGCCTGTTCGGCGAGGCTCGCACATGCGTCGATCTGACGTACGATAAAGCGGCCATCAGCTTGAATGCCCGCCGCGACCGGGCGGCCGCGGCCGCAGTGCAGGTGGCCCAGGTATCGGCGGCACCGGCCGTCGTCCGCGCTGCAGAGCACACCGGTCGCTCCCACGTGACGTGACGCCACCGGACGCATCCTTTTCAGATTCACCCGGCCTCCTCCGCGATGCGCGGTTGGTAAAGATCGCGGAGGTCGCTCGCCGGGACGGACTCATTGTCCAGGAAACCGGGCGGGATGCGTTTCGGCTCGGAATTCAGGTCCCCCTGCCATCCGGCATCATCCGCCACTTTAATGTTGTCGTCAGGGTCAAGGCCGGAAACATCGGCGCATCTGAGGACGCTCGGCACGCACGCCAGCTCCCGGATTGCTGCCCGGAACGCCATATCAACTCCGACGGAAGCTTTTGCCTGTACTGGTACGAAGGTACGGAGGTCCACGCCGACCGGGAAGACGGGGCTGTCGAGTGGTTGAACGCCCTCATCGCCTTTCTGCAGACACAAATTCAGGTCGAATACACGCGGGAGTGGCCCGCGGAGCGGGCGTGGGCTCACGGCGAGGCCGCGCACCACCAACGTAATGCCGAGGCGATCGCCGCTCGGATAGCTCCGCGATTCGTCCGCTGGGTTAAACACCGTCGATTGTCCGTGTCCAGAACACGAGGCGGATTGGCGCTACTGAAGGACGGGCGGCGACTTACGGCCACAGTCAACGGCTCAGCCGGGCAACGGCTGATCAACCGCCGAGGGCCTTGTCCCTGCAATCGACTTCAGAGAGGCTATCTCGTCACAATTCGCCGCTGCGCTCACGAACGCGACCTGATCGGATTGATCGCCGAGCTCCGCAAGCTGCAGATCCGAGAGAAAGAATATCTGGAGCTCCTTCGTGGACGGAAAATCGCGTGTTGCGGCACGGTTGACCACTGTCCCCTAAGAGCATGAACATCCGAGAATCGGAGAGACAGGACCATGGCTGACGCCCAGGAACTCGAGAGCAACATCGAAGAGGTTCTCAGCACCGCATGGAATGAGCGTGACGGCCGGGTCATCCCGGAGTACGACGATGTCGCCCTCGATGATGGCGCCGTGAAGCTCGAGGCGACATTCTTGTATGCAGACTTGGCCGCTTCGTCCCGGCTTTGCACTGAGTTTCCGCGGCTCACTGCCGCCCGCATCATCAAAGCTTACGTTTATGTCGCGAGCGAGTTGATCCGTGCGTGGAGCGGAAAGATCCGCAGCTTCGATGGCGACCGGGTGATGGGCGTTTTCGCCGGCAGTTACATGCGCAGCAGCGCCGTTGAATGTGCCAGGCGCATCGATTGGGCAGTTGAGAAAGTAATCATGCCCCTTGCCCGGGAAAAGTTTAAATCGGTTAGAGACGGAGACTTCAACGTCAGACACGGCATCGGTATCGATTGTTCGATGATGCATGTCGTTCGAGGCGGAGTTCACGGAAATAACGATCTCATCTGGGTGGGGAGAGCCCCGTGCCTTGCCGCTAAGCTTAGCAACATCCGCGAATATCCTTACACCGTGTTCATCTCGAACGCGGTCCATAACAGAATGGATACCGCCCTCAAGGGGGATCCGGCTTTGTGGGAGAAGCGCGGGTTCAATTTCGCAGGAAATCAGGAGACTGTTTATAGGACGAAGTTTTATACGACGCCGTGATTTTCCAATCGGTGTCGCGAGGACCGCTATGTTGACTGCAAAACCCGCCGTCTCAAATTCACCGATAGCTTGTCCAGAGAATGCAGAAGGCTATCATGCACGAAGGCATTGTCTTCGAAGAAACCGGCGGCATCCAGGCTGGGACAACAAGCAGCTCAACATCCAAGAACAACTCGTGGCTTGGCATTGCCATTCGCAACGTGCCCGTTTCTTCATGGGCCATTTTTGCTAGGAAGCGGTCGGAGGGGCATGTGCGCCATTGATCCGCCATCACCAAGCCCGATTGTCCGACGTCGCTCTCGTTTAGAAACACGATTGAGCTGCCGATCGCCGGCCGCGGATGCATACCCGCCAGACAATATGGGCACCACGCGACAGCGCCGACTTCAGAGCTCTTGACGTTGAACATGTTCAACACTCCACGAGGAGCCGCAATCGAACGGTAAGCGAGGACCTGGAAGACAGACCCTTGAGGTCCAAAATGCCGTCATCTCCTCCTCTTACATCAGCGCGTCGTCTTTCGATTAGCGGTTGCGGGCTCGATCCGCGTCCCAGGGGTGCTCGATAGATTCGTCACACCCGCTCGGACTTGCTGGTGCGCTCACGCGCGTCAGGACCGCGTCGTTGATTGCCGAGGATGGTCCGCAGCTGCTGAACGCTGGGCGCGTTCAGCAAAAACCAAGCCGTCCCGAGCGTCTCCAAAAACACTGCGGAAAGCCCCTCACCGTTCAGATGGAGGATATGCCCGAGCCGTGTGAGACGTAGGTCGATATCATCGAACTTGGCCGCATTGTCGTGATGGTGGGCGCCCCCGCATTTGTTCGCTACGTATCGCACCACCTCCTGTCGCGTGAGCACCTCACCCAGCAAAGCGAGACACGGCAGCGTGCCGAATCGGCCGAACTTGACGTTCCGAAAAGTATGATTGCGGGGCGATGCAGCGACCTGGCGCTCGAACTGCGACGAATGGGGCTGTGTACCCCTGGCTCCCGATAGACGTAGTGCGGCGACACCGATCCTTCCCCGATCCGATAGCCCCCGCAGGCGAAGAACAGCGCCTGGTCGATCGGCACGCCGTCGAGGTCCGGGGCGGGCACAGTAATCGGCACCCCGTGCGCATATCCAACCTGCCCCAGCACGTGGCCGTCGAACAAAAAACGCAGTGCCATGCTGGCGTAGACCGCTTCGGCCGGGCCAGGCTTCGACCGACGCAACGACTCCTCCAGTTGGTCCAGATGAATCCGCACGACCTCAGCGCGTCGGATCAGAACCTCTTCGTCGGCCACTAATCGTACCCCCTTTTCCGGCTTGACGACGCTGCGGCCGAGCTTAAAAGAAATCTCGAGCACTCGGCCTAGCACGAAACGTGCTCTAGAGCCGCGTGTATCAGCCCCAACGCGTCCACAAGCTTGTCCCGGGTTGCTGCCAGCTTCTCTGCGGCGAATAGCGAACTTCGTCCTGACATTCTGAGTAAAACGTGCAGCACCGCGTCTGAATGGCGCAACAGGAGTACTAGGTGTTCCCCGCTCGGACCGCGGGTTCCGGCGAACCAGTTCTTGGCGGTTCTTTCGCTGGCTCCCGTCCACCGCATTACCGTTTTTACAGCCCGATGGGTGTCGCCTAGTTCCTCCTGCAACGCCGTAGCGATCGCCGACGCATAGTCTCCCTCCCAAAAGTAGTTTTCGCCTTCTGCCGGAAAAACATTGCCCGTTTTCGGAAACATGTTTCCGCCCTTTCAGGTCTAGACTGTCATTCAAAGCGGAACCGAAACGTGCCGGCGGGGCGGCACTCCGGCGCTTGGATCTAAGCAGAGAACCGGGATGAGGAGTACCCGATCGTGAGCACATGGCTTGAACATGACAGGAGGCTGCGTCCCGCAATGACCATGCCGGTCGGCGCGGTACGCGCAGCGCAATATGTGCGGATGTCAACGGAACATCAGAAGTATTCGACGGAGAACCAGGGCGACGCCATTCGTGAGTATGCGGACCGGCACGGCCTAGGAATCGTGAGCACCTACGCTGACGAAGGCAAAAGTGGTCTCAGGATCGACGGCCGGAACGCCCTGAAACGGCTCATCGCAGATGTCGAAAGTGGTGCGGCGGATTTCACGACGATCCTTGTCTACGACGTAAGCCGGTGGGGACGGTTCCAGGACGCGGACGAAAGTGCGTATTACGAGTACATATGCCGACGAGCTGGAATCAGCGTCCAATACTGCGCCGAGCAGTTCGAGAATGCCGGCAGCCCGGTTTCGACGATCGTCAAAGGCGTCAAGCGGGCGATGGCAGGCGAATATAGCCGGGAGCTGTCCGCCAAGGTATTCAACGGCCAATGTCGGCTGATTGAGCTGGGCTATCGTCAGGGTGGTCCGCCGGGATACGGCCTTCGCCGACGGCTCATAGACCAGACCGGCGCGCCGAAAGATGAGCTGGCCCGCGGTGAGCAGAAAAGCATCCAGACGGACCGGATTGTCCTGGTTCCCGGACCGGCCGAGGAAGTCGAAACGGTCCGCTGGATGTACGAAGCTTTCGTCAATGGCGGCGTCTGCGAAGCCGAGATCGCAAAGATATTGAACGCACGCGGCGTCGTAACCGACCTGGGACGTGCCTGGACGCGCGGCACCGTCCATCAGGTCCTCATCAACGAGAAATACATCGGCAGCAATGTCTGGAACCGGATCTCGTTCAAGTTGAAGAAAAAGCGGGTCCGGAACAGTCCGGACATTTGGATTCGGGCCGACGGAGTCTTTGAAGCGATCATAGACAGGTCGTTGTTCGCAGCCGCTCAGGCGATCATCCGCGCCCGCTCCTTTCGGATGCCCAACGAGCAAATGCTGGAAGGCCTCAAGCAGCTGTTCGAACTTCGCGGCTTCCTCTCCGGACTGATCATCGACGAGACGGACG
>WNFI01561399.1_pt1 | contig 10546 bp, 10 predicted proteins | sample 5400471 | NCBI WGS metagenome assembly WNFI01 (sample SAMN13153348, study PRJNA577476) | soil metagenome | isolation source: 100 cm saprolite on Douglas fir-dominated hillslope | place: USA:California | collected 2013-09-17 | reverse complement strand
ATGCGCTTCAGGTAAGGCAGCGGCGGCATGTTCATGATCGACATGCAAGGGACCTTGGCCTTGGCCACCGCGGCGAGCAGCTCGCGCACGCCGGGCGAACGGTACTGCGGCTCCTGCATCGCGAGCGCGACCAGATCGTAGTCGGACGGCTTGACGCCGGCCGTGCCGCCCGCAGTCATCTTGCCCGGCAGCTTCTTCGAGTTGATCTCGACGAGCGCGTCGCGGCCCTTGACCGGCATGCGCACGATCGCGCCTTCCTTGTTGATCAGGTCGGCTTCAGCGGGCAGGCAGATCAAATGCGTCGAGTGCCCCGCGAGCGCGAGCTTGGTCCCGAGAAGCGAGCCGTAAGAGGCGCCCATGATCAGGATCTTGTATTTGGTACCCATGAATCAACTCCTTCTTTTCACTGGTGGCGGATGACAAGAAAAGCAATTATACGCGGCCACCCGGGGAGGTTGGACAAGCCTGTCGCTCTGCGGTACGGTATGCGACCAAGTCAGCACGCAGCACAGGAGGCGACATGCCGGGCAAGAACGTCAGGGTCCGCTCGAGCGAGGGCGGCGAATTCGATTGTTATCTCGCCACGCCGCGCGCCGGCGGAAAGGTTCCGGCGATCGTGCTCGCTTCCGCGGTGCACGGGGTCAACGCGGACATCCGCGCGATCGCCGACGAGTTCGCTTCGCACGGCTGTATTGCGGCGGCGCCCGATCTGTTCTGGCGCACGGTTCCGGGGCCGCTCTCGCGCGACGACGAGCGCACCAAGCAGCGCTCGCAGCCGCGCCTCGAAAAAATCAGGACGGGCGAAGCCGACCTGGCCGACACGCTTGCCTTCCTGCGCAAGCGACGCGGACCGCCAGGCGCCCGCCGAGGTGCTGGATGCTTATCGCGGCGCGGCCTCGCGCATGAACAACCTGGAGCTGCACGTTTTCCCGGGCGTGCTCCACGGCTACATGATGCCGGACAACGTGAAAGCCTTTCATCGGGAAACCCGCGACTTCTCGATGGCGCGCGCGCTCGCGATCCTCGACGGGCTTCGCTCCGGGGAAGCGGGGCAGGCGCGGCGCAAGGCGGGGTGATCGGGCGGCACTGAGCGCGTGTGATGGAAGGTTCGCAGCGCGGCTGGAGCTCGTTCGGAATGCTCGTCATCCTCGCGGTCGCCGTGGCGGCGGGCTACTACGCCTATAAGGGCATCTCGGGAGCCGACCAAGCGCCGGGCTGCAAAAGCGCCTTCAGCTATTGCATGAAATCATGCCGGCGCACCACGACCGAGGCGCCCGCCGCGCAGGCCTGCCAGGAGGCGTGCCAGCGCGATCAAGCAGCGTGTGAAAGGCGAGGCAGGTAACCCGCAGGCGCGGTGCCCAACTTAGTCGCGCTCACTCGGTCGGCCGCATCTCGAAATGCTCGAAGCTTCCCGGGATTTCCTCGGCCTCGACGTCGGTCACGCTCGCGCCGCGCGGCCCGCGGCGCGCCCAGGCGAGGATCGCATCCACGGCATCCTTCGCGCCATCGACCACGGCCTCCACCGTGCCGTCGCGGCGGTTCCTCACCCAGCCGGTGACGCCGAGCCGCTCGGCCTCCTCGGCCATCGAGTAGCGGAAGCCGACGCCTTGGACGCGCCCGGAGATTTTCAGATGCTTGGCCATAAGGTGATTTTCCAATCACGGACGATTCGCGTAAAGTGATCGGACGTCATTTACGTTCAAGCGAAAAGGGGTCCGCCTTGAAACCCGCCGTGAAACTGCTCGTTCTCCTGGTGCTCTCGCTCGCCGCTTTGGGGGCGCGGGCGCAGGAAAAAGTCGTCTACCATTTCGACAGCGGACTGGAGCAGGCGACCAAGGGATTGCGCAACATCGCCAATCACCTCGAAGTCGATCCCAAGGCGAAAATCATCGCGGTGACGCACGCCGACGGCGTCGATTTCCTGATGGAAGGCGCCAAGGACCGCTTCGGGCCCTTCGCCGCGAGAGTGCAGGACCTGATGGCGCGGGATGTGAAGTTCCAGGTGTGCGAGATCACGCTGCGCAGCCGCAAGCTGAAAAAGGACCAGTTCATTCTCGGCGTGGAATTCGTGCCCTCGGGCGTGGTGCAGATCACGCACCTGCAGCAGAAGGAAGGCTATGCCTATCTGAAACCGTGAGCGGGCGCGCTCAGTTCGCGGAGAACGCTTTCAGCGTTTCCGGGCTCCGCAAGGTCGCGATAGTAGCGCCGCAGATAGTCAGGATCGGGATCAGGATCAGCGTGACGCCGGCGATCGCGCCCAGCCAGTTCACGGGCTGGGAATCGGGCTGGGGCCGCTGAAGCGCGTAGAGCCGCGAGGCGGCCGAGAGCGGTGCGAGCACGATCAGCGCCCAGCAGAAAAGCTCCAGCAGGTATCTCCCCCAGGGCTGCAGGCGCAGCACGCCGATCCCCCCGGCGAGCCCGAGCACCCAGATCGCGGCGAGCAGAAGGTCGTTCCAGATGCTGTACGCGGTGAGGATGCCCTGCATGATGGCCACGGGAGCGGGCGGGCAGCCGGGAACGGCGACATCCACCGGGATCACGTTCGAGACGCGGCCGCAGCTCGCGTAGCTCTCGCCGAAAATTCCGCCGGTGCAGCCGCAGTCGCCGATCGCCACCACGAGCTTCGGGTCCGGCGTTGCTTCCCAGGTTCGCTTGAGCGCGACCTCCATGTTGCGCGACACCGGGCCGGTCACGAGCAGCATGTCGGCGTGGCGGGGGCTGGCGACGAACTTGATGCCCAGCCGCTCCAGGTTGTAGTGGGGGCCGTTCATGGCGTGGATCTCGAGCTCGCAGCCGTTGCAGGAGCCCGCGTCCACGTGGCGGATCGCGAGCGAGCGCCCGAAGTGCTTGAGGATCAATTCGCCCAGGCGCCGCTCGAGCGCGCGCAGCGCCTCGTCGGGATGCGGGGCGGGTTCGGTGACGATCCCGACCTTCGCGATTTGTTTCAGCAGATGATACATGGTGTTTTTCTAGAATTCTCGCGGTGCGGCGCATCGTAGGGTTTTCATAAATCTGCTCCGCTGTAGGAAAGGTTGAACGACTTGTTGATGAGCGGGAAGTCGGGAACGATGTTGCCCATCACCGCGCGCTCAAGGAGCGGCCAGTTCTGCCACGACGGGTCGTGCGGGTGCAGGCGGTGAATGCGGTTCGCCTCGGCGGTCTCGAGCGCGACGAGGATTTCCCCGCGCCAGCCTTCGACCCAGCCGAGACCGCGCGCACCGGGCTTGGCCTTCGCGAGCGGCGCGCGGACCCTTTCGGGCGGCAGTTGCTTCACGAGCGCCTGAACGAGCCGGATCGATTCGGCCACCTCGTCGAAGCGCACCGAAACGCGCGCGGCCACGTCGCCGCGCGTGTGCGAAGCGATGCGCGGATCGAGCTGCCGGTAGGGCGGGACGGGGTAATCGACGCGCAGATCGTGCTTCACGCCGCTCGCTCTGGCCGCAAATCCGGTGAGCCCCATTCGCCCGGCGAGCTCCGGCAGCACCTGCCCCGTCAAGATGAAGCGGTCCTGGGCGCCGGCGTGCTCATCGTAGATCGATCTGAGCGTGGCGACCTCGCGCCGGATCCTTTCCAGCCCCTCGAGCAGGAGCTCGGCCTGCGGAGGTGAGAGGTCGGTCGCGACCCCGCCGGGGGCGATCACGTCCATCAGGTAACGGTGGCCGAAGAGCTCGGCGTTCAGCCGCAGCAGGTCTTCCTTCAGGCGCCAGAACTGGAAGAAGCCGAAGGAGAGCGCCACGTCGTTGCCGAGGTAGCCGAGATCGCCGAGGTGGTTGGCGATGCGCTCGAGCTCCAGAAGGATGCCGCGCAGCGCGAGCGCCCTGGGAGGCGGCTCGGTTCCGGTCGCGCCTTCGACCGCCATCGCGTACGCCCAGGCGTAGGCCACGGTGGAATCTCCGGAGACCCGGCCCGCGAGCTTCGCACCTTGCTCGAGCGTCATCGTCTCGAACAGCTTCTCGATGCCCTTGTGCTTGTAGCCGAGGCGTTCCTCCAGCTTGAGGATCTTCTCGCCGACGATGGAAAAGCGGAAGTGCCCCGGCTCGATCGTTCCGGCGTGCACCGGGCCGACTGGGATCTCGTGCACGCCTTCGCCTTCCACCTTGACGAACGGATAGCGGTCCGGCCCCGGGTCGAAGCGGCGGGCGGCGTCGAAATTCTTTCTCAGGGGAAACGCGTCTTCGGGCCAGGCGCCGTGGCGCAGCCACTTGCGCCGGTCGGCGTTCCCGTCCGGGCGGATTCCGAGCAGGTCGGCCGCGGCGCGCTGCATGCGGCTCGCGCCCGGATAAATGTCGGCGATGTCCGGATAACGCGGTTGATCGGACGCGAGCGGCACCGTAAGCCAGAGCAGGCCCGACGGAAGCGCGAGCGCAAGGTGCAGCGCGTAGCCTTCGCTGCGCCCCGTCTCGTCGCTGCCCCACAGGGCGACCAGGCGCGCTCCCTTCGATCGGGCCTGGCCGCACAGCTCGCGCAGCTGACCCGCCGCGGCGGCGGCGTGATGAGCGGGCATTGCACCGGGGACGGGCTTGAAATCGATCGGAAGCTCGAGAGCTCGCATCGGGCGCGTCAACCTATCAATGCAGCTGCCTGGCGATACCAGCCGGCGAGATAGGGCGGAATGTACAGGCCGAGCACGAGCACGATCGCCAGGTGCGCGAACACCGGAACGAGCGCGGGGGCGTGGGGGAGGCGCGTCGCGGCGGTCTCGCCGAACACCATCGGCTGCACCTTGCCGAAGATGGCGGCGAAGGCGACCCCGAGCGCGACGAGCAGGAAGGGCGTCGCCCAGGAATGCTCGTGCATCGCCGTGGTGAGCACCATGAACTCGCTCGTGAACACGCCGAAAGGAGGCATGCCGAGGATCGCGAGGCTGCCCAGAACAAGTCCCCAGCCGATCGTGGGGCTGGTCTGCATCAGGCCGCGGATCGAGTCCATGTTCTGCGTGCCGGCGGCCTGCGAGGCGTGGCCGACGGTGAAGAAGATCGCGCTCTTGGTGAGCGAGTGCACGGTCATGTGCAAAAGGCCCGCGAACGCCGCCACCGCGCCGCCCATGCCGAAGGCGAAGGTCATGATGCCCATGTGCTCGATCGAAGAGTAGGCGAACATGCGCTTGATGTCGCGCTGCTTGGAAAGAAAGAAGGCCGCGACGACGACCGAGACGAGGCCGAAGCCCATCATCAGGCCGCCGGAGAAATTGCGCCCGAGGGCCCCGTCGACCAGCACTTTGCTGCGCACCACGGCGTAGAGCGCGACGTTCAGCAGCAGCCCCGAGAGCACCGCCGAGATCGGCGTCGGGCCTTCGGCGTGCGCGTCGGGCAGCCAGTTGTGCAGCGGCACGAGGCCCACCTTGGTGCCGAAGCCCACGAGCAGGAACACGAACGCGAGCGAAAGCACCGTCGGCTCGAGCTGGCCGCGCACCGCGTGCAGGTGGGTCCAGAGGAGCGAGCCGCCGCCCGCGCCGAGCACTTTCTCGGCGGCGAAGTAGAGCAGGATCGTGCCGAAGAGCGCCTGCGCGATGCCGACCGAGCAGAGGATGAAATACTTCCACGCCGCCTCGAGGCTCGCCGGCGTGCGGTACAGGCTTACGAGCAGCACCGTCGAGAGCGTCGCGCCTTCCAAGGGCCGGGAAAAGAGCGCCGTCGTGAACGCGACGAAGGCGGTCAAAGCCACCAGGAACACGTTGAACGGGTCGACGAAGAACTGCTCGTCGAACGCGACGATCGGCCCCTGGGCGATCACTCGGGTCGTGAGGAGCGCCGCCGCGACGAAGGTCGCGAGGCTCATCGCCGCGTTCAGCTCCGCGGCCCAGCGCTTGTGGCCGCACAGGCCGAGCAGCACGCCGCCCGCGAGCGGGAGGCCGAGGACGAGCGCGATCTCTTCCATGTTATTTCGTCACCCCGCGGCCTTTAGCACCCGCGAAAGCGGGTGGGGGGCCCAGCGACTTTTGGGCAGCGACACTGGATTCCCGCTTGGCCGTTCCTCGAAACTCGCTTTCGCTCGTTTTCGCCGGGACGACAAAAAGCTGGGGCAGCGTTGTTCATCAGTCTTGTTTCAGTTTCTCCATATGCCGGATGTCCAGGCTGTCGAACTGCTCGCGGATATGAAAGAAAAATATTCCGAAGATGAAGGTGCCGACCAGCACGTCGAGCGCCACGCCGAGCTCGACCACGAGCGGCATTCCGTAGGTGGCGCTCGTCGCTGCGAAGAACAGCCCGTTTTCCATCGCGAGGAACCCGATCACCTGCGGAACGGCCTTGCGGCGAACGATCATCATGAGGAAGGAGAGCAGCACGCTCGCGAGCGCGATGCCGAGCGTGGCGCGGGTGATCGTTCCCGCCATTTGCGAGATCGGCGCGGCGAGCGCGAAAGCGAAGATCACCAGGCCGATCCCGATGAGCATCGTCATCGGGATGTTGATCAGCGTCTCCACGTCCCAGCGCACGAACAGGCGGTCGATCAGCCGGTGCAGCACCCAGGGGATGAGCATCACCTTCAGCAGCACAGTGAGTCCTGCGGAGAAATAAAGATGCGTCTGGCCGGTCGACCAGGCGACGATCGCGGTGGAGGCGGCGAGCGCCGCGCCCTGCCAGGCGAAGAGGTGGATCAGCGTGAGGATGCGCCGCTGCGACAGCATCGCAAACGAGAGCAGCAGCAGGAACGCCGCGAGCACGTTGACGAGCTGGCCGGAAAAAGGCGCGTCCATGTCAGCCTCGAACGAGGAAGTGCGTCAGCATTCCCAGCACCGCGAGGAGGAACGCGGTGGAGAGGAACTCGGGCGCGAGGAACAGGCGCAGCTTCGCGAGGACGGTTTCGATCAGAGCGAGGCCCGCCCCGGCGAGCGCGAGCTTCACCGCGAGCGCCGCGAACGCGACCGGCAGCGCCGACCAGTCGCCGGCCTCCGCGATGCCCCAGGGCGCGAAGAGCGCGATGCCGATCGTCATGTAAGCGAAGAGCTTGATCGCCACCGCCCACTCGATCAGCGCGAGGTGCCGCGCCGAGTACTCGAGGATCATCGCCTCGTGCACCATGGTGAGCTCGAGGTGCGTGGTCGGGTTGTGAACAGGGTCATCAGCATCGCCGGCTCCGCGAGAAAACCGATCAGCATCTCGCGCCGCGCCCCGAGCCCCCCGAAGGAGGTGCCGATGTCCATGGCGGCGAGCGCCGAGAACACGCGCGCGAGCGCGAATACTCCGACGAGCGCGATGATGTCCGCGGCCGGCGCGAATGGCAGGTCGGTGGCGAGCACCGGAACGATACCCGCCGCGAGCCACATGCAGCCGAACAGCACATAGGGCGTGATGCGGAATACGGGGGAGGCGTTTTGAGCGATCACCGCGTCCTTGTTGAACAGCTTCGCGAGCGTCCAGTAGGGCAGCAGCAGGCTCGGCGCCGAGCGGTTCTGCAGCCAGGCGCGGCACTGGTTGACCCAGCCCAAGAGGAGCGGCGCGGCGAGCACCACGAACACCGACTGCAGGATCTGGAACGCGATTCCGGGGAAATTGCTCATCGCACGAAGACCAGCAGCGCGATCAGGGTGATGAAGCTGTAGAGCAGATAGATGCTGATCCTGCCGTGCTGCAAGAGCGCGATCTTCGACGAGACGAACTCCGCCGCCCGCGCAACCGGGAGGTACAGCCAGGAAGGCGTCCGCCGTGTCCTGCATGCGAGAGGTCTGCTCCGGGAAGCCGCAGTCCCAGGGGTCGGCGAAGCGCACCCGACCGTGATAGAAACGCCGCACCAGCAGGAACGCGAGCAGAGTCACAGCGACGATCACGACGAGGAAGATGACCGGCGAGTAGCTCGCCTCCTCCGCCGCGGTGGGCACGAGCCACAGCCAGCTCGACTCGAGCGCCTGTTCGGACAGGCCCTGCCCGGTGAGGGAGACGCCGATCCGGTTCAGCATCAGCAGGAACGAATTCGGGAAGAGCCCGAGCACGAAGCAGCCTGCGGCGAGCCAGGCCATGCCGTAGCGTTCCATGCCGCTCGCGTCGCCGCCGTGCGGCACCGGCGTGCGGTGCGCAGGCTCGCGCGGCCGGCCGAGAAAGGCGATCCCGTAGACCTTGACGAAGCACATCGCGGTGAGCGCACCGGCGAGCGCGAGCGTCGCGGCGAAGAGCGGCAGGAGGCTGCGCACCACGCCGTTCTGCAGGAGCGGGGCCTGCAGCGCGGCCTGGAACGTGAGCCACTCCGAGACGAAGCCGTTCAAGGGCGGGAGCGCGGAGATGGCGAGCGCGCCGATCAGGAAGTAGAACGCGGTCTTGGGCATGCTGTGGACGAGGCCGCCCATGTCGTTCAGGTTCCGCAGGCCCGTCGAGTGCAGGATCGAGCCGGCGCCGAGGAACAGCAGCCCCTTGAACACGGCGTGGTTGAGCGTGTGATAGAGACCTGCGATCAGGCCGAGCACTCCGGCTGCCGGATGGCCGAAGCCGATGAACACCATCGACATGCCGAGGCCCAAGAGGATGATGCCGATGTTCTCGACCGAGTGATAGGCGAGCAGGCGCTTAAGATCGTGCTGCATGAGGGCGTAGAGCACGCCGAAGAGCGTGGTCGCGGCGCCGATCGCGAGCACCACCATACCCCACTCCCAGCGCACGTTGCCGATCAGGTCGAAGATCACCCGCACCATGCCGTAGATGGCGGTCTTCAGCATGATGCCGCTCATGAGCGCCGAGACCGGCGAAGGCGCGGCCGGATGCGCTTCCGGAAGCCACGCGTGCAGCGGGATCACGCCGGCCTTCGCGCCGAAGCCGAAGAAGGCGAGCAGAAAAGCCGCCGTTGCCCACCCGGGCTGCAGCTCGGCGGCGCGCAGCGCCTCGAAGCTGTAATCGCCGCGGCCGCCGTGCAGCACCCCGAAGCACAAGAGGATCGCGATCGCTCCCAGATGCGCGATCAGGAGATAGAGGAAGCCGGCGCTCCTGATCGCCGGCAGCTTGTGGTCGGTGATGACCAGGAAGTAGGACGAGAGCGCCATCGTCTCCCAGGCCACCATGAAGAGATAGGCGTCGTCGGCGAGCAGGACGAAGGCCATGCTGGCGAGGAACACGTGGTACTGGAGGTTGATGAGGGCGAGGCGGCCTGAAGCCTCTTCCCTGAAGTAGCCCGCGGCGTATACGGAAATGCCGGCCGAGACCGAGCCGAGCAGCATGAGGAAAAATCCCGCGAGCGGATCGACCCGGAGATGGAAAGGCAGGTCGGGCAGCCCGAGCGGCAGAGTCATGCTCTGCGCGGGCAGCCATACCGCCTGCAGGCCGAAGGCGGCGAGTGCGAGGCCCGCGAGCGCGCCGAGCGGAAAAGCGAAGCGCCTCGCGAACGCCGCGTTGCGCGCGGGAGCAAGCCCCAGCCCCGCGACCACCAGCCAGAAGACAGCGACGAGGAGCGAGCCTCCGAGAGGCGAAGTAGCCATGCCCTTTTCTACTTAACCTTCATCCCCGGCTGCGCGCCGCTGTCGGGCGAGAGCAGGAAAAGGCCCGGCCCCTCGCCCGAAGCGGCGAGCACCATGCCCTCGGACACGCCGAATTTCATCTTGCGCGGCGCGATATTCGCCACCATCACCGTAAGCCGGCCTTCTAGCTTCGCCGGATCGTAGGTCGACTTGATGCCGGCGAATACCGTGCGCGTTCCGTTGCCGGTATCGAGCGTGAGCTTCAGCAGCTTGTCCGCGCCGTCTACGTCTTCCGCTTTGACGATTTTCGCGATGCGCAGGTCGATCTTCGAGAAATCGTCGATAGAGATCGTTCCCTCGCTCACACCTGAGGGAGAGGGTTGAGGTGAAGGCGCGCTCATCTTGGATTTCTCCGGCGTCGGTTCGAACAGCGCGTCGAGCTGCTTTTCTTCGACGCGTGTCATGAGGTGTTGGTACCGATTGATTTTGTGTCCTGCAGGCAAAGGCCTTACCGCAGAATCCCAGCGGTCGAGTTTGCATCCAAGAAATACTTCCGCGTCTCTTACGAGGTCGGGTAGGACTGGTCGCAAAAGACTGCAGAGAAACCGGAAATAATCGAGACACTCGGAGCAGATTTCATGTAAGCGCTGCTCCTTGTCGGGGCGCTTGGCCAGTTCCCACGGCTGTATCGAGTCAAAATACCGATTGACCTTGTCGGCTACTGTCATGATGTCACGCAGTGCCTTACCGAATTCTCGGCTCTCGTAATGCTCGCCGATCGAGCGCAGAATTTCCTCGCGAGATGGCATATCGCCTAGCCACTGATTGGGCTTTATTTCTGAAAGCTTTCCGTCAAAGCGATCGAGCACGAACTTGGACGAACGCGCAGCGATGTTTACGAATTTTCCTACGAGATCGCTGTTCACCCGCGCTTTAAAGTCGTCTGGATCGAAGTCAATATCCTCGACATTGCCGTTCAACTTAGCCGCAATGTAGTAACGCAGCCACTCCGGATTCATGTCGAGCTTTAGATAGCGCAGCGGGGCGATGCCCGTGCCGCGGCTCTTCGACATCTTGTCACCCGAGACGGTGATGAAGCCGTGCACGTACACATGATCCGGCATCTTGTAGCCGGAGAACTTGAGCATCGCCGGCCAGAACAGGGTG
>WNFI01100695.1_pt1 | contig 10546 bp, 7 predicted proteins | sample 5400471 | NCBI WGS metagenome assembly WNFI01 (sample SAMN13153348, study PRJNA577476) | soil metagenome | isolation source: 100 cm saprolite on Douglas fir-dominated hillslope | place: USA:California | collected 2013-09-17 | reverse complement strand
GAAGGGCGAACCACACCGGGTCGCATCGCAATCGGCGGCGGATCTAATGCCGGCCTGCTAGTAGGCGCCGCAATTACCCAACGTCCTGACCTCTTCTGCGCTGCCATCTGCCTGGGACCTCTGCTCGATATGACGAGGTATCACCTCTTTGATTTTGCCGCCCAATGGGCGGATGAATATGGATCGCCCGAAGATGCCCCGGATTTCCATTCCCTACTAGCGTATTCCCCGTATCACCGCGTTCGAGACGGCATGAGCTATCCCGCAGTGCTGTTCATTTCAGGGGACGCGGATACCCGCTGCAATCCGATGCATGCGCGCAAGATGGTTGCGCGCCTACAGGCCGCGAGCAGCTCTAACTACCCCGTCCTGCTCGACTACAAGGTTGCGTGGGGGCACACATCGGTTCAGCCTTTCGCGACAAAGATCGAAGCACTAACAGAAAGACTTGCTTTCGTCTGCCATGAACTCGGGGTTCATCTTCGGCCAAAGAGGCTCTTGTGATTCTGTTCATCCAAGCATTGTTCATACTGTTGGCTTATGACGTCATGAGCGCTCTATGCCATTTTAAGACCCTGTACGCCATGGTGAAAGCCTGGAAAGTCACCGGCAAGGCTGGATCGAACACGGTTGATCGAGTCTGCACGGCAGTCAACTACGCCTGTGCTTGGTATCCGAAACAGGCTCTCTGCTTGCAACGCTCGTTCGCCACTACCTACTTGCTCAGAAAAAATGGGGTCTCGGCGCACATGGTGCTGGGCGCCCAGAAACTACCGTTCAAGGCCCATGCCTGGGTCGAGGTCGAAGGACGAGCCATCAACGAGAGATCGAATGTACAGGTGACCTACGCCGTTTGGGATCGGTATTAAAAGGGGACCGGTATGAGCGTGCAGGCGGGCATTTGGAACTTCGACGGACGGCCGGTGGACCGCAGACTGCTCGACGACTTTAGCGAGTCTTTGAAGCAGCAAGGTCCAGATGGCGAATCCCTCTACATTGAAGGTTCTGTAGCGCTGCTGTATCGTCCCTTCCACACCACAGCCGAGTCACGCCGGGAAAAACAACCACATTCCTCGCGCCGGGGCTCGATCCTTACCTGGGACGGACGCCTCGATAGCCGCAGCGAGTTAATCGCTGACCTCCGCAGCGATCTCGAAGCCGAACCGACCGATGTTGCCATTGTCGCGGCTGCCTACGACCGTTGGGCGATGAACTGCTTTCACCGCGTGATTGGCGACTGGGCAGTCACCATCTGGAAGCCGGTACAGCGCGAACTCATTCTCGCTGTGGACTATATGGCCGTTAGGCACATTTTCTACTACCTGAAGAATCGCCGAATCTGGTGGTCAACCGACCTCTCGCCGCTCGTCCTGCTCTCGCAAGACAAGTTCCACATTGACGACGACTACATCGCTGGATATTTTGCACACGACCCCGAAGCGCATCTGACACCGTATCGCGAAATCCGCGAGGTGCCGCCCGGAAAGTTCGTTCGTGTGCACGATGGCAACGTCTCCACAGAACGCTACTGGCAATTCAGTCCCAAATCACGTGTCCGCTACAACACCGATGCAGAATACGAAGAGCACTTTTGCCACGTGTTCCGACAATCGGTGCGCCGCAGGTTACGTTCAGATTCTCCGGTTTTGGCAGAGCTGAGTGGCGGGCTGGATTCCTCTTCAATCGTCTGTATGGCAGACGACATACTTGCGAAGGAGGGTCCGCAAACACCTCAGCTCGATACCATCTCGTACTATGACAAAACCGAACCGAATGGAGATGACTGGATTTACTTCCAAAAGGTCGAGGAAAAGCGGTCCAGAGTCGGCACTCACATTGATGTCAGCAAACTAGCGAGTTGTCCCGCCTCCCTAGAGTGTTCTGAATTCTCTGCTTTGCCCGGCTATCTTGGCATCGGACTGGAACTCGAAGGCCAGCGCGCTGCCGTCATCCGAGATCATGGTTACAGGGCGGTACTCTCAGGCATTGGCGGAGATGAGTTTCTCGGCGGCATTCCGAATCCCAGTGCGCACCTGGGCGATCTCATTGTGCAGTTAAGGCTGATCAGGCTCGCCAAACAACTCATGGCTTGGAGCCTGGTCAAACGCCAGCCTTGGATTCAATTGTTGGGGCAGGTCGCCTTGGACTTATTACCGCCAGGCGTGGGGCAATATTTCATCAGGCAGGCCGACCTCGAACCCTGGATTGACAGGAAATTTGCCCATCACACCAAAATTGCGATCCGGAAGTTGGACGTAGACGAACACTTCGGGCTCTGGTTGCCGACTCGTCGTTCCTACATTGGCAGCGTCTTGGTGATGGCTAACAAATTAGCCAAGGCGAAAGTGCCCGTGTTAGCGATCGAGGAGGCTCGCTACCCCTACCTCGACCAACACCTGATTGAATTCCTTCTCTCCGTGCCCGCCGATCAGTTGCTCCGTCCTGGAGAAAGGCGCTCACTCATGCGTCGTGCCCTTGTTACCTACGTACCGCCGGAAATTCTGGCACGTAAGACGAAGCAATTTAGCGCACGCACGCCGTTCCTTGCGTTAGAGAAACATTTACACCAACTGCAGGTAGCTTTCGAGTCGTCTTTTACTGCGAACTTGGGATACATCAAGCAGGCGATCTTCCTTGAACAACTAAGCACGGCAAGAACTGGCAAGGAGATTCAGCTTATCCCAATGGCCAAAACCATCTCGCTCGAGCTTTGGCTCCGTGACCTAGCTTCACGCGGCCTGATCAATGGCCCGATGGAGCTACGCCGGCCTGTCGGAACAGCATCCCGGGAGGCAAGTGCGTGATCAAGGCCACACTGGTTTTCTAGTCCCTAGGAGGCTGGAAAAATCTGAGAAAGGAGGATAAAACAATGAACTACAGCAAACCTGAAGTCAGCATTCTCGGAAACGCAAAAAGCGTGATCGAGAAGATTAACAACGTCAAGCAGCATACCCAGGTGGGAGATCCTTCGCCGTTCCAAAACCTCCCGGCGTACGACCTGGATGAGTAGAAACAAGCGACGAGCAACTCTCTCGTAAACGTGTTACCACCAGGTTCCCAGTCAGTTCCTTTCGACCGGGAACCTGGACGTTTAGCGCTGCTGCTGCAGGCCCGCAATCAGACTCAGGTCGCGCAGTTTACGCCAACGGCGGTATTCTTCCGCTTTGGTGGGATCGGGGTCCTCCTCTCCCTTCAGCCAAAAGGAAAACCAGTCTACATTGCCCTGCTGTGACAGCATCCTGTCCCACGGCTTTTCCAGCACGTGGTCTCCTTCCGGCACGTACAGCATTTCAACGGGCTTGCCCAGAGCCAACAAAGAGGTGAACCATCCCCACTGTGCAATTAGCATTTCGGGCCCTGTCGCGAGCATACGCAGTGGAGTTCGGACCTGATCGAAATGAAATTCGGGAGAGAGAGCTAGCCATGACTCGAGATGTTCCCCAAAGGGAAGCCCCCCATAAAACTTTTCGAAAGATAGTATGTAGTCTCGGCTGACGTTGGCGATTAGCCTGAACTCGCAGGGGCCAAAATCGGATCCGTCCGCCACTGAAGCGGCGGCAAACCTGTACTTCGAACGCGTCAATGCATAGGAGAGAAATGTACCTGTGCGGCTGAAGCCAATAATGCCTACACGATTCCGGTCTATTAGTCCTTTATCATCCAAGCTGTCGATCGCTCCTTCAAATGTCGCGACTTCCCTATTTACCTCCTGAACCGTTCCCCAATCAGATCCTCCGACCATTTCATCGGCTTGCAAAACCATCATGCCTTTCCCGGCCAATTCTTGAGCAGCAAAGGCAGTGGTAAAAGGCCCATCAATCCAGAACTTGGTCGGTTCCCAGCCGTGAGTCTGAATGACGAGCGGATATCGGGTTCCCTTTACATAGTCAACCGGGTAGTAGAGACCGCCATTCACTATGTGTCCATCCGAGGCCTTCCACTGGATTGCTTCCACTCTGGCAAATTTGAGCCCTGAGAATTGTGGATTCAGATCAAGCAAGAGGACCTTTTGGCGAGTAGCCCGATCAATTGCGAAGAGCCTTGGTGGGTGGTTCATGTCCTGTTCTAACACTACCTCCGGCCGTAACTCATCTGGCACCGTCTTTTTCACTTCACTCCAGTGTCCGCCACCCTTGTGAAAAACAAGTTCTAGATCAGTTGAACGCTCCCAATCATGCAAGACGTGGGTCAAGTTGCCTGTTGTGGGATCCCATTCGGTCGTCCTTGTGATATTACCGTCGTCAAGTTGATTGAAGTGGCCGCTAGCCTCATCCTCGTCTTCAATCTTTGAGACCTCGATGCCTGGAATCTGCACTTCCACCACAAATCTAGTAAGTCGCCTCTTCTTCCGCTCTTCCCCGTTTGTATTGTCTAATGGGAGATAGACTCCTGCCAGGACAACGGACTTGCTATCTGGAGACCAGGCAACAGACGAGAGCCAACGAATGGGAGAGTCTAGGAGTGTTCGCGCTTGACCAGTGCTTGTGTCGATCACAACGTATTTCCTCAGAAACGACACTTCACCTGGCGCGAGCTGCTTTTGAGTAAAGACTTGTAGATATGAATCTGTATACTCTTTCCAACTCTCCGGGAAGTTGTCGACGTTGCCCTCGGATATGACGTACTTGCCATCCGGCGAAATTGCGCACTCCGGGTCGTTCGCGATCTTGGCCGATAATGCCACTCTACGAACGCGTTGTGCGTCCTCGACGAACAGCTGATTCGTATCGAAGCCCGGTCCTTGTTTGCCGCCGAGAAGAAGATCGAGTCTCTGCGCGGAAATTACAATTCCTTTCCGGCGAGCCTGAACATCAACCAGGCTCTCGATAGGCGCCTCTGCGACGTATGCAAAACGATCCTTCTGGGGTGTCATGCTGTAACACAGTAGGCTTGTCGGATGGCTAGTCAGCTTGCTTACGATGTGAGTGACTGTATTAACCGTATAGACTTGCTGCACGTCTCCCGGGTTTTCGCCAAGAAACGCTATCGTGGTATTGTCCTGCAACCAAGCAATGTTCTGGATAGCCGGCCTGTTGGAGGAAGACGACATTGTGACAAGTGTCTGCGCCGAGGCTGAATGAAATATCCCCTCTGTCCTCCACAACACAAGGGAGTACTGATTAGTATTTTTTTCTAGATTACCCTTTCTTAGGACAACGACGAATTTTGTCCCATCGGGGGAGAACTTAGCGGCGCTTTCCGAGCTTGTCATCTCAATCGAATCAGCCACTGTAACGGTGCGGATGCTGCCGCTATGCTGTTCTGTTTGGATTTTCCCAGACCCATCAGCTGGCATCCCCTGGCAAGGGGACAGTAGAATGACGAAAACAGTTAGAGACCGGAACAACATTGTCCCGGGATGGGATCCCGGAACGCGCGCCGGCCGAATGTCCACTCCGTTCATGGTTTCCTTGGCACCCTAGTCAGAACTAAAACATGGCTTTTAAAGCAAGCTGGATCGATCGCGGACCGCCGATTTGGTAAAGGGGGCTCAGTGAACTTCCGGTCCCACTGAGAGCATTTGCGAGTGTTTGAGTCGAACCCTCTAAGAGCGTTTCGTCCTACGGTTCCCTGTCGGAGTGGAACACCTGTCGTCGGATTGACCGGGGGAGGACTAAATGCCGCCGGATTGAATGCCTTCCCACCGGGATATTGCGCGCCGTGGAGGTAAAGGGCCTGTCCTGCAGCGATGTCCGGGCGAATGTCGCTAATACCCTGCCCAGCCAGGATCGAATACGTCAGCGCGGAATCATTGGCATCGACAGGAACTGCGGAACGGGCTTGAATAATGCTCTGGAGCGACCATCCCCCAAGAATCGCAGCGGTGAGCCAGCTCAATTTGGGCGAGGGGATATCGTATGTTAGCCCTGCAGTAAATGCATTGCGGATGTCAAAGTCCGAAGGCCCCCGGCTTGTGCTCACCCCGAACTGTGACGAGTAATAGTTAGACGTCGCTCCAATCGAGGAGGCGGATGCGGTGTCGATCGAATGCGCCCAGGTATATGAGGTAAGCGCCTGTAAATGCCGCGACAGTCGCTGTTGAAATTGAGCCTGCAATGAGTGGTAGTCTGAAGTGCCAGCATTCAACACCAAGTCTGCAAAGAGAATGCTCGAATTCGCCAAGCCGAATTCCGGCTGAGTGAGTCGCCTTCCTGCGGCGCCGACGTATGAAAGAGAGACAGACCTTCCAGTTCCAATCGCCTGCTCCAGCGCAGCGTTCCATTCAAGGGTATGAGGTAGTTTAAGATGAGGATCGAAGGCGACTAACGCTCCTGACGCTAAATTATTCGGCGACACGGGAGGTGGAACTGCTTGTGAGGGAGGCTGAGATATTTGGTATGCCGCTCCGAGCCGGGGAGCTACGTTAGCGTACCGTGTGCTGAACACAGCTGTACCTCCCGGCGCAAGCGCCACCGTTGCTAGGTTGCAACAGTTAGTGACAGCAGCAATGCTAGGGCCTTTGGTTGATGAAGGGGCGAAATCGATATCCCAACGCAGACCATAGGTCACTGTTAGGCGCGGACGAACCTGCCATGTGTCCTGTGCGTAAACACCAAGATTCTGAAACAACAAATATGCGTCGGTCGTTATGGTCGCCACAAAGCAACAGAGGACACCTTGTTCGGCCGACGTGACGTCAGCGAAATTGTTCCCCTGTATATAAGCGGGACTCCCAAGTGAAGGAGTGAGCCGTCGAAAGTCGAGCCCGACCTTTAAGTTGTGTAAACCATGGTGCAGAGACACACTATCAACGACATTCAGTTGACGTTGTACATTGTCGGCGTTCGGACCGATACCGAGACCGCTCGCAATCGTTGCGATACTGAAGCCGACGCTGGAATTCTGGAGGCTAAATGCACTGGGTAAGAGCGTCGCGAATGGTGGGGAAGTCGCACCTCCCACAGCATGGAATTCTGCGCTGTTGAGCGCCTCGTTCCTGCTGTAATTAAACCGAAAGTCATTAAACACCGTATTCGATATTGCCCAAGTCGCCCCAACCGTAGCGGTGTGTGTTGTCGTGTTACTTGCTCCTGCCGACGAAGCCTGGAAACCAAGTACTTCAGACGGCGAGTAGTTGTATCGTGCGAAAGTGTTCAGTTTGTCGTTCATCCTGTGATCAATCCGGAGACTCACTGCGTCCAGCGTGGAACGATTGGAATGGCTATCTGTAAAGATTGCGGTACCATCGCCCAAGTCTGATCCGTTTGGGAGAGGAAACGCATTAAAGAACGGTTGGACCGTGCCAATCGCGCTCTGGCGCGCGCTCAGCGAGGGGACGGTTAATTGATTGACCTGCGGCTGTCGAAGACGAAGACCCTCATATGAGAAAAAGAAGAAGGTCCGGTGTTTGACAATCGGACCGCTGAGCGTCCCCCCAAAATCATTTTGTCGCTCTTCGGGTTTCTTAATCGGAGGGTTATTTGTATAGCCATTAAACCAGTCGTTAGCGTCTAATACATCATTGCGGAAATAATTAAATAGCACTCCGTGAAACTGATTTGTACCAGAGCGCGTAACTATTGATATCTGTCCTCCGGGTGTCCGGCCGAATTCTGGAGCGAATGTAGACGTCTGAACACGAAACTCCTGCATTGCATCCACTGAAACCAAACTGTTTGTGCCGCCTTGGGCACTGGATCCGCTGAGCGCGCCGGCCGCTCCTCCGGCTGCAAAAGCGCTAATGCCGATATTGGCACTCACGCCATCTACCATCCAATAATTGGAGTAGCCGCGCTGTCCGTTCACATTAAATTGGCCTTGATCGAATGAATTGCCAGCACTCAACACCACACCCGGCGTTAGTTCGATCAATGTCTGGAAGCTTCTCCCATTCATTGGCAAATTCTCGGCAAAATTCCGATCGACGACTGTACTTACCGCCGCCGATTCGGTCTCAACCAGCGCCGAACCAGCTTCAACTGTCACTGACTCAGAAACGGAGCCGACAGCCAGCTTGAAATTTTGCTCTAGATGATCCTGGACATTCACAGTTAGCCCGGTCACGTTGACCAACCTGAAACCAGCGGCCGCGACTTCCATGCGGTAGCGTCCCGGCCGAACACTTGGAAACGTGTACAGGCCAGAACTGTTGGTAATTGCAATGATGCTAGTGTCGCGGTCGATGTCGACCAGCCTTATCTGAGCGTGCGCCATACTCAATCCGGTCGGGTCCACCACCTGCCCAGAAATTGTCGCAGTTTCAAGTTGTGCCCAGACAAGGTTCCCGGCGAGAGAGACGAGAACTAATAGGAAACAAAATTTCTGCACACCCCCGAGGGAGAGACGGATCATCAGTTCGTATTCCTCTACAAACGTATGCGGACCGGTGGTGGCTTTTTGGCCAATAAAAAAAGTTTATGGTGTGCTTGCTGAGAACCGTGAGGGTTACCGCAGAAGCAAAGGGGCGACTTAGGGATGGTTGGGGTTGGCGCCCAGGAACGCAAAGAGTATCCTTCGTCCGCCAGGCTCTTTTATAGCCTGCCCCCAGGCGTTCGCCCCAGACGTGGAACGAGACCTTTGCATCTACTTTTCGCGGGTCGGCAAGATCGTATGCAAAAAAGATGAGGGACTTCCCTTCTGTGTAGAAAATCCGGCCAAAGGCTCGCTGGCTCCTGCCGTCGCCATCTCGGTCGTGGACATCGATAATGTGGAGATTGCGCGCGACTACCAGTTCTCGCACGTCGCCTGCTTTCGGCGCGAACTCCTGTTGCTGGCCTAACGCCTCTGTCTGGTCGGCGACTTGCTTTCGAAGCTGCTGAAGCTCGATATCTTTCAAAGCCAAAGCAACATCGCTTGCGTTCTTTTCCGACCCTGACTTTTCCAGTTCTGTCTCAAGCTGTGCGATGCGAGCCTCTTGCTCGGCTTTCTCGGAGCGAAAAACAGCAGCTTCTTGTTCGGCCTCGGCAAGGTGGGAATTCAGACCATCCTTATCCTTGTTGACTAATGCGAGCTCGCCGGCCTGCGCTTTGATTTTGGCATCCAAGGAACTCATTTCGGCTCGTGCCGAGGCAAGCTGCTCCCGGAGGTGAGGATCTGAAACTTGGGCAGGTTGGGAAATCGTACCTGAAACAGCGGCGGAAGCTTGACTGGCGGGGCTGCGCTTTCCCGCGGATAAAGAAGGTTTGGGCCTGTTAAAAACGAGGAAACTCACGATCAGGGCGGCTGCGGCGACGGCTCCGATGGCGGCAAAAACTGCAAACCGATTCCGCTTGGGCATCCTTGAGGCGGTGTCCCGACTTATCTCTATTCCCTCGGACCGCGCCCGCGCAACAAATCTCGACGTCATTCCTGAAGGGATTTGGCGGCTCTGCCGCTCAGCCGCAAGCACAGAGAGTCCCTGAGCTCCGATCTCAGTAAAGTCGTACGCCAAGCTCCGGCAACTCGGGCACGTTTCGAGGTGCGACCTGAGATCTGCCAACTCAACCTCCGAGGCTTGCCCGCTGGCAGCTACAGCGCACAGCTCCTCATAATGTTCGTGGGTATTCAACCAGCATCCCCTTCGCGCTTGTTTTGCGCTCGGAAGCAGAAGTCGCCCTAGCTCTCTTGGTCTCCAATAGGACGTCCCGCACCTTCTTCAACCCTCGATACAAATGGTGGCGGACCGATGAGGCCGAATCGCCCGTTTTGTCCGCGATCTCCACAGCAGTCAAACCTTCAAAGTAAGTAAGCTCGATCACCTTACGCTGGTGAGGCTCAAGTATTGCGAGCGCCTGCTCGACCAGGCAAACGACTTCCTGCCGAGGCAAGCATAGCAAATGGCCGGCTCCATAGAACAGCGCGGTCGGCGCCAAGTCATCGAATTCAGTCAGATCATAAAAGTGGTTAGCCTGCAGATGTGCTCGTCGATCGAAGCTTCGGTGGTATGCGTACTGGAGGAGCCAGGTGGTGAAAGTCCCGCGGTTGGAATCGAACTGGCTCTTTGCCCGAAAAATATCCAGGAAGACCCTCTGAACCGTTTCCTCTGCTTCGCCATCATCCCTCAGTATCACTCGTGCCGTCCGGAACACCAAAGGACTGTGTCGCTCAAAGAGGACAGCCAGTGCATCGTTACATCCCGCGCACATTACCCTCATGAGATCCCCATCCGCCAGTGCTCGAAGCCGCGAGGGGGAACACGCCAGTGTTATCAGTTCGTCCGTCGCTAGTTCGTCATCCGCTAGAGACATCGGCTCCTCCCTCACACGCCGACGATGACGAATCCTTGGACAGCCGAGGCTGTCTAGGGAACGTCGACCCGTCGTAAATTCTTAGGTGAGCTTTGAGGGAAGCTCGCCAACAGCAAAGAGCAACTTGGACGACCGACCCGATCTTCTGAACAGCCGGTCCGTCCAAACAACTACTTACCGCTAACGGCTAACAGAACTGATCCGTGGCTAACAGATGCTTTAGGCTTGAACCCTGCGGTTGTTCCGAAAATAGAACACAAACTGCAAGGATCCGGCATTATCTCGTCTCGTCACGGGCAAACTGTCTCGAATAAGCTAACGGCTGGCAACCTCAAGCAGCACGAGGTTGTAAATCAACGGAACTTTATCCGCCACCAGCC